>Ga0208953_1001903_pt1 | contig 10613 bp, 10 predicted proteins | sample RifOxyB2_FD_184033 | JGI IMG/M metagenome (GOLD analysis project Ga0208953, IMG submission 184033) | Groundwater microbial communities from Rifle, Colorado - Rifle Oxygen_injection B2 (SPAdes) | ecosystem: Environmental > Aquatic > Deep subsurface > Groundwater | place: USA: Rifle, Colorado... | reverse complement strand
AATCGGATATTTCGCTCCTTGCTCCGGGAAAAAGGGGTATCGGTTATATGCCTCAGGATTATGCTCTATTTCCGCATATGTCTGTTAAAGATAATATAGGCTTTGGTTTAAAGGTTTTGAAATACGACAGGATTTCCGCTGAGAAGAAAATAACGGAGATCTGCGAGCTTTTAGAGATTACTCATCTGCTTGAAAGACAGCCAAAGACCTTAAGCGGAGGGGAAGGTCAAAGGGTTGCGATGGCGCGGGCGCTTATAATTTCTCCGAAGCTGCTGCTTTTGGACGAACCTCTCTGCGCTTTGGATGAGAAAACCAGAGAAAAATTGATAGGTAAATTAAAAAAAATGCAAAAGCAGATGGATATCCCCTTCCTTCATATCTGTCACTTTTATGACGAAATGGACCGTCTGGCTGATAAAGTTCTCGTTCTATGGAACGGGGAAATAATCCAACAGGGCAAACTTAAGGAAATAAAAAAACACCCTGCGGATAAAAGGGTGGCAGATTTCCTGTGCAAAGGAGAGACGTTATGCGTAAAGTAATTACTTTTTTGTTTATCTTCTTTTTCTCCGGTGTATTATATTCTGCTGATTTGATTGTTTATTGCGGAGCGGGTACACGGCCTCCTATGGAAGAGATCGCAGCAGCTTACACCAAAGAAAATAACACAAAGATAAAATATAATTTCGGCGGCTCCGCTCAAATGCTTGCTCAGATAGAATTGTCCGGTAAAGGGGACGTCTTTATTCCCGGAGAAGAGTTATATATTGAGATTGCAAAGAAAAAGAAGCTTATTTCGGGCGAACCGTTAATAATAGCGTATTGGATGCCTGTTATACTTGTGCAAAAAGGTAATCCAAAAAATATCAGGAATCTTTCTGATTTAGAGGGAGAAGGTATTAAGCTTGGGGTCGGGGACGAACGCGTATGCGCAATAGGTATTGTAACTAAAAGTGTGCTGGAAAAAAACAAGCTTTTTGAAAAAATAGAAAAAAATATCATTGTAAAGACCTCAACGGCTAATGAACTCGGAAACGCGGTAAAATTAAAAACAGTGGATGCTGTTATCGTGTGGGATTCTATTGCGTATATGTATCCTGATTCCGGCGATGTGGTTGATATACCCGTGAAGGAAAATGAGATAAGCAAAATTCCCGCGGCTGTTCTTAAAAACTCTTTAAACAAAGAAGAAGCAGAAAAGTTTATAATATTCCTTAAAAGCGAAAAAGGCAGAGAGATTTTTAATAAACATCATTATAAAACGTCAGCAGTAAAATAATTAAAAGAATATCATCGCAGGCAAAACAAAGACGGTCTAAAAATCATACCGGTGTTTGGAATTTCACTTCTTATTGAATTATGACGTTATGTCAAAGAAAACCCCGAGCATCCTGTCCGTCAGAGTTTCTGCCGAGATCTCGCCCTTAGCGGATCCGCCAATCATTTAGGCGGAGAAGCTCGGAGAGGTTCATAATAAAGTTGTGTATAGCTGGTCTCATTTAAAAACACTGCACGCGATTGGCGGGGGAATTGCCGCTCTTCTTCTTATCGGTACACCAGCTTGGATTTTTATCTACAAAAGGCAAGGACTCTTTAAGACCCTGGCACAGAATATTTGGCCGGATAACGGCAGTTCTTGCCCTATTAGTTCTTTTAACAGGAATTATCAAGCTTTTAGAATCCCTGGGAATAATGAAGGATTAGGTTTTGCCGGAAAAATAAAACATGAAAATACCTTGAAAAACAATGCTATTTATGAGGAATTGTAAATAATCGTATTAGATAATCGTTTGAAAAGATATTTTGGAACATTTTTTGACTTGAAATTGTCTTTAAATTTGGTAAAATACTTTTGCAAAATATAAATGTTTGGGTGCAAAATTATGATAGAAGTAAAAGATTTATCAAAAAAATACGATAAGCTCCTTGCAGTAGATAATATTTCATTTAGTATAACAAAAAGTGAAATAGTCGGATTTCTGGGTCCTAATGGAGCCGGGAAAACAACTACTTTAAAGATTGTTACCTGCTACATTCCGCCGACTTCAGGCAGTATTAAAGTGGCCGGATTTGATATTTTCGAAAATTCTCTAGAAGTAAGAAAAAATATAGGTTACCTGCCTGAATCAAATTCTCTGTATTACGAGATGGGTGTAGTCGAATATCTGGAATTTATTGCAAATTTACGTCATATAGAAAAAAATAAAGTTAAATCACGGATAAAAGAAGTAGCAGAAGTCTGCGGTCTTGTTGATGTAATAAAAAAAGATATAGGAGAACTTTCTAAAGGCTACAAACAAAGAGTTGGGATAGCGCAGGCTATTATTCATGACCCTCCTATTCTCATTCTGGATGAGCCTACCTCAGGACTTGATCCTAACCAAATAGTACAAATAAGGGAGCTTATTAAAAAACTGGGCAGGGAAAAGACAGTTGTTTTAAGTACCCATATTCTGTCGGAAGTCCAGGCAACATGTGACAGGGCAATTATAATAAATAAGGGAAAAATAGTTGCTGACGGAAAAACTGACGAACTGCACGGGATGATAGAAGGTAAGGATAAAGTGTACATTAAATTAAAAGGCCCGGAAGAAAAAGTGGTGAAATTGTTAAAAGCAGTCCCAAATGTGGAAGGCGTTGAGGTTCAAGATAAAGAAGGTCCGGCAAGAGGTTACCAGTTACAGATCTCTAAAGGTGTTGATATGAGGGAGGAATTGTATAATTTTTCAGTTACAAATAAATGGCCTCTTTTAGAATTAAAAAGAGAGGTGGTAAGTCTCGAAGATGTATTTAGGGAATTAACGGCAGGGGAGTAATTATGGGAATTAGCTTTGACAATATAAAAACTATACTGCGCAGGGAACTCAGAGGGTATTTTAATTCACCTATCGCATACATAGTAGTTGTGATATTTCTGATCATCAACGGCTGGTTCTTTGCGTCCAGCATATTTCTTATAAATGAAGTTACCTTGGATAATTTTCTGGGTAATATGCCTCTATTATTTATATTCTTCATTCCTGCTATGACGATGGGGCTTTTTTCGGATGAAATAAAAAGCGGAACAATAGAAATTCTTGCGACCATGCCTTTAAAAGATGAAGAAATAATAATAGGTAAGTTTCTTTCTGCTTTCAGTTTAATGGCTGTCGCGATCTCGCTTACTCTAATACATCCTATAACTTTGATGTTCCTTGGTAAGGTTGACATGGGGCAGGTAATTGGTTCATATTCAGGGCTATACCTGCTAAGCGCATCTTTTGTTTCTGCCGGGGTATTTTGTTCGGCTCTGACGAAAAATCAGATTGTTGCTTTTATAATAAGTTTTATAATATGCTTTGTATCCTTTATGTTTGGCAAAATACTGAGTTTTGTCCCGGCATTTATCGTCTCATTCATTGAATACTTAAGTATAGATTATCATTTTGGCAATATTTCCAAAGGAATCATAGATTCAAGGGACCTTATATATTATTTCAGCGTTATTTTATTCTTCTATTACATGACTGTTTCTGTTTTAGGCAGCAGGAGATGGAAATGAAGATAGGAAAAATAGAAATTAAAACAAGCAAGAAAACGATATTATCTTTGGTTTCACTTCCGATACTGCTCGGTATTATTATCGTAATTAATTATCTCTCCTATCATATATTTTGCCGGCTGGATCTTACGCAGGGCGGTATATATTCTTTGTCCAAAGCAAGCAAGGATCTTGTGAGAAAGCTCGACGATAGAATTATAATAAAGGCATATTTTAATAAAAATCTGCCGGCCCCGTATAACAGCAACAGAAAATATTTTGAGGATCTTCTCGCGGAATATAAGACATATTCAAAAGGCAAGATTAGTTATGAATTTATAGATCCTGCGGGGGATGAAAAGCTTCAACAGGAAGCGCGTTCCGGGGGCATTGCGCCTGTGAATATCACCCAGGTAAAGAACGACAAGTATGAACAGGAAATAAGCTATATGGGGGCGATGTTTTTGTACGGGGACAAAAAAGAGATACTGCCTTTTGTCAAACAAACAGTCGGCCTTGAATACGATGTTACAAGCCGTATAAAAAAACTTACCCAGGAAGTCAGGAAAAAAGTCGGATTTCTTGCCGGGCATAAAGAGCCGGATCCCTTTACTGATCTTGGCGGGGTATATGAAAGACTAAGCGAACAATATGAACTCCGGACTGTATCGGTTAAGGATGGAACAGCGGTTCCCGAGGATCTGGACGCTCTGGTCGTACTTTCACCGGAGGAAAAGATCAGTGAAAGGGAAAAATATGAGGTGGATCAATTTATCATGAAAGGTAAACCTGTGGCCTTTCTGATAGACAGTGTAAATGTGAATTTGACCAATTTTATGGGCAACAAGATAGAACATAACCTTAATAATCTGTTGTCAAATTATGGTGTTGAAATAACGCCGGGGCTGGTATTAGACCGTCAGTGCCAGCGTATTTCCGTGCAACAGCGGCAAGGTTTCTTCACTATACAGAATATTATTGAGTACCCGCTTCTGCCTGTTGCCACGGTTTTTCGCAAAGAAAATCCTATTGTAAGGGAATTGGAAAAAGTATCTCTTCCTTTTGCAAGTCCGCTCATACTTAAAGATGTTCCTGACGGCAAAATAAAACCCGAGTGGCTTATAAAATCATCGGAGAATAGTTGGCAAAAAGATGATGTATATTTTCTTAGCCCCCTGCAAAATTTTCCAACACAGAATCTTACAAAGAAAGGTCCTTATATTCTCGCGGCTACAGTTACCGGAAAGTTCAAGAGTTTCTATTCCGATAAGGAGGTTCCTGCTGTTGAGAGCGCGGATAAAACAAAAAAAGATAAAAAAGACGAGAAAAAAAGCGAGACTATAAAGGAAAGCCCGGATAATCGCATTATAATAGTCGGGAACGGAAGAATAATGAGAGGTGATTTTTTAAAAGATCCTATGTCCGGTACTTTCTTTTTTAACATTGTTGACTGGCTGGCTCAGGATACCGGGCTTATATCAATACGTTCAAAAGGGATAGAATACAGACCGTTGAAAGAAACGAGTAAAGAAACCAGGAATATTATTAAATGGCTGAACGTATTGCTTGTTCCTGCCGGGTTTATTGTATATGGAATAATTCGCTGGAGAATAAGAAAAATAAAAAGGAAAGGGTTGACTTTAAATGAATATTAAAAAAATATTTATCCTGCTGCTCGTTTTTACGGCGCTTATAGGGCTAAGCTTTATTTATACAAAAATAAAATATGCTCCTGCAGGTTCGGAATATTATAAAGGAATAAAGAAAGAAGATATTAACAAATTTGATATTACAAAGAACAATAAGGATACCTGCACTTTTGAAAAGAAGGATAATAAATGGAGGATAACAGCTCCGGTTTTGTACCCTGCAAATAAGATTTATATTGATGAAATTCTGGGTAAAGTTGCCGGTTTAAAAATTGGTGAAGTAATTTCAACAAACAAAGCAAAACATGAAAGTTTTGAGATTACCGATGAAAAAGGAATTATGCTTACCATTTACAGATCAGGAAAAGCATGTCAACCGGTTATCTTCGGTAAAATGGCAGGAGACTTTTGCAGTATATATGCAAGATATCCAAAAAAAGATGAGGTATATCTTGCACAGGGTCCTGGCAGTGATGAATTAAGAAGAGAACTTAATGAATGGAGAGATAAATCTATTTTTTCATTTAGTAAAGACAATGTGGATGAAATAGAAATTGATTTTAAAGGTGAAAAATATGAACTTATCAGGAAAGAGGAGTGGTATCTGGGCGCGCCTGACAAAAATAATAAAATAACAAATCCGAATGACATTGATACATTTTTAACGGAACTTTCAGGTTTGACTGCCGATGAATTTGTTGACAAAGAAGAAGAAAAAAAGAATGACAAAAGAACAGGTTTAAACAAGCCCGAGCTTAATGTAAAGATCCACTTTGCGGATGGTAAAGAAGAAATATTTAAAGCCGGCAAGAAAGATACTGCGAAAAACCGGTATTATGTTTCCGGAAACCGGGAACCTGCGGTATTTCTTGTGCAGGCAAGTAATGTTGAAAAGCTCCAAAAGAAAAAATCTGATTTCAAAATAGAAAAAGCGGCCGGCGATAAGAAACCTGCAGAAAATAAAGATATCACACCGGAAATCCGTCCATCGCAAAAATAATGCTTATAAAACAAAGAGATATCCGTAATATTGCAATACCATAGTAATGCTGGGAGTTCTTGTTGTTTTGTAACTGATTATGGTAAAATATATGCAATGAAACAAATAATGAAGAAAACGTTTTATACTCTTTCCCTTGTCTTAATCCCTCTTTTTCTCTATTCCGATGTTATCAGAAAGCTTGAAATAGCCGCGGATGGTGCGGTAAAGGCGGCTGTATTTTTTGACGGCAAAAAAGAGGTAGCCCGGGAAATATTTAATGACAATCTTGATATAATAAAAAAAACCGGAAAGATCCCGGACGGAATTGTGAAACAATATTATGAAAGCGGGCAGTTATATGCGGAATATAATTATAAAAATAATTTTCTTGACGGTCTGACCAAGACATATTATGAGGACGGAAAAATAATGACAGAGGACATTTACAAAAGAGACAGTTTGAACGGATTAAGCAGGCAATACTATCCGTCAGGCGCTCTCAAAGCTGAGGAGAATTATAAAAACAACCTCAGGGACAGTATTTGCAGTGTGTTTAATGAAGACGGCAGCATAAAGACTGTTAAAATTTATAAAGACGGGAAAGTTCAGAACGACAAAAATCAGATGGCCGAAGTAATAAAATAGAATACGGGTCTGGGGCTGACGGCTGAAAAAATGCTAAAAAACAGGGTAACAATCATAACCGGAGGTGCTTCAGGTATTGGCCTGGCGACGGCAGAAAAATTTTTAGCTGCCCAAGCCATTGTTGTTTTAACAGATATCAATGTGAAAAAAGGATGCGCCGCTGCAGCTGGACTTGAAAACAAAGGCAGAATATTATTTGTCAGATGTGATGTTGCGTCTGAGACGGATATTAAGAAGCTGGTTTCCATAACGGTAAAGAATTACCGGCGTATTGATATTATTATCAACAATGCCGGTATCGGGGACTGGCGCTCTATGGAAAAGCGCCCGATACGGCCCAATACATGCTTGTTAAATATGCATCCCGTTATATGCCTGCCGGAAGTTCTGTCGTAAATATAAGTTCAACCAGAGCCATTATGTCGGAACCGGGTTCCGAACCCTACGCAGCCGGCAAAGCCGGAATTATCGGGCTTACACATGCGCTTGCGTCAAGCCTCGCGGAGAGAAGAATACGCGTCAATGCGGTAAGTCCGGGCTGGATAAATGTCTCCGGCTATACCGAAACGAAAACCGACCGGGCGCAGCATTTTGTAAAACGCGTCGGACGGGGCACAGATATAGCAGAAGCCTGCGCCTTTCTTGCCGATGAAGAAAAAAGCGGTTTTATTACCGGCCAGAATTTAATAGTCGACGGCGGTATGACCAGAAAGATGATATATCTCTAGTGCGGGGACAGACAACGTGTTTTTATGGTGTCTGTCCCCAATTAAAAAGAAAAATATTCTAAAAAAAGGGGGACGATATGGTATATTTCGTAATCGGAATGGTATTGCTGTGTTGTATAATTTTGCTCAGCATTGTGATCAGGATTTACAATAATCTTATTATGGTTAAGAATAATGTTGATGCCGCCTGGAAAAATATTGATGTTTTTCTTCTGCAAAGACACGATGAATTGCCCAAGTTAGTAGATGTATGCAAGGGGTATATGAAGCATGAGAGCAGTGTCCTGGAAAACATAGTTAAATTGCGTTCAAATTATAAGGAATCCGGTACTCCGGAGGAAAAGGCGCGCATTGAAAACGAAATAAGCAGGGCTTTAACCGGGTTGCGTGTTGTATTTGAAAAATATCCCAACTTAAAAGCGAATGATAATTTTATCAAAATTATGGAGAGGGTAACTGCGCTTGAATCGAAGATCGCGGGCCAGCGAGAGAGTTTTAATGATAAGACTAATATTTATAATATTCAAATAGAAAAATTTCCGGATTATATTATTGCCGGGCCGATGAATTATAAAAGGCGTGAATTCCTTGAAGTTCCGGAAGATTTGAAAGAAGACGTGAAAATCAATATTTAAGAATGCTATTTATCTTGAAGTATGGGAAAGTATGGAAATAAAGATGAGGAGATTTTCGGATTTTAGTTCATTGGAACAATATCTTGTATCAGTGGAATCCGATAGTTTTGTAATCAGTGAAATCGCTTTTTCACTCTGTATAGTTAAGGTATTACTACAGGTGCTCTATTGAAAAAAATAATATTTTGGACAATGGTAGCTTTTGTTATTGCCGTTTTAATAGTATCCGTGTTGCAAATACTGGGTTTTAATCTCTTGATGGCGGCTGCAGAAACAAGAATTACCGGTCTATGGCTGCTTTCAGGGATCTTACTATTAATACTGACGATCGTGGTTCTGGTGTGGGTAATAAGCATTTTTAACAGTCTGATCCAAGTGCGTAATAACATAATGAAAGCCTGGAAAAATATCGATGTTGTACTGCTTCAGAGACATGATGAACTTTCAAAGTTGGTGGAAGCATTTAAAATATATACTGATTATGAGCAGCATGTATTATTGGCAATTACGCAACTCCGCGTTGCCTACCGGCAAAAAAAAGATTCAGCGCAAAAAACAACGGTTGAAAATGATCTGAATTTCAAGGCAAATGATCTGTTTGCCGGTTTTGAGAAATATCCGGAACTTAAAGCAAATGAAAATTCCGTGCGTATAATGGATTCTATTTCCAGTCTTGAATCGATCATTGCCGGTCGAAGGGTGTTTTTCAACGATACCGTAAAGGTGTACAACGCGCAGATTGAAACTTTTCCTTACTTTGTTTTTGCAGGGATAATGGGTCTGCGTTCACACCCCTACCTGGATGATTTTGAGACTGCGGAAAAATTCCGGGGGAATTCTAAGTGATAGTACTCATCTCTGCAATTGCCTGTTTATTGTGCTTTTTGATATTATTTGTAAAGATTGTCAGGGAAATAAACGAATCTGAAATAATAATAAAAGCGATTATAGCCATATTTATACTGACCGTTTTCTATATCTTCTCCGGTTTTTTGCCTTATATAGCACTGGCGCCCCTGCTGCTTGTTCTTATAGCAGAAATAAAATTAAAACTGCCGTTTCATAAAATATTGTTTTCCCTTATCAAAGTATCTGTGTACTCTGTCGGTGTACTTGTCCCGTTTTTTGCCGTAACGGTCTTTTTGAAATGCTGGCACGGCAGATTTGACTATTCTATAAATCATTATATAACATATTCAAAGTTTCCTTCAGAGCTAATCGGGTTATTCGGAATGATATTTGCGGCGACAAAAGGAATACCCTGCATAATAGAGCTAATAAAGCAATTACGCACTATTCAGAACTTACCCACTTCTGCCATAGGTTCTGCTGCCTCCGGGCTGAATGAATTCAAAGGTATTATCAGGCCTGTGAATGAAATGCCGTTCAATGATAAAAAGGACTGTTTTCCGTTCTATCTTGAAGACGGGACGGGCAAGCTGCTTGTAGATCCGGAAAATGTAAAGAATTATCCGGGATTCTGGGATATAGTTTTTAACAGTAATATATCCGGGATACATCGCGGAGGTAAAAATAAATATTTCACACCGGGCACAGAAGCTTATCTGCTTGGTAATCTCAGAAAAGACGGTATTGCGGAAGATATGGTGATAAAACCCAAAGCGGAAAAACACAAGCGTTCGTTTATAGAGTGGGTTGTGTCGTCTGACCCGAAAAACGTTGATGATCCTGTATTCTGGCTCAGCACTGCAAAAGAAGAAAGCATAATAAGGCATATACGGTATTCAATATTTCTCAATATACTGCTCCTGTTACTATGGCTATTTATTTCTTTTGCACTTCAAACGACTGTTATCAGTAACGGTAACGGGAAGCTCTCCTGGAGTTACGACCTTTTCAAGGTGAAGGACCTCCTTCCTCAGTCGATGCTTGATAAGATATATTCAAAACCCCCTTCGTTAAATGTCCCTGAGAATAATTATAAGACCTGGACTTCTGACAGGGCCGGCACCCCGCCTATCATACGTCTTAATTTCAATGATAATATAAAGAATCTGGGGACCCTAAAGGTAACACCCGTGGAAAGATACGGTATTATCAAGTACCAGCCCGGGATAGAGGGTAAAGCGGGGTATTTTGACGGTACATACTATCTGGACCTATTCAGTGAAACTCCGGTCGATTTTGGAGGTTCCTTCACGATTGAGTTCTGGTTCAAGCCTGACAGGGCAAAAGCGTGGGACGATACTCTCACCAGGTATATCCTTCTTTCAAATTTTACCCCGGACTTTCTTTCGGCAAGCCTTGCTTTTCAGGGGCCGGTAAACAAAAAAATAGTTTCCCTGGTTACGGGTAACCTGAAGCACGGGACGGCACAGGAAATAAAAGAATGGTATAAGGTCACTGATAACCTGTATGAAATGAGGTGGTACCATTTCTTCGTATCTTACGACAGAAACAGGGATAAACTGGCATATTACCTGGATGGGAAAG
>Ga0208953_1001898_pt1 | contig 10643 bp, 11 predicted proteins | sample RifOxyB2_FD_184033 | JGI IMG/M metagenome (GOLD analysis project Ga0208953, IMG submission 184033) | Groundwater microbial communities from Rifle, Colorado - Rifle Oxygen_injection B2 (SPAdes) | ecosystem: Environmental > Aquatic > Deep subsurface > Groundwater | place: USA: Rifle, Colorado... | reverse complement strand
GGGTGAACTTTATGGAATTGGAGACCAGGTTGATAAGCACCTGCACCGTCCGGCGCTTGTCGGCGAAAATGGCGGGGAGTTCGGGCCCGGCCTTCACCGTCAGGTTCAGGTTCTTGGTCCCGGCCCAGGCGTGCATAGCGTCGGCGGCCTCGCGGGCCAGCTCGTCCGGCGGGGCGCTTTCCTTGTGGAAGATCAGCTTGCCGGACTGCAGCTTCGAAAAGTCAAGTATGTCCGTCACTATGGAATTCAGGCGTTCGGAATTCCTGATGGCGGTGTTGAGTATGTTCTTGGAGGTGCCCTCCACGCCCGTTTCCTTCGACAGCATTTCCAGCGCGGCCTTTATGGAGGTCAGCGGGCTGCGCAGCTCGTGGGTCATGTTGGCCACGAAATCGCGCTGCATCTGCTCCACTTCCTTCAGCTTGGCTTTATGCGTGGGTATGGAGACCGTACCGACGATCTTGCCTTCTTCGTTCTGGATGATGGCGGTGGATCTTTTTATCGCCTGGGTCAGGTCCTCGGAGCCCTGCCTGGTCATTTCCTTACCGATGTCGTTCTGGCTTTCGCTTCTTATCTCTTTGGCCAGGGAGAGGGCCTGGTCCTCTATGTGCGCGACGTCGAAGATCTTCTGGCCGGAAAGCTCGCTGAGGGCCTTGCCCGAGATGGCCTCGGCCTGGGGGTTCATCATCAGGATCTTGCCTTCCTTGTCCACCACCACAACGCCGTCGGCGATGTCCGAGATGACCGCTTCCGTGCGGACCATGTCGTTCTCGACCTTTTTCTTTTCCTTGCGCACTTCGGCGACGGCCTTTACGATGTGGCTTTCAAGTTCGGTCTTGAACTTGTCCATTATTACCGCGATTATGCGCTTTTGTTCCTCGGGGTCCGAGGTGATCCTGGAGACTATCGTGCTTACGGCGGCGTCCAGTTCCAGGCCCGCCAGCTTTTCTTCCACTTTTTCGCCGGCCTTTTCCTGCCCGGCCTGGGCGCCGGCGATCGCGGCGGCGAGGTTGGGGGAACTCTCCCCGGCCTTGTCCACCTTGGCGTAGACCGCCTGGCTCAGCGTTATTTTCGCCACATTGTTCTGCTTCAGGTATTCCTGCGGGTCGCCCTTGAAGCCCTGCATCTGGCAGAAGAGCATCAGCTCGTCCCGGGAGACGCCGTTCAGGAAGGCGATGGTCTGCACCTGGAACCTGGCGAAGATGTTCTTCAGGGAATTGGGGAGCCTGTCCGCCGTAAGCAGGGGGAGGCCGTTCACTATCAGCTTGTCCTGGTCCAGCGTCAGCGCGAATTCCCCGTTAGGCGAAGCCGCGATTATTCGGCCCAGCAGTTCGTGGCCTTCGTCCAGCGCGGCCTTTACCTGCGGGTGGTCCGGCTTATAAAGGTTTATCTGCACCAGGGCCCTGGTGAAGGCCTTCAGGAAATTAAGCCACAGCAGTTTTACGTCCTGGTCGTCGGTCATAGTTTGTGGATGTTCGCGCCTTTCAGCCCTTTAGTAGCGTTCCTGGCGTCGAAGACCAGCCTGGAATTCTTTACCAGCGCGGCGTAGTCTATCGCGGAGTGCGGCGTGATGATGGCGACGCAGTCGTAGCGCTTCAGGTTCTTGAGCGCGTTCTTCGTGCTCTTGTAGGTTTTTCCGTCTATGTCTATGGAAAGCGCGTAGGGGTCGTAGAATTCCACGTGCGCTTCCGTTTTTTTAAGCAGTACGAAGACGTCCTTGGCCGGGGACTCCCTGGGGTCGGAGATGTTGGGCTTGTAGGTCATGCCTATCATCAGTATCCTGGACGCCTTCATCGCTTTGCCGGCGTGGTTCAGGAGTTCGGTTATCCTGGTCACCGTATGCTCCGGCATGGCGGAATTTATCGCGCCGGCCAGCTCAATGAAGCGCGGCTCGAAATTCAGGGTTTTCATCTTCCAGCCCAGGTAATGCGGGTCCAGCGGGATGCAGTGTCCGCCTATGCCGGGGCCGGGGTAGAAGGGCATATAGCCGAAAGGCTTCGACGCGGCGGCGTCTATCACTTCCCACACGTCCAGGCCCAGCCGGTGGCACATCAGCGCCAGCTCGTTAATCATGGCTATGTTGACCGCGCGGAAGGTGTTCTCCAGGAGCTTGACCAGCTCGGCCGATTCGGTGTTGGACACCGGTATGACCCTGTCTATCACCTGCCCGTAAAGCAGGGCCGCCAGCTCCGTGCATTTCGGGGTGAGCCCGCCCACCACCTTCGGGGTGTTCTTCACGCCGTATTTCTTGTTGCCCGGGTCCACGCGCTCCGGCGAGAAGGCCAGGTAGAAATCCTTGCCGGCTTTCAGGCCGTTCTGTTCCAGCATCGGCTTCACCAGCTCTTTGGTGGTGCCGGGGTAGGTGGTGCTTTCCAGTATGATGAGCTGGCCCTTTTTCAGGTTCTTCACTATCTCCCGCGTGGCGCTGACAATGTAGGAGACGTCCGGGTCCTTGCTTTTGCGCAGCGGCGTGGGCACGCAGACTATGACGGCGTCCATGGTCCGGAGCTTGGAGAAATCCAGCGTGGCCTTCAGCAGGCCTTCGGCGGCCAGGTCGGTCACTTCGCGCCCGGGCACGTCGGGGATGTAGGAAACGCCCGCGGCGATGTCCGTTACTTTTTCCTTGTCCACTTCGAAGCCGGTGGTCTCGAACCCGCCCTTCGCGAATTCCACCGCGAGCGGCAGGCCGACATAGCCCATGCCGACTATGCCGACTTTAAATTTTCTTTCTTTGATGTTCTTGTTAATGATATCCATAATGTATCTTAATTTTAGGTTAATTTTAATCCCATTACAATATCGCTACGCGGCGCGGCCGGCCGTTTTCCTGTTCAGCTTCGCCGCCGCCGCTATGCCGGCCAGCACCAGGTCCGGCACTATGTGGTCGAATATCCCCGCGTCCTCGAATGTCCGGGAAAAGCCGCCGGTGCCAATGACCAGCGTCTCGCCGTCCTTGAAGTAGCCGGCTTTTATCTCCGCTACGATGCCTTTGATGGCGAAGTAATGCCCGTAATAGAGGCCGGCCTGTATGCCCTCCACGGTGGTTTTTCCCACCAGTTCCGCGGGCTTGAGTATCTCCACGCGGGGAAGCTTGGCGGTTTCCCTGGCCAGCGCTTCCATCGAGATGTTCAGGCCGGGCAGTATGACGCCGCCCAGGTATTCCTTGGCCCGCGAGACCGCGCAGAAGGTGGTGGCCGTGCCGAGATCGGCCAGCACCAGGTTCTTGTCCGGGAACATGCCGACGGCGGCTATGGCGTTGGCTATCCGGTCCGCCCCGACTTCCGCCGGGTTCTTGTACCTGATGTTCAGGCCGGTCTTTATGCCGGTCTGTATCAGGAACGGCTCCAGGCCGAAATATTTCACCGCGCTCTGATGCAGCGGGTAGATGAGGTCGGGCACCACCGAGCAGACGGCGACTTCTTTTATTTCCTTCGGGTCTATGCCGTTCTCGCGCAGCGCGCTTTTGAAGAAGATGCCGAACTCGTCGGAAGTGGCGCGCCCTTTGGAGGTCTTGCGGAACTTGAAAAGCAGCTTATCGTCCTTGAATACGCCGCCGAAAACCAGGGTGTTCCCCACATCGATAGCTAAGAGCATACGGTTTCTCCTTTATTCTGATCTGGTCTTTCCTGCAGTTAAAATACGGTCCAGCCTTTTCGCCAGTTCGTGCGCGCCCGAACTCCTGTAAAGTTTAACGCCGGCCTTATAGATATGGAACAAGTGCTTTTTCCCGGGCCCTGCTTTTTCCAGGTCGTTGTGCACCACGTAATCCGCGGTCTTCATCGCTGTAACGCGCCTTAAAACTTCTTTTTTTGAAGCCGAGGCCGTGAGCTTGAAACCTATAACCAGCGGCCCGGACTTCTTTTTGTTCTCAAGCGCATAGCCCTTTATCCTGTCCAGTATCTTGAAATTCCTTTTCAGAACGATGGCCATCGTATCAGCCGCTGAATGCAGCTTCGCAGCGCGGCCCGGTTTCAGCTTTTTCGCGCCCAGCTTTATCGAGACCGGTGAATAATCGCTGACCGCCGCCAGGTGGATGACCGCGTCGAATGTTCCGGCTTTGAGCAGAGCGCGCATTTTAGCGTCCAGGTCCCCGAATCCGGAAAAACCGATAACCTCGGTCCTTCCGTCCGCCGGCCTGACCGCGCCCTCGGCGCACAAACATACCACCCTGTGGCCCGCCCGGCTCAAATGCTCCGCAATAACGCGCCCCGTCCCGCCGGTGCTCATATTCGTAATAAAGCGCACCGCATCTATATATTCCCTCGTCCCGCCGGATGTGATAAGAATTCTCATATGCCAATGGCTGTTGTGGAGCGGGTGACGGCAGGGTTTGTCTGTAGGGGCATCCGGACCCCGACCTGGTCTAGCATAGGAGGGGGAGGATAAGGGCGGCCGCGCTGGCCGACCCGGCCCCGGAAGACAAACCCTGACGGCAGGTCCCGCGAACTGTTGTTTGAGTATTGCGAAGCCATGTTATTTTAAGTTTCTGATTATTTCCTTATATATCTCATCCGGCTCCAGCAGCCGGCCCGCGCCCTTGTCCCCGCACGCCTGGTACCCGGTGCCCGTGCCCAGCACCTTCACACCCCAGCCCTGCAGCGTCTTTATCCCTTTAACCGTCGCCGGATGCGCGTACATATTCTTATTCATCGCCGGCGCTATCAAATACGGCTTTGAAAAGTCGTGGGCCAGGAAAGTGGTAGAAATATAATCGTCGCCGATCCCGGCCGCCAGCTTGTTGATGATGTTCGCCGTAGCCGGGCAGATTATCGCCAGGTCCAGCCATTTCACGATCTCTATATGCTCCAGCGCGAACTTCTCCTCGAAAGTATCCACATAAACCGGGTAATGCGTCAGCCCCTCCAGTGTGGATTTACCTATGAACTTCAGCGCGTTCACCGATACTATGGTCTTTACCGAAAACCCCTCCTGCACCAGCTTCGAAATGACATTGCAGGCCTTGTAGCAGGCTATCGAACCGGTCAGCTGGAATAAAACATTACCCTTTGACTTGGACATTATCTATTAACCTCACTTTCCCGAGATTTACCGCCCCGAACCGCCGCCCCCTGAACTCTTCCACATAGTCCGGGCGGAAACCCGCGGCGGCCAGCGCTTTTTTTATCCGCGCCGGCGGCCTGCGCAGGACCAGCAGCTTGTGGAACAGCGGCGCGAGCGCCCTTTCCACCGGCCCCAGCCGCCGGTTGCGCGAGCTCATGGCCAGCCCGTCCTCTTCCCGCACTATCGGGCAGGGGATTATTTCGGTAGCCAGGAAAAAAGCTTCCGCCATGCCCTTTATCAGCAGGTACTGCTGGTAATCCTTTTCTCCGAAATACGCTTTATCCGCGCCGACTATGTTCAACAATTTCATCACCACAGTAAGCACGCCGTCGAAATGCCCCGGCCTGTACGCGCCGCAAAGAGTTTTGCTCAAATCCCGCTCCGTAACCTTGTAAGCGTAGTCGTCGGCGTACATTTCCCCGGCTCCCGGCAGGAACAGGAGATCCGTGCCTTCCGCCTCCAGCATTTTAATGTCGTCCTTCAGCGGCCGCGGATAATGCTTCAGGTCGCCCTTGTCGTTGAACTGGGCCGGGTTCACGAAAATGCTGACCACCGTAACGGCGTTCTCTTTTTTCGAGCGCCGCACCAGCGACAGGTGCCCTTCGTGAAGCGCGCCCATAGTGGGCACAAAGCCGACGCTGCGGCCTTTGAAAAGGCCGCCCGCTTTAAGCTTTTTCCATTTCGCCGCGCTTTTTATTATCTTCATGGCTTCAAAGGGTACTCCGCCGCTTTCACTTCGCGGTCGAAGCTGTTGAGGGCTTCCATAACCAGCCCGCGGCCGTCAATGTACCTTTTGACGAAGGACGGCGCTCCGCCGTAAAGGCCAAGCATATCCTGCATTACCAGCACCTGCCCGTCGGTATGGGGACCGGCGCCTATCCCGATGGTCGGGACCTTCACGCTTTTGGTGATCTTTGCGGCCAGTTTAGCCGGCACGCATTCCAGCACTATAGAGAAGCAGCCCAGGCGCTCAAGCTCTTTGGCCTGTTCCAGCAGCCGGGCGGCGGAGCGGGCGTCTTTGCCCTGCGTTCTATAGCCGCCGAACTTGTGTATGGACTGCGGCGTCAGGCCTATATGACCCATCACGGGGATGTCGGACTGTATTATGCGCTCGATGGTTTCTTCGTGCCCGTCCAGGCCTTCCAGCTTCACGGCCTGCGCGCCGGCCTTGACCAGTTTTTCCACCGCGTCCATGGCCTTGTCGGTCCCTTTGCGGAAGGAAAGGAAGGGCATGTCCGCGACCACCAGCTTGCTGCGCACGGCCCGGGCCACGGCCGAGGTGTGCAGGGCCATCATCTCCACCGAGGCGCGCAGCGTGGAGGGCCGGCCGTGCATGACCATGGCCAGGCTGTCGCCCACCAGCACGCAGTCCACGGCCGAGCCGTCGGCCAGCCGCGCCAGCGTATAGTCGTAGGCGGTTATCATGGATATCTTTTTGCCGGGCTTTTTGTAATTGTAGAAGTCGTTTATCTGCATTTTATGCTCCTTAATCCGGTGACATAATACCTATTTCGGGAAATAGGTATTATGTCACCGGATTTATTCCCGCGAACGAGGCGTATATTTTACGGAACGGGTCGTTCTTAAGCGCCTTCAGGTTCGCGTTTACGGTTTTTTTATCTTTTCTCTGCAGCGGGCCGCTGAGCCCGGCCGCGGGGTTTTGTTCGAAATTGTCCAGCGCGGCGCGGAAATAGGCGAAGATGTGTTTGCGCGGGATATGGAATTTCCCGCCCAGGTCCTGAAGGGTTTTCTGCCAGAGAATGACGGGCAGGTTGCCGCCCAGCACGCACAGCGCGTGGTAAAGCGCTTTTTCGCTGCTGCGTATCCTGAAGGAAGGGTTCGTGAATTCCGGGACTAGTTTTCTGAGTGCCGGCGCACCCGGTTCCAGCGCGAAAGGGATGCGGCGATATTCGTCCAGCGAAAGCTTGCGGCCGGTAAAGGAGACGAACGGGTGGATCCCGGTAGCGGAGCGCGTATCCAGGCTGCCGGAGAAATGGATAAGGGTTATAGTGTTAAGGAACGGGTTATTGGCGATGAAAGGTTCTATTTCGGAATCTTTAATGAGGATAAAAACTTTCCGGCAACGCTTAAGCGCCGTTTCAATGTCCAGGACGGAATCCCTGCGCCAGACAATGAACGGAACTTTGAGCAGTTTGAAATATGCCTGTAGGTGTTTGGAGGCTTTGCCGCCGCCGACAATGCCGTAAGGCGTCCTGGGGGTGTTTCTGCGTTTCATCGTTGGGTACCTGTCCTTTAAGGGGATCAAGTCCGCGTATTAATTATACAAAGTTCTGGTGGCCGCTATTTGGAGCCGGTCAGGATATTCCTTACGGCTTTTGCGAAACTTTTCGCGTCGAATGGCTTCTGCAGGAAGCAGACCGCGCCGAATTTGAAGGCGCGCCTCTTTTCCACCTCGAAAGGCTTTGCGGACATCACCATGACCTTTATGTGCGCAAGCTCGGGATCTGCGGAAACCGCCTTGCAGATATCCAGGCCCGAGATGCCGGGCATCATGATGTCCGTGATGACCAGTTTCGGCATGGCCGCCTTTATGGCCGCGATGGCCTCGTGGGCGTCCGTCACCATCTGCACCGTGAAGCCTTCCCCCGTGAGTATATCGCGGGACAGTTCCCGTACCAGCGGGTCGTCGTCGATTATTAAAATGTCCGGTTGTGGCATATGTCCCCCGCACTTATTATACAACAACTGGAAAGCGGGCGGGAACATCAGTAAAACTGCAGCCGGGGGTTTAATGAAACGGCGCGCGAGATAAAATATAATAGAGAAATGCTAAAAATACTGGTTACCGCGTTCGAGCCGTTCGGCGGGCTGAAGAAAAACCCGGCGCTTGATGTGATGGCAAAACTGCAGCCCGGCTCTTTCGGGAACTGCCGGCTGTTCAGGGTGAAGCTGCCCGTAAGCGGCAAGGCCGCGGAAAAAAAGATAGCGGCGCTCATTTCCAGATACGAACCGGACCTGCTGGTCTCCCTCGGCCTGGCCGCCGGCGAAACCGGCCTGCGGGTGGAGCGGTTCGCGCTGAACATACAGGATTACCGGATCAAAGATAACGCGGGCTACAAACCGGAAGGGAAAAAGATAGACGCGGAAGGCCCCGCCGCCTATTTCGTCAGCTCGGACCCGTGTAAACTGGCCGCGGCCGCGCGGAAGGCCGGCGTCCCCGCCTATGTCAGCAACCACGCCGGCGCCTATGTCTGCAATCACCTTATGTACGCGGCCATGCGCGCTATCACCGCCGGCGACCTCAAAACCAGGTTCGCCTTTCTCCACCTGCCGCTCACCACCGAAATGGCGCTGGCGCAAAAGAACGGCGGCGCCGCCTCCCCGTCCCTGCCGCTGGCCCTGCTGGTCAAAGCGGTTACGGTCGTAATCAATGCTGTGGAAAAAGAGGGACGCTGATGATTAAATGACTAATAGCAGAATACCCCGTATAAATAGTCATAAGTGTCCCCGTTTTACCCTTTTTGCCAGGGGCTCGTCTTTATGTTGAAAGAGATAATTGTAAGAGCAATCAGTGGTTTTCTAGAAAAGGATTCCGAATTGTTGAGGAAAGGGGTTTGTGAGCGCGCAATTGCGCATAAATTAGCGGAGCATTTACAAAAACAATTTAATGGTACAAGTCCCTATAATGTGGACTGCGAATATAATAGAATTCAAGGGAAGACCAGTTTAATAAAAACACTTGGGCTCGATCCAGATTCCAGAAAAAAAGTATTTCCAGATATTGTTGTTCACAAAAGAGGGAGAAATAAGAATTTGTTGGTTCTAGAGCTAAAAAAGAAAACGGCAGACAGAAACGAAAAAGAATTTGATTATAAGAAATTAAAGGCCTACACAAAAGAATTGGGATATGAATTGGGCGTTTTTATGGAGTTTGATTGTGGTAATATCTGGGTTGAAAAATATTTTAAAAATGGCGATGAGTGTTTTGGCCCAATGAGTTTAGATTGAGGGGGGATGATGCTGGATAAATTTGTGATTAATCGACGGTGTTTAAAAATTGATAAGGCAAATGCAAAAGCCATGATTGAGGGGTTTCAAAAAAACGGCAATATCATTCTTCAATCAATTTACTGTTTTGTAAATGATATGGACTTGCCGCAATTAATAACCCTGGATAAAGGGATTACAAGATTTCGACTAAGCCCTATCGGAATGTCGTTGAATTCGGAAAATTATACGGTCCCTTACAAGTATGTCGCTAAAATGATTAAGGCATATCAAATTGAAAACAATTTCGATATGTGGAGTGAAATTTGTGGTAATGGGCTGTTCGATATATGGGCCCCTGTTGCGCCATATAAAAGATTCCAAGACGCTAAGGTAAATCCGGACAGATTCGCAATTGGTCTGCTGAGGGTTTATGAAATTGTTGAAGAGTTTGGGGATTTGGAAATACATAAATACGATCGGCAACATATGTTGACCAGAGAAAGATTGGAGGTTACTGTAAAAAAACCACTTCTAAGTGATGCGGAGTTCGTGGGCGTTGAAACGTTGTTGGAAAATGTTATAAAAAAATATCATCAGAGTGCTACGAAAACAAAAAACAATCTACAAAGTGAGTCACTGCTCCCGACTAAATCGTGTGCTCAAGAAATGACAAGGACAGTTTCTGAACAAAATCTGGAAAATATTCTTGTAGACAACCTGGACGTTCTTGAAAAGGGGTTGATTTTATTGGAAAGGCAGTATTCAATTCCTCCAGTTGGGCGAATTGATTTGCTTTGCAAGGATGCAAAAGGGGATTACGTGGTCGTTGAATTAAAAAAATATCGGGCACCAACGCAGTCAATAATTGATCAAATAGCAGGCTATATGGGATACGTTAAGGAAAAACTCGCAAAAGACGGCCAAAATGTGAGAGGTATTGTCGTGGTCGGCAAGAAAGATGAAAGGTTAGAATATGTTTGCAAAGTCATGAATCTTACAGTCAAGTGCTTCCAGCTTAAAATTGAGTAAGTCCTTATAAGCCCCACTTTTTAATGCGCTCTGTCATAATCTCGGAGCCGGACACCCTTTCAGGATTTTACCTTTGATGGGGAATCGGTAATATTACTATAATGATTCTATGGAATGGCTTATCCAGCATTCGGGATTGCTCATACAATTACCCGTGCTTTTCTTCTCGATTATCTTCCATGAATTCGCCCACGGCGCCGTGGCTTTCAGGAAAGGGGATGATACGGCCTATCTTTCCGGCCGGCTCACTTTAAACCCGCTCCCGCACATAGACATCATGGGCACCATCATTCTCCCGGCTATCTGCCTGATGTCCAATCTGCCGGCCATTGGCTGGGCCAAGCCGGTACCGGTGAACCCGAACCGGATGCCGGCGCCGCGCCACGACATGGCCATGGTGGCGCTGGGCGGCCCGGCCTCCAATTTGCTTCTCGTAGTAGCGGCCCTTATCGGCTACAAAATAGCCAGCCTGGGTTTCCTGGGGGCGGACCTTTCAATGACCCTGATGAAGGCTTTCGGTTTCGCCATCATGATAAACCTTCTTCTGGCCACGTTCAACCTCCTCCCGGTATTTCCCCTGGACGGCAGCCATATAGCCATGGAAT
>Ga0208953_1001896_pt1 | contig 10658 bp, 6 predicted proteins | sample RifOxyB2_FD_184033 | JGI IMG/M metagenome (GOLD analysis project Ga0208953, IMG submission 184033) | Groundwater microbial communities from Rifle, Colorado - Rifle Oxygen_injection B2 (SPAdes) | ecosystem: Environmental > Aquatic > Deep subsurface > Groundwater | place: USA: Rifle, Colorado... | reverse complement strand
GTGACTACAAAGGTTGCGGTTATACCTGGGGCAATGAAACCGGCTATCCCAGCTATTTGATCGACCCTATTCCCACCGGCAGTAACTACAAGTGCAAGTAGGGAACAGAGATCACCTCGCTTTACTCCGCTAGATTTACCTTTCTTTTTGAAGGAGCATGGAAAAACCCACCACCAATGAACTTTTCCTGCTTACCCACCTGTTTTTCCTTCGGAAAGGGAGGCAGAAAACTAGCGCCGTCTGTGGATAACTTATTTTTATTATTACAGTGAATGTTTATAGGGTGAAGACCCTCAAAATCCACTTGCGACGGCTTATAAACCGCCAATAATCCTTTTTGACAAGACTTTCTCTTTTGGTTTACTATTAAAATACAATTGAATAATCTTGGGATGTCAGACAAACAGCGGCTTAAGGAGGAGCTCTTTCTTAAGCCGTTCTCTGGCACTTGCCAAAGGTTTCGTTATAATGAGGAGGATCATTATTTTTTGGATTTAATTTTTACTAACTTACATGAACACCAATATTCCTATATTTTATTCCACAGCCTTGTTTGCATTATTTAGTGGAATTTTGGTTGCCATTATCGGTTTTGTGGTTTTAATAAAGAATAAAAAAATAAGAATTAATCAAATTTTTTTTCTTTTTACTATCACTACCGACATTTGGCTTTTTGCTTCTTATTTTATGTTTATTTCTGGAAATGTTAATTTGGCCATTTTTTGGGACAGAATTGTTTATATTGGAGTTATATTTGTTCCCTTTTTATCATATTGGTTTAGTTTGGCATATACGCAGTTAAAAAATTCAAAATTTTTGATGTTTTTAAGTTCATTTTTATCAGTTTTTTTTCTCATCATGAGTAGAACCAACTACTTTGTTTCAGATTTATTTATTCACCAATGGGGTGTGCATACCTATGCTCAATTTTTTCATCATGTTTTTTTAGCTTATTTTGTAATTTATATAGGACTCACTTATTATAATTTATGGAAATATTATAAAAGCACTGACTCTGCTTTGGTTAAGCAACAAAGTAAATATGTATTTTTGGCCTTTTTGTTTCTCACTGGCATAGGATCTATAGCCTACTTGCCTGCTTATGGTATTTCTGTACCACCCATTGGTTATACGGCGGGTATTTTGTTTTCTTTTACTTTAGCTTACGCTATTACTCGTCATCGTCTCATGAGCATTGCCGCTATTATGAAAAGAAAAGATATCCAAATTGGAGCTTTTGTTATTTTATTTATGATTTTTGTCTTTATTAGTTATTTGTTTTTTCTACATTTTTTATATCATCAAACTCCGTGGTATTTTTTACTTTTTGGTTTATTTTTATTAGTGATTTTTTACCCCTTTTATTATTTATCTACCGGTCTTATCAAGAAAATTGTTAAAAAAGATATCATTGATTTATATTGTTGGAATACAGAAGAACAGAAATTATTGGATAGAGCAGAGAGTCCAAGCAAGTTGGCGTGTTATTTGGTTGCTATTATCCAAAGAAGAACACCTTTGGAAAATGTCTTTTTTATTTCTTACGAGCATCATACTGGCAGTTTTGTAAACGTGTATCCTGATACTATGACCCAAAGATTTGCTTTAGATGAACCATGGATTTTAGCAATTACTGAACGATCTAAAATGTTAAGTTTCAAGCAAATAACCACCGCTAAATTCCAAGAAGAACAAAAGAAAGATTTATTAAAACAATTTACCAAACACCAAGCAGAATATTTATTACCTTTAAAAATTTATGGTCGTTTGGTAGGCGCTATTTTCTTTGGCCAAAGAACCGATCAGGATAAATTTACCACAGCCAACAAAAAGTTCTTTCTGGAAAATCAAGAAGAAATGTCTTTAATGTTGTGGAATGTTCTACAATTACAACATGTGGTTTATGATACGTTAACTAAACGTAATAAAGAACAAAATGCCAACTGAAGCACAAATCGTAACATTATTTGGTGGTATTCTTGTCACAACTATTGTGTTTGATATTATTCTGTTCATTTGGACAGCTTATATTAGCAAACTAAAAGAAAAGATAACCCGTCTATATTTTGCTTTGTTTTCTATAATTATTTTTTGGGAAATGGCATTATGGATTGGTTTTTTTGTGAAAACGCCTGAACGAATAAATCCTTTGCTTGACGGTGTTGTTTTCTCGCTTGGCGCTTTAGTTATTTTTTTGGCCTTATATTTTGTTTGGTTTTTAAGTAATAAAAAATTTATCTCAAAAAACGTTATTATTTTTTTTGGACTAGCAATTTTTGCCCTTTGTTTTTTGTGTTTAACACCAGGAGCGATATTTCAGGGTCGTGAATATTTAGCAAACAATACTTATAATTATGTTATGAAAGCCACCTCCTTGCTGTTCTGGTATTATGCCGTTCTTGCTCCACTACTTTTTTTAATTTCTTATATTTTTTTACGCGCTTATAAAAAATCAAGAGGATTGGAAAAGATGCGTTTGAAATATGTTGGTTTTGGTTTGATGGTAGCTTTAGTTACCGCCATGATTACAGCTATTTGGGTACCCTTGGTTTATTATATTTTTACCGGAGCTTTTGAAATTGGTGGAGCAACCGGTGTGGTTATTCTGCAAACTATTGCGGCTATTAGCACCAGTTTCTTCAGTTTATTTTCCGCCTACGCTATTACGCGCTATCGTTTTATGGATATTAAGGTGGTTCTTAAAAAATCTGTTGTTTATGGTTTTTCTTTGTGTGTTAGTGTGTTGATTGTAAGTGCTATAACATATTTTTTATATTTTTATACACATTCTTTTATTGTTTTTGTATTTATTTTGTTTTTGGTTGTGCTTTTTGGTGATCATTTAAAACAAAAACAGAAAAATTTTTTAGATGGAATATTTTTTCTAGACGAGCTGGATTTATCCAAGCTGGTATCCAAAAAAGTGAGAAAATTGAATTCCATTCAGGAGTTAGAAAAATTCGTTGCAGAATTACAAAAAAGCTTAAGGGGCGTGGTAAAAGCAGAGGTGAAAAATATATTTATTGCCGAGCGTGAGCATAACAGATTTCGATCTTATTATCCAAAAAATACCAAAAAAATTATTTCTTTTGATGAAGATATTTTTCCTTATTTGTTAATCGAGGGTAGTATTATAGTGGAAGATGAGCTTGATTTACGTCGGGGCGACGGCGTCAAAAAAATAAGAAAATTTCTTAAAACCTACGAGGCGTCTTTGGTTGGTATAATTTTGGGTGAAGAGTCTAAAATTCAAGCTTTGGTCTTTATTGGTGCTAAAAATAATAACACTACATTTTCTACAGAAGAAATCAGCAATATTGGTGAAATTTTAAAATCCTCTGGCGATCACTTATCCAGTGTTATCTATTGGCACGAAACAGTAGAAGGACTAAAAATTCAATTTAAAGAAAATGCCTATTGAATATTTGTAGCAATAGAAGTTGTTGTGTAGGCTGGGGATAATTTTTATTAGACTGAAAGAGTCCGGGAAAGCTTTATCTTTGGAAGATTATAATCAATTATTAAAAAATTTGCCTATTTTTAAACGATTTTTTGATGGTGTTATAAATAGTTATTATATAAAGTTAAATTAACTTTGTTATTTTTTTATTGCTCAATATTTTTTTTCATGATATTGTTTTTGGTGAGAAGTTTTAGTTTTTACATGTTGTAAGTTTGAAATGTAAAATAAAATTTATGAATGCCAATTTTATTAAATAATTATTAATAATATATGGGAGGAATTTTTACTAATACACCAAGATTTATTTAAAACTAATTTTAGTATTTATCTTTGTATAAATATGAATAATGTATATTTCGGTTTAGGTATATGTGGAAGAAATAAAATTTCCATTGGTCTTCCCTTTGATGTACTAACCCTTTTTTTATTAAGTGAAAAGGTTAGGAGAATGAGAAAAGCATCATGTGTTTTTATACATTTAGCAGATAGTCATGCTACAATTAATGGATTTACTGTAGAAAGCATTTCTCAAATTTCGAAGCAATACGAAAAAATTATTAACAGGATTATTTTAAGCTTAAACTTAATCAATCATAAATTAGTTTTAGCTTCTCAATTATCTTCCAATAATAATTATATTAAATTATTTAATTCCTTAGGAAATTTTGGAAATAAATATTTACAAATGGAAATAGCAGATATGTTATGGTATAAAAATAATAAGTTCGTAGATACTAAAATAGGGTGGCAGTATGCAGATTATAATCGAGATAAAATTGATGAACATTTTTTTGATAAGACAGCAAGAGCCTTAAACATTAATATAGATTTTATTTATTCCAACTCTGCTATTTATTATGATAATAAAAAATTAAAATTTGCCTCACCCTACATTGCTTATTCAGCTAAAGAAAGATTAATTTTTGGTTATAAAGATAAATATAATTTTAATGACATAGATTCTTATGCAGAATTAAATCACTATTTTAAATCAATTGTTTTATTATATCAAGAGTTATATAAAATTAATTTTCCTAAAAAAATTAGTCAGGCGGTAAATATTTTATATGATAAAATAATGGACATTTCTGATTTTTAATGATTATATATTTTATAGATCTTTTAAATTGTAGGTTTGGGAGAGGAGTCGGCTATGGAATTCAAGAAGATAGACAGTATAGTTACGCATAGCGTAACTATCAGTGCTTATTTTCGCGAGTTCTATGCTCGCGAACCTTGGGGGGACTTTTTTACGTGTCCATTGTGTGCCGAGGGTTCCGACCCGGCACTCTGGCCACGATTTAATCAACCAGGAAAATGTTCAAATTGTGGTAACAATTTGGATGTTTTTTGGAATGAAGGAAGGACAAAAAGATTTTTAATCCATGTTGCTGGAAAAAAATCTTTTCTGGCCTTCGGGGCATTTCAAAAAAATGTTCTGGTTGGATGGATTTGGGGGTATGAAAAGGCTGATAAAATTTTTTATATAGATTTTGTTGGCCTTGACAAGAGAATGAGAAGAGTTGGTTTTCTGCAAAAATATCTCGTACCAGCACTTTTTATTCTCAAAATGGCCATATCTCCTACTAAAAGGATGTGGCCGATAGATGAGCTCCTCGATATTTTTAAGCCTATTTTTGGGCTTTTATATCGAGAGCTTCTTCATGCTGTCGGTACCGCAGATTACCGACAAATCTGGGGAAGAACTCACGTTTTAGCAAAAAACATCCACCGCATTTTGAAAATTGCAGGATTCAAGATGGTGGAACGGTCTGGGGACCGAATGTTTTTTGCTAGGAGGATCTAACACGCTCTAGAAACCCCCGTTCTAGAGCAATTGTTTTTTATGTTTATTTTTATTATAATTAAAATATGAATAATATATTAATTTTTATAACTTCTTTTTTAAATATTTTTTTAGGAATAATAGTTTTGTTAAGAAATAAGAGAAAAATAAAAAACATTTTATTTTTTTTAATAATTTTATGTTTAGTTACTTGGTTAATTAGCTCTGTCTTTTATAATTATTCTAGTTCTTTAGATAATAAATTATTTTGGAATAGAATGATGTTTTCTGGGCCGCATTTATTGCCAAGTTTATTAGTTCTGTTTTCTTATTATTTTCCTGTTAGAAAACAGATTCATAAAGGCTTGTTGGCTTTTATTATTATAGTAGGAATTATATTTTTTATTTTTTTTCCTTTTTCAGTAGTAGCTATTAATAGTGATGGAACAAGAATTTTTGGTTTTATAAATAAAATTTATCCATTTTATTTTTTTACTTTTTTTACTTGGATGATAATCAATTTTTATTTTAGTAATATTATTTCAAATGCCATTCAAAAATTACAACTGCGTTATTTATTTATAGGTATGTTGATTACAGCTCTAATAGCCGGAACTACCAATATCATTTTGCCCATCTTTTTTAGTAATACTAATTTTAATATGATGGGACAAATTAGTACTCTTTTTCTTTTTGGTTTTACTGCATATGCAATATTACAATACCGTCTCATGGATATACGTGTGGTAATTTCTCGTTCTATTATCTATGCACTTTTAGTGGCTTTAACTACAGGAGGATTTGTTTTTACACTTTTTATTGCCACAAATTATGTGGCACAAGAATCTAAACTTGGCCAAATTGCTTTATTGGCAGGAGCATCGTTGTTGATAGTTATCTTACTTGATCCATTAAAAAATCTTTTAGCTAAATTGACCAATTCAATATTTTTTAAAGCGGCCATTGATTATCCCGTTGCCACCAAACGCCTTACTGACGTTATTAATGAGGAGATAAAATTAGACCAATTAGTTATTAGATTTAGTAAATCCTTAGCAAATGAATTGCGTCTTAAAGAGGCCTTAATTTTATTGCCTGTAGGTCAGGATATATTTTTAGCCCCGGAAGAATTGCAGAAAAATTTACCCGGTAAATCAAAAAAGAAAAAATCCGTCTTTTACCATTCACCATTTATTCAGTATTTGAAAAAAAATAATGAAATACTCATTCTGGATGAACTGGATAGAAAAGTAGCTGATAGTAAAATAAAAAAAGAAAGAGAAATTTATGATAATATCAGACAAAACTTAGAAAGCATGAATTGTTATGCGGCCGTGCCGGTTTCTTCCAAGGAAGGCCTGGAAGCAATTTTAATTCTTTCTCGTAAATTGTCTGGGGAGGTTTTTTCTATTAAAGATATTCAATTGTTGGAAGTGGTTTCTCCACAAATGGCTTCTGGTATTCAAAAGGCCAAGCTTTATCAAGAAGCTAAAGAATTTAATATTAAGCTACAGCGTGAAGTGGAGAGGGCGACCCATAATTTACGCGCCGCCAATGAAAAATTAACAAAACTTGACGAAGCCAAATCGGAATTTATGTCTATTGCCTCGCATCAGTTAAGAACTCCTTTGGCGGGGATTATTGGTTATTTGGATATGTTGCGCACGGGGGATTTTGGAGAACTGGATAAAGAAAAAAAACCGGTTATTCATGATTTGTTAGGTGCTTCTCGTCGGTTGTCGCGGTTGGTGAATATTTTCTTAAACGTTACCCGCATTGAGGCTGGCCGATTTGTAATGAATTTTAAAAAAGTAAAAATGAATGAAATTATCGAGGCGATGTACAAAGAACTCAAACCTACGGCGGATAAAAAGAATGTTAAGCTAACCTATGAAAAAGTAGATTTGCCAGAAGTGGAAGTTGATGAAGATAAGATTAAAGACGTGGTACTTAATTTAGTTGATAATGCCATAAAGTATACTCCCGAAGGATCAGTGGCTATTTCCGCCACAGCCAACCAGCGAACTGTACGAGTAAAAGTGGAAGATACCGGCGTGGGCATTGATAAAGACGAAGCTGGAAAATTGTTTAATAAATTTGTTCGTGGTTCGGATATTGCCAGAGTAAGTCCTAATGGTTCCGGGTTGGGATTATTCATTGCCAAAAAAGTGGTAGAGGGCCATGGTGGTCGTGTTTGGGCTGAATCTGATGGCAAGGGTAAAGGATCTCGATTTTATTTTGAAATTCCTATTGTGGCCGATGCAGAAGCCAAAAAGAAAACCGTAGCTGTTATTAAAAAAGAAAAAAAATAGTTTTCTCTTTTCCCTCTCTGAAGGAAAAACAGGTGGGTAAGTAGGTAAAACTAACACTTTTAGTTTTTCCTACTCCGAATAAGGAAGGCTAATCTTTAAAAAGATTGGTATGGTATCAGATTGGTATCAGGCAGGTGAGCATCAGGCAGAGACTTTCCTACTTGCACTTGTAGTTACTGCCGGTGGGAATAGGGTCGATCAAATAGCTGGGATAGCCGGTTTCATTGCCCCAGGTATAACCGCAACCTTTGTAGTCACTGCCGGTGGCAAACCACCGCTTACTACCTCTGTCCAGGTAGTAGATCTTGTTGTTGCTGGTGTTCTTGAGTAATGACCCGGTGGGTAAACAGTTGCCCAAGTTCCAATCCGTTCCTTTGGGAATGGCGTCAATGGTGTACTGAGCGTATTCTTTGACCGCTCCCCAGTTGTACTTGCAGGCGTTGAACAGATCACCGGTGGCAATATACCTTTTCTGACCGTTGTAGTAGACGTAGATGGGATCTGAGGCTTCGGATCTGATCAACTGACCGTTGGTGGTAGGTTGAGTGCAGACTTTGTTGCTGCCGTTGGGAATAGCAGAGAGAGTGCCGGAACTAAAGTCTTTTACTTTGTCCCAGCTGTACTTGCAGGCGTTAAAGTCCACCGTACCTACGATCCATCTCTTTTTTCCGCTTTCCATGACGTAGATCTTGTCGGTGCTGGTGTCATGCAGAAGATCGCCATTGTAAACACAGTTGGCCAGGGTGATGTCGCTGGTTGCCGTCATACTGGTGATTGTGCTTTCAGCCACGTCTTTCACCTTATCCCAGTTGTACTTGCAGGCGTTAAAAACCTCGGTGTTGACGATATAGCGACGCTGGTTGCTTTGAACGTAGTAGATACGGGAATTACTGGTACTGCACAGCAAATCGCCTTCGTGCAAACAGCCGGCGTTGGTGGGGTTTAAGTCCGAGCCTTGCGGCACGCTAACCACAGTCTCATCATCAAAGTCCTCGATGCTGTTCCAGTTCCAACCGCACAGGTTCATGGTATCGGTGGAAGTGACATACCGTCTTTGTTGATTTTCCAGCCGGTAGACTCTTTGGGTGGCAGTGGAACGCAGGAAAGAGCCGCTTGGCAAACACTTGCCCAGATGTTGATCCGAGCTTAAGGGAATTTGAGCCAAGGTTTCCGGAGGATAAGTCGCTACCGCTCCCCAGGAGTATCCACAACGTTCAAAAGTGGCCGTAGTGGGAATATGGTGCAGTTTATTGCTCTCTACCAGGTAGATAGGATCATCGTCATTGGGACGAACCAGGGTGTTGTTGACGGGCAAGGGAGGAGGAGCCACGTAGTTGTAGCAAATGGGCTCTCGCAGTTCCGCTTGACCGGTTTTGCTGTTCCAGCAGAAAATACGATGTTCAAAGTGCTGTAAAGAACTGTAGGTGGCGGTAGAGCCGCAGATGCTGTTGATACAGTGCTCTATTTCGTCCCAGGAGACGCTTCCATCTCCATTGCCGTAGTTTTCATCACAAATGGGATCATAGCTTGCGTATTCGTCAAAACGCGCTAAATCCAGCTCATCTCCCCAAGGAGAACCAAAGTTGGCGATACCGCCGTTGTTACGGTAGTATTCCCAGATGCCTCCTCTGAGGATGTAACTGCGGGTGGCAGAAGAATTGTAGTCGGGATCATAGGTGAGGGCGATCCAGTCCCAAAGACCGTCCGTCCAGTCTTCGATGACCATTTTTTCTCCGCCTTCTTCCCACCAGTGCATGTTGTTGGTTTCATGGCAGATGAGGCCGTCGGTACAGTCAGAGCCGCCGTAGGGGCGACTAGCCCAGAGGAGATCGGCGGTATGCTGGATGGCAGAGGAGGCGGAGGTGGGGATGGGATTTTGATGGGAGATTATAAACTCGCGCGGATTTTCATAACGCTCCTCAATCCACAAGCTAGATTGACCAGATGGCCAAAAACTAGCCTCGTAATCCACTTCTCTAACCTCAAAATGCAAATGACATGATGGGTAGCCACCATTACCAACCCAGCCCAACAGGTCACCCTGGTTTACGTTGATTCCTGCTTCAACTACTCTTGATTGGAAATGTGCGTAGATCAGCCAAACCAACTTACCGTCTGGCAATTCTGATTTGACTTCTACTATGTTACCCCAGCCACTACCATAGTCTTTTGATTCCGTAACGTAACCATTGGCCGCTGAACGCACCTCCATACCACAATCATCGCCCTTGGTATAGTTGAGGTCTTCTCCTGGATGAAAGGTGGCACTACAAGAACCGTCTGCGTTTAAAACGCCTTCGCATTCCATGTATCCCCAACCACCATTTAACCCCCAATCCTGCCCATCTGGATAACCAACGGGCATGACAAAAGAATCAGCGATATTTTGTGCTATCGTCTGATTCGGCAAAAAGAACGAGAACAATAACCAGAAACACAATCTTGCTCGCATTGCACTCTCCTTTTTTCAAAGATCCTTTCTCCAAATCGAGTAAATTCCCGATCTGGTATTAACTGTTAAAAATTAATCACTAATACCAGCTTGTAATTTATTTTAACTGAAAATTTTGTATGATTTTTTCAAAAATTTTGTATCGTTCTGACAATGGTAATGATTTAATTTTTTTTTGTTTATATTGTTCTAATAATTCTTGCCTGGAAAAATCATCTAAGGCTTTAACGTAATCAGCATTGTCACCTTCATCAAAAATAAAAGCTATTTTTGCTTTTTCTAAATAAATTACATATTCAACTTGAAGAGTGCCGTTTTCTACAAAACCAACATATCTGATAAAATAATTATCACCAAAATTTTCTATCTCACCATCATATTTTAATTCTTTTTTTGCTATATAATTAGATTTTTCTTCTAAATTTTCTTCTTTAAGAATAGGACTAACCAAATATTTTGGTACATTATTTGAAACAATTGGCATATCATCAAATTTATCAATACTGATGATAATACTATTTTTGGAGGAAGAATTATTAACCTCCCACTCCTTAGGATACTTAAACTCAAAGCCATATTCTTCATTGCGATAGGTTTGCCAATCAGAAGTGTCTATTTCAGTCGCAACTTTATCATTAACCGCAG
>Ga0208953_1001895_pt1 | contig 10678 bp, 1 predicted proteins | sample RifOxyB2_FD_184033 | JGI IMG/M metagenome (GOLD analysis project Ga0208953, IMG submission 184033) | Groundwater microbial communities from Rifle, Colorado - Rifle Oxygen_injection B2 (SPAdes) | ecosystem: Environmental > Aquatic > Deep subsurface > Groundwater | place: USA: Rifle, Colorado... | reverse complement strand
TAAAGTCGAATGAAATTGAGCAGAAGAGTTCGAACTTACTGCAGAAATACTTGAGAAAATCATGTGACGGGGGCTGAGCTGCCGATCCGGCACCAATCTGGATAGAACATAGAATTTTGGATCTGGTTTAAGTTGTAATGAATGCCAGGTTCAAAGGTCGGTGTGATAAACAGGTGCCGGACCTTATATTATTATAGGAGGAACGATGCATACTTGGTGCTGTAAATACAAGTTTAATAAAAAAATGGTATTAACTGGTTCTTTTTTGATGTTTTTCTTGTCAAATGCTGTACTTGCCGGTACCGGCACAGAAGCCCTTCAATTCCTAAAAATAAAACCTTCCGCGAGAGTAGCCAGTATTGGAGACGGTTACGTAGGCTTAGCAGATGATTCCAATGCAAGCTTCTATAACCCCGCAGGTCTTGCGAGATTAACAACTCCGGAAATATCCCTCATGCATTTGGTTTATATTGGTGAAACAAGTTATGAGTATGCTGCCGGTGTAATTCCTGCCGGAAAAAATATGACCTTCGGAGCGTATGTAATATATCTTAATTACGGGAGTATAACTAAAACAACAGAAGATACGTCGGGAGTATATTCCGGCACCTCAGGGGTCTTTAATCCAAATAATCTTGCCGGTGGTCTTTCAATCGGGTACAAGTTGGGTGAAAGTTTAAATGTAGGAGCAGGTTTAAAATATGCTGCAGAGGATATAGACGGAAGCAGTATAAGCGGGATAATGGGAGATGTCGGGGTACTATATAGTATGGAAGGAATAGGAATAGGAGTTTCATTGAGTAACATAGGCGGCAATGCAGGATCAGATGTATCACCTATGCTGGCAAGGTTAGGAATCTCAACAAAGCTGTCAATAGTGAGTGATGATGATTTGATGGTGGCTTTAGGCGGGAATTATATACTTGCAAGCGGAAAGACGGTAGAGAGCATAGGCTTAGAATACTGTTATGATAATTTTGTAAGTGTACGCGGAAGTTATGGAATAGGCTATGACTTAAACAATCTAAATGTAGGAGCAGGAGTAAAACAAAACTTGGACGGTATGATCTGCGGCTTGGATTATAACTTCAGCCTATTTGGAGATCTGGGAAGCGCGCATAGAGTGTCGCTTTCTGTGAAGTTCGGAGAAGAAGGGAAAAGAAGCAGAAAAAGCAAAGAAAGAAAGAACAGCAGAAACAGCAAATACAGGAGATGAAAAATAAAGCCTGGCCGCCGGCATTTAGGCGGGCAGTCCGCCACGATCTTTGGCGGAAAGAGCAGTAAGTACAGAAGATGAAGCAAAAGAAGAAAGTAAAGTCCTCGCCTAAATGTGGGTCCGCCAATGCTTTGTGGCGGAATGCACAGGAAGTAAAGAAGATAAAAAGCTAAGAACCATTCAAGACTTCAGGAGTAAAGAATATGCTCAAAAAAAATGAAAAACTTTTTAAATCAACAAGATTGTCTTCTCTTCTTTTACTTCTTTTTCTTTTCTTGCTTCCTTTGCTGCTCTTGCCTTCCCCTCTTCGCTCGGACGATTGGCTTAACGGGTTTAAAGACCTCACGCATACCGGCACAAGCAGTGACACCATTTCCCCGCCTTTTAATTTGAAATGGAAATACAAGAGCGCGGGGACTAGTAGAGGTGCCCCCGGTTTTGGTTTTGCGTCTTATTCTGATGATAAATTACAAATTACATGGACAGTTTGCTGCAGGCACTATGGGTATGATATTAAGAACTATAATATGCTATGGCATTATGACGATAATGTCTGCTTGTATAGTTCAGATTATTATCCATCAATAAGCGGAAATAAGGTGTTTTCATTAATGGGACATTCCAGCGGCGGTCAATTTGATACAACTTCAGGAGCTATGGTCTTTAGAGTAAGCGGAACAGGCGGGAATACGGGTGGTGCTGTTAATTATAATGGTTTAATCTATTATTTGAATCAATCTAATAATTTAGGTGCTCAGAATATTGTTTGCACAGATCCAATTACCGGTATTGCGAAATGGTCCAGGTCTAATCAGTATGAAAAAACAGGAAACGCGGATTATATAGTACGCAGTACTATTGCCGGCGGGGGTGGCGGCGGAAATAATGAAATGACAGTACCCTGCGTTGCAGAGGATACGGTGTTTGTAGAATTTATCGGTGAAATTCATGCAATGGACTCAAGAACAGGCGTAAGCAAGTGGAAGGTGAATTTGGGCGGCGGGGATTATTATTCCGGCTCATATAAATATAGAGGTTCTGTTGCGTACGAAAACGGTAAAATATATTGCGCAGGACTTAAAAGTAATCCTGATGAAATAAGTATGTATTGTTTGGATTCGAAAACCGGGCAGGAGGTATGGCGGTATAAAGTTTTTGATTCAAGCGGGAGTAATACCTATATCTCTTCTCCGATAGTAAGCAATGGAGTTGTCTATTTTGGTGCTTTTGACGGGTTCTTTTATGCTCTGGATGCCGGTACGGGAGCAGTAAAGTGGAAGTATCTTACTGAAGGCAAATTTTCAAACTATCAAATACCTGCAATATCCGGAAATATTATATATTTTGGCACTGATATAGATCCGACAGCTTTCGGTAATTCTACTGCTCATGCTAATGGTATATTGTATGGCTGTAAAATTGATACCACAAATCCAAATGGTGAGCTTGTATGGAGATATGCGAATCCTGACGGGGTTGCGTTTGGTCCGGTTATAATAGGGGGTGGGAAGCTTGTAGCCACAGGAATGGGCGGGTATGTGTATGTATTTGAGTCTGCTGCAAACTCAGCCCAAGAGGTTATACGAAAACCAAGAACAACATTTCCTTCAATAGTCCAAGGCGGAAATAATTTAAATATTGAATGCTTGTCGGATCCGGGGGTGTCGGGATGGACTGCGAAATTGTCCAAGTACAGTAATAATGTTAATCTGACAGTAAGTACCGTATACAATTTTGAAAAATGTATCTGGGAGCTGGCGGCAGTGGTTCCGCCGGATACGCAGGAAGGAATGTATAATCTGGAAGTGAGCAATAGTCAAACCGGCGGAGTGTCTGCAAATTCTGTTAAAGTGATAAAGGAAGTGAAATCCGGTTATTATTATATTCACATATCCGCACCGATGAATAATTTTGAAAACTTGAGAGAGCAGCTTAATATTATTAATCCTGAATTTATATTGGTGACCGGGAATCTTACAATGACCGGCAGTGATGCTGATTATGGGGCATTGCTAGGTTCATTGAAAAACATAGATGTTCCTGTGTATTTTGTACCCGGAGATATGGATTGTTACGGCGGGAGTAATTCGTCCAGTCATTTGCAGTATGAAAAAAATGTAGGAGCGAGATATTATAGTTTTAATTACGGCACCCATAAATTTGTCGGCATAGATACGACTGATGATAACGGAATGATCAGCGCCGATCAGATTAACTGGCTGCAAAGTAAATTAAATGATCCTTCCGATAATATGAAAACGATATTCTATTGTAAGGACAATAAAAATCAGCTGGCAGGTATATGCGACGGTTATGGCGTAAATGCGGCTTTGAGCTATAATACTGCTGACAGTGTTACAAACAGCGGAGTAACTCCTACTAAATATATTAAAACGAATCAAATGAAGAGGGCTCCTTATGGAGGAGAAGGATTTTCAGGTTTTAGGGTAATTAAAATTAGCAACAATAATGTGGTTTCAAATGCTGTGGAACCTGCCAACTACACTCATCCGCTATTGATTTATAGTTATGCGAATAAGTATGACGGCTCATCAGGTAATGACGGGGAAATTAAGTCAAATGTTATAACATTGAAAAACTGGCATTTTACTGCGTATGACAATGCAATAGTAAAGTTTGTAATGCCGTCATCAGGAGCGCCTTTTGTAGCGAATAACGGTGAAGTAGCGAATTCTATCGACATGGGAAATGGAACCAGTATTTGTTATGTAAAAACGGGCGTAACCGCAAGTACTTCTACTGCTTTAGCTGCTGAAAAAATTGTCAGTATAGGCACAACTAATCCGGCAGGGTATAGTGTTACATATTATAAAGATAAAGCATTTGCAGCATCTGCTTCAGTATTTCCATTGCAAACTGGTTCAGCTACTCCAACTAGAATGTTTGTCCCGCCCGGCAGAATGTATTTTAAAGTATTTGCGCCTGACGGTAAAACACCGTCATTTAGTATTAACCAGCCGGGAACTGTTGATTATGTCGGACAGTGCCAGCCGGTTGACGGAAGCGGGTTATTATATTCAGGTTATTATGATGTAAAGCAGGAAGATGGTAGTAATTATGTTGACGGTGAAACGGAGATATTGATAAATGGAATAGCTCCGGATATTGGTAATATCTTCAGGATAAAAACAAGAAAAGCGTATGAGCCGGTATTAAGGACATGTGAATATTCGGAGACGGGCGGAAATCATATTACAATAGAGTGCAGTGCGTTGACTTATTGGAATTATCCTGACTCAGTTATGGACTTTGGGTATGAACTGGCTTCAAGATCAGATGTGTCATATATAAGAATATATAGAAAAGCGGGGAATGAAGATTGGGCTAATGTTTACGAAAGTATTGGCGGGACCGGAAGTGTTTATTATGATATTAAATGGAGCGATACAAATATAACACAGGGTGTAACGTATAAATACAGGGGCGTAACTGTGGGCAAGATGGGGCTGGAAAGTGCCCCTTCCAAAGAAATTGAAGTAACAGCGGGCGGTCCTTTGATCTCAGATAATTATGAATTAGATACAAATTCAGCAAGCTCATTTAATCCGGTAACAAAATTAACTAATTGCGGGACAATAATAACTAATCTTTCAAATAATAGCGCAACAATTATCTGGACGACAAATGTTGCGTCTACTACGCAGGTTGAGTGTGGGTTGGTTGATTTAATAACTAGTCCTATTGGTGATGTTTACAGAAATTACTGGCTGCTCCCTGAAGATGCTAATCTTGTTACCACGCATTGTGTTACTATTTCAAATCTTACACCCGGCACGAGTTATGGTGCGCGTGTTATTTCAAGAACTCTGGACGGGAAAACAAACAGTTTTAGCAGCCGTACCTTTTGCAGCGCGCCGTATGATCCTGTACATCACGTTGCAGCTTTCATTCTCTATCCTGGTTTTACAACTTTAACAAATGTCGGAGCAATAGCGTCAATAACCGGAAGTACAAGCAGCTCCATAGTATTGCCCGGAGACAGCAGTGTGATAAATATAAATGCAATAGATGGCAGCGGGAATATAACCGTATTTCCGTGGGCGACAAGCCTAAATTTCAGCGTGACAGCAGGTGGTGGAAGTGTCTCACCTACATCAGTTACAAACTCACCACAAACTACTTTAACAACATCAACGATAGTCGGAGTAAATACTGTAAAAGCCGTAAAAACGACTTCAACGCCTATGACAACAACAGTAAATGTAACGTCTGTAAACCCTCATCATTATAAGATAGCAGCGGCGACTATTTCCACCGTTACAGCGGGAGTTCCGTTTGAGATAAAAATAACGGCATATTCCGCGGCAGCGGAAATTGATGCGAATATTCTGCCGTTAACAATGACAAATAAGAGTATAGCTTTGATGGTGGTTGATCCGAATAATACAAGTACTCAATTGTCCGATTTGTTTTATGCGCCTGTGTATTTAAAAAACGGAGTAATTACGGTGCCTGTGACATATAATATGGTTGAAACTGCCGGAATAAAGATAAAAGCGGTGGATTCCGTGGGTAATTCCGGGATAAGCGAATTATTTATGGTGGCTGCTAATTCCGGTAAAAAATGGACGGTTAATCTGACTTCCAGCAAATCAACAGCCGTCACCGGGGAAACAGTGACAATAACAGGAAAGATACTGGATTTTTATGGGAACAAAGTAAAAGAAGTAAACCAGACAATAAATCTGGCAAGATTGGAAGGAGATGGAACTTTAAGCGCATATTCGATGGTTACTGATGCCTCGGGAGAAGCTCAAGTGACCTTAATGATGGGTACAGCGGTTGCCAATGTGGTTGAAGGAAGTCTCGGTACCTTACAGAAATCAACCGTATACGTGAGGGCGAATACTGCAACAACAGTAAATGTTCTGCCTCTATCAACGGTTATAAAAGTTGGAGCAAAAACAGATATTCAAATAGAAGCCAAAGATGCAGGAGGAAATCCTGTAGCAGGAGTTGAAATCGGGACGAGTGTAGTATCCGGAGCCGGTACGATGAATGTTAATACGGCAACAACAAACAGCAGCGGTATCGCAACCTGTGTATATTTTGGAAATACTATACCTGCTGTAAATTCTGTGAAAGCGGAAATATTAGGAACAGGAATAAGTAAGATAGCCAATATTAATACAATAACGGGAGATTTGGATCATTATAAAGTAGAAGGACCGGCAAGCGCTGTTGTTGTAGGTGCTCAATTCAGTGTAACGATAAGTGCTATGGATAAATATAATAACCTGGTAAATGCCAGTAATGGAATAGGTCTGATCGGAACTATGGCAGGGTATCCTTCCAGCTTGGGCAGAGGAGCACTTTCTGTAGTCACTGCGAATTTATCCGGAGGGAGTACAACCGTAACAAATGAGACGTATGATAGAACAGATCAGATACAAGTGAAAGCATTCGATAGCAACGGCATTTTTGGGTATGGAAGTTCGGTAACAATTATTTCCAGCTCCAGTGTAGCTGTTCTTGAGACGGAGTTCAAATTGGGACAATATAATAATATCCCTAAAACTTCAAAAGGAGCAGTTGTATCTTTGGTTGCTTATACAAAAGATGCGGGAGAAAATACTGTTTCCGGAGCTGCTGTAACTTTTAGTGTAAATAAAGGTTCTTTGAGCTATTCGACAATGACCAGTGATGCTAATGGAAGGGTAAAAAATGATTATACTGTCGGTGAAGGTGTATGTATTGCTTCGATATCAAGCCAGACAGCAACCAGACAGCTAACGATAGAAGGAATTGTTCCCGCAGTAATAAATGTAGATGAGGGAAGTACTATTGTTGCGAATTTAAACGGGATCTGTTATGCCAATATAACCATAAAGGATGCGGGTGGAAATGCGATTCCTAATGGAGTAATATCATATACAAAAACAAGCGGGACTACTCTTACTTCAACAAGTCCTTTATCACCGGTAGTTTCTGATTTAAACGGAAGAGCAATGTTAACATTTATGATTTCAACTGCGGATAGCAATAATGTTGTCAGGTTGACGGCCGGAACCGTTAATTATGATGTAACAGTAAAAAGGATAGCCTATTATCTGTCATGTTCCTCTGCTTCTTCTTCAGCTATTGCAGGTTCGTGTGTTACAATCAATACATACCTTTATGATAGTTCATATCAACGTGTATCGGGCGGATTAATAAATTTCTCTGTAATCTCAGGAGGGGGTTCCTTATCTGCCTTATCCGGTGTAACCAATGCATCAGGGGCAACTACAGTATTAACATTGGGACCAAGTCAAGAAAACAATATAGTGCAAGCGGAATATTCAGGAATGAAGTTGACTGTAACTGTAAAGGGTATTCAGCCAGGGAGTATAACAGTATCGGCAAATAACAAAACAATATCAGTCGGAGGTTCTACAACTATAAATGTGAGTTTATATGATATTAACGGTGCAAAAGCACCCTATGTTGTCGTTAATTTTTCGAAATTATCAGGTTTGGGATATTTAAGCGCTTCATCCGCAACTACAGGCTGGAGCGGGACCTGTACTGTTGTTCTTACAGCGGGAGCAGCGGTAGGGAATACGGTTATAGAGGCAAGTTCCGGAGGTGTATCAGGGACTGTGACAGTCAGCGCAGTTGATGCTTCGGATTTGCAGGCGGGAGTAAATCCCGGAATAATTTTTATTAATACGGGTAAGTCAGAGATAAAAGCAGTGGTTAAAGACAGTAATGGATATCCTTTACTGGGAACCAATGTTATTTTCAGTGTAGCCGGCGGATCCGGTAATTTTGGTTCTGCAACTTCAGTAACAATTAAGTCTAATGCAACAGGAACATCATGTGTTACATTCGCAAATACAACGACAACGGGAGATAGCAGAATAGGTGTTGCCAGCGGGACAATGAGCAGGGAAATTACAGTGAAAAGTATCAATGCTTTGACCGGCTGTAAATTAAATTTAGCCGCTCCTGCCAGCATACAGGTTACAACAGCTACTTTGTATACGACAAATAACAGTTTGTTTGCTCAGGTGGTAAACAGCAGCGGAGAGGGTGTGGCGACTTCGGGTACAACCGTTACATTTACCGCAACCGGCGGGCAGTTTAAGTATTATTATTATGATTCAGGTTTGTCTAAATGGGTGTTGCAAGCAATAACACCTGTGGTATCCGTTACTGATAATTTTGGCAGGGCATATTTAAGCGGGAGCGGTTTAACGTATATTAATTTTTATCCCGCCTGGGGAAGTAACAGTATTAATGTATCGTCTGCCCTGGGTTCGGCTGCTATTAATATAAACGGTGTTCTTGCCGCAGGAACAGTTTTAGATGTAACTGCAGATCCGTTAAGTGTCAAACCTGGGAATAATTCGAAAATAACTGCTAGGTTAACTTCTTCCGGAGAGCCTGTCATCGGTTCCTCAATTACTTTTGGATTGGTAAGCAAGAGCGGTTCCATAGCTCCAACCTCCGGAACGTCGGATGCAAATGGGGAGGTAACTTGTATATTGTCTGCGGATAATGTTCCTGATATGGATTATACGGTGAAAGCAACGGGCAGCAGCTTGGTAAATGTAATAACAGTTTCGACATCAAAATCAACATTGGATAGTTTTGCTGTAGAATCTCCGGAAAATGTAATATATAACAATCCTTTTAATTTCAAAATAAAGGCATTAGATGCGAACGGAGGACCTGTAGTATTGGTCAGCCCGGTTACTGTAACAATAAGCGCGGTATTAGCTTCGGACGGGATAACTTTGGGCAGTGGTTCTTTGAACCTGACAACTGTAACAATTTCAGATAATATGGATAGCAGTGTAAGTTTGACAAATATTACCTATACAGCTGCGGAAAAAATAAAAATAAAAGTAACAGGCGGCGGGAAAACAGGATTAAGTCCGGCAATAAACGTAACCAAGCCCGCAAGCCAGATAGAAATAACAGGTGCCCCTTCAAACTGTCTGGTTGGCCAGGCGGTTATTATAGAAGGAACGATAAAAGATGTTGATGGTAAAGGTGTCAGTAATCAAACTGTCAGCTTAACGACAACGGGAGGCTCATTAGACAGAGCAAGCTGTGTTAGTGACTCTGACGGTAAATTCAGTGCGTTGCTGACCTCTCCAAGCAGTATAACAAACACGACAATAACAGCAACATCTGTCAGTATTACAGGGACAACATCCGTTACAACAACAGGAATAATAGCCTCGTATACTGTAACAGCGCCTGTGACGGCGGATATAGGCGGGTTTACGTTATCTATAGCGGCAAAAGACACCGGTGGGAATATAGTGAAAAGTAGTCCTATTGTGGCATTAACTCTTGCGGCAGGAACCGGAACACTGGGAATCACGTCCGTGAGATTAGTCGATGGTTTAATAACATTCACAGAAACCTACAGCAAGGTAGAAGGCGGAGTGAGGATAAAAGCAACGGATGGAAATGGAAAAACAGGAACAACAATTGTTACTATAAATATGACAAACAGTATGCCTCAGGTATTAAGTTTGGCTCCGGCTTCTGTGTCAAATATAACAGGCGGAACGATACAAATAACCGGAAAGAATTTCTTTAGCGGCGGATCGAGCAGTGATGTGAGCAATATAAGATTAAATGATACGGGAAGTACTGTTTTATCGGGATACACGGCAACAAGCGATACTGGGATAGTAAATGTAATTGTGCCGGACAAGATTAAAGCAGGAAGTTATAATGTTCTGGTTACGACCTCAAGAGGAGTATCTGCAACAAGTAGTGTGAAATTAAACATATCTACATCTCTTCCTGTTTTGAATTCTATTAGCCCTGATAATTGCATTTCAAGCGAGAGTAAGACTATGTCGATATCGGGAACCGGGTTTTTTGGCGGAACAAATTCAAATGATGTAAAAAGCATAAAAGTAGGTTCAACAACAATAACAAATGCATATTCTGTAATATCGGATACGAGTATTTCTGGTGTGATTATTCCAAACACATTAACTTCAGGAACATATAATGTTGTTGTAGCGACCGGAGGAGGAGACAGCGGCAGTAAAGTATTTACAGTAACGGCTCCCGCGCCTTTGGTTACAAATGTTACACCGAATAGCGGGAGCGATAAAGAAAACAATACGGTCAAAGTTATAGGCAGCGGATTTTTCGGAGGGGTAGGAAGCAATAGTGTAACAATGATTCAGTTGGCGGGAACTTCGACAATAACGATAACCAATGCATATAGCGTAATAAACGATACGGAAATACAAAATGTTGTCATCCAATCCGGGATCGCAGCCGGTTCCTATGACATAATGGTTACGACAAATGGAGGGACAAATACAACAAGTTTGGTCAAATATGTGGAAATGGCAGATGTAACCGTAACTGGTATAAATCCGGCAACTGCGCCAAATACGCAAAACACTACAATCAGCATAACGGGAACAGGATTTTACGCGGGAACAGGCAGTGATTCAGTCGTAAGCGTAAAGATAAAAT
>Ga0208953_1001893_pt1 | contig 10685 bp, 8 predicted proteins | sample RifOxyB2_FD_184033 | JGI IMG/M metagenome (GOLD analysis project Ga0208953, IMG submission 184033) | Groundwater microbial communities from Rifle, Colorado - Rifle Oxygen_injection B2 (SPAdes) | ecosystem: Environmental > Aquatic > Deep subsurface > Groundwater | place: USA: Rifle, Colorado... | reverse complement strand
CCGTGAGAGATTCCGAAGCTCCCACGAGGACGTCGGAGCTGGAGGATCCAGAGATGGCGAATCTGATTGGGAGACCGAGGTCGTACCATCCTTTCAGGCGCGAACTCCACCCGTCAGCCGCATGCACTTCGTCCAGGAACACATGAACGTCGGAGCCGGCGGACCGCCATTCCTTCCTGAGCACGGTACGCCTGAAATGCTCGAGCACTTCGGAGATCGGGTCTGCCGAACTGCTTGCGAGCAACACGGTGTCGAAGTTGGCGTACAGCACGTGGTCGCTCGGCACACCAGAATCAAGGAGTGCGCATATCGCCCTCCTCATCAGGGTCGTCTTGCCTACCTGTCTCGGTCCTACAAGAGCGGTGATTGTGTCCCTCTGCGCCGCCTGACCGAGCTCCTCGTCGACTCCCCTCTTCGCCAGGTCGGCAGGGATGGGCGGCCTGCTGGCCGGGTCAGACCACCACGGGTTCTGGTCGGACAGGACAAAGTCGAGGGAGAGGGGTCTGCCGCCTTCCATGTTAGAGTCTATGCCCTACAGCTTATTTATATTGTTGTATTATGATGCACTAAAATCTGTTATTTTATTGTATTATACTGCAACAAAATGAACTCGCCCCGTCCGTTGTGCCGAGCGTCTCCTCTTCACGACATGCCCTGCCAGCACCAGTCGGCACAACCTCTTTATGCCCATTCCCCGTTCATTCCGATGCTGATCCGACAGGGAGGATGATGCACATGCACAAGATGACCGAGTGCGATCTGAACGAGGCGTACGCCGGCGAGAGCATGGCGTTCATGAAGTACAACATATGGGCAGACAAGGCCGAGGCCGAGGGTAAGAAGAACGTCGCGAGGCTGTTCCGTGCCATATCCGCCGCTGAGAAGGTCCACGCGGCCAACCATTGGAAGGTCCTGGGGAACGTCCTCGACACTGCAGCCAACCTTCAGCACGCGATCGAGGGCGAGAGCCACGAGATCGAGGAGATGTACCCCGCGTTCAAGGCCGTCGCGGAGCTTCAGCAGGAAAAGGCTGCGATAAGGACGATTCACTGGGCGCTTGAGACGGAAAAGGTCCATATCAAGAAGTATGAGAGGGCCCTCGAGGCGGTCAAGGCAGGCAAGGACGTCGAGCTCGGCGCGGTGCACGTCTGCCCCGTGTGCGGCTACACGATGGAGGGCGAGGCCCCGGACCTGTGCCCGATCTGCAACGCGAAGCGGGAGTCGTTCAAGAAGTACTGAGGCCGGCCGGGCCTCGGGCACCTTTGCACAAACCCCGAAACCCTCTATCCTCCGTTCTGAAATCCCATAGCGGAATCAGCGGCGTTAATAACCCTGGGGAACAATATCCTGTCTGCCCAGCACATTCTGGGCAGGGTGGTCGTAGATAGTGGGCATACATGCTGGGGACGGTTCCAAGGACCCTCGCTCGGAACCGACTCCCTCCGGTCGTATGGACAGACCGCGGCTCCCAACTACGCGCACTGGCAGGGTCTTCGCCGCCGTGTGCACCGTGTTCATAATCCTGATTCTCATCGCGTCGCCCATGCTGTTCGAGCGCGCGACCGTGAAGGTCGGCGTCCTGGTCCCCCTCACGGGGGCCTCGGCATACCTTGTGGATGTCAGGGATGGCATGACCATGGCGGCCGAGAGGCTCAACCGGTGGGGCGGCATCAACGGGGTCGAGATAGAGCTCCTTATCAGGGACACCGAATCGGACCCCGCGGTTGCCGTCGAAGCGTTCCAGGAGCTGGAGCGGGACGAGAAGCCGCTCTTCTATATCTCGACCATGAGCCACCTGACCATACCGATCTCGCCACTGGCGGAGGAGGCGCAGGTCATGCTCGTGGGCGTGGTCACGTCGGCGCAGAACCTGACCGAGGGTAGGCATTGGACCGTCAGATTCTACTCCAACGCGCAGGACGAGGTGGACGCAACGATGCACACCCTCGGAGTGCTGGGTGTGACGGACCTAGGGGTCGTGTACGGCTGGGACGAGTTCAGCGTCTCCGCCCACGCGCTCATGTCAGAGCAGTTCCAGGCCTCCGGGGGCACGATCGAGAGCGTGCAGCTCGACACTATCGATAGCGATGCCCGCGACGAGGTCACCTCTCTTCTGGACAGGGAGGCGGTGTTCATCTGCACGACGGCCGCCTTCATGCCGGACGCCCTACGATGCCTTCGCGAGAACAACTATTCAGGTCATATCCTCACCGCCAGCGGAGGAACCTCCAACATCGTCCGGGACATCCCCGAGTCGGAGGGGATGTATGTCGCCGCGCCAGCGATGTACAACGAGAACTATCTGCCCGCCAAGTGGCTCTCGGAGGAGTACGAGGCGCGGTACGGTAGGCCGCTGACCCACTACGCCTCCTGCGGATACGACATCCTCTACTTGATCAGCGGGCTCATGAGGGACAGGGAACTCACCAGGGACAACGTGCACGATGCGATCGAGGAGGGCTTCGTGTTCTCGGGCACGACGGCGCCTCTGCAGGTAGACCCGGGCTCGCACGACATAGGCTTCGACCTGCTCTCGGCGAGGATATCGGAGGGGCGGCTTTGGTACCTCTGAGCAGGCTCATGGACCGCTTGCCCGCCAGGCTCTCCACGAAGTTCGTCGCGGCATCCATCGTGATATCGGTCCTGTTCGTGTCACTTGGCATGTATAGCGTGGACGCAAGCAGGCGGTCCTTCCAGCAGAGCGTGGGCGAGGAGTCGATCGACCTCGCCCGCCAGTTCGCCCTGTCCGTCGACCGGGGCATCTATACGAAGCTGCACGAACTGGCCATCATCGCGCTCGGGAGGAACATCGTGAACGAGCTCAACGCCTCGAACGCGGCATTCGACGCGATGGCCGACCCCGAGGCGTACATCGACGCCGCCGATGCGGAATGGATATCGGTGCCGGCCGACGAGGTCACGCCCTTCATGAGCGAGATACTCGCCAACAACCTCTCGCGTGACCTCACGGTGAGGCTCGAGACGCACTACATCACGGAGCACGGCATCGACATGTACGGCGAGGTCGTGGTCACGAACAAGTACGGCGCCATCGTCGCCATGACCCTCAGGACGACCGATTACAGGCAGAACGACGAGACATGGTGGCAGACCACGAGGGACCAGACCCACCACGTCGGTGACGTCGAGTACGACATGAGCTCTGCCATGTACGGGCTGCCCGTCTGCTACTCCGTACTCGGCCCCGAGGGCGAGTTCCTGGGGATCATCAGGGCGTTCGTGGGAGCGGTCGAGCTGGTGACGGAGACACAGTTCGAGGCGGAGCACTTCGAGTCCACAGAGGTCAAGATCGTCTCTGCCAACGGGAGCATGATCTACTCTTCCACTGCGTACAGGATGTTCGAGGACGTGTCCGCCAGGGAGTACATGGCGCCCATCGAGGAGGAGTCGGGGTACTACATATCGGTCGAGGGCGACAGGGAGCGGTTGTACGCGTACACGACCTTCCCAGGCTATCTGGAATACTCGGGCCAGTCGTGGATTGTCATCATGAGCCACGACGCGGAGGAGGTCCTCATGCCCGTCACGGTCGTCAGCCAGAGAATCACGGGCGCCTCATTCATCCTCCTCTCGGTGTTCGTCGCTGTCGCCTTCTCCCTCTCTTCGAGCGTGACGAGGCCTGTGTCGAGGTTGCGGACCGCGGCTGCGCGCATGGCCCGGGGGGAACTCAAGGAGCGCGTCGATGTGCGGACCAAGGACGAGCTGGGGGAGCTCGGGAGGGCATTCAACGACATGGCCTCCGAACTCGAGGACATGTACGGTGACCTCGAGACCAAGGTCGCGGAGCGCACAAGGGAGGTGGATGCAGCCAACGAGAAGCTGCACATACTGGGCTCCATAACGCGTCACGACGCCCTCAACCAGCTCTCGATCATCCGGGGCTGGCTGTCCATGATCGAGGAGGGATTGAATGACCCTCAGATGCACGAATACATCGCCAAGGTGATCACGGCCTCCGAGACGCTCGAAGAGCAGCTCAAGTTCACGGGCGAGTACGAGAAGGTCGGGGTGACCCGGCCGGACTGGGTCGATGTAAATCTGGCGCTCGACACCAGCCTGCCCGGGCTCGAGCTGAGAGGGGCCACGGTCGTCAACGGCCTCGCGGACCTAGTTGTGTACGCAGACCCCATGTTCCCCAAGGTCCTGAGGAACCTCGCCGAGAACTCAGTCAAGCACGGCAAGGGGACCAAGAGGATATCTTACTCGTACCATGAGGTCCCAGACGGCCTCGTCATCACGGTCGAGGACGACGGCGGCGGCGTACCCTTGGACAAGAAGGCGAAGCTGTTCGACCGCGTCAGGGGCGAGAGCGGCAGGGTCGGCTACGGTCTCTACCTGTCCAGGGCCATCCTGAACATCACCGGGATCACGGTCAAGGAGACCGGGACCCTAGGCGTCGGTGCGCGGTTCGAGATACAGGTGCCGAAAGGGAAGTACCGCATCTCGAGGTCGTCCGCAAGGGACCAGAGAAAGTAGGGGTTTGAGGGGTTTCGCGGCTCACTTGTGCGGTATGCCGCCCTCCGCCTCCGACACGATCGCCCTCAGCTCCTTCCTGATGTCCTCCGACAGCGGTCCAGGCACGTGCGTCTTCAGGATCTCCTTGGCCCTGTCCCTCGCGTGGTCGACGGCGCTCTTCGAACCCGAGGCCTTCCACTCCTTGTACGTGCGTCCGTCGGTGACGACGGGCTGCCACATCTCCCTGAAGTGGTCCAGCGTGTGCTTCTTGCCCATGTAATGCCCCTCGTGCCCGACCTCCATGATCACGTCCATGGGAACGCTGAGGTCGTCCACAGGGAACCCCTTCAGCATGTCGGCCATCATCGTGAACATCTCGTGGTCTATCAGGAGCTGCTCGAACGACAGCACGGTCCAGTTCTCCAGCAGGCCCGGTCCAGATGTCATGTCCGCGCCGCTCAGGTACGCGATGAACGCGGAGAAGGCCTTCTCGTACCCCGCCTGCACGTCAGGCGCCTTCGAGCACGTGCCCCAGCCGCCGATGAAGATGGGTATCCCGTAACGTTTGGCCATCTGCACGTGCGCCGCCCTCACCATGTCCGCCGCTGGGAACAGCCCCTCGAACAAACCGCTCTGGACGTCCATGGCCATCGGCTCGCTCGAGTAGCACAGCGGGGACCCGGGGGCCGCGAGCTGCAAAACAGTCGCTAGAGCTATCACCTGCGCGTTCCCGAGGACCACGGCCCCGGCGACCGTCATGGGCGCAGTAGCACCGATCAGCGGCATCGCCATCAGCAGCGGCGGGCACCCGGCGCGGGAGAATTCGATAGCCGCGTCGGTCGTCATCCCGAGCACCATGGGTGATGTCGTGCACGTGAGGTTCGATATGATAGGCCTCTTCCTCAGCTCCTCCTCCCCGCCCACGACGGCCGAGGCCATCTTGATCTCGTAGACGGCCTCCTCCTTCTGGTATGTCGAGCCGGTCGTGAAGTGCTTCTCGCAGTTCTCCAACGCGGCCAGGTACTCGTGTACTGTGTGCGCGTGCTTCGGCACGTCCAAGGGCGTCACGAGCGGGTTGTACATGTGCATCATGGGCAGGCTGTCCACGATCCTCGCGGAGTCGGCGACGTCCTTGAGCGTCGACGGCCTCCTCTCGCCCGTCTCGAGGTCTATCGTCGCGAGCCCGACGCCGTCCGTGCACGCGTAGCAGTGCTCCCCATCCAGGACGAAGTCGTATGCAGGGTTGCGCGCGGCCATCTTGACGGGCCGCATGCACTTCCTCATGGACTCCTCGACCAGGTGCCCGGGTATCTTGCACACGTGCGTCTTCTCGTCCACCTCCGCGCCAGCCGCCTTGAGCAGCCTCCGGCCCTCCTCGCTGACGACCTTGATACCCATCCTTTCCAGGAGCTGCAGCGACTTGAGGTGGACCGCATCGGCGTCCTTCCGCTCCATCACCTCGAACCGCTTCATGCCGAACTTGCCTGGCCGGAACTTCGCATCCATGGATTCAGCCTCCCTTCCCGATGAGCTGCTTCGCCATGACGGTCGCGTTGTTCGCGTCCGAGGAATAGTGCGCCCCGATCTCCTTAGCCCACTCCTCGGTCACCGCGGCCCCCCCGATCAGCAGAGGCGCTTCGATGCTGGCATCCCTCAGCGCATTCACGACCTCCTTCTGCACATCGACGGTTGTGGTCATGAGCGACGAGGCTCCCAGGATGTCCGCGCCCATCTCCTTCGCGGCCGACACGAAGCTGTCCGTGGGCGCGTCCTTCCCGAGGTCGCGCACCTCGAACCCGCTCGCCTCGAGCATGATCCTCACCAGGTTCTTGCCGATGTCGTGTATGTCCCCTGCCACGGTCCCTAGGACCATGCGGCCGACGACATTCCTCTGGGCCGAGAGCCTCTTCATCTCGGGCTCCAGTACCTGTATCGCGGAGCTCATGATCTCCGCGGCGTAGATCAGTTCGACGACGAACATCTCCTTCTTCGCGAATTTCTCGCCGACCTCGCGTATCCCCTTCGCGAGCCCGTTCTCGATCGCCTCCACAGGGTTCATGCCAGCAGCCAAGGCCTTCCTCGCGGCTTCGACTGCGACCTCCTGCTGCAACCCCTTCACTCCGTTCTCCAGCTCCGCCAAGATGGCGTCCTTGTCACTTGTCATGTCATTCCTCCTCTGGAACCTCAATCCCGGGCCAAGGGGCCCGGACCCGAACAGCATGCCGCACGTGTGGCGGCGAAACGTAATTGCCCGGCTATGGATCGCCGGATGCGGACGAGAAATCACTGAGCTGGCTTTCCGACCTGGAGCCCGGCCCCGAGGTGGAGCAGTAATCGGATGAGCACCTGGTCGACGGACGCCTCTCCTCTCTGGGGAAGAAGCTTGAGCGATGACCTGTGCGCCTCCGGCCTGTAGAATGTCATCATTGTCCGCTCACCCACTTCGACTGCCCCCTTGTCTTGAGGGCGGTGGCACGTGGCATATCGGACGTGGGATACTTAAGTCTCTTGGGACGCGTCGTCCCTCGAATCCCTCTCGGACCGTCACGAATCGTCGTCGAACTTCCCTTCGATCGCTCGCTCCACAGCCCTGATGTGCCGGAGTTCCGCGTTCCTGAGGATATTCACTGTGGACAGGATGGACCCGATATCGTCCGAGATCACCAGGCTCGCAGCCTCTGGTTCCGAGAGGATCCGACTCATCTCCGAATAGGCCTTGTGCGCGTCCTTCTCGAAGGCGAGTATGTCCTTCAGGATCTGGCCCTCGGCTTTGTCCCTCAGGTCCAAGTCCGACGGATGTTGCGCAGGATTCCAGCGCTCCCCATGGTGTCTGATCTTCGCGATCAGTCTTCGGAGCATCTGAGCGTGCGTCTCCGACTCGGAATAAAGTTTCAGCACGAGACTGGCCACATGCGGGTCCTTTGTGGCGATGTACCCTTCCCATTCCATCAGGGACTCGAAGGTGCTCTCGATCTCGAAGGCTCGTTGGAGATGCAGGAGGAACTGGTCCTCCAGTGTGACCTGACGTGGGTCGGTCATCGAGGAGGGAATCGGATTCGGGGATATTCATAGCTGTCGTATCAGACCGTTGCACGATGTGCGCGGACATCATCGCGGGCGCGTCCCAACGCATGAGTGGTCGTCCTGAGGACCGGTGCTTCCCCGAGAGCGCCATCGGACGAGAAGTGATTCAGAGAATTCCGCAAGCCTAAAGAACCGAAGGGCGCATGCCCCTCCGGCCCGGAGGAACGTTGGGCTGGAGGTGGCACCTATGGCGGTCGCCAGAGTGAGGTTCTTGAACAAGGAAGAAGAGGAGTTCGTGCACGCTACGAGCTTGAAGTGGCTCGAGAGGATCGGAGTGATGGTGAAGAGCCAGAAGGTGCTGGCCATGCTGGAGCAGGCGGGCGCATCGGTCGACCATGACAAAGGGGTCGCGAAGATATCCGAATCGATGGTGAAGGACGCCGTCGCGAAGGCGCCGAAGAAGATCCACCTGGGCGCCAGGGACCCGAAGAACGAGAAGGTCATCCCTGTCGAGACATGGCCTCTGATGACCACGACCGGGCTCGCGGTCTACACATACGACATCGACACGGGCGAGAGGAGGCCCACGGTGACGAAGGACCTCGCGAACTTCTCGCGCATGGCGGACGCGATGGACGCGGTCGATATCGTCTGGACCACTGTCACTGCGGGCGACGCTCCCCAGGACGCCCTCGCGCTGCACTCTCTCTGGACCACACTCAGGAACTGCACGAAGCACATACATGTCATACCCACGCCGAAGGACGCGGAGGAGGCCAGGAGGCTCGTCGACATCGGCGCCCTCGTCGCCGGCGGGCCCGAGCAGCTGAGGAAGAGGCCGCTGTTCTCGGTCATCAGCTGCCCCATCGCGCCGCTCGAGTTCGAGAAGGCGTCCATCGAGGGACAGGTCGAGTACTCGAAGGCCGGCATACCCGTCGTGTGCATGTCCATGTCCCTTTCGGGCATGTCATCGCCCGTGACGGCATGCGGCACTCTCGTGAATATCAACGCGGAGAACCTCGCGAGCCTCGTGATATCCCAGACCGCGGCCCCTGGTGCGCCGTTCGTGTACAGCTCCGAGTCGGCCCCGATAGACATGACCACGGGCGTCATGGACTACTCGTCCCACAACCTGCCCATGATCGCATCGGGCGCATCCCAGATGGCCAAGAGGTACGGTCTTCCCTCCCAGACGGGCAACTGGGGCATCGAGACCAAGGTCCCAGGGATCCAGGCGTGCTTCACAGAGTTGCTCACGACCGTCCTCGCGTCGATGTCCGGCTCGGACATGGTCGCGGGCGCGGGCAGCTGCGACGCAGCGAAGGGCGCGGCCCTCGAGCAGGTCGTCATCGACTCGTACCTGTGGATGGACTGCAGGAAGTACATGACCCGGTTCGAGATGAACGACACCGCCGCGGCCACCGATGTGGTCGAGGCCGTGGGCCACGGGAACACCTTCCTGAGGAACATGCACACGGTCCGGAACTTCAAGAAGGATATCATATTCAGGGACCAGGAGAAGAAGGGTTGGCAGGCTACGCTCTCCACGGCCATGGTGCCAGAGGCGAAGGCCATCGCGAAGAGGATACTCGCGGAGCACATGGTCCCGGACCTCGACCCTGAGGTCATCAAGAAGGGCGACGCGATCGTCGCGGCGCACATGAGGTCGCTCGGGGCGTGAGCCCCCCAACCAGTCTTCTGGGGGGCAAACCCTATATCCCCCCCTCGGCCTCTGCACTTCCGGTGACGAGCGAAGGAGCATCTCCGAAGGGTCAGGCGCTCAACTCAGGCGCAGCCCCGTATGTCGTACGATACAAGGAGCGGATGCTGCAGCTCGAGTCGCAGCGGGCGCCCGTCATCGACCTCACGAGGAAGCGGCGGTTCCCTAGGCTCTCGGAGTTCCCATTCGCGTCCATATCAGTGCTCGTGATGCTGCTCTCGCTCTTCTCGCTCTCGATGTACCTGGGCGGCTGGACCTGGTCTTCTTGGACCTATGCGTTCTCCTTGGGGATCGCATTCCCGCTCGTCGCGATAGAGGTCAAGAGGAAGGCGGTCATAACCGGTGGCGCGCTGATATTGCTGGCGTTCACGGTCATCATAGATGCTGGTCTGCCGCAGTACTTCGGCTACTCGCCGTCCCATCTCTCCTGGTACGACCTCACGGCCCACTTCCTGGGCGCGATGCTCATGACGCTATTCCTCTGGTCGTTCATCTGCTGGACCGTGAGCCCATCGGGACCACCGAGGGAGAACGGCCGCAGGAAGTTCATCTTCGCCGTGACAACGATGCTGCTCGTCTCCGTCATGTTCGAGTTCGCCGAGTTCCTCACGGACATGTTCTTCGGCTGGGGCAACTTCCACCCGGGCGTCGACACGCTCGGAGATGTCATATTCGACATCGCGGGCGTCATGACCGCCGCGGTCCTGATATCCAGGCACAGGGTGAGCGCCATCAAGAGACCTTTCTGGTACGTGGAACACGTGAGCGCCTGAGATGCTTCAGACGCCTATCTCCCTGGGCACCTCGCGCGGGAACAGCTTGAAAGTGCAGTGGTCGTGACCCTGGGCCATGCACTTCTCCTCGACCGCGAGCATCGGCTTCCCGAAGGTCTTGAGCCCGACTGTCTCCATCACGTTCCCCAGGGGCAGGCACATCGGCGCCTCGCACTTCTCGAACGAGCGCGCGAACATCGAGGTCGTGTCGACGTTCGCCATCGCGCTCCTCTCGTCAAAGAACTTGACATCGTAAGTGCTGAGCCATCCCACTTCCGTGATCATGCCGAGCGCCGAGTCGAAGGTCCGGTCCGGCGTCCTCCCGGGCGGCATCTGCATAATCCTGTCGTGGAGGTCTCCCATGCCGGCGATCAGGTTGCTCAGGTGTGACTGCAGCTCCTCGTTCCCGCGGGCATACTTCATGACCGATATCGTGGACCAGATGCCCTCCTCGGCAGACACCCGCTCTGCGAAGTCGGCGTGCCTGGCGGGCTGGAGGCTCTCCGCCACGGGCTGGGCGTTGCCGCCTCCGAGGGGCTTCACCCGGTGCGCCGTCGCGGATTGGTTGTACTTCCCCTGCCTCCTGATATGGCCCTTCTCCTTGCCGAACTCGTACCTGCGCCTGACGATGTCCACGAGCTTGAGGTCCTCCGCCTGCTGGATGATGTGCCTCAGCTCTGCGCCGACCCATC
>Ga0208953_1001890_pt1 | contig 10705 bp, 6 predicted proteins | sample RifOxyB2_FD_184033 | JGI IMG/M metagenome (GOLD analysis project Ga0208953, IMG submission 184033) | Groundwater microbial communities from Rifle, Colorado - Rifle Oxygen_injection B2 (SPAdes) | ecosystem: Environmental > Aquatic > Deep subsurface > Groundwater | place: USA: Rifle, Colorado... | reverse complement strand
GATCGGTGCAGGTGTGTATATTACCAACGGTGCTGGTGCTTGCGCGGCCGGCAACGGCGTTTGGGCTGGAGTGACGAGCAACACGGCAACGACTTTGTATTTAGCGCCGACTTTGGCTGGCGTTGTTTCCAGCAACTGCAATTACTACATTACCAATTTTTATTTGCAAAAAAACTCACCAGCCTTGTCTGCCGGTACTAATATCGTCAGCGGCACTCAACCCAGTCCAGCCCAAATAAACATGGGCGCGCGGACTGGGTATATCGTCAATGGCGCGGATAAATTCAACTGGTTAAATCAAGCTGAGGACGACGCCACTTACACTAGCGGCGATACGCTCACAGTTTACGGTTACGAGTATTTAGCCAGCGGGACGTTAGGTTCGACTTTAACAGACGTTGGGCCTTATATAACGGTTGATGTTGACGACGCTACTCTCACCGCCAGCCACCAGCACGAAGGAATGTACCTGTGGCTGACCAGTGGCACAAACTCTGGTAAATATTATCTAATTCTTGATTCAACCGAGGCCGCGACTGATACCATCTCAATCTACGTCGATGCCACCACTGGCTTTGCCGCGGGAAATACCTTCAAAATAGTTGATCGGATTTATGACCGACAGGGTGATACCACCAACGGCGCCACGCTTGGTCTCTCAACTTCCGGTTCCTCGGGTTCGTCAATCACTTGGGAAGCTAATGGTACCCCGATTATTACTGCTGATAATAATTTTGATCGCACTGCCAACTGGGCGTACAACTTGTTTGGCGTCAGCGGCCTTAAATACGTTAAACTTGATCGCGACTTTAAACTAGATGTGCCTGGATTAACCAGCACGATTGGCGGCACTTACATTACAGCCAGTGATTACTATATCTTCGGCGATTTTGCCGCTGGTAGCAGTGCCTTTACTTTGAGTGCCTGGTTTCGGCCCACGACCAGCATTGCCAGCAAGGCGTTGTTGGTCAAAAACGATGAGTATCGAATAGTTACCGACGCGACCGGCAAACCAGTGTGCCAGATTTTTAATGGCGATACTTGGCAAACCGCGGCTACCGGCGCCAGCGCCTTAGTACTCAATCAGTGGAGTTACGTGACTTGCAGTTACGACGCCGCAAATCTCAAAGTTTATGTTGATGGCGTGGAGGCTGGCACACAAGCCCTGGCCTCAATCAGTATTTTTAATTCCACCTCAACTTTAGACCTCGGCCACGACGCCAGCACTTCTTACGGTGATTTTCAAGGCTACCTCGATGATTTTAAATTTTACAAATACGCCCGTTCGGCCAATCAAATCAAAGCTGATTTTACCGGTAAACAATCGCCGCGCGGTTCTACGACGCGTAGTGTCACCGTCGGCGAGTCGCGGGACGCTGGCGAAGGATTGGTAGGGTATTGGAAGATGGATGAAACGACTTGGAACGGCACGCCAAATGAGGTGGTGGATTCGTCAGGTAACGGCAATCACGGCACTGCCACCGGCGCTACGGCTACTTCTACGGCAAAGTTTGGCAGGGCTGGGAGTTTTGACGGATCGGATGATTATGTGACCGTTACTAATAATAGTTCGTTAAATTTGGCGGATTTTACTATTTCAATGTGGTTTTATAACGGAGCAGGATCTAAAACATATCCAACTTTATTGGCTAGAGACACACAAAATACAGCCGATGGTTATTTTTGGATAACTACAAGCGGTACGAATGAAGCTAACTTGGGATTTGCTTGGAGCGATGGGACTGCAATTCATACAGAAAGTTTTACTTCGGTTTTGCTTACAAATACTTGGCAACATGTTGTTTTTGTTTTTAATAATACGACTAAAGAATTAAGGCTTTTTGTTGGTGGGGTTCAACAAAGCACAACAAGAACACTTACCAATTATTTGCCTGTTGATGATGGCAATTTATATCTTGGGACATATAACGGATTAACAACGTCATATCCTGTTTTAGGGAACATCGACGACGTCAAAATATACAACGTCGCGCGCGACGCCAACCAAATCCGGCGCGACTACGAGAGCGGGCCTCCGCCGGTGGCGCATTGGAAAATGGATGAGAAAACCGGGCAGACAGCTTATGATACCAGCGGCACGAACAATGGCACGCTTGGAACTGGCGCAACGGCTGATGTCAGCGATCCAGTGTGGACTAACGGAAAATACGGCAGTGCGTTGAAGTTTGATGGGAGTGATGACAGCGTAGTTATAAGCGGAAGTAATGTTGCGGGACACCCATTAGATTTTACAGGGGCTCAACCATTTTCAATTTCTGCTTGGGTTTATCCTACTTCATTCGCCACCTATAAAATGATTTATGCTAAATCTCCTGGAGCTGGAGAATATCAAGGATTTTTGGGTCTGTCTAGCACTGGCGCTGTAGGGTTTGGGGCAGGTGGTTATTTAGATATGATTTCTACCAATGTAGTTTCTTTGAATGCTTGGTCTCATATTGTTGCTGTTTATGATGGCGCTAATGGGCGCGTTTATATCAATGGGGTGTTAAGTAACACAGACGCATCAATGACAACTATGTCGCATAGAAACGGAAATGTAATGATAGGTGTTTTAAGAGGGACAACTTATCCTTTTAGTGGCTCTATCGACGACGTCCGCATCTACAACTACGCCCGCACGCCAAAACAGATACTGGAAGATATGAACGCCGGCCATCCGGTAGTTGGCAGTCCGGTCGGCTCTTATGTTGGTTACTGGAAGTTTGATTCAGCGCAGGGCACTACGGCTTACGACCAATCAGTCAACGATAATGATCTCACGCTTTCCACCGCTTCCTGGACCACAGCCGGCAAGTACGGCGCGGGTTTTGCCGGTGTTACCAATCGCCGCTTAACCAAAACCGACGACCCGGATTTTGATTTCGCCGCGGCTGATGATTTTAGCATATCAACCTGGTTTAAACGCGACACCGTATCAAACGCCGAGTATCTTATTTACAAACAAAACGGCTTTGAAGGCTATACTATATATATGGACGCCTCAGGCGACATCATTTTTGGCATCGGCGATGTTAACTCAACGGCATTCCCGGAAGAATCAATCGGCAATATCGCCAAAGATTATGATAATAATGCTTGGCACCATGCTGTCGGCGTTAAAACATCAAACTCCAGGATTGATCTTTACGTGGATAGCATTTTAATCGCTTCGGACACCTCACTCACCACTGACGCTAGCCTCGAAAACGCGGGTAAATTGATTATTGCAGATTCTGACGAAGCCGACGGCACTGACGAGTTTTTAGGTACGATCGACGAAGTTAAAATTTACCGGGCCGCGTTGTCGCCAGCAGACATCAAATTGGAGTATAACCACGGGGCAAGCTTACGCTTGGGCTCCATCGGAACTGAAAGCGACGGCATCACTCCATCTAACTCCGCGGCCAGCGCGTACTGCGTTCCCGGCGACACCACCGCCTGCGCCGCGCCGGTCGGGCATTGGAAAATGGACGACCGTACCGGACAGTATGCCAATGATATCAGCGGTAACGGCAATACTGGCACTTGGGCCGGTGGAGGCACAGCCACTTGGATGTCCGCGGCGGCTTGCCGGATTGGCAGTTGTTTGAGTTTTGTTAATAATTGGGTACAAGTTACCCAAAATAGTAGTATTAATATGACAGGAAAGTCGGCTTATACTATTTCTGTTTGGGCTATGGCTCGTTCTGATGGCGAGAATAACACTGGTGAAATTATTGATAAGGGCGCAAATACTTACTTAAGAGTTGACAATGAATCAGGTGATTATCTTGATCTGGAAGGTAAAATTGCCTTAACTATTATGGATGCAAATCTTAATATTTCATCTGCGATTCAAAAAAATACTTGGAATCATATTGTTATGGTTTATGAGGATGATGCTGACGATGAAATTTCTGTTTATATTAATGGTGTTTTGAAAGGGACTTCTATCCTTGGCAATGGTTCGTTGGCAAGTGGTGATTCTAATTCTCTTAATATTGGTGGCGATTCCAGTAATAATTTTGATGGCTTGATTGACGATGTCCGCATCTACAACTACGCTCGCACTCCAGCGCAAATCGCCTGGGACTACAACCGCGGGGCGCCGGTGGCACAGTGGAAAATGGATGAGGGGCAGGACACGGCGACCACCTGCAACGCCACGACGCTTTCGGTTTATGATGCCATCGGCTCAAACGACGGCACGTTGTCTCTCACTCCAGCCGGCAACACCGATCCGGCCACGGCGCGGGCGGAAGGGAAGTATGGTTGCGCGATTGATTTTGATGGGACGGATGATGTTGTGAGTGTGGCTGATAGCGCAACTTTAAGCTCTACGAGTTCTATGTCGATGTCTGCTTGGGTAAAAACATCCACTGGCCAATCAACTAAGGGGGTGGTTACAAGAGGAGCTTCGGGTGTTCAATATGACGCGATGTTGTATTTATCAGGAGGGGCAAGCCCATTTGTTGATTTTTACATCAAAAATAGCGCGGGGACGGCAGATAATATAGCAAGCTATAGTTTTAATTACGCGGATAGCGCTTGGCATCATTATGTTGGAATTTTTAATGGTGATTATTTATATCTTTATATAGACGGTATATTAAGAGAATCAAAAAACACTGCTTTGACTAATATAAGAGATTCGGTTAACCCGCTGACTATTGGTTCCGGGTTTAATACTTACTTTGATGGTTCTGTCGACGACGTCCGCATCTACAACTACGCCGTAACCACGGCGCAGGTAAAAACATTGTATAATGAGGGAAGTGCGGTGAGGTTTGGGCCGGAAGAAGGACTGCCTTAGACTAATTTTAAATTTTAAGTTCTAAATTTTAAATGAAATCAGAAATTTTAATGTTAAATTTTAAAAAGAAACACGGTAAAAAGATGTTGCTGAGCGAGTTTTAAAATTATAATTTCGAATTTTAAAATTGAATTAAAATTTAGAATTTAGAATTTAAAATTAGGCTGTAATTTAGAATTTAAAATTATTTTTTATGGCAGAATACAATTTAGAGGAGAGGACAGCGAAGTTTGGAGAAAATATTATTTGCATGATTAAGAAAGTTCCAAAAAATCTTGCAACAATAGCAATTTTAAAACAGCTTATTAGATCTGGCACAAGCGTGGGAGCAAGCTATATGGAGGCAAATGGAGCATCAAGTAAAAAAGATTTTAGAAATAAAATTCATATTTGTAAAAAAGAGGCGATGGAAACAAAATATTGGTTGCGAATGTTAGCTCAAGCTGATGAAAATTTCAAAGACGATTATAGAAGTCTTTGGCAAGAGGCCCAGGAATTAAGTATGATATTTGGTAAAATAGCGGTTAATTCAAAGTAATTTTAAAATTTAACATTAAGGCTTGAATTAAAATTTAAAATTTAGAACTTAAAATTTGTTTTTGTCTTTTTATTTTTTTTATGCTACATTATTAACACCAACGTATCCCCCTTGTCTCTTATCGTGGAGAAATACTGAGGCAGTGGAATAATAAGCCCTTTTATGCTCAACAAACTCATTAAATTTATTCTGGTGCTCGCAATTTTTACTGTGCCGCTTTTTTTTCTGCCCTTTACGCTTGAGCAGTATCAGTTTAACAAAGAGATGCTTTTTGTCGGCTTAATTCTTTTAGCCGGCTTGCTGTGGATAGGCGGCGCTGTCCGGCAAAAAAAGCTGGAGATAGTTCGGACCCCGTTGGATATTCCCATTTTATTGGTTGTTTTGGTATATGGGCTGGCGACTATCGTCGCAGACGACTGGATCGCCAGTTTGGTAAATTTTCGCGGCGCCGGCTTGCCGAGTTTCGTCACGATTTTAAGTTTAGCGCTTTTTTATTTTATTACCGTCAATGTTTTTGCCCCATCAAAAACAGCCGGGGAACAGACAGCGGTACCCGAAAATCATCAAGGTTTTTCGCCGATAAATTTACTTTTAGGAACAATTTTGACGTCAGCGGCAGTCGTCCAGATACTGGTTTTTTTGGGATTTTTTAATATTTTTTTATTGCCGAGCCAAATTTATGTTACGCTGGGTTCTTATTTGCGATTAGTAATTTTTGTCGCTTTAACTTTACCGCTCGCCGTCTATTTTCTGCTCCTGCGATCCAAAGTTGGCGGATTCTCTATCAAAGCAAGCTTAAAAATTGTTGCTCTGGGCGTATATCTGTTTTTGAGTCTGTTGATGTTGAACACCGTTAATTATTCGATCGGCTGGTGGGTGGCGACAATCGGTTCCTTGGTTTTTTTGGTGATGGTTACCGCTTATTATAACCGGCTCACAATTCGTTTGAATTTAACCTGGGTTGCGGCCGCGGTTTTGGCTTTAAGTTTGATTTCTTTGGTGCTTCGACCGACTTCTTTGCTGGGATCTTTTTTGCCGGACGCGAGTAAACCGAAAATTCCCAGCGAGGCGTCTTTAAATCGCGCTTCTTCTCGGCAAATGGCGTTTGATTCCTCGATTGGCGATCCCATTACTTTTTTGGCCGGAAAAGGTCCGGGTAATTTTGCCCAGGTTTTTTCCAGTGAGCGCCAGGCCGATTTTAATAATTCCGTTGTCTGGCGCGTTCGTTTTCAGCAGGCCGGCAATTTTGTCTACGAAAGCATTGCCACCATCGGCTGGCTGGGTTATATCACCTTTTTGGTCCTGCTCGTATTTTTTATGGCCGCGGTAGTTTTCTTATTGATGCGCATCAAGCCGGCCATGGCCACTGTCAAAGTTCCAGCGACAGCAGAAGGGCGGCCGCGTTTTGCGGCAATTCCGCTGGTAAACCGGTTTAGCAATAGCCCGGTCGCCGCCGGTCCACCAGTCGAAGAATCGGGAGCAATCGAAAGCATCACCACCGCGAGTGAAAGCAATTATATTTTTCCTTTGATTGCGGTCGCGGCAGTTTTTATGGGCATACTGGTGAGCTTATGGCTGGCAGTGCCGTCAATTTCGACTTTTCTTTTTTTGTGGGTGGTTTTCTGTTCAGTTGGAATTATCGGAATTTGGAGTTCGCCGGGCGACTTTAGCCGATTGGCGTTTAATTTTAAAGACTCAGCTCGGGATGCTTTGTTTTCGTCGCTGGGTTTGGTGTTTGTGTTTGTGATGCTTCTATTTTTTTCGGTTTTTATCGGCCGGATGTACTGGGGCGAATACTATTATCATCAAGCGCGCGTAGCCTTGGCTGGGAGTACAACGCCCAGCATCGCTCAATTGGAAAAAGCGCGCGGTTTAATAGATAAAGCCATCGCCATGGATCAACATCGCGCTGATTATTTTTTAACCGACGCGCAGGTTAATCTGACGCAAGTCCAGCTGGAAGTTAAGGAAAAAGGGGTGCAACAAGTGGATCGGGTTAAATTACAGCAATTGTTGGGCCTGGCCATTAGCCAATCTAATCAAGCGGTAGACGTCAATTCGCAATCAGTTTCCACTTGGGAAACCAGAGGGCTTATTTTTGAGTCAGTCAGCGCTTTTACCAATCAAGCCAGGGTGCACGCGATCTTGTCTTTCCAGCGGGCAACCGAATTAGAGCCGACAAACCCGATTTTGTTTTATAAGTTGGGAGATAATCAGCGCCTGTTGTGGCTATACAGTCAAAAACAAGCCGTGGACAATAAAGAGGATACCCGGACCGAAGAAGAAATAACGGCTAACCTTGATTTGTACGATTCAGCTTTAAAGAATTTAGCCAAGTCAGTAGACTTAAAACCGAGTTACCTGCCGCCGCGATTGGCTTTGGCGCGGCTTTGGGAAACGCAAAATAATTTAGCCGAAGGCATCAAGCAATTAAAAGAGGCTCTGCAATTTTCCGCGAATCAGAATAATCTGGAATTAAACTATGATCTGGCGCGTCTGCTCTATAACCAGGCGGCTCAACAGAAATTTAGCGATCCCGAACGGCTAAAAGAGGCGGTTAGCTATTTAAACGCGGCGCTCAAAATCACTCCTAACTATTCGAACGCGCTATTTACCCGTTCTTTAATTTTAAAGCAATTAAAAGAATATCGATTGGCGGTGGATGATATGCAAAAGGTGGCTGATTTGAATCCCGGAAATCGCGATATAGCGTATAAACTGGCGGAGTTGGCTGATTTAGCCGGCACCAGTCCGAAATCGGCGCTTGTCGGGCAAGTTGCCGGTGAACAGGTGGACGTGTCGTCGACCGAGGAAATAGTGCCGGAGGAAGCGCCGGCGCAAATTCCGATCGAAGCTACTCCTTGACAAAATCAAATTTATTCACTATTCTTAACTATTATTGGCGTTAATCCGCTAAGCTTTGTGGTTTTAAATTAAGTTATGATAGGAAAAATAATTGCTTATTTCCAAAGTGCCAGAGTCGAACTTAAAAAAGTTACCTGGCCAAATCGCGAGGAAATCGTCCAAAAAACGATTTTGGTTATAGTTATTTCCGTGGCCATTGCCATTTATCTTGGCCTTTTGGATTATATTTTCACTCTGCTTTTACAGCGGTTGGCTTAATTAAAATTTTTGCTTTATGGCTAAACAAATTTCTCAAGGTAAGCGTTGGTACGCGATCCATACTTATTCCGGTTACGAAGAGAACGTGATGCGCAATTTACAACAGCGGATCGAGACCTTTAATATGCAGGAGAAAATTTTTAATGTCATTGTCCCTAAAGAGACCAAGATTAAGATTAAGAACGGCAAGCGCAAAAAAGTCCGCGAGCGTATATTCCCGGGTTATGTGTTGGTGGAGATGAGCGTAACCGATGATTCTTGGTATGTGGTGCGCAATACTCCCAACGTCACCGGTTTTATCGGTACCGGCGTGATACCGACGCCGCTTTCGCAGAAGGAAATTGACACCATTCAAAAACGGATTGGTTTAAAAGATCCGGAATTCAACATCGACGTAAAAGAAGGCGAGCCGGTCAAAGTTATTGACGGTCCTTTTAAAGACCAAGAGGGCAAAATTCAAGCGATTGATCCGGAGCACGGCAAAGTAAAGGTTTTGATTACTGTTTTTGGCCGCGAGACGCCCGTGGAGTTGGATTTTTTGCAAATTAAAAGACTGTAACTAAATTTTAAATTTTAAGTTCTAAATTTTAAATAAAATCAGAAATCCTAATGTTAAATTTTAAAAAGAAACACTATAAACAGGTGTTGCTAAGCAAGTTTTAAAATTATAATTTCGAATTTTAAAATTGATTTAAAACTTAAAATTTAGAATTTAAAATTAAGGCAGTAATTTAGAACTTAAAATTTAAAATTAGTTTAATGTATGGCTAAACAATTAAAAACAATCATTAAATTACAAATTCCCGCTGGTGCCGCTAATCCGGCGCCGCCGGTCGGCCCTGCTTTGGGCCAGCACGGTTTAAATATTCAGGATTTTTGCAGTAAGTTTAACGAAGCCACCAAAGACAAACGGGGTGATATTATTCCGGTGGAAATTTCGGTTTTTGATGACCGAACTTATACTTTCAAACTTAAGACTCCGCCGGCCGCAGAACTGATTAAAAAAGCCGCCGGAATACAGAAGGGTTCAGCCGAACCTAACAAAAAGAAAGTGGGAAAAATTACCCACGCTCAAATTAGAGAAATCGCCGAGAAAAAAATGATTGATTTAACCGCTTTTAATATCGAAGCGGCCGTTAAAATCGTCACCGGAACCGCAAAGCAGATGGGGGTGGAAATAGTATAAAGTATCATGTAGGGTTTTAATTTTAAATTCTAAATTACTGCCTTAATTTTAAATTCTAAATTTTAAGTTTTAAATCAATTTTAAAAATTGAAATTAGAACTTTAAAACTCTCTCAGCAATATCTTTTATCCCGTTTCTTTTTAAAATTTGACATTAAAATTTTTGATTTCATTTAAAATTTAGAACTTAAAATTTAAAATTAGTTTAAGGTAATTCGTTAATTCAATAAAATTAATCGTTAATACTTTATACCTAATACTATCCACAATTGGAAAATGGGCGGGGAGGCCGGTTATGGGATTATGAATACCGGCGGACCGATCTTTGCCAAAACCCTGATGCGGGCTGGCTTTTTTGTTTTTATTTACTCGGAATATCCTTCGTTAATCCGCGGCGGCCATAATACCATGCAAGTAACGGCTTCCGAAAGTCCGTGTGATGCCGTTTATCTGGCGTTGGATCAATTAGTTGCCTTAAACGCGCATACTATCGTGGCTCATCAGGCCGAGGTAAAAAACGGCGGGGTTATTTTATATGATTCAAATTTAATCAAATTTTCAGACGACGGGCGGATTGATAACAGCCGCATTCCGACCTTAACCGGCAGCCATACGGTGGCCGCAGGGCGGGCGCAAACCAGTCGCCGGCCGGATATTGCCTATGTTCCGATTCCGCTGGAAGATATCGCCACTCAAAATGGCGGTGATAAAATAATGAGGAATGTCGCGGCCGTGGGCGGCAGTATCGCGATTTTTGAGCAAAAAGTTCCGGGCGCGACCGGACTGCTTGCGCTGGCCGATCAAATTTTAGCTGATATTTTTAAGAAGAAAGGGGAAGCGGTGATCAGCGCGAATCAAAAAGTGTTGGAAGCGGGATATAACGAAATTAAAAAATTAAAATGAAAAATGAAAAAAATAAAATTTTAATTTCCGGCAACGAGGCCATTGCTTTGGGCGCCATCAAGGCTGGTTTAAAATTTTATGCCGCTTATCCGATGACCCCGGCGTCGTCAATTCTGCATTTTTTGGCCGGCCACGAGCATGAATATAAAATTTTAGTTAAACAG
>Ga0208953_1001888_pt1 | contig 10708 bp, 9 predicted proteins | sample RifOxyB2_FD_184033 | JGI IMG/M metagenome (GOLD analysis project Ga0208953, IMG submission 184033) | Groundwater microbial communities from Rifle, Colorado - Rifle Oxygen_injection B2 (SPAdes) | ecosystem: Environmental > Aquatic > Deep subsurface > Groundwater | place: USA: Rifle, Colorado... | reverse complement strand
GCCTTCACAAATAAATAAAATGTACCTCGTAACCGTTAGACGCGAATCCTAAGTTGCGAGGTACAAGTACATGGTAACAAAGAACCTTGACAGTTTCAAACTCACGACGACAAAGCAGGCGATAACATCCTTTGCCGGATTGCCGTTGCTGCTGGGGATGGCGAAGAATCTCGGGCTGGAAGAGCAGATTAACGCGCTGCCGCTGAAGGAGCGTGCGCGTGGATATAAACCGGCTGAAAGCGCATTCGCGCTAATGGGGTTGATCCAATCGGGCGGGGAAGCGCTGGATGATGTGTCTTTGTTGAAAGGCGATGAAGGGCTTTGTGAATTATGGGGCAGTGTTCCGGCGTCCAACACACTTGGTGAATGGCTGAGGCGGTTTGGTTGCAAAACAGTGCACCAGTTGGGGCGGATTCAACTGGCGACCGCGGCGAAAGTGGTGCGCGCCTGTAATTTACCGCTTATAACCCTGGATGTGGACTCGTTCTTTTTGGAGTCGCAGAAATCGGAAGTGGAAATGAATTACGAAGGGCTATGGGGATATAACCCGGTGGCGGTGACATGCTCGGAGCTAAAAATGCCTATGGCAGGGCTATTCCGCAAAGGGACAGCGTCGCCGATGGCGAACATCTCGGCGTTGCTAAAGCGGACGATGGCTGCGCTGCCTGGGATAAGGTTGCGTGTAAGGTCTGACAGCGCGGGTTTCCAGGCGAAGGTTGTTCGGGCACTGCGGGATGAGGGGGCGGACTTCACCATCACAATGAGAAAAGACGAGAATGTGATGGAATCAATCTATGGAATCCCGGAAGCGAGGTGGGCGTCCTATAAGACTGGGGCGTGGAAGAACCGCAGATGCGAGATAGCCGAAGACTTGCATGTTTTCGTGGAGGCCAAGGATTTGCCCGCGTACCGGATGATCGTGATACGGTGGCTGAAAGAAGCGCCCGGGTTGTTTGACAAAAGTCCGTATGAATACCACGCGGTGCTTACGAATTTGGATAATTGGACGGCTGGGCTAGTGTTGCAGTTTCACCGGACGAGGCAGGATGGCTCGGAGAACGTGAACAAGGAACTATCTGGCGGGTTTGGCTTGTCGAAGCTGCCATGCCGGGAGTTCATGGCGAATGCGGCGTATTTCCAGATGGCGTTGATGTCGTGCACGGTGGTTGCAGCGTTCAGGCATATGGTATTTCCAGAAAGCTGGCGGCATTTCACAATTAAGACGTTGCGATTTAAGATGATCAGGCTGGCCGGGATAGTGTGCCGGCGGGCGAGATCTTTATGGCTGAAGATCCCGGAGATTTATCCATTCCGGAAAGTGTTTGAAGACGCGAGATACAGGTTGTTGTGGCTTGCGGGAAATCCGGCAGCGGCGTAGCTGCGGAGCACTTGTTAATGACGTGGATAACTTTGAGAGTTACGGGAGAGGTTTGCCCCGAGGGAGGCAAAGAAAGGAGAAAACGTAAAATTGACCGTCCCCGAGGGTCGAAAAGCCCGTGAGGGATGAAGGAATCTACCGGCATGCCACCCGGCTGGCCGTGAGATGGTCGTAAAACGGAAGATTTTTCAATTTTCAGGGTCTTTCACGTGCCCAAATCGGTCTACTGAAAATTACGTGAGCTTTTGGGCAGGATTCTATCCGATAAGGGTCCCGTCAAAATTTGGTAGAATAGTTGTTATATTCTTCGCGAAATCAAACGCGCTTTAAAACGCGCCTATACTTAAAGATTCAGGATTTTATGGATTCAAACATATCAGAAAAGAAAAAAATGCGCTTCGGCGTCATAGGCGCCGGGAAACTCGGCGGTTTTCACACCCGCACTCTCTCCAAGATGCCGGAAGTGGAGCTTGTCGGAGTCTCCGACCCCAACCTCCTCCGGGCCCAGATGCTGGCCTGGAAACACAACTGCGTGGCATACAAGACCGTGGAAGAACTGCTTAGCCAGGTGGATGCCATGGTGGTGGCCGCCCCGACCGAATACCATGCCGAGATCGGGATAAAAGCCCTTGAGGCGGGGATACATGTGCTGATGGAAAAACCCCTCGCCAATTCCGAGGAAGGCTCTCGCAAGCTGCTGGAACTGGCCGAAAAGAAAAAACTGGTTCTGCAAGTCGGTCATTCGGAAAGATTCAACCCTGCGGTGGTTGAAACCCTGAAATACATAAAGAACCCCAGGTTCATCACAATAGAGCGCCTTGGCCCGTACGACCCGCGCGTAGCCGCCACCGGGGTCACGTTGGACCTGATGATCCACGACCTGGACATCATCCTCACCATGATGGACACCCCCATCGAGAGCTTCGAGGCCGTGGGCGCCAGCATCCTTTCCTCCCACGAGGACATCTCCAATGTGCGTATAAAGTTCAAGAACGGCTGCATAGCGGACATCACCGCCAGCCGGGTGAGTATGGAAGCCTCGCGCCGCATGCGCATATACCAGGAAGACGCCTACATCTCCGTGGATTACGTCAGTTCCAGGCTTAAGATATACAAGAAAAAAAGCCCCGTCATAAAAACGCTTAAGGACGTGGAGATCATCTTCCCCAAGCTGGAGCGCAAAGAGCCCATCAAAGAAGAGCTTTACCACTTCATAGACTGCATACGAACCGCCAAGAAACCGACCCCCAGCGGCGAAAAGGGCCTCAAGGCCGTGAGACTGGCTCTGGACATCGTAGACTCGCTCAAGCGTTATGAACTCTCCGGAGCCAAGATGCCGGACTCCAGACCCTCTCTCGCCCAGTCACTGGGCGACATCGGAAATGCCACAAGAATGATGATGGAAGAAGGGCTGAAGAACTCCGGCATAGATAAATCATAACCGCCGGAGGAATAATTTACATGGCCAGAATCGTACCCACAACCAAAAACATCCTCGTAGTGGCGGGAGACCCGTCGGGCGACACCCACGCCGCCGCCCTCATCAAAGCCCTTAAGGAAAAGGACCCGGAACTCTCCGTCACCTCCATCGGCGGAGTCCGGATGCAGGAAGTTTCAACTCACTTCATTTACAATCTGGTCTCTGTGGGCGCTGTCGGCTTCGCAGAGCCTTTCAAGAATTTTTTTCTCTGGCTGAAGCTGATCCGCCTGGTGCGCCGGTATCTGGAAGAAAAACGCCCGGGCTGCGTTATAGCCGTGGATTTCTATGGTTTCAACCACCAGGTCCTGGGACTCGCCGCCCACCGCAGCATCCCCGCTTTCTATTATATCAGCCCCCAAGTCTGGGCCTCCAGGCCCGGCCGCGCCGCCAAGATAGCCCGCCTGGTAAAAGAAGTACTGGTCATCTTCCCTTTTGAAGAGGAGATCTATAAGAAAGCCAAGGCTAATGTTTCCTTCGTGGGCCACCCCCTGCTGGACAGCGTGCCCGCGCCCGTTGCAAAGCCTGATATACCCGAAGGCCACGCCTTTAAAATAGGGATCCTGCCCGGCTCCCGCAAATCCGAGATAGCCCGCCACCTGCCGATCTTCGTGCGGGCTTTCTATAAAATAAAATCGGTTTACCCCGATGCCAAGGCCTATATCTTCGCCGTGCCCGAGTTCCCCGATGAAAAATTGATCCCCGCGCTGGAAAACGTGGATAGGTACTGGTCCAAAGACATAGAAATAGTACGCGAGCAGGACTACAGGATCCGCTCCACCATGGATTTCGCCTTTACCTGCTCCGGCACCGCCACGCTTGAGAACGCACTGATGGGCCTGCCTATGGCAGTGGCCTACAAGATGGCGAGAGCAAGTTTCGCTATAGCCAAGCGCATTGTGAAAATACAATACATCTCCCTGGTCAACATCCTCCTAAAAAAACCGGTGGTCAAAGAACTGATGCAGGAGAAGGCCAACCCGGGGGCGCTGGCGCAGGAAGCCCTCTCTCTGCTGAACACCCCGCCAAAAATGGCCGCTATGCGCAAAGAGTTCCTGGGCCTGCGCAGCATGCTCGGAAATCCCGGCGCGGCCCGGCGGGCGGCGGAAAAGATACTGAACCATCTAAAATAATGTCCGATAACACCTCCACGCGCGCAGAACAAAGCCGTTTCAAGATCCTGGCCAAGGCGCTTGCCGCCTATGTCAGGCCCTATAAGCTTCGCTTCATCCAGGCCGCGCTATCCATGATCTGCCTCGCGGCCATCCGCGGCAGCGTAATTTATATTTCCGGTCCGATAATAAAAGGCGTCTTCCTGGACAAGAATCTCCATACTCTTAAGCTTGTCCTTATCGGACTGCCTATACTCTTTGTGTTCAGAATGGCGGCCGAATACATTAACGCCTATCTGATGAGCTGGATAGGCCAGAAAGTGGTTCAACAGGTACGCGACGACCTTTTCACCCATATCCACCGGCTTTCGATAGAGTTCTACTGGCGCAAACGCTCTTCCGACGTAATGAGCCGCGTGATAAACGACCTCAACAACGTTCAATCCACCGTTCAATTCCTGCCGCTTTACGGCATCCGCGATGTGATGACCGTCATTGCCTCCTTGGGAGCGCTCTTCTACATTAATTGGCGCTTCGCCCTGCTTTCCGTAGTCATACTACCCGTAACCGGCGTTATACTTGGAATGCTGGGCAAGAAAATGCGCAAGGCCAGTTCCGAGAGCAATGTGCTGGTGGGTGAGATCTCTCACAAATTCCAGGAGAGCCTGCAGGGCATTACGGTGGTAAAAGCGTTCAACTATGAAGAACAGGCTATAACCAATTTCCGCGTTACCAACGACGATTATTTTTCCAAGATGATGCGCTACCTGCGCGCCACGGCTATGGCCGGGCCGATAATGGAATTCCTCAGCAGCATGATCTTCATCCTTATCATTTATATGGCCGGCAAGGCGATTTTTTCCGGAACCATGACCATAGATCAATTCCTTTCTTTCATGGCCGGTTATGTCACCGCCTACATGCCGCTAAAAAACATCTCAAACCTTAACTCCAAACTCCAGATGGGCATGGCCTCCTGGGAGCGCATCTACCAGATCCTGGAAGAAAAACCCACGGTCATTGTGACCTCAAGGCCTAAGAACATCGGTATCATGGACGGCAAACTGGAGTTCCGGGACATAAACTATAAGTATCCCTCGCGCGACACCCAAGTTTTAAAGAACCTTTCCCTCACCATCAATCCGGGGGAAGTGGCGGCATTCGTGGGGCCGTCCGGTTCAGGCAAGACCACCATCATCCACCTGCTGCTGCGCTTTTTCGACCCCCTCACCGGTCAGATCCTGATAGACGGCCATGATATGCGCGATGTGGACACCACGGCCCTGCGCAAGCATATGGGGCTGGTAACGCAGGACACCATTTTATTCGACGACACCGTTTACAAGAATATCACTATCGGCCTGCCCGGCGCCTCCATGGAAGAAGTGGCGGAAGCCGCCAAAGCCGCGGACGCGCACGATTTCATAAGCGCCATGCCGCTGGGCTACGAGACCATCCTGGGAGAGCGCGGCATAAAGCTTTCAGGCGGGCAGCGCCAGCGCCTGGCTATAGCCCGCGCTATCATTAAAAAGCCGAAGATCCTGCTTCTGGACGAAGCGACCTCCAACCTGGATACCGCTAGCGAGCAGGCCGTGCAGGCGGCCATAGAGAAGATCCTCGGCGGCCGCACCGTGGTCATGGTGGCGCACCGCCTTTCCACCGTTAAGAACGCAGACAAGATCTTCGTGCTCAAGAAAGGCGAACTGGCTGAAACCGGCACGCATGACCAGCTCCTGGCCAAAGGCGGAGTCTATAAAGGGCTCTACGAAGCGCAGAGTTGAAGCGATTAAGCGCTAGGCGGCTAGACAGCTGGACGGCTGGGCCGCTTTCAGCAACGAATTATGGACCGGACTTCTTTTCAGGCCGCCAAGATATCCAGTTGTCCAGCCGCCCCGTTGTCACGCTTTTTTTATGGAATTAGAAGACCTGATCAAAAAATTCAAAGAATACTCCACTGAAGACACCACCAAGCTGGAGTACGCCTGGCAATTTTCCCTGGAAGCGCACATGGACCAGAAGCGCGCCTCCGGCGAAATATATTTCATCCATTGCGCGGCCGTGGCCGAGATCCTGGTGGACTTTAAGATGGACCTTGAGACCATCGCAGCGGGCCTGATGCACGACGTCCTTGAAGACACCACGGTGTCCCACGAAATATTCAAAAAGGAGTTCGGTTCGGAAATATACGAACTGGTCGTGGGCGTGACCAAGATAGAAACCCTTAAATTTTCATCGCGGGACGAAGCGCAGGCCGAAAATTGGCGTAAAATGATCCTGGCCACGGCAAAGGATATCCGCGTCATAGTCATCAAACTGGCCGACCGCCTCCACAACATGCGCACGCTCAATTTCCTCACAAAGGAAAAGCAGCTGGAGATCAGCCACGAAACCCTTTCGCTTTACGCTCCGCTGGCCCAGCGCCTAGGCATTTTCCATTTAAAGTCGGAATTGGAGGACCTGTCCTTCAAATACCTCCACCCCGACGAATACCAGAACCTCCTGGCCAAGGTCCAGATCCGTTTCGCCAAACGCGAGAAGCTTCTGGCCGAGTTCAAGCAGGGTGTGGAAAAGCACCTGGGCGGCACACAGATCCCCCACAGGGTGCTCTCCCGCGCCAAGAACCTCTATTCCATCTACCGCAAGATGCTGAAACAGAACCTTCCTTTTGAAGATATCCAGGACGCCCTAGGCATCCGCATCATCACCGACAACGTCATCAATTGCTACGCCCTCCTCGGCACGGTCCACTCTATTTTCAAACCCGTGATCGGCTCCTTCACCGACTACATAGCCGTACCGAAAATGAATCTTTACCAGAGCCTTCACACCAGCGTCATGGCGCCCTCCGGAGAGGTCATAGAGATACAGATCCGGACGGAGGAGATGCACCACACCTCGGAATACGGCATCGCGGCGCACTGGCGCTACAAGCTGGGCGAATCCGGCGCCGACCATCACCTGGACGAAAAACTCAACTGGCTCCGCCAGTGGATGGAGTGGCTGCAGGATCTTTCAAGCCCGCGCGAATTCATAGAAAGTTTCAAGACCGACCTGGAACTGGACCAGATTTTCATCTTTACGCCCAAAGGCGACGTTAAACCGCTGCCTGTGGGATCCAATCCCCTGGATTTCGCCTACGCCATCCACTCCGACATCGGCGACGCCTGCATCGGAGCCAAGGTCAATAATAAGATGGTTAAACTGGACTGCGAACTAAAAAGCGGAGACATCTGCGAGATCATCACCCGCAGGAATTCCGCTCCCAAAAAAGACTGGCTCGGCATCGTAAAAACCGCCGGCGCCCGCTCGCATATCCGCAAATATCTGCGCGAACACGGGGAGCTGAAGGATTAGGTTCGGGTCAGGCATTGGATTGCCCTTACGCCGCGTAGGAAACCCTCCCGTGGTTTCCCTCCAATCTTGCAGATTGGAGCCTCCCATCCGCTATGCGGCTCCAGAGCAACCCCATGCCTGACCCTCCAATTGTTATATTTAAGAGGTTGCTGATCTGATAACCGCTTATGAATTTCACGGAATTCACCAGAATTACCCCCGCTAAAGTGGACGCCCTGAAAATACGCATAGCGCGGTTGGGGATAGACCTGGGCCTGATAGAAGAACAATTCATAAAAGGCCGGGGCAAGGGGGGCCAGAAGATAAACAAAACGGCTAACGCCGTATTGCTTAAATATCCGCCCCTCGGCCTCATAGTACGCTGCCAGCGGGAACGCCAACGCTCGCTCAACCGCTTCCTGGCACTGAGAGAAATGACGGACGAGATAGAGTTGAGGATCTCCCCCGAAACCTCGGATCGTCTCAAAGAAATAGAGCGCTTGAGAAAAAAGAAAGCCGCCCGCCGGCGCAAAAGTTTTAAAAAGGTTAACCGTAATGCCTAGGAAATTTAAAATAGGAGCGGGGATTCTTTCTACGCTGCTGGCGTTGTACGCAAGTTACTTCCTGTACCTTGCCGAGCAGGGCAATTTTCACGCTATTACACCCGGAGAGGCTTACCGCTCCGCCCAGTTGGACCGGGATGAACTGGAACACTACATAAAAAAGTACAAAATAAAGAGCATTCTCAGCCTCCGGAATGACACCGATAATGGCAACGCGGGCTGGTATAAAGAAGAGGTCAAGGTCAGCGCCGAGAATGGAATAACCCATTATTCCGTTCCAATATCGCAAAAACAGGAACCTGAAGCGCGGAATATCGCCGAAATAATCCGCGTTTTCAATTCCGCGCCCAGACCGATCCTGATACACTGCAAAGCCGGCGCGGACAGAACGGGCCTGGCGGCGGCAATGTGGAAAGTGAGCGTTGATAAGGAACCGAAAACGGAGGCGAGGAAACAACTTTCCATATTATTCTTCCATTTACCAATAGGCAGAACGGCCGCTATGGATCGTTTTTTTGAAAAATGGAGTCCCCAGCCCCGCTGACAAAAACCCGTATTTTTGCCGGACTTCCGACATGAAAAGCTTTTATTTTTCCCTGCTTTGGCGATGCAATGAAAATTGCCTGTTTTGCGCAAAAGGAAAACCGCCCCGGAACGCCAAAAAAAAATTTACCCCCTCCGAAGCCTGTTCCGTAATAAAGGAAAAGAGAAAAGAAGGCTATGATGAATTGGTGCTGGACGGAGGGGAACCGACACTTTATCCCGCGCTGGACCGGATCATACATGCCGCGCTGGAGACCGGTTATAAAGAAATAAACATTATCACAAACGGCGTGGTTCTGGCCGATAAAAAAAAAGTGGCGAAGCTTTTGAACGCCCATGCGAAAGCCGGGCAAAAACTCACCTTCTGTGTTTCTCTCCATTCTCACAGACGGGAAATTTCCGAATGTCTGACAAACTCCAAAGGCACCTTCCATAAAACGGTTCGCGGAATCAAAAACCTGCTGGCGGCGGGCTTCTATGTTTCCATTTATCATGTTATAACAAGACTTAATTACCGGGAGCTGGCGGCCTTCGCGGATTTTGTCCGGACGGAATTTAAAGGCGTAGGGGTTGTGCATTTTTCGCACATATATCCAACCCCCGGACTGCTGCGCAACATTGTGATCTACCCCAGACTTTCCGAAGTTCCGGCCCGGTTCAACCGGGCGCGGGATATTCTAAAACGGGCGGGGATAACACCGCTGGTCACCAACTGCGGAATTATTCCCTGGTGCCTTATGAAAGGCATTGAGAAGCTTTTTCTAAAATCAGTCCGAACAAACCGCGGCGCATTAACATACGACACCGCAAAACAGGATGTTATGCCGTTTCTGCGGGAAATATTCAAGAGCGACGGCAAGGTGAAAAACAAGGAATGCGGACGCTGCGCGTTGGATATAATATGCGGCGGGATATGGGATTTTTACGCGCGCCTTTACGGAACGGACGAACTTTCGGCTTTTGACCGTGATTTTTTCCGCCGGATACCGGGCAAAAAGCGTGCCGTGATCACAGCGGGGCTCGATGGAGCGCATGAGATATGTTTACGGATCTTTGACGCCAGACTAAAAGGTTGTTCCGATATAGAACTTCGCGGGTTCCGCCGGGGACCGGGGAAAAGATTCTCGGCAGTTAAAGATTTTGCCAGGGAAATAGGCTTTTCAAAAATAGTAGCTAAAAAATAGTTAATTGGCAGATCGCAGGGGGATATCCGCGGCTTTAGCTACCTGCCCAGCAGCTTGTCCAAAAAACTCCTTCCATCTTCCCACCTGGCTTTGCTGGCGTTGTTGAACATTAACGACGCCTTCCCGCCGCCGTCTATCCAGACCGCCGCGGATCCCTTTACGCCGGCCAGCAATTTGAAAGCATTTTCTTTACCCATCACGGCCAAAGCGGCCGAGGCCATAAAATTCTCGTCTTCCACCCCCGGATAATATATGGCAAGGGTGGAGAAATCCTTTATCGGGTATCCGGTACGCAGGTCCAGGATGTGCGAATAAAGCTTACCCTCTATCTCCACGAAGCTGTCCCGCCCGGAAGAAGAGATCACCATCCCGTCGTCAAAAGCGAATATTCCCAGCAGATCGCTCCTGGTTAAAGGGTCCGTCACGCGGTACTTCCACGGCCTCTTGCCGTAAACCAGCATATTGCCGCCCAGTCGCAGCTGCACGGGATATGACGGCGACCTCTCTTTGAGGATCTTGTAGGCGCGCTCAAAACAATAGCCGCGCAGCAACCCGCCCAGGTTTATCTCCACGGGCCGCGAAAACCTCACCATTTTCCTGGCCGTGTCCACCTGCACGTACTGGGAACCGATACGCTGCAGGGCCTTCTCTATATCCTCTTTAGCCGGAAGCTTCTTGCTGGACCCCGCCTCCTTCCAGAGCGGCCAGAGCGGAGCGAAAGTTATATCAAAAGCCCCATCGGTAAGCCGCGAATAGTCCAAACCAAGGAGAAGCAGACGCATGAACTCGTCAGTGACCGGCACCCACTCACTACCGGCCTTCTTATTTACCAGCGAAGTGAGGCTGTAGGCGTTGTTGTAGCTGAACTCCCCGGAAATACGATCCCACTCTGCGAAGATCTCATCCGCCAACTCCTTCGCCCCCGGAGTGTCAGGCCCGTAGGCCCTGAGTTGGGCGGACACGTTCAGGATGAAAGTCTTTTGCGTGAAAGTAGCCGTGGTTCCGCGCCTGGAACAGCCTCCCGCTGACAATGCCAGCGCCGAAATCAGTAAAATAATTATTTTCATGGCCAAACGCCCCCTTTTAATTGTGATAACTACGCAGAGACAGTAAGAGCA
>Ga0208953_1001867_pt1 | contig 10871 bp, 7 predicted proteins | sample RifOxyB2_FD_184033 | JGI IMG/M metagenome (GOLD analysis project Ga0208953, IMG submission 184033) | Groundwater microbial communities from Rifle, Colorado - Rifle Oxygen_injection B2 (SPAdes) | ecosystem: Environmental > Aquatic > Deep subsurface > Groundwater | place: USA: Rifle, Colorado... | reverse complement strand
CATCCGTCAGGAACGAGGAGGGCCGTTTCCAGAAGATGATAGGGGGCCGCGCCATACAGGTACGCGTATCCTCCTTCCCCACCGTTAACGGGGAGAAACTTGTTTTAAGGGTGCTGGACCGCCAGCAGCTGGGCCTGGACCTGGAACAATTGGGCATGGACCAGGAGTCCCTTGCCATCATCAAGAAACTTATACGCAATCCTTACGGCATCTTTTTTATCACCGGCTCAACCGGCTCGGGCAAAACAACCTCGCTATATGCCATGCTCAAGAATATTAATACGCCGATGATCAATGTCATCTCCCTGGAAGATCCTGTGGAATACCGGCTGGACGGCCTGAACCAGGCGCAGATAAACGCAAAGACCGGCTTTACCTGGGCCGAGGGCCTAAGGACCATACTGAGACAGGACCCGGATGTGATAATGGTCGGAGAGATACGCGATTACGAAACAGCAGAAATAAGCCTGCGTTCGGCTTTGACCGGACATCTTCTGTTTACCACCATTCATACGATCAATGCGCCGAGCATCATAGAACGGCTTTTTGAGATGGGCATCCCGCCTTTCCTCATAGCCTCCTCCATGCTGGGCGCCATGTCCCAGCGGCTGGTGCGCAAAGTCTGCCAACAGTGCGCGCAGAAAGCGGCTCCCCCATCCGAAGCCGTGGTCAACGAATTCATAAAAAATATGGATCCCGTAGAGGCCAAGATAGTAAAAGAACTTATTCTAAAACCCGGCTCGGACTATAAAGTGGAAAAAGGATGCCCCGCCTGCCGCAATACCGGTTACGTGGGACGTGTCGGCATATTCGAGCTGATGCTAATGAACGAGGAAGTCCGCAAACAAGTATTGGACCATAGCCCCACCGATATGATACGGCGCACCGCTATCCAGACCGGCAAACTGCGCACACTCCTGATGGACGGCATCGGAAAAGCCCGCAATGGCTCAACCACGCTGTCTGAAGTGATCAGGGTCACCGCGACGATGGTGTAAGCAGGTTGAGGCATGAGGGTGACGGTAAAGCCGTAAAAAAAGGGCGCAATTATTCCAATAACTGCGCCCTTTTTAGTTTTCAGCTCCTACTCAGCCTTAAGTCTTCAGCATAACGCTATGCGGATAATCGTAATGAAATTCGGCGGCAGTTCCCTGGCCGAGCCCGAAAAAATAAAAGTAATGGCGGAGCGGGCGGTTAAAACCCGCGCCGATGGGTATGCCGTGGTCATGACGGTCTCCGCCCCGGCGGACATCACTGATGACCTGATAGCCCTTTCAAAACTCATAACCTTAGAACCGGAACCGCGTGAATACGACGCGCTACTTTCCACAGGGGAAAACCTGAGCGCCTCGCTTATGGCGATGGCGATACGCGGCAGAGACGTTAAAGCCGTCTCGCTTTCCGGCGCCCAGGCGGGCATAAGAACCACTCTCCGCCACGGCGATGCCGATATAATATCCATAAACCCCGCCAGGATATTACGGGAGCTTAGAAAAGGCAAAATAGTGGTAGCCGCCGGATTTCAAGGAGTAAATAATGTGGGGAATATTGCGACATTGGGCAGAGGCGGTTCCGATCTCACGGCGGTAGCGCTTACACACGCCCTCAGAGCGGGGATGTGCGAACTTTATACCGACGTTAAAGGTATTTATACAGCTAACCCGGCCGTAGTACCCCAGGCAAAAAAAATAAAACAGATCTCCTATGACGCGCTAATGGCGCTGGCCCGCTCAGGCACTGAAGTAAGACAGCTTCGGGCCATCGCTTACGCCAAAAAACATCGTATTTCCCTGCACCTGCGCTCTTCTTTTGAGAATACGGAAGGAACCCTGGTTGGAGATTTCAAAAGTGCCGGAGTAAAACCTGAAGCAACCTGTTTTTCAATCCAAAAACACGGGGATTCGTCCTGGATACACATTATAGGCACAAAATTGAACGCGCTCAGAATAAAAGGAATAGTACGCGAAACGGCCGCGGCTGACAGATGCCTCCTGCTGAAGGAGACTTACACTCCGAAAAAGATCAGCCTTTCCACCGCGTTCCGCGACGGCGAGCGGCTTCTGAAGGCCCTGCATAAGATTTTTATTCAAAAGTAGAAATATCAACCGGTAAAACGGCCTTGCGGACATCAATGCGGTTTCGACAATCCCGCGATACGATCCGGACCTTCCGGCCGCCGCGCCTCTAAAAATACTCACTATTATCATTGACACTCTCAGGTTTAAATCTATAAAATCTTTAATATGGCAGCCATTATAAAATCGGTCTTCGGCATCTTCTGGGCGCTCTCCGCCGGATTTATCGGGTTCCTTGTTTATATCATCATTCAAACCGAGAATAGTCCTCAATTGCTCTGGGCCTGGCTCGTAATGTGCGGCTTCGCCTTCATAGCGGCCACTTGGCTGGCCTACAATATAATTTTCGGCCATCACCACAAACCGGCCCTCCAACACCACGACCTGCATTTACAATAATGCGATACGACCTCATAATCCGGGGCGGCCTTGCCGTGCTTGAAACCGGCCCGGCAAGGGCCGACATTTTTATCTCAAATGGCGTGATAAAGCGCGTACTAAAACCATTAAAAACGCCGTACAGCGCCGCCCGCGTTATCGATGCCTCCGGCCTTATAGTGCTGCCCGGAATTATAGACGCTCACGTCCACTACAGCCTGCACCTCGGCGGCAGTAAAATAACGGCCGACGATTTTTACTCCGGTTCCGCCGCGGCGGCCTGCGGGGGAGTGACCTCCGTCCTGGATTATACGGGCCAAGGTCCCGGCGTACCCCTTAGAACCGGCCTGAAAGAACGCATAGAGGAAGCGGAAGGCCTCATGCACGTGGACTACGGTTTCCACGCCGTGATCCCGTCCTGGAAGACGCTTTTAAACCCGGGCGCGCAAATAAAAGAATTGATGACTCTCGGCGTTACCAGTTTCAAATTCTTCACCGCGTACGAATCCCGGGGGCTCATGGCTTCCGATGCCGAGCTTTTCGAAGCGCTGGAAGTTTCCAGGCGGAGCGGAGCGCTGATCTGTGTCCATGCCGAGTCCGGGAATATAATCGATCTGCTTACGGAGCGCTTCAGGCGCAAGAAGCTTCCAGGAGCCGAAGCGCTCCGCCTTTCACGCCCCGACTTTACCGAGTGGGAAGCCGTGGGCCGCGCGCTTCTTCTGGCGGGCCGCACCGGAGGCCGCATCTATTTCGTTCATCTTTCCAGCGGCCTATCGGCCAAGCTCATCGCCCGGGCGCGCGCTCTAGGAGTACATGCCCTGGGTGAAACATGCCCTCAATACCTTATACTCAAGGACTCGGTCTTAAAACGCGATAACGGACATCTCTACGCCACCTGCCCGCCAGTCAGGACGGAAGATGATTCAAAGGCCCTCTGGGCCGCGTTGCGCGCCGGCACTGTCAAAGTAATAGCGACGGACAACTGCACCTTCACCCGCAGCCAAAAAGACCAATGGGGGGGCGACTTGGGCCGGCTTTACATGGGCATGCCAGGCACCCAGACCTTACTGCCGCTTATGTTCACTTTCGGGGTTAAGCGGGGCCGGATAAAAATAGGGGAGATGGCGCGCGCCTTATCTTCCAACCCCGCCAGAATAATGGGGTTATACCCCCGGAAAGGCGTTATAAAGGCGGGGTCGGATGCCGACTTCGCCATCATAGACCCTTCCATAATTAAAACCGTGGATTTTAAGAAACTGAAACACAATACGGATTACTCACCCTACCAGGACATGAAGCTTTCCGGCTGGGCGAAACTAACTATTTTACGAGGGGAAGTAATAGCCGAAAACGGAGAACTGACTCGTCCGGACAGGCCCGCCGGACAATTTTTGCGCCGCAATAAATCAATACTGCCTTAGCCCGGCCCCTGCGGGTCCTATTTTTAATATAAGCGGCAAAAATATAAATAAAAACCGCGTTAAATCTCTATTTTCGGATTAAAAAGTTTTCTGGCGATCCCGATATCCTGAAGAATCCGGCGCTGGAGATTTTCTTTGGAACGAAATTTTTTTTCAGGCCGTAAATAACTGAGCAATTCCACCTCAAGACGCCGGCCGTAGATATCCCGGTCAAAATCAAGTATATGGGCCTCTAGAAGCAGGCGGCCGCCAAGACTTCCCACGGTGGGACGCCGGCCCACGTTCGCCACTCCGTAAAATATCTCCTTATCCAGTCTGACCTTCGCCGCGAAGATGCCGGGAGGCAGGATCTTGGCCGGATGAACGTCGATATTCGCGGTTGGAAATCCAAGGCGGCGTCCCAAGCCGGCGCCTCGGACCACTTTTCCCGAAAGGGAGTAATTCCACCCCAGACATTTATTGGCCTCTTCAACGCGGCCGTTTCTGAGAAAAGTGCGTATCAGAGAAGACGAGATCTTATGCCCTCCAAAATTAACAAAAGACATGGCCTTAAAACGAATACCGTACGCCGCGCAGCGCTTTCGTAAAAATTCCACGTTGCCCCGGCGGCCTCTGCCGAATGCAAAATCACGACCCACGCACAAACCGGCGGCGGCATGGGTCTTCAATATAACACTATTAAAGAACGTCTCCGCGCTCATCTCCGCCAGCGCGGTGTCAAACGGGATCTTGGTTATATTGTCAACACACAGGCGCCGAATCAGATTTTCGCGCTCAGCAGGAAGCGTGATCAGGCAGTTTTGGGTTTCATTTAAAAAAAAGAACTTTGGAGGCAGCGGAAAATACGCCAGGGAGCTGTCCAGGGCCAGCTTAGTACTTTCACGGATAAGGGTCCTTATGATCTTCTGGTGGCCGAGGTGAACGCCGTCGTAAGTACCGATAGTCAAATAGCTGGGCATAATATGTCGATCCGAAAAATACAGGCGGGGATTAAGAACAAAATCTAAGGCACGGTGAGACCCTCACACTTCGCAGTACCTCAGGGTTTATCTTTCCGGAAATTGCCATAGATCTTTTTACACATGAGTTTTTAGACAAAAACGATTCCAGGCATGATTTTCGGGTTTAGAGATTCTTGAGGTCCGGTGGAACCTCCAGCAGCCGGGCTTTTAGCGCCTCAAGAGACAGCTTCTGGAGAGTTTCCCTGTTCAGGGCATCATCAACCTTCCAGCGGTTGACGCTCAACCGACGCAGCTCGCTTAGATGGCCGCCGGTGCCCAGCATGCGGCCCATTTCATAGGCTATGGAACGCACATAGGTGCCGCCGGAACATTCCACTTCAAAATTAAGCAAAGGCTGCTTGAATGAATAATTTTTCCACTTGATGTTGACCTCGCGGCGCATAGGGGGGACCGCCGTGTTTTTTCTGGCCAGTTTATAGAGATGCTTGCCCTTGTAACGCACAGCGGAAAATGAGGGGATCTGCTGAACCACTTTTCCGGTGAAGAAACCGATAATACCTTTTATTCGCTCCTGCGTCATCCCGGCCACGGGAATCTCTTTTATGACCTTGCCTTCCGCATCCCAGGTGTCCGTCTCAATTCCAAGCGTAATAGCGCCGCTGTAAATTTTGGCGCAATTCTGAAGTTTTGCCTGGTATTTAGTGGAGGGGCCAAGCAGCATTACCAGCAGCCCGGTAGCCATCGGGTCCAGCGTTCCGGTGTGCCCTATTTTTTTAAAATTGAGCCTGCGGCGCAGAATGTCGACGGCATCGTGGGAGGTAATGCCCTTGGGTTTATCAAAGAGCAGCAAACCTGAAAATTGGGGGGATAGATTCATAAAAACCGCTCGCCGGTCCGGAGACCGCCCGCTGAAATAACGGGCGGATTCTCCGTCTTAATTTAAAACTTTTCGGATTACGGCCAGAATCTTCTTCCGGGCTTCCTGCATACCGGCCTTCATCCGGCAGCCGGCGGCGTTCTTATGGCCTCCGCCGCCGAAAGTTTTAGCGATAATGCTGACGTCCACATGGCTCCGGGAACGGAAAGTGACGCTCAGGCAGTCCGCCGCCTCGCGAAAAAGAACGGTCACTTTTACCCCCGGCACCATCATCCCGTAATTTATTACGTTCTCCGTGTGCTCCGGCGACGCACCGAAACAGGCAAAATCAGAAGTTTTGAGCGACATCACGGCCAACCGGCCGCCACATAACAGTTCCAGACTTTCAAGACCGCGCCCCAGTACCTTTAGGGCCAGGCAGGATTTTGTGGCGTAGAGAAGGTCGTTGATCCTTGAGAATCTGAAGCCGGTTTCCAGCAGGCGGGAAGCCACTTCAAGCGTTCGCGGACTGGTCGCTGGAAAATGGAACCGCCCGGTATCGGTCACGATGCCCACATAAAGGCAGGCGGCTTCTGTCTTGGTGACGTGCGCCTTCATGCTGTAAAACAGGCGGTACACTATCTCGGCCGTGGAGGAGGAATGAGGCTCTACAATGTTCACATCACCGTAAAATTCAGAAGTTTTATGATGGTCTATATTAACGACTTTCCCGGCATGTTTCAGGATAGTTGAAAGATCTCCGCCACGCCGAGGGGTTGAACATTCCAGCAGTATTGCGGCGTCAAAACGTTTTTTAGGGGGAAGACGCCCGATCCTGATACTTTTGACGTGCGGCAGGAAACTCAGGTTTTCCGGCACCGGGTCGTTAGAGAAGAGATATATTTTTTTGCCAAGGCGCTTGAGCACGGAAGAGATCGCCAGCATGCTGCCGAGGGTGTCTCCGTCCGGATTCAAATGCCCGGCCAGAAAAAAACTTTCGCCGGTCACTATTATCTTTTTAAGTTTTTTAAATTCCTGTTCAAGATCCGGTGTTTTCATCTTTCTTTTCGGCCTTTATTTTCTCGAAAAGGTTCTCCATCCTGGCGGCCGCCTCAGGGGTTGAGTCATATTTAAACATGATCGCCGGTATAATCCTGAGCCTGAGACGCTTTTTAAGCGCGGCCCGGATCAGGTAAATGGACCTGGTCAGCAGAGCTTCGGTCCAGGTCTTTTCCTGCTCGCTTCCGAACACGGAAAAATAGACATGCAGCATCTTTCCATCGTCCACCAGTTCCACGCCGGTGAGCGTGAGAATACCACGGGTGTTGAGACCATGCACATCGGTCAGAGCCAGACTGACCTCGCGGAAAAAAAGTTCCTTGAGGCGATCGGTTCTAATGGGTTTGGGCCGTTTGTCAGGCATAGGCTCCGACACGTCGCCGGTATAATCTAGACATGGGCTATCCTTCTTATCTTTTCTTCCCTGGTGACGGCCTCTACGATATCGCCTACCCGGTAATCCTTAAACCCTTCTATCAGGATGCCACACTCAAGGCCCTTTTCCACCTCTTTCACGTCTTCCTTGAAGCGCTTGAGGCCGGAGATCTTACCGGTGCCCGCCACATCCTTGCCCCGCAGTATCTTGATAGGCTGATTACGGATCAGCTTGCCGTCCTTGATCAGGGAACCGGCCACTTTACCGGAGCTCAATTCAAAGATCTGCTGGATCTCGGCCCGGCCGGTGACAGTCTCTACGATATCCGGCGCCAGGAGGCCGCTCATAGCGGCTTTCACATCCTCGATAAGGTCGTAGATGATCTGGTACGTCCGTATTTCCACGCCCGCGGTCTTTGCTTCCTCTTTTACCTTGATTTCCGCCTCTACGTGGAAACCGAAGATCACCGCATCCGACGCCTTGGCCAGGAGCACGTCCGATTCGGTGATATTACCGACGCCGGAGTGAAGAATGCGGATGGCGACTTCCTGGTTGCTAAGCTTTTCAAGGGAGTCTTTTATGGCCTGGAGAGAACCGAAAACGTCGGTTTTAAGCACGACGTTCAGGTTCTTCAGCAGATGCATGTCCACCTGCGACTTGAGAGAAAGCAGGCTGACATGTTTCTGGTGGATCAACGATTCCTCGCGTTTATGAAGCTTTCTTTTTTCCGCGACGTGACGGGCCTCTTTTTCGGTTTCGTATATCTTAATAATGTCGCCGGCGTGAGGCAACTCTCCTCCTATGCCCAGCAGTTCGGCCGGTTCGCTGGGGCCGATCTGGTTAAGACGCTCGCCGCGATCGTTGACAAGCGCGCGCACTTTTCCATGCGAGGTGCCGACCACGAAAGGAGCCCCTACTTTAATAACTCCGTTTTCTGCGATCACGGTGGCGACTATGCCCTTTTTAGAATCCAGCCGGGACTCGATGACGATTCCGGAACCCAGCCTGTCGGGGTTGGCTTTTAATTCCAGCATCTCGGCCTGTATACTGACTATTTCCAGGAGTTTATCCAGGTTGGTGCGTTTTTTTGCGGAAATCTCCAGCATGGGAGTGGCGCCGCCCCAGTCTTCGGGGTTAAGGCCGATATTGGCCAACCGCTGTTTTATGTCCTGGGAATTAGCCGTTGGCAGGTCCATTTTATTTATGGCCACGATTATGGGCACGCCGGCGGCCTTGGCGTGATTTATAGCCTCAAGCGTCTGAGGCATCACTCCGTCCACCGCCGAAACCACTAGAATGACAATATCGGTTATCTTGACGCCATGGGCGCGCATGGCTGTGAACGCTTCATGGCCGGGCGTGTCCAGAATGGTTATCTTCCCTCTGGGCGTCTGCACCATATACGCGCCTATGTGCTGGGTTATCTGGCCGGCCTCGGAATCCACGACATTGGACTCCCTGAAAGCGTCCAGCAAAGTGGTTTTACCGTGGTCCACATGTCCCATAATTGTCACTACGGGATAGCGGGGCTTGAGATTTTCCGGTTTCTCCGCTTCCACCTCTTCCGCAACTTCTTCATCAAAAATGGGCACGATCTCAAGGTCAAAGCCGTAATCCACGGCGACAAGCGTGGCCACATCCGGATCGAGACGCTGATTTATAGTGGCGAAAACCCCCATGCTCATGAGCTTTTTTATATAGTCGGTGGGTTTAACATTCATCTTTTCCGCCAGTTCGCGGACCACTACCTGTGTGGAAACTTTAAGCTTCTGAAGTTCCTTGGGCTCAGCAGACGCGGCGCCCGCGGAGGAGGCGGCCGCGGCGGGCGGGGGCACAACAGCCGGTTTTGCGGACTGAACCGGCGCCTGCGGCGCGGACGACTTCGCCGGCTGGGGCATGTGCGCCGGCGCGGAAGACCGGGACGGGGCCGATCTGTGCGGCTGGGCGGAAGCGTCGGGCCTGTAAACCGACCCTGACGGAGGAATATCGGATTTTGCCGGTTGGGCCGGAGCTGCGGCCGGCGGCGGAACCGCGGGAACGGCCGGAACAACGGACTTTGGCTTCTCCGGCGCGGGAGGAGCGGCGGCCGGGGCCGGGGCCGGAACTTCAGGTTTGGCCGGCTGGACGGGGGGGACATAGCCCTCGGGTCTTGACACGGAAATAATAAGGCGTTTGGGGGGTTGGGGCGGTCTTACTTCTTCCTTTGGCGCCTCAACCGGTTCCACGGATTTTACGCTTTTGACCTTCGCCGTGTGCGGTTTTTTTTCTTTTAGCGGAGTTCCGGCGCCTTCCGAAGCGGGCGCTTCCGTTTTTCCTTTTTTAGCCGCCTTCGGAGCCGCCTTCTTTGCCGGCTTCTTTTCGGTATTTCCGGAAGCAACAGGCTTGGCCGCGGTTTTCTTCTTAGACTTGGCCGAGGGATCGGATTCTTCTTTCGCGGAAGTCTTGTTATTTAAATCGTCATTTGCTTTCTGTTTCTTTAGACTCATTTTTTTGCACCTCTTTGGTTTCCAAATCCTTTGGGGCCGCCGCGGGAACCGCCTTGTCTCCGTAACCCGGATTTTCTTCCAGGAATTTTTTGGCTCCGGAAACTATTTTCTGAGCGGTCTTCTCGCCTATACCCTCAAGCACGCACAGATCTTCAACCGTAAAGCCCGCGATCTTGCGGATGTCGGCCATCCCCAGTTTAACCAGGGTATCGGCCACTTTGGCTCCGATGCCGTCGACCTTAAGCAGGTCCTGCACGGCTATGTCGTTATTTTTTTTGGCTTCCTCCACTTTTTGTCCTTCCGACTTAACTTCAAGTTCCCATCCCGTGAGCCTGGACACCAGTTTTATGTTCTGCCCCTCACGGCCTATGGCGATAGCCAGCTGGTCGTCGGGCACGATAATAAGCGCTCTCTTGGATGCCTTGTCTATGACCCTGACCGAAAGCACCGTGGCGGGGGAGAACGACTTGGCCAGCATATGCAGGGGCTCCTCGGTGTAAGGAATAAGATCTATCTTCTCGTTGGAGAGCTCGGCCATGATTACGCGGATGCGCGAACCGCGGATGCCGACGCACGCGCCGACGGGATCCACCTTCGAAGAATTGCTTTTCACCACCACCTTTGACCTGAACCCGGGATCACGTACGACGTCCGTTATCTCCACCACTTTTTCAGCTATCTCCGGGACTTCGGCCTCAAAAAGGCCTTTAAGGAAATTCACCGAAGCGCGCGACAGAATTATCTGGAGGCCTTTATTTTCCTTATCCACACGGTGGATAATGGCCCGCACACGCTGGTTAATGGCGTAATGTTCGCGCCTTATCTGCTCGGAATACGGAAGTATGGCCTCGGTCTTGCCCAGATCCACAAAGATATCCCGGCCGGCTATATGATGCACCAGGCCGGTGACTATCTCACCCTCACGGGGCTTATACTCGTCAAAAAGCGTCACCTTTTCTATTTCGCGTATCTTCTGGATGAGCACCTGCTTGGCCGTCTGGGCCGCTATGCGGGAAAAGTCCTGGATGTCCACCGGAATATTAACCTCCTCGTCGAGCTTGGCCGACGGTTCGTACTTAACGGCATCTTCAAGCGTTATCTCAACCTCCGGAGTAAAAACCTCCGTGACCACTTTTTTAACCAGGTAGCCGCACATCTCGCCCGTGTCGGGGTCGATCGTGGCCGCGATCTGCGTGGTCTTGCCGAAATATTTGCGCAAGGCCGAAACCAGGGAATCGGTTATAGTCTTGAAAACATC
>Ga0208953_1001866_pt1 | contig 10873 bp, 7 predicted proteins | sample RifOxyB2_FD_184033 | JGI IMG/M metagenome (GOLD analysis project Ga0208953, IMG submission 184033) | Groundwater microbial communities from Rifle, Colorado - Rifle Oxygen_injection B2 (SPAdes) | ecosystem: Environmental > Aquatic > Deep subsurface > Groundwater | place: USA: Rifle, Colorado... | reverse complement strand
TATTCAACCAATTGTTTTGCTTTTAATCTTTTAAATCCATGACTATCACCAGCAATTTCATAGGCAAATAATGCTTCCTCATCTCTTTCACCAGATGCTCTCAACTTTCCAAGTACTTTTCCCTGCGGTGAAAACATTAAATATATAGGCAACATATTCAAAAATGCCAATATTGCCCTTCTTTCCTCTTTTCTAACTAATTTAGATCTACGGATTAATGTTATAAGATCTGTAAAAAAACCGACTAAACCATTTAAATCATGCCGCAAAACCGTTTCAGCATCCATAACAGAATCTTCTGACATTTCTAATACTTTATTTAATAAAGCTACTACTCCTTTTTCTTCTAACCCCTTAGAATCAAGATCAATAGCTCTACAAGTATTAGCTAATACTTTTTGGATTAAATTACCTTCAAAACTCTGCCTTTCACCGCCTGCCTGAACATTTACTCCAATAATTCTAAAAAACATTTCAGGATCTTGCTCTTTTACTACTAATAAAGCGTCTAACAAAACCCGATCTTCTTCCGAAAAACTTAAAAATTTACCACCTCCGTCTGTTCTTCTCATTCGATAATTATCGCCTTGATCATCCCAATCACGCGCCACATCATAATGAGAATTTCTTGTTTGCGTTAATATATAACCATAAAAAAAATTTACACAGCGCTTTTCTTTAGAAGATTCACCTACAGAAGTGAAATTTTCTTTATCTATAAAATATTCCCTACTTTTTAGCCATTGAATAATTGAACTATAGGCATTGCCTAATTTAGAGAAAACATGAATTCCAGATGCTATTTCATTATGCAAACCATCTCTATTTGCTAATATTAACTCAATAGCTGATTGCAAATGAACACTCTCCGCAAGACAAAAATCCACCACTTCGAAATTATCAATTGTTATTCCTTGTTGATCTATTACTGCAAAAATTTCACCTGCTCTATCTGAACTAGCTACAAATGGAGAAGGAATTTGCATTCTGGCTTTTTTAGAATTTTCCTTTTTAAGCTCCCATAAACGCGCTTCAACCGGCATCAAAACTCCATTTTGTTGAGCGAAATGCCTAAAAGCATCAGCAAGTTGATAAAGTACTCCATATAAACTAAAAATACCATCTCCTTCCAAAATACTATCTCGAATTTCATCTCTAGTTTTTGACTTGTTAAATTTACTAATGCCATCCACTATCGAATTAACAAAATAAGCCAAAGATCCAGTATATCTCAAAATCATCTTCGCATCTTCAAAATTTTGTTTAAAAGTTTCATGATTTGCGCTTTCAGCCTTTAAAACAGTTACCAATGAATTAACTCTTTCAGCTAAAGTACCGCCTTGTAATGTAATTTTATTAAAATTTTCCGTATGAGCTTTTACCGCTTCCCATTTTCTTCTTAATTCTTCAACTTCTCTTTTCTCATCTACTGTTTTACCAACTAAAACTCTTAAATCTTCACTAATTGCAAATCCAGAAGCATTTGTTGCTAAGTTCAAACGTTCAATATTTCCAGGCACCCTCACTCCATTAATCATAACTTCTGCCACTTGCAATCTCGTACTTGCCACAAATTTTTCACCTTCTTCCGCTAATTCACCATCACCTGAATCTACTACTGTTTCAGCATCTTCTACTAACAGCACCATTCTCAATATCATCCCGTCGTACAGGACAGGCATGCCTGTCGGCTACAACAACAGCAGAATCATCTCTCTTCCGCGGTGGAATCCCCCCATCTATACTTAAATGGAAGTGGTTTTCGGTATTTGAGGTAAATAAATCAAAAAGGGCTTGACGAATTTTGATGATTTTAAGAAGAGAATAGAGGTGGGGGTATTTTGTTTTAAAATGTTAAATTTGAGAATTAAAACAAATGATTCATTTTAATCTTTAAAACTATAAGATAATGAACCGTGTTTGAATTTTAAAAGTATAAGGGGGAAAATGAGCATAGATTGCGTGTTCTAATCATACTTTGAGCCATAAAAATGCTTGTTAATTTCATCTAAATAAGAGGATAATAGAGGTATGAATTTCCCATTAACAACTAAAGAAAAATATGATTTAAAAAAATTGCATCGTAGTATGAAAGACAGAAAAGATGCAGATAAGATTAAATCTATTTTGATGTTTTCAGATGGATATACAGCTATTGAAATAGCAAAGATTCTTCTTATTGACGACGATACTGTTAGGGCATGGATAGGATTTTATGAAAAATGTGAAAATGTCGATACATGGCTAGAAACTAAATATATTGCATACAGTGGTAAATTAACTAAAGAGGAGGAATTGAAGGTTGATTTTTATGTCACAAATGCTGTGATTAGTGATTCCAAACAAGTCAAAAAATTCATTGAAACAAACTTTGATAAACAATACAGCTTAAGCGGGATTACCGGTTTATTAAAACGACTTAATTTTGTTTATAAAAAAACAACACTAATTCCATCTAAATATGATCCTATTCGCCAAGCACAGTTTAAGACTGCTTATGAAGTATTAGAAAAACAGATTGAAGATAAAGAGACTATTTTATTTATGGATGGAGTTCATCCTCAGCATAATACAACTTGTACAAGTGCGTGGATTAAGAAGGGAGAAAAAAAGGAAATTAAAAGTAATACAGGAAGACAAAGAATAAATTGGAATGGAGTATACAATCCACTCAAGCAAGATGTAATCCTTCACGAATCCAAGACTATTAATGCGGATTCTGTACTTGTTTTCTTGGATAAAATTGAAAAATATTATTCTGAAAAAAAGAAAATCTATATTATTTTAGATAATGCAAAATATTATCGGAATAAAAAGGTTACACAATATTTAAAAACTTCACGAATTGAATTTATATTTCTACCACCATATTCGCCCAACTTAAATTTAATTGAAAGACTATGGAAATTTACGAGAAAAAAGGTTATTAACGATAAATATTATGAAAAATTCAGTGAGTTTCAAAAAGCACTCAATGATTTTGCAGAAGATCTCACTAATCATAGACCTGAATTGAAACAGTTTATCGGTACGAAAATGCACCTTCTTTCCTAGCTTTAACCGAAAACCATTTTGTTTTTAGTATATCACGACCTGATCCATTTTTTATTTTTATTTATTTTTTAAAAACCTAAGATTTCTTAATCACCATCACCGTAATATCATCTTTTTGTTCATATCCATTCGCAAATATTTTCACATCCGCGATAATCGCATTTTTAATTGCCTCTGCTGACGGTAAATTGCCTATTTGAGCTACAGTTTGCTTAAATCTGGCGATTCCATACATTTCTTTTTCATTTTTCCAAGCTTCTGGTATTCCATCGCTATACGAGACCAAGACATCTCCTTGATTCAAAACTGCCTCTTGCACTTTCAAAATTTTTGAAATATCAGGAATCATTCCAAGCGCCATACCTCCCGCAGGTAGCAACATTACCTTCTGATCACTGGCTCTGTAATAAATTAATTGCTCATGACCAGCACTCACATAAGTCATTTTTTGCGTGGAAATTTGCCAATTCATCATTAGTAAAGTCAAAAACATATTAGGTAAAGTCTTTGCTTTTAAAACCGCATTTGTTGTAGATAAAATTTTTGACATATCTTTTTCTTCCATATGACTAAACACAACAGCATTCGCAATCGATACAACTAACCCTGAAGGCACACCATGACCAGTCACATCACCAACATATAAAATTAAATTATCATCATCAACCTGTATAAAATCAAAAAGATCACCACCAATCGCTTCAGCTGGAATAAGTCCAGCGGCAATATCAATACCATTAACTTTTGGCACATCTTTTGGCAAAATCATTTTCTGAATATCTGATGCAAGTTCAAATTCTTTGGAAATTCGTTCTTGAAAAAGCATCGCCTTAGTACTTTCATCTAATTGCAAAGCCATGTTATTAAAAGATCGCGCCAAAACCCCAACCTCATCTTTAGTTTTAATATTAACTTGTTTTTTAAAATCTCCTTGAGTAATAGTAAGCACACCTTGAGTTAAAACTTTTAACGGTTTAACGATTCGGGAAGAAAAAATATAAGAAACAAAAATCGAAATAAACAAACCTATTCCCATCACAATTAAAGTCTGAAAAATCATTTCCCACACTTTTTCATTCAAAGTTTCATAAGAAAGTTCATATTTTACCGCTAATCGATTATCATAAGGCGCAACAATACTCAAAACACGAGCTTTTTCATCAAAATCACTTAATTTCTGCTCATTCTCATCAACAAAGTTAAATTCCCCATGAATATTTTTCTTTAAAAACACAATTTTATTATCTTCATTAATCAAAGATATATTTTGAGACTGAATTTGATTCAAAAGTTTTTGATCATCAAAAGTCCGAGCTGGACCTGAATATTGCTGATTTTTTTCTTTTTCAGAATCATAAATTATCGTTCCTTGGTAGGAGAAAAGCTCAATTTTCTTAATATCTAAATTCTTACTGAAAATTTCTTTCATTTCCTTATTAAAAGCTAAAAAACTTCCCTCTTCCAAATATAAATCATTAAATTTAGCAATTTGAGAAGCAGTCAACTCAGCAAAATTCCGACCATTCAAATAAATTTCACGCGTTAATTCATTAATTTTATTATAAATAAAGATCCCAGAAAGTGAACTCAAAATCAATATTACAAGCGAACTAGCCGCCAAAATCATCTTAAATTTAAGCGAATGGAATATCATAAAATCAAAAAAGCTATAATATTATCTATTTATTATAGCATAGATACTTCCTCCCCCACAATATATCCATCATATCTCGGTTGGAATTTGATATTTTCTTGCACTCCATATAAAACTTGCATATTAAAAAGCGGGATTCCCCAATAATCTTCCTCTACAATGTATTTCATAATATTTTGCATTAAACTTTGCCGTTCTTTATCGTCTAAAGTTGCTTGCGCTGTCTGAATCCAAGCATCTACAATTTTATTTTCATAATATCCAGCGTTTAAAAAACCAAAATCATCTTTTTTTGTATGCACAATATTAATTAAAAAATCATTAATATCTCCAAGTTCATGCTTCCAACCAAGCAAATAAAAATCACTTTTGCCTTTGGCAATTTTATCCAAAAGTTCTTGATTAGAAAAAAGATTTACACTGACATCAAAACCGATTTTATAAAGCTGGTTTTTTATATACTCACCAAGAGAAGATAAATTTTCAGGGATATCTAAATTGAGCTCAATTCTCTTCAAAGGCTCAACTTCTCGAAAAAACACTGTGGCTTTATTAAGATCATACTCCTGTAAAGAAATTTTTGGATTAAAACCAAACACACCAGCTGAAGCAAATTGATTTGCCGCTTCAACTGCCCCACCTCCAAGCGCTTCCATCTGAATTTTATCAAGTGCAAAAGAAATAGCCTCACGCAATCTTATATCTTTAAAAACACTATTTTCTATATCAAAACCCAAAAAATAAGTTTCTAAAGCAGGAAATTTCATTACTTGAACTTTATTTTCGCTTACCAAAGTTTCTGGGTAACTTACAGGCAGATGCACAACAATATCAATTGTCTTATTTTCCAAGGCTTTCACTTTGTCTTCAGGATTTTCTATGACTTGAAAAATTAATTCCTGAAAATTCACCCTATCCATAAAAGATTCATTGGCTATTTGGAGTTCGACTTTTTTGGGATCAAAAGATTTTATTTTATAAAATCCTGTTCCCAACAAATCATCTCCATCTTGTTTAAAAATCAAGATTGTTGTTAATTTAGAAAGAAAAAACGGATCTTTTTGTTTTAGAATAAAATGAAAAATCTGATCGTCAATTATCTCAATATTATCAATATTAGCGATAAAAGCCTTTAATTCAGATTTTCTTGATCTTCTTATCATTTCAATAGTATCTGAAATATCTTGCGATTTTAAAATTTCTCCATTATGAAATTTAACTCCATCACGAAGAACAAATTTCCATGTCAATTGATCGTCAAGCACTCCCCATTTCAAAGCTAAACCTGATTTAATTTGCAGATACGGATCGAATTTAATCAAAGGCTCATAAACATTGGAAAGGATACTTCGATTCACTGCATTAAAATAAATTGGACTTAAGTCGGAAAAATCCGCTGAATAAGCAATACGTAAAACTTTTTCATTCTCTTCGGGTTCAAAAAATATTTTATTTAAATTTTTAGTAAAAAAAGCCTCAGTAAAAATCTCAATCAACATCAATGAGACAAAAAAAACTGCCGTAAAAATTAAAAAAATAACTTTAACTGAAGCAGATTTAAAAAAATCATAATTCATAATTCACAATTCACAATTAGACTAAATCTATCAATTAAGTCCTAAATTCTTTCTAATCTGATCAGCCTGTTCGTCTGCCTGACCTTCCTGCTCATCTTCAGCCATCATTGTTTCTATTTGCCTAAATTCATCCAAATGTTTTTGTTCTAATTGTTTTAACTGATCGCCATGTTCTGCTGATAATTCTTTAAATTTATCAGTTTCTTCATTTAAAATTCTTTGTAATTCATCAATCTGATACTGGCTCAATTTTGGAACGCTTTCAATAATTTTTGCTTTTTCCTGCCATAAAAGCGAAATAGAACCAGCCAAGCATCGTAAAAACTTTTTTTCATCAAATGTAGTATTTGGATGCTCAAGAATAATAATTTTTGGTGGATTTTCTGCAAAAAGCTTATCTGCGAGTTCACCAAAAATATAACCAGTAGAATTACCACTTGGAGGAGGAGGTGGTGGCGGTGTACCAGCATTCTGTCCACTAAATGATTGCGTTTGATTATCAGCCATAATAAATAAATTAATTGCAAAATTTTAAACAGTAATTATTATACTCTACTATTTTAGAAATACAAAATTTTTTATAAATTTATAAAAAATTTTCCAACAAAAGCTTGAGTTTCATCCACTTCTTTGTTATCTTTTCATTCGCGAATTTACAAAAAAATTTATTTAGAAATTCGGGCGATTAGCTCAGCTGGTTACCCGCCCGAACGTACCGACTTTAAGGAAATTTAAATATTATTTTGTTCGTTCGGTACGGGCGGGGAGCGCTACACTGATAATATAGATGTCCGTGGTTCAAGTCACATAAAAACTAAAATCTATTAATGTTTCATGTCTACATACTAGAAAGTTTAAAAGACAAATCACAATATGTTGGTTTCACACAAAATCTTGATTTAAGACTTAATTATCATAATAATAAAAAAGTAAAATCTACAAAATCTAAAACCCCTTGGAAAATTATTTATACAGAAAAATTTGATACAAGAATTGAAGCTAGGAGTAAAGAAAAATATCTAAAATCTGCTACTGGAAGAAAGTTTAGAAAAAATTTATTTAGAAATTCGGGCGATTAGCTCAGCTGGTTAGAGCGCTACACTGATAATGTAGAGGTCCGTGGTTCAAGTCCACGATCGCCCACCATAATGTCTTCACTCACTTTTATTTAAAAATTCGGACGATTAGCTCAGCTGGTTACCCGCCCGAACGTACCGACTTTAAGAAAATTTAAATATTATTTTGTTCGTTCGGTACGGGCGGGGAGCGCTACACTGATAATGTAGAGGTCCGTGGTTCAAGTCCACGATCGCCCACCATATTCATCAAACCTACTATTAAATACTTTTTCCCTCAATGGACTTCCCTTTCCAAAATCTTCAATCTCAAATTTCCATAATTACAGGCTCAAATAGCGACTGGAAACAAATTATGCCAGGAATTGAAATTTTAAAAAATTTAGCCATTCCAAAAGATAAAATCGAAGCTGGAGTTGCCTCAGCTCATAGAATCCCAAAAGTAATGCATGCGGTTATAGATTCAGCCGATGAAAAAAATTTTCCAGTAGTAATAATTACCGCGGCTGGAGCAAGCGCGCATTTACAAGGAACATTCGCCTCACAAACAATAAAACCAGTAATTGGAATTACAGTTAAAGGATCAATTATGAATGGATGCGATGCTTTTTTATCTCAAATCAGAATGCCAGGAGGCTGTCCATTATCAGTTGCTCCGGGCAATGGCGAACAAAGCGCGCGAAATTCTGTTTTAGCCGCCTTATCAAATTTAGGAGTTAAAGATAAATTTTATTTAGAAAAACTCGCTAAATTTTATGCTGTTCCATTGCCGGCAAGTAAAAATCCAAAAATTAACATCTATGCCAAAAAACATTTAGAAATAATAAAAAATCAATTAGCTGAATTTGAATATTTTGATTTTGAAATAAAAGAAACTCACGCTGATCTCTTAAATAATCCTTTGCTAAGTATAATCGAAGTTTGCGGTCAAGAAGAAATGGAACAAATTGAACATGGCATCAAAGAATATCAAAACCAACATTTAGGTCCAATTTTGCTTTATTTTGACGAACTGGATGATGAAAAAATGATCCATTTACATCAAAAATTCGTCGCAAATTTCGATACTCACGCGGTATTAATTTCATTCGGCAAAGCAGGAGCAGAGAATGCGGCCTTACAAGCGCTCCGAATTATTGGAAATGGAGACAACGAAATGAGTAGCAAATTAAAAACTTTTGCAAAAAAACAAAGTCAAAAAGTTTTGGAAACTAGTGCTGAATTTAAATATTAGTAGATTGGTTTCCTTTTTCATAAAATATGTCCGAGCTTTCCATTATTTCTCAAATAAATAAAAGCTTTCAAAATTTTGATCTGCAACTGATTAAAGGCATCGGCGATGATTGCGCGATTATTGATAGAGGGAAAAATTATGAAATCATTAGCACTGATATGTTTATTGAAGGAGATCATTTTTCTCTAAAATGGAGTTCAGCAAAACAAATCGGCATTAAATGTTTCGAAGCCTCAATAAGCGATATAGCGGCTATGGGTGGAGCCCCAAAATACATCCTAGTATCACTCTGTTTATCGCCAAAAGTAGATGAAATCAAATTCATAAAAGACTTTTACCAAGGAATTAAAAAAAGAATGAATTTTTGGAACAAAAAACTACGAATCACATTAATCGGTGGCGATCTAACTCATGGCGACCTAGTCTGTATCAACCTAACTGTTATCGGCGAAGTAGAAAAAAAATACTGCATCCAAAGATCCGGAGCCAAAGAAGGCGATTTAATTTGCGTTACTGGAAATCTAGGTGCTTCTTTTGCAGGTTTAGAATATTTAAGAAAATTTGGAAAAAATACGAATCGACAATTTTTAAAAAACCATCTTGAACCTTCTTCTCGTTTAGATGCTGGATTAATTTTAAAAAATTATGCTTCAGCAATGATCGATATTTCTGATGGTTTAGCCTCAGAAGTCAGGCACATCTGCGATGAAAGCAAAACCGGAGCCATAATTTACAAAGAAAAAATTCCGCTTTCAAAAACTACAAAAGAAATGGGATTTTTTTTGAAAAAAGATCCATATAAATGGGCATTATCAGGTGGTGAAGATTTCGAATTATGTTTTACAATCTCAAAAAAAAATTATCAAAAATTAAAAATTAAATCCCAGATCAAATCTGAAACAAAATTAAAAATTTTTCAAGTTGGTCAAATTACCCCAAAACTCCAAGGCCTACACCTAATCTCAAACGGTAAAAAATCTCCTTTACCTCAAGGATACGATCATTTCTCAAAGTCATAAGGATCTTGTATTATCTTGTAAATAGTTCTAAACTTTTGCCTAGAAAAAACTTTCGTCTTTATTCTTTGTCTTCATTTTATGAAAATTACAAAATTTTTCTTAACCTTCACTTTATTATTTACTTTAATTCTTGCGGCAGGCTGTAAAGAGTCTATTTCCGAAAACGGAGAAACCGATATCGCAACAAGACTTAATCAATCAAAAATTCAAAACATAAAAAATGATATCAAAAAGACAGAAGAGGAAAACGCCGTACTTTATACTTTATTAGTTAATAATACTGAAACTTGTGATATTGAAAGCTACAAAGCTTTAGCAACTACAAATGCTGAAGGAGATGCGACGCTTGCTAAAGAAATTAATTTAATAACTTATACCTTACTTAATCAATTCATGACCGAGGAAAATATTGCAAAATTAGATGTTAATCCTGCAGAATGTTTAGTCACAGCTTTTCCAAGAACTGACAAAATTGCTCTTCAATCAATGAGACAGCTAATCAAAGACGATATGGAAGTGATGTTTGAAGAACGAGGTTATGATCAAATCGTTTTTGATATTCCAACAAATTGCGAAGAATTGAAAACGCTTGTTGAAGAAAAATTTGATAGTGAATCTGCAGAAATAGCTTATGAAAATTGTTTAGCAAAACAAGACCAATCAGAATCTTCAGAGCAAGATGAAAAGGAAACTTATGACAGCACAAACGCAACTTGTAATATTGATCCAATGGTTAAAAGCTGTTCTCCATCAATGAGCGCAACTGAATATACTAAATATGCTATGAACTACATAACGCCAAATAATGCCAAAGTACAAGAAGTAGCCAGCCAATATAATGATATTGAATCTCTTTATAAATTTATGCAAAAAAATCACTGGCAATCAGATACAACTTTATTTGGATGTGATGATTATTTTGAGACTCCAGAACAATTTTTGAAAGACTCCCCTACTTTTTCCACAAATATGATTTGCGAAGATAATACCGGTGATTGCGACGACCAAGGAAATACTTTTGCTTCTCTAATTATCGCCTCAGGCCTATATCCAGAAGATCATGTCCGAGTGGCTTTAGGCACGGTAAAATTTGGTCGCGGACCAATGGCTATTGGCGGTCATTTATGGACTGAAGTATGGACAGGTGAATTTTGGATGCCGATAGACGCAACCTATGGAGATGTATGTTATGATGACGGAACCTGTTACACCTACGAAAATGACGAATTAGGAACTTATGATTACTATAAATATGCAGA
>Ga0208953_1001854_pt1 | contig 10928 bp, 6 predicted proteins | sample RifOxyB2_FD_184033 | JGI IMG/M metagenome (GOLD analysis project Ga0208953, IMG submission 184033) | Groundwater microbial communities from Rifle, Colorado - Rifle Oxygen_injection B2 (SPAdes) | ecosystem: Environmental > Aquatic > Deep subsurface > Groundwater | place: USA: Rifle, Colorado... | reverse complement strand
CAGGGAGATACTTGCGCCGGATACGCCTTTTGACGCCGGGACAATAACGCCCGAATACGCCCCTTACGGCCTGCTGATGCCGCTCCTTTCCGGCTTGAAGAACCCGGCGTCGGCGCCGCCTGAAGCTATGGAAGAAATATGGGCCGCCGCTATCTCAACGATACTGGATAACCCGGCCACACTGGAAAAATATGCGCGCACCGGCCTGAAAAGGGCTGAAGATTTTGAACTTTCCAAAACGGCAGGACTCTGGCGTGAACTCCTTGACGCGCAGACCGTCGCCGATTAACATTCCCCATCCGTTGCGTGGCATAGCCTCGCCTATCCAACCGCCTCCCGCACAGGGGAGCGCAGTCAGCGGCATTGCAGGTTAGGAACGCTTTCTTTATGTTATTTTTTTCGCGAAGGCTTGCGGACATCGCCGGCTATAGTACCGGGAGCCTGCACGGTTATTGCGGAGACGTCCGACCAGGTTCCCGCAACCGAACCGTCCGAGCCCATCACGCGCATATAATAGGTCGTATCGCGCTCTAGCGGAAGGCCGGAGAGATCATATGCTTCCTTGTCCGTGAACGCGTCCAGTATAGGCGCGCTGAAATCCGAGGTGGGAGAAAGCTGCAGGCGGTAGTATTTCAAAGAGGCATTCTTCGCCCAGGAGAGCGGCCGGCCTTTGAATACGGCGGCGGGAGACAGCACGGGCGCGGGCAGCGGCGCCTTGGCAGCCGCGGCGGCCGGCTTGGAAACGGCAAAAGAATAGAGCTCCTCGGAAAATCGGCCTTCCCGCCGTTGGCCGTTGTTCAGGACGAGCAGACCCGCCACGCGCCAATAATAGACGCCGTCCGGAAAGAAGGCGGGGATTACCTCGTAGCGGTTCCGGCTCAAAACAGTTTCCAGCATTATGGTTTTAAAATCCGTATCGGGACTGATCTGAAGTTTGTACTCTGAGGCTTTCATCACCTCGTTCCAGGATAGGACTATGGCGGCTCCCTTTTTAACCTGCTGCACTTTATAGCTTATGACCAGCGGGGCTTCGGGCGGGTCTTCCACAAAATGCTTGTTCCAGATATTTATCGCGAAAAAAACGTTCTCTCCGTATTTGGCCGCTACCGACATATCGTCTATCCTGACCCGGTAAACGGCCGTGCGGTAGTCTTTTCCCAGAGCGGCGTCCAGTGCCGTCGGGACATAGCCAATGAAGGCGTGCGGCGCATAGGCGTGTATAATGCGCGCACCGTTATCCGCCAGGTATTTCTGAAAATCCTTATTAAAAGCCGCCGAATCCGAATCCACTATCATCAGAGCGTTCATGTCGCTGCCGTCCTGCGCCAAGACGCCGCCGGGCAATGCGGTCGTCAGACCCGCAAGCAGTATAAAGATAAACTTTCGCATATCATTCCTCCAATATCCGCAAGGGCGCCGTATAAGGCCCGCCCGCCGCGTTTGGCGGGGGCTATACTCACCAGAAAGACCGCGCCATGAATATATCTGTTTATATTATACAATTGCTTTTCTACGGATTTACCGCGCGCTCTTTAGTATAATTGGTTACATGGAGTTGCAAACCTTTAAAAAAGCCCCGGACGACGATTGTGTTGAGGCGGAAATAGTTTCCGGTCCGGGCGCGCATGATGGCGCCGGCCCGCGGGAAGAGGTCCGTGCCGGACTCCGGGAAAGATCTAAAAACTACGGCGCCCCCCGCCACGCCCGCCAAACAGCCGGCGGGTCCGCCTCCGGCGGAAACCCCGGCACCGTCAATATACCTTTTTACGGATTATTCCAGCGGATAAAATTATTATTTATCACCGCCGCGCTGCTGATAAGTTTCGCCCTGATAGTCATTGGACTCTTGCTGACCTCCACCATTATAGGCGCCATAATAGGCGTCCCATTGATAATCTTAGGCGGCATACTCCTGTGGATCCTGTTCCGACTATTGACCTTTGGCCAAAAAGGCAACACCATAATCTTCCCCCGCTTTTGATCCGCCCCCAACAAGCGAGCGTTACCGGAGCGATTATATCGAAAATGATATAATTGACTAAGGGTCTGTTGAAAAAACATGCTCGGTGGTGTTTTGAACGGATTTTAAATTCTAAGGATATCTATGTCTAAATATCTTATCACCAGCGCTTTGCCTTACGCCAACGGGCCCATCCATTTCGGCCACATCGCCGGGGCCTATCTACCCGCCGACATCTTTAACCGCTTCTTACACCAGAAAGGAGAGGAAGTCCTCTATATCTGCGGCACCGACGAACACGGCGTCGCAATTACCATCAACGCCGAAAAAGCCGGCATAGCCTACAAACAATACGTAGACAACTACCACAACGTTATAAAAGAATTTTTCGACAAGCTGAATATCCGCTTCGACCATTTTTCCAGAACCACTATCCCGGAGCATTACGCCCTCGCGCAGGAATTTTTTCTAGATCTGCATAAGAAAGGGTTCATAAAGCCGGCGGTGGAGGATCAATTCTATTGCGTCACCTGCAACCGCTTCCTGGCGGACCGATACGTCTCCGGCACCTGCCCCAAATGCGGCGCCGCCAACGTGCGCGGAGACGAATGCACCAAATGCGGAGAGTGGCTGGACCCCTCAAAAATAGTCTCCCCCGCCTGCAAAGTCTGCGGCAAAAAACCCGAGATCCGCCAGGCCACGCAGTATTTTATGGACCTGAAGGCCTTTGCCCCCCAATTAAAAGAGTGGATCGAAAGCAAAAAGGACTGGAAACCCAACGTTAAGAACAAGGCGCTCTCCCTTATAGAAGAGGGCCTGGTCAAACGCGCCATCACCCGCGACATTTCCTGGGGCGTGCCCGTGCCGCTTGAAGAGGCCAAAGGAAAGGTCCTGTATGTCTGGTTCGACGCGCCAATCGGCTATATTTCCGCCACCATGGAATGGGCTAAGTTGAACGGCAAACCCGAAAGCTGGAAGGACTGGTGGTTCGATAAAGAAACGAAGCTGATACACTTCATCGGTAAAGACAATATCATCTTTCACACTATCGTCTGGCCCGCCATGCTGATGGGGCAGGACAAGCCTTACATCATCCCGGAGAATGTGCCGGGCAATGAGTTCTATAACCTGGAAGGCAGGCAATTCTCCAAGTCGGAAGGCTGGTACATAGACACAGCCGACTTTTTTTCCAAGTACGGCGTGGACGCACTGCGCTATGCCATAGCCTCCAACGGGCCGGAGACCTCGGACTCGCAGTTCACATGGGAGGATTTCCAGGCCCGCAACAACGAGTTGGCCGACAGCCTGGGCAATCTGGTTAACAGATGCTTCTCGTTCATCAGGAAAAATTTCGAAGGGAAGATCCCGGCGATAGCTTCCCCGCTCACGGACGAGGACAAGGCGCTTCTTGAAAGTTTTAAGCAAGGCTTTGACGAAGTGGGTAAATCCTACTCGTCATATCGGGTGCGTCAGGCTATAGCCCAGGCGATGGCGATGGCTCACTCTTCCAACAAATACATCAACGACACCGTCCCCTGGACGCTTAGGAAAACGGACCTGGCGCGTTGCGGCACGGTACTAAACGTCGCGGCCAGAGCCATCATAAACACCGCCATCCTGCTCTACCCCGTGATGCCGGACACCGCGCTTAAGATCTTCTCCAGGGCCGGCCTTAACCCCGACGGCAAGGCGCCGGAGTTCACCCCCTATGGCGGCGACCTGAACAACCTGCCTCTTGGAGCGGACGACACCTTGCTCTTCACCAAAATAACTGACGACCAGATAAAGCTGGAAGTAGAAAAGCTGAAATCCTCCGCCAACCCCCAGGTCTAAAAGACCGGCACCAGTACCGCTCTCCCGTCAAAGATAACCTGTTACCTTTAGTTCGCAGTTTTAAGCGAGAAACTGTGTGTTTTTTATATTGTTTAGTGGGATAAGCATCTGCCCATATTATAGCGATATACGGATATTAAATATCGATATACGCTAATAGTGTATTGACAAACGATATGTAATATATAATAATATTACTGAGTTAAATCGTTACAAAATGGAGGAACCATGAACTACATAAAGAAAAAAGTGTTTCCGAGCGTAATTCTGCTTAGGGGAATATCCATCATGCTGTTATCATTCAGGGCTCTCTGGTCATATGTATATGGCCCGGCAGGTGCCTTTACATCCGGTGCGGCGTTTACCATATTATTCCTGGAAAGGTTGACCATGGGAATTTGCTTTGTGATATTCGCCATGGTGGTATGGGCATATTATAAACAAGACACGAGTCTGCCGGGCAAAGTTAAACTTCTTAAACCTGCTGCATACGCCTATTGCGCTGTTTACGGTCTAATGAAGGTTTATGTTATGAATGCCATCTTTAGCGAACCGTATTTGCGCATTATCATTATTATGCTTCCCACAGTCACCGAGATAATTGGTTTAATAGGCGCCATACTGATAGCTGAAGATATGCTCAGTGCGTTCCTATTAATTAAAGAAGAGCAGTCTCTTACGGTCTAAATATGTCTATAAAAATAGAATTGGACCTCTTGCTTGTGCAACAGAAAATGAAGCTGAAAGATCTGTCCGACAAAGTGGATATAACAATGGCTAATCTTTCCATATTAAAGACCGGGAAAGCGCGTGCTATCCGTTTCTCAACCCTTGATGCCATCTGTAAAGCGCTGGATTGTCAGCCGGGGGATATAATGAAATATGAAAAGGAATAAATCAACCGGGAAAAGTCAGATCAATCATAAATCGGGACGGGATAAAGATGTTGTATTTAAGGGAACACCCGGATAAAAATTAAAAGGCTATGCGAAGGGGCGGCGGCGGATTTTCTGCGCGCTCCATTCGGAGGGTTTTAAGACCGGGGTCTGGAGCAGTATCCCTCCGGGACGGCGAGGATGTTTGAAGCAAAAGCATTGCCTTTTGGCCGAGTTCCGGAGCCGGCGGAAGCCCCCGGTCTTCTTCACCATAAAACCCGGACCCGGAGCGCGCATAAAATCCGCCGTCGCCCCGACTTTACTATCCCGCGTCTCTATAACCAAACCAATCAGCCCGGCGTTACCTTCCCCCTTACAGCAGCCTGATCCCGGCTTTCGCGCAGACGGCGGCCATGGGGGCGGGCCAGACGCTGGCGTGCACCTCTCCGATATGCAGCTTTTTGAGCAAAAACATGCAGAGCCTTGATTGACCGATGCCGCCGCCTATGGTCAATGGAAGCCGATTGGCCAGAAGCCTTTTGTGCCAGTAAAGTTTCTTCCGGCCCAGCGCATTGGCGATCTTAAGCTGCTTTAAAAGCGCCGTACGATCCACCCTGATACCCATCGAACTCAACTCAAAGGCGATCCGCAGCGGCTCATACCAGACGAAGATATCGCCATTGAGCCCCTTTTTACCGTTGATGGTGGACGTAGTCCAGTCATCATAATCCGGCGCCCTGCCGTCATGCGGTTTTCCGTCGGTTAAAGCTCCGCCTATCCCTATAACGAAAACGGCGCCATGGGTTTTAGCGGCCCGGTATTCCCTTTCCCTGGGCGTCAACTCCGGATACATTTTCGCCAGATCCTCGGAATGGATAAAAGCTATCTCTTTGGGAAGCACAGGCTTTATGCGGGGATACTTTTTATAAACCGCGGCTTCCGTCTCCCTTAAAGCGCTATATATTTTCCGAACGATAGCCTTAAGAAAAACAAGGTTCCTTTGCTTCCTGGTTATTATCCGCTCCCAGTCCCACTGGTCAACATAGACCGAGTGCATATTATCCAGAGAATCCTCATCGGGCCGGATGGCGTTCATATCGGTATACAAGCCCTCTCCGGGACTGAACTTATAATCGGCCAGGACCATCCTTTTCCATTTAGCCAATGAAAAAACCACCTCAGCGCTTGATTGGCCGTCCTTGATCTTAAAAGATACCTTTTTTTCGCTGCCGTTCAGATCGTCATTAACTCCCGACCCCGCCTTCACGAACAACGGCGCCGATACCCGTTGCAGACGCAGATCCCTGGAGAGATTATTCTGAAACGCGTCCTTAACAAACTTGATCCCCCTCTCCGTTTCTCTCAGCGACAGTATGGATTTATATTTTTCATCAACGATCAATTCCGCCATATTTATTATCTCCCGGTGATATTCATTAATTCCGCTCCGATACCTGAATATAATAACAAAATTGACCCTCCAAAAAGCGCAAGCACTATAAATGCTTTTGGGCGAGTTCCGGAGGAGGCGGAAGCCCCCTGGCTTCTTCCCCGAAAACCCGGCCCCGGAGCGCCAAAGGAGGCCGTCATCGCCTATGCGGAATACATTTCTCCCCCATACCCCACCGCACCCTCAAAAGGCGCAAAAAAGCAGAAAGGCTCTCATCTCACATTCAAAGTAATCCCCGCAGAATGGGCGGCGAATTCGGGGGCGTACATTGACTGGATCACCGCCGCGCCTATCCTGTAGGTCCCGGGCGTCGTCGGTTTCACACGGTACTTCAACACGTACTCGCCGTGCGGCAGCCGGTCCACGAAGAAATTAGTCAAAGAATCCCTAGGCTCCTCGTAACGCGATAATTTATCCCATTTCCAGCCGCTCAGCAGTTCCTCCGCCTCAAAACCGGCCCCCCGCGGGTCCTTGATGTGAACATACTCGAACTGACTCCTGGTAGTTATCGTCAGGTGGACCTCTATCTGATCGCCCACCGACACAGTATCCCTTGCGGCAAGAAGCTTCAGCGCATAGTTATCCCCCTCCTTCGCCCTCAGGAAATAATTGCGCGAAATATTCATCATACCGGAAGGCGACTCTCCAGCCGTCTTATCGGTGGTATAAATACCCGTAAGCGAGGCGAAAGCAAGGCCGGGCCCCGTTTTTTCTATGGTCGTTGTAATATCACGCCCCGTTATCCCGGGCGCGTACTTGGACCAGCGCAGCGGTTTGGAAACCCAGTCAAAAGGCCGGAGCGAGACCGCGTCCGACATCTCCGCCCATTTTATATTGAACGTCTCATCCTTTTCAAGCGCGCCTTTAGACCTCATCACATCCAGCAGGGAATAAATAGCGGCCGCGGACGCCTTAGTGGACTTCCACTCTCCGGCCTTGCGGCTGAACAACAGCCATTTCACCATGCCGGAGATCCTGGGATCTTTGGGGCTGAATGCCAGCAAAGTTTTCAGAATAAAGGCGTGCTTTTCCACAGTGTCGTTGTACCACAACCAGGAAATCTTCTCCGGAGTCCAATAAAGGCCTGCTATATCGTCCTCACGGGAACCGTCCATAGCGCGCGCGAGATATCTCTCGGCTTTTTTCCGCTCGCCCAAACGCAGATAGACATGCGCCGCATAAGCTTTACCGAAAGCGGTCATGGCGTTGGAATACTTGTCGGCGAAATCCGCCCACGGCTTGGCGTAAGAAAGCGCGGTCTTGTGCTCCGGCCAGTTTGCGGGAAACGAAGTAATCACATAGGCGGCGTAAAGGATAAGAGATGTTTCACTTTCATCAGGCGCCATGTGGCGCGGGATCTCGGCGAAAACATATCTCAACGCTCTTCCGGCCATATCCTCCGGCACCGCCACATTGTACCGCGCGGCCTCAGCCAGACTGTCCAGCGCGTAGAGCGTCATATACAGGTCCGGATGCCCGCCGGGAAACCATGGAAAAGAGCCGTCTCCGTTCTGGTAAGACTTAAGCTTCTCTATCACGTCTTCCTTCCCGGCGGCGACCACTTTCGGATCCAGCATATCTATGGCCGGCCAATATGACTTTTGGCCTTTTGACGCCTCTTCCCAAGGGGTTTCCATGAGCGTCATCATTCTGACCGGATTATCCCGTTCCCAGGCCGGCGTAAGGGTATCGCGTTTTGGGATCTTGGCCGCTGACTTACTGAGTTCCGGATAACTGTTATAAAAACTGTTGGTTATGGCCAGCGGCACATACTTATTAAAGAGTTGTTCCGTACACTCGTATGGATAGTTCACCAGGAAAGGCAGACTATTCAGAACCGTAAGAATAAGCTGCGGCTGGACCTCCAGATGCATGGATTCCACAAGACGCGTAGCATCTTTTGCCTCAAGCTCCTTAAGCTTCAGTTCCTTTGAAACCTTGCCGTCCAATGAGGTTGCCACCGAGGCTAGGAGGCGTTCCCGCGAGGGAAGCACCGGCAGATCGTTCTCCTGGGCGTCGGACAGTTCTCCGGCCCTGGCCACGACCCTGACCTTGTAGGCGGCTGTTCCCGTCGGAGCCGTTATATCCCAGTAAAGCGGGACCGTGCCGGAAGCCTTTACAGTGAAAGACTTTGACAGGTCCTTGAGCGCGAACTTATCCCCGGCCGGAGAACCGTCGCGTGTAACGGAAAGCTCCGCTTCCCCTGAAAGGTCGGCGCCGCTCTCGTTACTTATGACCGCCGTAAGCAGCGATCTATCCCCTTCCCTGAAGAAACGCGGGATATCCAGACGGACCATCAGGTCTTTCTTCGTGACCGTCTCGCCGGAAACTTTCCCCCGTTTAACATCCCCGGTTATCATATAAGAACTTATCTTCCAACTCGTCAGCCGCTCGGGTATGGTGAAGGAGAACTTCCCGCTCCCGTTTTTCACTTTAAGCTGCGGATTAAAATATGCGGTTTCAGAGAAATCTTTCCTGACCCGGACCTGAGCTTCGACCGGGGGCGCGGCAGGAGCGTTCACAGACTTCGCAGCTGAAGCGCCAGCCGTCATCTGTTGCGGCATCATTTGCTCTTCCCGCATGGCGCCGGGAGCCATCGCAGCGCCGTCCATAGGAGCGATGGGTTGCTCCATCATCATGCCCATCCCTTTCGATTTAAACATCCCGCCGCGCGAACCATACCCACTTGAGGAATTTATCCGAAAAGCCGGCAGGCGCTTTTCATCGGCATTCAGGCTGAACAGATCGAACATACGCTTAATAAACCCCGTCTTTATAGGCAGGGTTATGGCGTATGGCGCAAAAAGCGAGCCGCGCCCGTCGGAAGAAGACCGGCGCTCCGGGTACAGCGAATCCGTCCAGAAAGATACGTCCTTCTGATAGTACTCAAGTGAACGGTCAAAGATACGAACGGTACCTTCGCCGCTGACAGGTTTTCCGGCCGCATCATTAACTTTTAGCGCCCATAAGGCTTTCTGGCCGGGCTTGAGAACCTTATCGTAAGTCAGGTTCAAGGAAAGCTCCCGGTCCTTAAGCGGTACAGCCGCCTCGGCCATGGCGGAATAAATTTTAAAGCCGCTCGCGCCGAACCAGCGCAGGCCGAAGCCTCCACGGTATTCACGCAGCACTTTGATTTCGGCAAGCGAAACTCCTCCCACGGGAAGCATTTTCGTAGAAAGCAGGAAATTTCCGGCCAGCACTTCAAGATACTTGACGCCTTTAAGCGCCGTGGCGCCTATAAGGACCCGTGCCGTTTCTCCGGGCTGGTAGGAATTATGCTCAAGAATAGCCACCGGCGGAAGATTAAGCCCGGATTTATCAAGGCCGGGATTCGCGCAGATGAGTATAATCCAGCTTTCGGATTCTCCTCCCCACGGGTCTTTGGCCTTCAGTCTCAGCCGGTAAACCCCTTCCTTAAGCGCATTCAGTTTTACGGTTGTCCGTGAGCTTTTTGAAAACTCTATGGTTCCGCCGGCGGCCGGTTTCCCGTCCGGCGCCTGGCTGAACGCCTCCTCAAGAGAGGGTGTATGGCCGAAGGAACCCCACTGGCCTTCGCCCTGCTGGAACTCCGGCGCCTTATCTATCCTGAAAACGCTGTAGGAGCCGGTTCCGGCCGCCTGCTCGTCGTTCAAATCCATAAGCCTGGCCTTGAAGACAGCCGGTTTATCCGAAATAAAGAAGCCGGCTTCGGGCAAAACATCGAACATATAGGCTTTTGAGCCGGCATTGTAGGAGCGCGAGTCCGTGATGGTGCGGCCTCCGGAGTCGCGGGCCTCCACCTCAACCCGGAAAGAAGAAGGGTAATGCGCGTAAGCAGCGCTTTCAGGAGAGGGTACAAAAGTAAACGAAAATTGTCCCTTATCGTCCGTTTTAATCTGTCCCGCGGCAGTCTCGGATGAACCTGCCGCTCCGTAGAGCCGGCCCCACCACCAGGCGTACCACGGGATATAGCGGCTACGCGTTACCCGGTAACCGACCCGGGCGCCGGGAACCGGAGAGCCGAAATAATATTTTACGACGCCTTCCACCTTCGCGGCTTCCCCGTATTTGAACGCGGAGCCGGCTGCGCCGAGTTTAACCTCAAATTCCGGCCGTTTGTACTCTTCCACTCCGAAGTAACCGCTGCGGCTGAAGATCTGCCCGTACTCCGGCAGTTGGGCCGAAACCGAATACTGGCCGAGCATTCCGCCCTGCGGCACCTTAAAAGAGCCGGCCGCGCTGCCAAGCCCGGTGAACGCCAGATTCTTATTAAAAAGTTCCCGCCGGTTATGATCCCTGGCTAACACCTTTAGACTGCTTTTACCGTCATAGGCCCGGTATCCGCGCGGCTCCCTTACAAGCGCCGTGACCTTGAACTTCACCTCCTGGCCGGGCCTGTATATGGGCCTGTCGGTCTCAACAAACAGTTCCACCGGTTCCGGTACCTGAAGACCCGCGCTCTGGTAACTATTCCAGTACGCGTAACTTCCGCCGGAAGAGAGAAGCGGATCGATTGAAAAATTTTCGTGAGAAGGGTAAGAAACGCCCAGCGACGAAGAAAAAGACGCATAACCGTCCGCGCCGCTCCTTAGGGTCGTCCTTTCCCAATTACCATAGTCCCTGTTGTAAAATGCGTCTATGACTCCGTCCGCCGCCGGACGGCCCGTAAGCGCGTTTACGGTATAGAAATGGAAGATCTCCGCGCTCGCCCTGCGGCCCGGCGCCGCGGGATCATAAAGGAAATCTTCGGGATCGCCTTTTATCCCGGATGTGCCCAGCAGGAAGATGTCCGTGATATTCACCGTTACGGCGCGCAAAAGCGAGGAGCCGG
>Ga0208953_1001852_pt1 | contig 10938 bp, 8 predicted proteins | sample RifOxyB2_FD_184033 | JGI IMG/M metagenome (GOLD analysis project Ga0208953, IMG submission 184033) | Groundwater microbial communities from Rifle, Colorado - Rifle Oxygen_injection B2 (SPAdes) | ecosystem: Environmental > Aquatic > Deep subsurface > Groundwater | place: USA: Rifle, Colorado... | reverse complement strand
ATCCGTTATGGCGCGGTTGGTAACCTGGGTGATATTGGTGAGCGTAATACTGTCGGGTATATCCGCGTCCGTCAGCGCCGAAACCGTAAACGCGCCTCCAGATGAATTCTGGCGCACTATCTGGCCGGCTCCGCCGCTGGCTGAGAGATTGGCTCCGGTCCCGCCATAAGTTACGCCTACGGCGGTTCCGTTCCAGGTCGTATTGGTCAAAATGCGTCCGGCCGACATCCATTGCGTACCGCCGGTCATGAATATTCCGGAGGCGTTTATATCCCCGGTTACATCGAGTGTGTATCCGGGCGCGGTATCGCTTCCCACCCGCGTTTTTGCGGCGGTAGTCGAAAGATAAACATCTCCGGAAACCTTAAGCGCGCCCAGAATGTTCTGCGCGGATGAACGCTGTGTAATCCCCCCGTCCAGTAGCACATTGCCGGCCACGAATAAGTCCTCCGCGCCGGAACCGCCGGAGACCAGGGACGGCGTCCCCAGGACCAGGTCCCCCCTGACATTCAGTTTGCCCATGGGGTTTAAAGTGCCGATGCCGACATTGCCGCCGTTATTCACCACGAGGGCGTCCAGGGAATTGGCGCGAAGGATAACGCTGCCGGAACCATTACCGTCGGAGTCCGACTGCACCACGGCGTTGTCGGAGTTGGAGACGGCGCCCACCGAAACGCCTCCCGGATTGGCGGTATTCATGGCGGTGCCGTCGGCGAAAATGATCCCGTAGCTTCTGCCCGGAGAGGAGGAGGTGGAAATTCTTATGTTCCCCTCCACGGTAAGGCGGTTACTAGAGTCCAGGATGGCTGTGCCCATGCCGACGTTGCCCAGCGACGAACTCACGTATACCGCCGGGGTAGTGGTATTGACGGTACTGTTGCCGGTGGAGATCAGTACCACGCTGTTGTAGATGCGGTAATAGGTGCTGTCCACTGTGGATTTAGTATTGCCGGCCACGATGGCCAGGGCGGGGCTGGCGAGCGCTCCCTGGGTCTCAAGCCGTGCGGCTTCAACGGCGCCGCGGTAAAAAAATATCTTGGAATTGGCGTTGGTGCCGGCCACGATATAGGCCGCGGCATCATCCGAGTCGAATTCGGGCTTATTATCCCCGATCTGGAGGTATTTGGCCGGAGCGAAATTAAAACTTATTGCGCCTACTCCAACGCGATTGGAAACGATAATATCGGTGGAGATCCTTACCATGCCCGTGAACGTGTTTCTGCCGCTGAAGGAGTTGTCGTCGGTAAGATATGCGGGCAGCCCCTTGTCGGATCCGACGCCGCCGGTTACCGTAAGACTCCCGTAAATGGTGGTTGACGAAAGGAAGACCCTGTTGTTCCCGAAATTGGCCGTAAAGTCTCCGCCGACATTTACCGCCCCCGAAAAAGAGGCGGTAGCCGCGATTATTCCCTGGTCCGCCCGTACGCTGCCTTTAACGTGAAGTTTTTCCCTCGGGGTGTCGGTGCCGATGCCTACATTGTAGTTGTTGGTCTGCTGAAAAAGAAGATCGTACCCGGTTTCGGAACGGACTTCATTAGGGAGGCTTGTCCAGGTTGAATAATCTCCTATAGATACCTGCCCGCCCCTGACTCCTGTGTTCGATCCGATGTCTCCGGCCACGTGAAGATTATCCAGAGGATTGGCGAGTCCCACACCCACATTCCCGGTGGAATGGACGCGCATACGCTCACTCCCTCCGCTCACCAGCGCTATTACATTGTCGGTCTTTCCTATCGAAAGATATTCGGAATTCGCTCCGGTTATCCCGCCATCTGGAACGTATAGGCCGCTTACGGTTACCGACCCGCCGGCTCTGTTGTATATCCCCTGGCTGCCCACATAAAGCGAACCGTCGATGTCAACGGTTCCCATCGGCGCCGCCAGCGCCCCGGGGCCTATGCCCATTCTGCCGCTGCCGGCACTGTTCTTTATACGGATCCTTTCCACTCCCGTGGTTTTAATTATCATTTCTCCGGTGCTATTGGAGTCGGAATCGGCTTCAAGAACGCTGTCCACCGTGCTGGTCACCCCGCCGACCGCGGCGCCCACTCCGGCGGAAGACATACAAGTGCCGTTAGAAAAACAGATCGAATCCGAGGTCCCCGTTAACCTTATGGTTCCGTTCACGGAAAGCCTGTCGCTGGTGGCGTCGGTGCCTATGCCGACATTGCCGGTGGTGGTTAGAGTCGCAACCTTAACGCTGGCGCCGTCCTCCAGCTTTTTGGCCACAAGGGCGTACGCCACACTGCTCAACGGTTCTCTGGGGGACAGCACATCGCTTTCCACCTGTACTTCAAGATAGAGAGCTCCGGCGTTGGAAAAAACGGTCCAGGGCGGAGTAATTGTGGCGCTAAAAATGCCCTGCGCGGCGTATACTATTATTTCCGGAGCCGTATATACCGCCGCTCCGCCTGTGGGGGCAGTGTAAATTCTGAAGGTGAGGTGTATAGGGCCGGTTATGGGGGCATTGTCCCTTTCAAGGCGGCCCTGGTAGTTGAGCGAACCCGGCACGGACCCGGACGTTATCTCTCCGGCAAAGGCGGCCCCCCCGGCTATTATAGGGATGATGAGCGTCAAGAAAATAATCTTTTTCATAAATTTTCCTATCATTTGCGTATAGCGCGGCGGCCGTTTATCTGACGATCACCAGTTTCCCCGTCTTTGAAGTGCCGTTCCCATCGCTCAAGTAAATGTAAAGTCCGCTGGCTACCTGGCGGCCGTTGAGGTTTTTCAGGTCCCAGCCTATGCTGTCTATACTGCTATCCTTCTCGATCTTGCGAACCAACTCTCCGGAAATGGTGAAGACGCGCACAGTAGCTTTAAGCGTAAGACGGGTAAAAGTTATCCCGCCGCACCCCCTGCTGATATTGCACGGATTGGGATAAGCGTGAGAAGCGCTGACGTCGGACTGGGCCGGCCTCCAGGAATTGACTATACCCCAGTTTAGAGCATAGCGGCCGTTGCCGATGGTTCCGTAGCCCAGTTGGCCGGTGCTTCCCAGAAGGGAGTATGCTCCCCCCGTCTTGGGCGCGGAATTACCTACCGTAGCCTGTTCGGTTATAAGGATGCGGTAAGTGCCGGAACCCATAACCGCATTTACCGCACTGTAAGAGCCCAGAGCGGCAAAATATATGAACATGGAAATAACGGTCTTTCTCCATTTATTCATATTACAATGATAGATTAAATAAGATTGCCTGCCAATAACATTTAGATTAACATTTTGTTACGGATCCCGGACCTTCCTGGAAAAAAAGGTTTTTCGGGAAGAGGTAAGTATGAAAGTCGGGAACAAGTAAAACAGATGTTGGACCTGCCTGCGTTCCGGGAGCGGACAAGTGGTTCTATTGTATAAATGATATAATTTCATTATAAAGTATGGAAACCGCGCCCAATGTGCTTATCATTAGGATGTCGTCTCTGGGCGACATAATATTGACGGCTCCTGTCCTGAGGAACATCAAGCGCCGCTGGCCGGACGCGCGCATCACCATGCTGGTAAAGCCGCAGTTCGCCGCAGCCGCGGCGAAAAGCCCCTTCATCTCGCAGATTCTGCCTTTCAACGGTCTGGTGTCCACTCTAAAGACCATAAAGAACGGGCGTTACGATATTTTACTGGACCTGCACGTCAACCTGCGCAGCCGCCTTATTTCGCTTTTTTCCGGAGTCAAACTGAAGGCCCGTTACCACAAGGATTCCCTGGCGCGCCGCCTCTTTGTAAACTTCCGCATTCCCAGCCCGTCTCTTGAGAAGCATACTCTGGAAAGGTACCTGGAAGCCCTGGACGCCATAGGGGTTCCCGCCGTTTACAGTGAGCCGGTGATCGGAGACTGGCTGCTGGAGGCCGGACCGCCCCTCCTTAAAAAAAGCGCCGGACGCGTTTGCCTCCTGCAGACCGCTTTTTTGGGCGATTCCGTCCTGACCCTGCCGTTATTGGAGAAAATAAGAGCGGTCCTTCCGGATTCAAAAGTCACAGTTTTGACGCGTCCGGAAACGGCGCAGCTGTTCGCCTCCTCAGGTCTGGCCGCGGAGATACTTACCGATAATAAAAAAACCGCAGGCTCTTTTTTCGGGGAATTTTTCCGTCTGCTTTCCGAACTCAGGAAACGCCGCTTCGATATTATCATTGTTCCCCACCGGTCGTTCAGGAGCGCGTTGCTGGCTAGGCTTGCCGGCATTCCGACGCGCATCGGCTTTGCGTCCAGCGCGGGCAGTTTTATGTTCACTCACAAAGTTCCGTTTTCCTGGCTAATTCACGACCTGGAAAGGAATTTAACGCTTATGCTTCCTCTAAACGGAGACGCCTCCAGTCTGCGTCCGGCCTCGGAAACCGCGTTGTCTTTTTCCCCCGCTTTGCGGGAATGGGGAGAGAGGCATAATTCAGAAACAGGCGAAAAGGCGCGATCCGGCGGACAGGAGGCCGGCGCCCTGGATGCCCTGGGGGCGGCCGGGAATATTTTTATCGGAGCCAATCCCGGTTCGGTCTGGCCGACCAAGCGCTGGCCCAGGGATTATTGGGCGCGCCTTATAACGGAACTGGCGAAGGCTTACGGAACAAAAGTTTTGCTGATCGGAGGCCGTAACGAGGTGGAATGGAATGCGGGGATAGAAAAAGCCGCCGCGCCGGGCTCGGTACTGAATCTGACGGGCCGGACCGGCATGGAAGAACTTATGGCCTTAATCAAAAATTTAAAGTTTTTCATCACCAACGATTCCGGTCCCATGCATATTGCCGTCGCTTTCGGAGTGCCGGTAGCCGCTATCTTTGGTCCCACCACGCGCGAGCTGGGATTCTTTCCCTATGGCAGAAATAATATGGTCCTGGAAGAGGACCTGGCCTGCCGCCCTTGCGCGCTGCACGGTTCAAAGCATTGTCCCCGCGGACATTTTCTGTGCATGCGAATGGTCACTCCCGATAAGGTTCTGGCGGCGGCTAAGCACATTCTTAAGAGATCGGGCATAATGGAGGTAATATGATAAAAGTATTTACCGCGGTTTCCGTTTTTTTTGCCGCCGCGGCGGCCAGCGCGCGCTGGGCCTGGTGGCGCAGCACTATTCCGGGGCTGCCGGTTCTGGTTTACCATAAGATCGGCACCCCGCCCCCGGGTTCAAAACTGAAAGATCTGTGGGTTTCCTCCGAAAAATTTCGCGCACAGGTCGCCTGGCTGCTCGCCCAGGGCTATACCACCGTGCTTTTTTCCGACCTTTTGAAGGCGCACAAAAATGAAAAGCAACTGCCCGAGAAGGCCGTGCTTATAACTTTTGACGACGGTTATGAGAATAATTATACCCAGGCCTATAAGATCCTGCGCGAACTTGGAGCCAAAGGGAATATTTTTATAGTTTTTAATACCATAGGCAAGGCTAATACCTGGCATAATCCCGATACGGAACCCTGGGTGAACATGGCTTCCATGGAGATGCTGAAGGAGATGCAGGAAAGCGGAGTCATAGAATTAGGCTCCCACACTATGAACCATCCGAACCTGGAAAAAATCCCTCTTGAAGACGCGGCCTGGGAATTGACCGAGTCAAAAAAACAATTGGAGGCCGCTCTTGGGAAAGAGATGTGCGCCTTTGCTTATCCTTACGGGGCGGGCGCCTATACGCCGGCCGTAAGGGAACTGGCTCTTAAGGCCGGTTATATGCTGGATTTTAGTTTTAAACAGGGCAAGACTCCCTGGCCCTGGAACCGTGCGGCCGGTCCCATAGACCGCCTTTTCATAAAGCGGGGAGACAATAATCTGGACCTCATGCTTCACCTGACGAGAGGCGTTTCAAGGCTGTTTTAACCTGGTAATGCCGTTGCATTTTTCCCCTTCGCAGCGCTCAGGGGCCGCTTCGCGACGGATACGCCCTCGGCCGTCTGACGGCCATAGGCCTTTGAGACGGCACCTGCGCAAGCATTGTGAATTTCCGCGCATAGCGCTGAAAATTCAGGTTTCAGGCTTGATGCAAGGTTTAGGAAATAGGCGGCGAAATGCCGGACGCGAATAAAACGATAATGACAAGTGAAAAGTATTCAGGTAGGATTAAACTTTACGGCATATAATTAGCGTCATGTCGCAGCGGGGTTTCCAAGTTGAAAAATTCCGGTCGATTGCTTATGGATTTCACTCCTGAAAAAATACTCCTCATCCAATTCCGGCAGATAGGCGACGTGCTTTTAAGCGCGCCGGCCGCCGAAGTTCTGAAGGCCAATTTCCCCGGCGCAAAAATAGATTTTTTGACACAGACGCCTTCAAATCAGGCTCTGGAGCGTAATCCCGCCATCGATGAAGTCCTGATCTATGAAAACCGAAAACCGCTGAAGTGGCTTTTTAAAATCCGCCGCCGTAATTATGAACTTGTTATAGACCTGATGTCCAATCCCCGCTCGGCTTTTGTCACGGCGATCAGTGGCGCTCGGATTAAAGCCGGGCCGGCCTACACTTATTCCGCCTGGGCTTATAACCTCAAGCTGAAACTTGAATCCGGTCAGCGGGAATACAATCCTTTTTTTAAAATAGATCTCCTCAGTCAGCTCGGGCTGAAGAAGATCTTTTACCCGTATCCGAAATGTTACCCGGCTGCGGAGGACCTGGCCTGGGCGCAAGCCGCCGTGCGGGATTTAGGAATCGTAGATGATTACCGCCCTTCGGGCGGCGGAGCAAACGATCTTGGCAGGAAGCTGATAGTTTTTTCCCCTGCTTCCAGACGAATAACTAGACAGTGGCCCGCGGAACATTACGCCCGCCTAGCGGCCCTCGTAGTCCAAAGGACAAAGGCCTCGGTCCTTGTTCTATGGGGGCCCGGAGAGAAGGCGCTGGCGGAAAATATCGTGCGTATGGCCGCCGAACCTTCCGTACTGTTATCCCCTGAAACCACCACACTTTCCAAACTCTCGGCGCTCTTGACACAAGCGGCATTACTGGTCGCCAATTGCAATGGTACTAAGCACATCGCACAGGCCTCCGGCATCCCCACTCTGGGGATCTATGGTTCCAGCCGGCCCGAAAGCTGGACCCCTCCCGACGACCATAGGCACCAGGTCGTCAGGAACGACAGTCTTGCCTGCATCGCCTGCCAAAAGAGTGATTGTGCGCAAGCGTTAAAATGTCTTAAGGAGCTTGCGCCGGAAACCGTATTTGCTAAACTTGACGATATGCTGGGAAGAGCGGCATTTAAAGAAAATTCACCCCCCCGGTATTGAAGAAGTTTCCGCGCATGCGTATCGCGCGGGGTGCGACAAAGAAGAAGGCATGCGCCACCTTTCTACTGAAGTGATTTCAACTTCAGGGGGTTCAGCGCTGAGACCAAGCGAAGCGCAGGGAGCAAGCGCCGATGAAATGGGGGGCAGCGCCCCCCTTGGAGAGCACCGGACCGATTACCTTAAGAGGTCCGGCGGCAATCCGCCCCGCGCATGCGTATCGCGCGGGGTGCGACAAAGACTATGGATGCAAAAAAGATCAGGGACACGCTTAAAGAAAAGGCGCCGGGCCGGCTCCTCCTGCGCCTCCTGTCGCTTCTTTATATTTCAGCCGTGGTTTTGCGTAGAATACTATATGGGTTTGGCCTGCTTAAAAGTTATAAACTTCCGGTCCCAGTGATCTGCTTCGGCAATCTTTCTTCCGGCGGTACCGGCAAGACTTCCACTGTGGTCATGGCGGCGATAGAATTGAAAAAGGAAGGTTATAGACCTGCCGTTCTTATCCGCGGCTATAAACGCAAGGCTTCCGGCAAAAAATTGACCATCCTTTCCGAAGGCGAGGCGTTTTCCGCCGAAGAAGCCGGGGACGAGGCTCTGATGCTGTTTAAAATGCTCAGGGATTACGGAGTGCCGGTTTTAGTCTCATCCGACCGGTATCAGTCGGGGCTAGCGGCTCTGGAAAAATTCAAAAGTGATATTCTGCTTATGGACGACGGTTACCAGTTTTTCCGGCTCCAGCGCGACAAAAACGTCGCCCTCATAAACACGGCAATGCCTTTCCATAAGGATGCTTTGCTGCCGCTGGGCGACCTGCGTGAAACTCCCGCCGGCCTTGATAGGGCGGACGCGATTATACTGTCGCACTGTGAGCACGCCTCTGAAGCCGTAATCGAGTCGCTTAAAGAGAAAATAAAAAAGATAAACCCATCCGCGGATGTGTTGGAAAGTATGCACTCACCGGAGATTTTCCTGAACGCTCTCAGTAAAGAAAAGATTCCGCTCTCTGAATTTCAGGGCAAAAGCGTGGTGACGCTTTCCGGCATAGGCGATCCGAAATCTTTTGAAGACACCCTTGTGAGCCTCAAGGCCGTCCCCGCGCAGATTTGGCGCTATCCGGATCACCACCAGTTCACGCGGGAGGAGCTGTCTGCGATCCAGTCAACGCGCGCAACTATGCCGCTCATTACGACTTTTAAAGATTTCGCCCGTTTCCCGCCCGATTGGGCTCGGATCCTTAAAGACGGGGTTTTTATCCTCTCCGTGAAAATAGTTTTTTTGCGGGACGGCCACGAACAACTGATGAAAACCATTACATCGGTGAAGCATTTATGATCGCCTATTTGAGAAAATCCGCCGGTAAAACAATGAAGCCGGCGGTCTTTCTGGACCGGGACGGCACCATAAATCATAATCGGCCGGGCGCCTATCTTACCCATCCGCGGAACCTTAAATTATATGCGGATGCTTTCAAGGCCCTGCGGCTTATCTCCGGTCTGGGCTACCAGCTCATCGTGGTAAGCAACCAGTCCGGAGTGGGAAGGGGTTTTATGACCCTAGAGAGGTCTAAAGCCATAAACAATAAACTCGTGAGCGGCCTGCGCGCCAAAGGCGTAGCGTTGGACGGCGTATATTTCTGTCCCCACAAACCGGAAGATAAATGCCGCTGCCGCAAGCCGGGCCGCGGCCTGGCGGACGAAGCTCTGCGTCACCATGCCATAGACCTGTGCCGGTCGCTGGTTATCGGAGATAAGGTCAGCGATATGGAACTGGCCGACGCTCTGGGTGTGCGCGCAGTTTTTCTGAAAAGCGGAGAAGGTAAAGGCCAGCTAAAAAAATATCCGGAAAAACTTAAAAATCGTGTGATAAAAACCGGCATTTTGGCAGCTGCGCGATGGTTGAAAAACAATTTATGAAAAAAAGAATACTTGTTTCGCAAATAATAGCGCTCGCTGTGCTCATCCTGTCCAAGCCGGCCAGTTGGAGCCTGTTTGCCCTGGGCGTAGGCGTTATGGCCCTGGGGCAGCTCATCCGCGTTCTGGCTTCTTCCGCAATAGTTAAATCCAAGACCCTCACTGTTACCGGACCTTACGCCGCAGTCCGTAATCCCCTTTACCTTGGTACGGCCTTCATGGTTCTGGGCCTGCTTATCTCTCTTTCTAATCCACAGGCCCCTTTGCGTACGGTGCTGGTCTGGCTGGCCGCCGGCATCTCTTTCATCTTCATTTACCGGGTTCAGATAAAAGCCGAAGAGGAATTTCTGCTTTCGGAATATGGCGTCCAATTCGAACAGTATCGACAGCGCGTCAATTCCATTCTCCCCCGCCCCGCCGACATTTCCGAATTTTTAGACGGAAACGCGTATTCCTGGGACATTTTCCGTAAGAACAAGGAATGGCGCGGCTTCCTGGGCATGGCCGCGGCCGCCGCTGTCGTAGGCGCGAGGATAAAATATGGATTTTAAAAAAACACTGTTCTCCGCGATTCTGTTGGCGTTATCCGCGGCTCCGCTCCGCGCGGAAGAAAAGCCGGAGTATCTGTCTCATCCCTATTCCGCGCTGGAGGCGTCCGTTGTCCCGGATACCGCGCCGGTTATAAAGGGCTGGTACAAGGAATATCTGGAATACGAGATATACTGGGGCTTTATGAATGTGGGCTCGGCCTACCTCCAGATTGATAAGACGGTAACAATAGACGGGCGTCCCGCCTATCATATCGTTTCCGGCGCGAAATCCTCCGCTTTTATAAGAACTTTTTATACGGTATCGGACGTCAATGAGTCATGGCTGGACCTGGCCGGTCTTTACTCGCGCGGCTATTATAAAAAGATACAGGAAGGCGGATATTTCACCAATGAATGGGTGATATTCGACAATGACGCAAAGACTTTCCGCGGAGAGAAGATGAATAAGAAAAGGGTCATCTCTCCGGTTAATGGGGTATTGCCGGGGCCGGTCAACGATGTTCTTTCGGCCCTCTACCTGGTTAGGACCATGGATCTTAAGCCGGAAGGCAGCCAGGCTATAACCGTTAATACAAAGCGGAACTGGGATATGGCCGTTAAATTCAGGAAGCGTGAGAAAGAATCCACCGCTTATGGTAAATTTAAGTGCATTCTGGTTGAACCGCAGCTTGGCGACGACGGGCTTTTCGTGGCCAAGCAAGGCAAGAAGATGCTGGTATGGATAACCGACGACGAGCTGCACCTGCCGCTGATCCTGAAAGCCGAGATCTTCATCGGCTCCGTAACCGCTAAACTTGTAAAACGCCGGGTGGAATAAGAGCTAACGCAGGCCTGATAGGCTTTGGGTTAGCGAACCGCGAGATGTCAAGTCGGGGCGGCGGCGGGTTTCCTGCGCGCTCCGGGTCCGGGTTTTATGGATAAGAAGACCGGGGGCCTCCGTCGGCTCCGGAACTCGGGCAAAAGACAAAGCTTTTGCCCTCAAACATCCTCGCCGTCCCGGAGGGATACTCTCCAGACCCCGGTCTTAAAACCCTCCGAATGGAGCGCGCAGGAAACCCGCCGCCGCCCCTCCAGGAAACTTACGCATATGATGTTCCTTACGCCTTCTCCCCCGGCATTTCTTTAAATAAAACATCTTTACCCCGCCCCAATTATTACTTGGGGGGCGCTGAAAAAGTATTTTGTTCTTTGAAATCTCGTCGGTAAAATGGGAAAATATAGGCGATATACCGAGTGAAAACTGCACGGAATTTGTGAATGACCCCCGAAAAACCGTGCAGTTTGGAAG
>Ga0208953_1001851_pt1 | contig 10951 bp, 13 predicted proteins | sample RifOxyB2_FD_184033 | JGI IMG/M metagenome (GOLD analysis project Ga0208953, IMG submission 184033) | Groundwater microbial communities from Rifle, Colorado - Rifle Oxygen_injection B2 (SPAdes) | ecosystem: Environmental > Aquatic > Deep subsurface > Groundwater | place: USA: Rifle, Colorado... | reverse complement strand
GTGGGGCGAGGGCCGCCAAGTCACATACTGGAGCCCTCGCTGGCTCGGACTCCGCATACGAGGGCGTGTTCAAGCAGACAGGCGTGTACAGGGCGAAGACCATGTACGAGCTGTTCGACGCGGCGCAGGCACTCGCGAACCAGCCGCCGATGGACGGGGAGGGCATCGCGGTCGTCACCAACGCCGGCGGAATGGGGGTCATCGCCACTGACTTCGCGAACGACCTCGGGCTCGAACTGGCAGAGCTGTCATCGGAGACTCTGGATGAGATAAGGAAGGCGTGCCCGCCCACATGGAACCCAGGAAACCCCGTCGACATCATCGGGGACGCCGACACTGCAAGGTACGCAAACGTCCTGACAGCCGTTGGGAAGGCCCCGGAGGTGAAGGCAATCATGGTCATAGCCGCGCGCCAGGCAGCCACGAACCTGTTCCAGATTGCGAAATGGATAGCTATCACCGCGCGCATAAGCGGGAAGCCGACTGTTGCATGCTTCGCGGGGATATTCGACCAGGAGTCGGAACAGTTCCTCGACTCGAGGGGCATCCCTGTCATGTCCGTGCCTGAACGCGGGATAACCGCCCTGCACGCGCTCTCGGAACGCGGGAAGTGGCTGAGGAAGAAGGGCGTGGAGATACCGAAACGCGCGCCGAACGGCGACATGGAAGAGCTACCCAACTAGATCCATGAGGATCAAGCCATAGCCGATCCCCAGGAAGATCATGCTGGCCCAGAAGGCGACCCATATCAGCTTCAGCAGCTTCACGCGGTCGTGGAGGATGTCGAGAAGAGGCAACTCCGTCACGCCTCTGCCCGTTTCTCCGCCTTGCTCTTGATACGCTTCAGGCGGAATATGTTGTCCCGCTCCATCTCCTCGAGTCTGAACCGGATGAACCGTTCGATCTCCTCCAGTTCGGGGAGCACCTTGAACTCCAGCGCGTTGACTCTGCGCTTGGTCCGTTCGATCTCCTCGAGCAGCTTCTTCATGGTGGTCTCGAGTTCCGCGGCCTTGACCACGGTCTCGACGAGCTTCTCGTAGGCGTCCGCCGCCTCGTCGATCCTGGGCGAGGTGCCTATTATGCCATACCCGCGCTCGTCTAGGGGCGCCACTATCCTCGAGGACTTGATCTCTGGCACGACGACGCCCATCAGGTTCCTGCTCCTGAGCTGTATCTCGGGGTGCACAGTGAGCGCGTACGCGGCCGACCGCACCGCGATGACGCCGTCGACGGCGCCCGCGATCGCGATCTTCTCCCGCGCCTGGACGTACTGCTTCGCTATCTCCTGCCTCAGGTCCTTGGCCTGGTCGAGTATGTTGAAGAACTCGAGTATGAGACCGTCCCGCTTCAGTTTCAGGATCTTGTGGCCGTTCTTGGTCAGCCTGATCTTCTTGGTGACCTCGAGCAGCTCGGACCTTGTAGGCTGGATCTCCCTGATGGGCATCTCGTCTCACTTCTTCCTGTTCATCGGGTGGTACTTCTCTATGAACTTCCTGTCGATCTTGGTCAGCGCGTCAACCGGGAGGGCGGAGAGCAGTTCCCAGCCGAGGTCCAGCGTCTGCTCGATGGTTCTGTCCTCGTCCTTGCTCTGCCGCACGAACCTGTCCTCGAACGCGGCCGCGAAGTCGAGGAACTTCCTGTCCCTGTCCGAGAGCGCCTCCTTGCCCACGATGGCGACCAGGCCCCTGAAGTCCCTGCCCTCCGCGTAGGCCGCGTACAGCTGGTCAGACACGGCCCTGTGGTCCTCCCTGGTACGGCCCAGACCTATACCCTGCCCCATGAGCCTCGACAGGGACCGCTCGACGGCGACGGGCGGATAGATGCCCTGTCTGTGCAAGTCCCTGGACGCCACGATCTGACCCTCGGTGATGTACCCAGTCAGGTCGGGTATCGGATGCGTGATGTCATCACCAGGCATGGACAGGATCGGACACTGCGTGATGGACCCTTTCTTCCCCTTGATCCTGCCCGCGCGCTCGTACAGGCTCGCGAGGTCGGTGTACATGTATCCCGGGTATCCGCGCCTCGCTGGCACCTCCTCCCTCGCCGCGCCGATCTGCCTCAGGGCCTCGCAATAGTTCGTGAGGTCTGTGAGGATGACCAGCACCTGCATGTCGAGGTCGAAGGCCAGGTACTCGGCCGTCGTCAGGGCGAGCCTGGGCGTCAGGAGCCTCTCGATCGCAGGATCGTCCGCGAGGTTGAGGAACACGACCGCCTTCTTGAGCGCGCCCGTGCGCTCGAAATCCTTCATGAAGTATTGGGCCTCCTCGCTCGTGATGCCCATCGCGGCGAACACCACCGCGAACTCATCCTTCTCACCCAACACCTTCGCCTGCCTCGCGATCTGGAGCGCGATGTCGTTGTGCGGCAGGCCGGAGCCGGAGAAGATCGGGAGCTTCTGCCCCCTGACGAGCGTGTTCATGCCGTCTATGGAGGATATCCCGGTCTGGATGAACTCCTGAGGATTGTCCCTCGCATAGGGGTTGATGGCCGCGCCGATGATCTCGAGCCTCTTCTCAGGTATGATCGGCGGGCCCTTGTCCAGCGGGTCCCCGGAGCCGGACAGTATCCTGCCCAGCATGTCCTTGGAGACGGGCATCTTGATAGTCTCGCCCAGGAACTTCACGCCTGACGCGCGGTCGATACCGCCCGTGCCCTCGAACACCTGGATGACCACGACATCGTCGGATGTGTCCAGCACCTGTCCTCTCTTGACAGAACCGTCGGGAAGCGCGATCGACACGAGCTCGCCATACGCGATCGGTTCGGTCTTCTCGACGAAGACCAGTGGGCCCGCAATCTGGTTAATCGTGTGATACTCCTTGGCCATGCGTCACACCCCCAGCTCAGCGAACTGCCTGTCCATCTCGGGGAGTATGGACTTCAGGTCCTTGTCGATCGTCTCCTCGAACTTGAGCTTGCCCAGGTCCGCCCTGACCTTGAGCGATACTATCTTGTCCAGAGGCACCTCGAGCGATATGGCCTTCTTGGACAGGTCGGAGAAATGCCTGATGGCGTTCATGTACGCGTACTGTCTCTTCAGCGGGCTGTACGTGTCCACCGCATGGTAGGCGCTCTGCTGCAGGAAGAACTCGCGGATCATCCTCGCCACATCCAACGTCAGGCGCTGCTCCTCAGGGAGGGCGTCCGAGCCGACCAGCTGCACTATCTCCTGCAGCTCGGACTCCTTCTGGAGCGTCTCCATTGCCCAGAGCCTAAGAGGACCCCAGTCCTCAGCGACGTTGCGCCTGTACCATTCCTCGAGTATGGGATTGTACAGGCTGTATGATGTCAGCCAGTTGATGGCCGGGAAGTGCCTCCGCTCCCTCAGCTTCGAGTCGAGAGCCCAAAACACCTTGACGATCCTCAGTGTGTTCTGGGTGACTGGCTCGCTGAAGTCGCCGCCCGATGGCGACACCGCGCCGATGACGGATATGGATCCCGTCGGGCCGGCGAGCGTGTTGACGCGGCCGCACCTCTCGTAGAACTCAGAGAGCCTGGATGCGAGATATGCTGGATATCCCTCCTCGCCCGGCATCTCCTCGAGCCTTGATGATATCTCCCTCATCGCCTCCGCCCACCTGGACGTGGAATCGGCCATGAGCGACACGTCGTAACCCATGTCCCTGTAGTACTCCGCGATGGTGATGCCCGTGTACACGGACGCCTCCCTGGCCGCGACTGGCATGTTCGAGGTGTTCGCGATGAGCACCGTCCTGCCCATGAGCGGCTTCCCGCTCTTAGGGTCCTCGAGCTCCGGGAAGGTCGTGAGCACCTCCGTCATCTCGTTGCCCCGTTCACCACAGCCCACGTAGACGACGATCTGCGCGTCGCTCCACTTGGATAGCTGCTGGGACGTGACGGTCTTGCCCGTGCCGAACCCGCCTGGGATGGCCGCTGTGCCACCCTTGGCGAGCGGGAAGAGCATGTCTAACACGCGCTGTCCAGTCACGAGCGGGATGTCTGGGAGCAGTTTGTCCATGTATGGTCTCGGCGACCTGACGGGCCAGTATTGAGCGAGCTTGATCGCGTGGCCGGTGTCGAGCGTGCCCACTGGCTCCTCGACCGTGAACTCACCCTCGGATATGCTCGTGACCTTCCCCTCCACACCTGGGGGGAGGAGCACCTTGTGGACGATGTTGCCTTCTGGCACCTCGCCCACGATCATGCCGCCGTGCAGGTCGTCGCCCTTCTTCACGGTCGGTTTGAACTTCCACTTCTTGGACCGGTTCAGGCCGGGTGCGGTGACCCCCCTTGACACGAAGTCGCCCTGCTTCTCCATGAGCACGGGCAACGGCCTCTGGACGCCATCGTACACGCTGGACAGCAGGCCTGGGCCGAGCTCGACCTGGAGCGGCGCGCCGGTATCGACGACGACCTCACCGGGCCTGATCCCGGACGTGTCCTCGTACACCTGGATGACGGTCTTGTCGCCGACCAGCTTGATCACCTCACCCATCAGCTTGAGCTCGCCGACGAGCACGACATCGTACATCCTCGGCGAGACGCCTTCGGCGGTGACAACTGGTCCCGCGACCCTGCATATCCTTCCACTCTTACCGCTAGCCATTCGGAAACGCCTCCGTCACTTGTTCTTGTAAAGGTCGATACCCATCGCCCTTCTGACCTTGTCTCTGATGTCGCCTTCCTCCTCTCCGACAGGTATGACGACCGGTTCGACACTGGCCATCAGCTTGTCGCGCAGCTGCTGGGGGAGCCGCTCGAGGTCCTTCGTGTGCACGGCGAGTATGCCGACGCTCTTCTCCTGGACCAGCTGCAGGATCATTTCCTGCAGCATCTCGGGCGCGACGCCGTAGACCTTCTTGATCCCAGCGAGTCTGAAGCCGACGACGAACTCCTCAGACCCCACTACTGCGATCTCCAATCACATCACCAGCAACTCTTCGATGACTCTCTTGGGCAAGCCGCTCTCCTTGCCCCTCGCGATGATCCTGATGTTGTCCACTTCCACCTTCTTCCGTATCATGTAGTTGACTATCGGAAGCACCGACAGTGGATAGAAGTTGGCGAACTTCTCGCTCTTTCTTATCAACGCCTTGTCGAGGGCGATCGTGAGCTCGGAGAGCTTCTTGTCCGCCCTGTAGCACTCGACCGCAGGCTTGATGTCCTCGAACAACGACGACTTCTCCAGTTCCGCCACGATGGCGTCTGTCCCCTCGCCTTGGGCCATCGCCCTCAGCTTGTCCATGCCGAACTCGAGCCCGCCAGGGATCAGGAACTTCTGGATGCGCTCCTCGGGTATGCGCTCCGCCTTGAGTTTCAGGAGAACCTTCAGATTCGTGACATCGACCTCGCGCCTCACGAAGTCCCTCAGCAGCCGCTCGGGGTTGTTGGTCGGCTCTATCACGTCGAGGAGGTCGTAATACAGCATCTTATCCAGATGATCCTCCAACGGGGCCAGCTTTCCGGAATCGACCACGTCTCTGTGCAGTTCCGGCGTGATCCGCAGCGCGGCCTGCTTGGAAAGGTCCTCCATGACCTCGTGGATGCCCTCGGTCTCCACGAGCGACTTGAGGTACTCCTCGGAGAACGCCCCCGCGGGCACGAGTGTATCGATGATCTCCTCCGGCCTCGCCTTGGATATCTTCCCTCGGAGGACCGTCTTGACATTGAACGTGTCCCACCGCCTCAGGTAGTTGCCCACCATCTCCCTCAGGTGGCCCGTGGTGAAGCTCAGGATGTCGGAGTACGTGGCCGCGAGGCTCCTGGTGACCGCAGCCTCGACGAGGTTCGCGCCCGAGTACTTGGAACCATACAGGGCCATCTCATCCTTGTATTGGGTCTCGCCCAGGAAACGGCCGATCTCGTGGATGTCCATGACGAGCATGCGGGAGTACGCGTCCTTGGAGAGCAGGAAGCTCTTGCGTGCCTTGACGCGCGCGCACGCATACGCATAGTTGCCTTTCCCGCCGAACAGACCCATCGGTCACATCACCCGAACAGACTGGAGTATATCTCCTGGATCTTCTTGTTCCAAACGTCCTCGAGCATGCTCTCGAAACGGTAGTCGAGCCTGACGGTACGGTCCTTGCTCTCGAACACGAGCCCGCCCTTGCAATCGATCACGCCGCCGTTGCTGATGCCCTGAGGCGGCCGCACCAACCGCTTGTCCGAGGCGTTCGAGTACACATAGCACTCGCCCAGCTCCTTCTTCGCCTTCTCCATGAGCCTCGCGAACATCCTCGTGCGCTTGTCCTCGGGGTAGTTGACGATCTCGGTGAGCACGAGCGCCTTGAGCTCGTCCATCACCTGCCTCTGTGCCGACAGGAGCGCCTTCTTCGACTCCAGCTCCGCGCTGGACAGCTCCTGCTGCTCCATCTGGGATATCCTGGAGTCTGCGCGCTGGGAGGCTTTCTCCCTGTGCTCCGCTATCTGGGCATCCGCCTGGATCACGTGCGCGTCCCGCTCACGCTCCCCCTGGTGGATGATCTCCAGCTTCCGCTCCTCGCCTCTTCGCAGTATGTCCTCGACTACCTTCTCGAGACTCATGGTGCATCAGCTCCTGAGATTGCTCGACCGGCCGGTCCCACTGTCGCTTCCCGCATCTCACGCGTTCATTATCAGGAAGGCCACGACGAAGCCGAGGATGACTATCGTCTCGGGCAGGACCATCATGATCATGCCCTTTCCGAACATCTTCGGGTTCTCCGCGGTCGCGCCGACCGCCGCCGCACCTACCTGTCCCTGAGCGACGCCGGTGCCCAGGCCCGCGACACCTATCGCGATCCCCGCGCCGATCATCGCCAGTCCCACTTGTGTTGGGTCCATTCTCTTCTACCTCCTTCATTTCGTTGCGACTGAATGCCGCCTCAGGTACCTCAGGGGAGAGAACTCCTTCCCTCCGCCCTCGAAGAACTTGAGGAAGAACTCCACATAGTTCAACCTGATAGCCTGAATCCCCGCGGACAGCGCCCCGAGGAAGAACACGAAGAACATCTGGGTCACGAAGAGGGCGAGCACACCGGCAATCACGATGCCTATGTTGTGACTCTCGAATATCAGCGGGAAGAGCATGGTGTTGAAGGCCAATGCCATCGCACCCTTCCCGACAGCCAGCGCGGCCAACCTCGTGTACGACACAAGGTTCGTGAACAGGCCGATGACCTCGGACAGCGCCATCGGGCCTTCTGTGAGTGACAGTCCTATCACCCCTGCTACGATGAAGGCCAAAGCCGTGATCGAGACTTTGATCCCTGCGACGGACGTGCCTGCGTCCGGGACCCAAGCCAGAACGGTGTCGTTGACGAAACCGCTCGTGCCGGTCGCGCCACCAGCGATGTACATTATCTCGATGAACAGGCCGAGCAGGATCAGGAGCCACGCGACCTTGGCGAAGGCGTGCTTGCGGTCGTGGCGGATGTGGTTGACGAAGCCCAGCACGAACCCGAGTGTCAGGTGCACCCAGCCGGCGAGGAGGGACAGGGCGAGCATCTCCTTGATGTCGGTCATCTTGTCCAGCATCGGATGGATCGGGATGTTGGCGACCGATTCCCACGAATGCTCATCGGGGTGCGCTTCCGGCGGATGGAACGGGACCCCGAACGCCTCAGCGAACACGAACAGGCCGAACAGGCTGGCCATGATGCCCCCTGCGAGGACTATCGTGCCGAGCTTCTGCAGGTCGGGGAAGTCCTTGAGTTTCAGGCGCATGAACGCGCCCAAGCAGGCGAGCCCCAGACCGAACCCGAGGTCGCCGATCATGAAGCCGAAGAAGAGAGGGAATGTCAGGAACAGCACGATCGTGGGGTCGATCTCATCGTACTTCGGCGTGGACACCAGGTCGATGAAGAACTCGAACGGCTTGACGGGTTTGGGGTTCTTGAGGAGGACCGGCGGCTCGTCGCCCTCCTCCTCGGGGAGCGTCTCCACGAACGCGAGCCCACAACAAAGGGAGTTCAGGGAGGTCTGGAGTTCCTCGACCTTCGCGGTCGGGAGCCAGCCGTCGATCACGAACGAGTTCGTCGATGTGGCGATCCGGAGCGGCGTCTCCGCCTTCATGACCTCGATCGACAGGTCCTCCTCCGAGGCGATGATGAGGTCCGCGAACTTCTTCCTGATGGCTTCGAGGTCGCTCTCAGTGCGGGCAAGGTCCTCTTCGAGGCCTTTGATGTCCGCCCGGTTCCTCTCGATGACCTTGGACGGATCGCCCGTGACCTTGGGTAGCTTCGACTCCTGGAACCCGTGTTCTGCAAGGATCCTGGTGACCTCCGGCCTATCCTCGACCCTCGCAAACACGGCGACTGCGAGGTCACCCTTCCGGAGGTCCTTGAGGACCTCGACATTGACGAGCTTGAACCGTAGCGCAGACTCTGGGTCGGCCCTGCATGTGCCGACGGACGAGAATATCGTCTCGAACCCTTCGTAGTCCTCGACAGGGATGCCGAACGGCGCGAACGGCTCCAACGTCTTGATCTCCGATTCCTTGTCGCGGATGAGAGACTGTATCCTCTGCCTCGCCTCGGCCTTCTTCGAAGTGTTGAGGTCGAGCGTGACCAGCGCCTGGTCGAGCGTCTTCCGTATCTCGGATGTGACCATCCGCTCGGATGGTTTGTGAGAATCGATGGAGAGCGCGCGGATCATGGACCGCAGCTTCAGGAGCTTCTGAGACGCGTCCGATGCTCTCGCAAGCGGCTGGCCGATCTTGAAGTCCTCATCTTGCTCAGTGAAGTCTATGAGATGCAATACTCCGAGCTCGTAAAGGCACTCGATCGTGACATCGAGGCTCTCGATCGACCCGACGACGACCGCTCGGGTCATCTCCTCCGGTCTAAGCATCTGCTGCCCTCTCGAACTCCGAAAGGACCAAAGCCTTCACCTTGCCCGAATTCGTCCGGGCCCGCAAGACGAGCGCCTGGGCCTTCCGGGCTCCTTCCGCAAGGACCGCCTGCTTCCTGGCATCGGTGGCCCTCTTGGCTTCCCCGTAGCGGGCGTCCGACTGCTTCCTCAAATCAGCGTCGGCAGCCTCGACCTTCTCCAAGGCCCGCCTCTTGCCATCGGCCTGGAGCTGCTTGCGCTTCTCCTCCGCCTCCTTGACCACGACGCGGACATGCTCCTCCGCCATCTTGATCTGGTGAAGGATCTCAGCCTTTCCCATGTTTGCCACGCCCTCGTTGCTGATGCTGATTTCGATATAATAGACTAGCGATGACGTGGCGTATCGCCAGACATGTCATCTCCATTCGATGGACGATGGGCGGAACACGTCCGGTTTGGGGCGTCCTCTAGCTTCCGAGCGGCTTTCGCTGCAGCTTCGCCTTGAAAAGCTTCTCGTCCACCCTGGTGACCTTGATGCCGCCCTGCTCCAGCAGCTCGAGGCCCGAGAGGTCCGAGTAGTTGCCGATGTACACGACGCGCGCGACCTGCGCGTTCATAATCATGCGCGCGCAGATGGGACAGGGCACTATGGTGGAGTAGATGGTCGATCCTTTCGCATTGGTCCCCGCCTGTATGAGCGCATTCTGCTCCGCGTGCACGGCCGTGCAGGTCTCGAGCCTCGTCCCCGAGGGGATCTTCAGCTTGTCTCTGATACAGCCCATCTCACCGCAGTGTGGTAGACCCCTCGGATTCCCATTGTACCCGGTGCTCTTGATCTCCCCGTGCTCGCTCACGATGAGCGCGCCAATCTGCCTGCGGGTGCAGGTGCTCCTGCGGCTGACCTCGATGGCGATGTTCATGAAGTATTCGTCCTTCGAGATCCGCTTGTTCCCGTGCTCCGACAAATGCACCACTCTGGCGGTGTGAAGACTCTTAGTGCATTTCTATCTTTCCTCGTCCTGGGCATGTCATGCAGTATTTACTTATCCCTCCACGCACTACACTTGGCGAGGACATCACTGGGAGCGGCAGGGCCATGAAGAACAGGACGAAGGTCATCGCAGGCGTTCTCGCGATAGCCGCGGTCGCAATCCTAGCCTACGGGATCTTCATGGGGGAGCCGACCGAGGAGGATACGACGGACCACATGGGTATGTGGGACAACACTCGGTCATACTCCACGACGAATCTCACCCTCATAGTCGGTGCCTCGTTCCTGATAGCCGTCGGTATCATGTTCATACTCCTCAGGGAGGAGTACGTGCCCCTTCCCCCGTCGATGATCATACCCCCGCGTAACCTGTCCGCCGAGAAGGGGGGCGAAGGGTCGGTGCCGAAGAAGGAAGAGGCCGCCCCCGAACCTGCGGAGTAGAAGGACCTCAGGCCGCCGGAGGAGGTCGCGGCGGAGGAGAACTACCTCGTCCTGAGGCTACTCACAGGTGACGAGAGGACCATGTTCAAGGCGATCATGGACACCGGGGGTGAGGCCTTGCAGAAGGACCTCATCCAACGTACAAAGATGTCCAACGCGAAGGTCTCCCGGGTGCTCGAGAAGCTCGAGCAGAAGGGTGTCGTCTCTAAGGAGAGGCACGGGTCCACGAACAAGATCCGGATCAAGCTCAAGACCTGAATATCGGGGTCTTGAGGGGTCACTTTTCAGGAAAGTGAGAACGTTCCGGGCACTTTTCAGCATAGGTCCAAATACCCTTTCACCGAAGGTTGACTCAAGAGGCGCGAAGGGCGGAAGGGGTCTCCCCCCTGCCCCTAGCGCCGAAAAGAAGAGGTGAACAAAGATGAAGGCAACGATGATAGTCGCGATCGTGGGAGTCGTCGCGGTCCTCGGCTTCGCCGGGGTCGCGGCAGCGAGCGGCGCCCTGACCGCTTCGAGCTCGGACACGAGTTCGGATACGGGCTCGGAGAAGGGCATGGGCTCAGCCGACGGCGACGGGCACAAGAACATGTGGCAGCACATGTGGCAGTGGATGTTCGGCGGCGAGACGACGCAGACGCCCCACGAGTTCAACTATGACTACAACTACTCGTACGACTACGATGTAGTCAGCGACTGCCCCGCAGCCAACTGCACCTGCAGCTGAGCGGGAGCGGCCACCGACCG
>Ga0208953_1001848_pt1 | contig 10961 bp, 10 predicted proteins | sample RifOxyB2_FD_184033 | JGI IMG/M metagenome (GOLD analysis project Ga0208953, IMG submission 184033) | Groundwater microbial communities from Rifle, Colorado - Rifle Oxygen_injection B2 (SPAdes) | ecosystem: Environmental > Aquatic > Deep subsurface > Groundwater | place: USA: Rifle, Colorado... | reverse complement strand
CGCGGTTAATAAAGAGAACTATGACGCATACATAGAGACATTTATAAAAATGCGCGGCACAGAGCAGCTAAATTCATGGGAAATAGTCGCCGACACATTAACAACATTTTCACAAACTAAATAAGCACCCGTCCATACCCCCCACAAGTTCCTTCTCCCCGCCGGGGAGAAGGCCAGGATGAGGGGAAAGTCGTCAGAAACAGAAACTTTAGCTCCCCCTCGCCTTAATCCTCTCCCCGTCGGGGAGAGGAAACGAGTCACCGGGGAGAAGACCAGGGTTACACGAGAGGATAAAATGAGAATTTTACTTGTAGTCTATGACAATGATTCTTACATATCGGTTTTTCCGCTGGGAACAGCGTATATCGCATCGGTTTGCAGGAAAGCAGGGCATGAAGTTATTATATACAATCAAGACGTTTATCATTATCCTGAATCCCATTTAACTGCCCTGCTTAACAATGAAAAGTTTGACGCCGTCGGAGTCGGTGTAATAGGAGGCTATTACCAATACAGAAAACTGATAAAAATATCCCATGCGATCAATGAGTCAAAAAACAGGCCGTTCTTCATAATCGGAGGGCATGGCCCGTCGCCAGAACCGGAATATTTCCTGAAAATAACTAAAGCCGACGCAGTTGTTATCGGAGAAGGCGAACAAACCATAATCGAATTATTAAGGGCTTTGGAAGAAAAAAGCGCATTGGAAAACGTTCAGGGAATCGCTTTTAACAAAGAGGGAAGGTTTATCCAAACGCCGAGGCGTCCCCTCATACAAAATATTGACGATATACCCCTACCCGCGTGGGATTTGTTTCCAATAGACCATTATGCATTATTGCGCGGCCCAAACAGTAAAAGCAGCGAACGCACAATGCTTATGCTTTCCGGCAGAGGCTGCACATTTAAATGCAATTTCTGTTATAGAATGGACGAAGGATTCAGGCCCAGGGCATCGGAACGCATAGTCGAAGAAATCGGGCTATTGATGAAGAACTACCATGTTTCATATATAGATTTTCAGGATGAACTCCTGATGAGTTCAGTAAGTAGAACCACCGAATTATGCGAGAGCATTCTTAAATCAAAGTTGAAATTTAAATGGTCATGCAATGGCCGTTTAAATTATGCAAAAGCGGATTTATTAAAGTTAATGCGCGAGGCGGGTTGTCTTTTTATCAATTACGGAATCGAAGCTTTGGATGATGAAATATTAAAGAACATGAACAAAGTACTGACCGTTAAACAAATCATAAGCGGCATAGAAGCTACAATGAGCGCAGGGATAAGCCCGGGTTTCAACGTGATTTTCGGCAATATCGGTGAAAACGAGAAGACACTGGAAAAAGGCGTTGAATTTCTTTTAAGGTACAATGACAATGCCCAGATGAGAACAATAAGGCCGGTAACTCCCTACCCCGGAAGCCCGTTATATTATTACGCGATCAAAAACGGATTGCTTAAGGATTGCGAAGACTTTTACGAGAACAAGCATCTAAATTCCGACCTGGTCTCGGTGAATTTTACCAGTTTAAGCGATAACGAATTTCACAGGATACTGCTTGAAGCGAATAAAAAGCTCATAGAACATTATTTTGCCGTACAATTAAAAAATTCAATTAAAAACGCGGAAAAACTTTATTTGCAATTGGATTCTTCCTTTAGAGGCTTCAGGCAGACATAAAACTGAGAGGAACTCTTATGCATACTATATCGGAAAAACAACCGTCTTTATTTCCTTTTTATGAAGGCATCAAGCTTGAAAAAACAAAAAAACCCTACTATTTCCGTCTCTTAAAAGACATCTTTGACGGAAAATATAACCTGGAACAGGTTAATGAGTGCCAGTGCCGCTCACGTAATCTTGAACCGTTAAGCCGGCAGGATCGTTTCGGCTTACCATTCGGCACTGTAATATGCAAGGACTGCGGATTAATCCTCACGACTCCACGGCTATCCGCAAAGGATTTGCCGCAATTTTACAGAGATATATACTGGGGATTGGTGCTCGGCGAAAACAGCGCTGAACTATCAACCGGTGACAAGGAAAAAGCTGCCGACATTTATCAGCTTATGAAGAATCACGTTCCGTCCCTGGATGATAAAAATCTTACGATTATAGAAATAGGCTGCGGCAGCGGTGTTAAACTTAACACGCTTAAGGAGCTTTTCAGCAAAGATAACATTTTAACAACTGTTTACGGCTGCGATTTTTCAGAAGAAGCCGTATCAAAGGCAAAAGATAAAGGCCTTGAGGTTTACAAGGGCGGGCCGGAAGTTCTAGCAGGTAAAAAAGCCGACCTTGTAATATTAAGCCACGTCCTTGAACATTTTATAGATATAAAAAATGAACTCAAAGCCATTACCGGCCTTATGGACAATGGCGGTTACTTATACATAGAAGTCCCGGGAGTTTGCGACCTGCTGAATAAAAGCGAATATGGCTATAACTACTTAATATACTCAATCATGGCTCATAATTATAATTTTAACCTTACGTCGCTGCGTTCCGCCGTTGAACCCTCGGGATTTAAGTTTATTGCGGGCGATGAATATGTAAGGAGTATTTTTCAGTATAGTAACACCCCTGTGGCCGAACGTGTCAACACTGCAAACAATTACAGCAGGATATTGTCCTATTTGGAACAATTGGAAAAAATGCGCAAAGCAGAAGAATCAAAATTATCGCGAAAAGTTAAAAAATGGTTTTTAAAAAAGTTATCAGGAGAAACTCATGAATAACCACATAGAATTACTAGACATTCAACTGCTTGATAGTAAAAGCAAATTAACAGAAATTGATCATTGGCTGAATATTTTTAACTGGCCTAATGGCTGGCATTATGATCTTGATATCATATGGATATTGGACAACCTTGAACGCATGACGCTTCCGCGGGGCGCTACCATAATTGACGCAGGGGCCGGCCTGGGCATGACACAGTTCATACTCGCGGCAAGAGGGTACAACATAATCAGCCTTGATTTTACAGACAGGAAAATACCACATTTTTCCAAAAACATTTTTACAATTAACCTGCACAATCGCGACCTTGGCGCTTACAAGCATGAATACATGAACTTTATGACATACGGAGATAAAACAAACATTCAAGGACAAACCCGGAAAAGTTTTTTTGAAAGGTTAAAAAATGTAAATAGCCCCGAAAAACTATATATTTACCTGGGCGCAAAATCGTACCAGCTCAGTAAAAACCTTAAAAATACACTTAATTTGCCTTATGTAATGGAAACATTCAAAGATCATTCCTCGTTTGGGAATATCACGTTCCTGCGTGGAACGTTTAACAGCATACCCTTGCCGGATTCCACCGCCGATGCAATAGTGTCGGTTTCGGCATTTGAACACAATACGTATGAAGACATGCCCGGCAGCGTTAAGGAATTTGAACGTGTGCTAAAAAAAGATGCCCCGATGTTTATTACCACCAGCGCATCGCAAGACAAGGACTGGTACTTTGAGCCGCCCAAGGCATGGAATTTTTCAAAGGAAACACTGGCATCGTGGTTCGACGTGCCGGCGCAGAATATATCATTTAATTATAAAAAGGTATTTGAAAATATAACCAACAGCGAAATACTCAAAAAGAGGATGTCTCCATTTTATAAATTCGGCAGAAATAACGGCCTTCCACTCGGCAATTTGAAGGAAGCAAAATTTTTGCCGGTCGGCATAACGAAGGTAAAAAAATAACATGAAATTCATACGTAGTGACGAAATCTCCTGCACAAAACCATCCATAGAAAGTTTCCTGGGCGAATATAACACGGCATTGGCTTCAATTCTCGCCGAAAATGCCGGCAACCTTGCTTATATCGCTTCGCCGGTCATTAACCGCATGGAAGCACAAACTCACTTTTTCGAATATATTGAAAAGTATATTCAAATCAGAAATCTTCTTCTCAAAGACAATGATTCCGGGGTATTGCTGACGAAGGACGATACATTTCTTTATGGACAGTTAAATGGTGAATTTAACGGACGGGTTAGAAAAGAAACTGTGCGGAGCGGAAAAATAACACATTCGATAAAAAGATATTTTAAAGAAATACACCTGCTGGTTTTTATTTATAGAGCTTTCTCGTTTCTTTCTAAAACGTTTATTCTGATATGGGCATCCCGGCGAACCCGCAGGCCCTCAAAAAAGTATGCGTCAATTATGACGGGTTACTTTGATTTTCGCTGCAAAGGCAGCGATGGCGCGCTCCGGGAAGAGTATTTCGGCCCTTTTGCCGTTGACCTCGCCCGGCATGAAAACCTGCTGGTAGTTTTCAGGATGATTCATTTGAAAGACATCAGCGCCTTTATAAAACTGTCTGACGAACAGAAGAATTTCGATAGTTGCCTTAAGGAATTGTTTCTTACGCCACTTGAGGCGATAAACTCCCTGGTGAAGTTTGCGGCCGGTAAAATCAAGCTGACAAAAAAGTGCTTCTACAAGAATACGGACATTACCGCCCTTCTTCAAAAAATGATAAATATTAACTTTTATACCCTTCATGGGATTGATGTTTTTACTGAATATGAAATCGCAAAGAAAGTTTTAGGCCTGATGCCCGACAAATTTTATATGCCTTACGAAAACCAGACATGGGAAAAAGTCTACCCCCTGCTTAATAAAAAAACAACCGGAGTTAAAACGCACATAACAGGTTTCCAGCACACGGGATTATCGTATAAACTTCTACAGCATTTCCCGGCACAGGCCGAGGCCATGCTGCCGTTTTACCCCGACAGGATCTTAACCGTAGGCAAAATATATCAGCGGTTATTGAAGGAAAAAGCGCATTTCCCGTGTCAAATATTTGAAGGAGCCGCCTTGCGGCACGCGAAGTACATGACAAACGGCGCAATCAACGTAAAGATGCCTCACAAGGCATTGCAGGGCAGGATAGCGTATGCGTTTTCATACGACACATCAAAATATGCTAAAATAATTAACCTGCTTAAAAACGTATTCGGAGACGGTAAATTAACCATATACCTTAAAATGCACCCTGATTACGACGAGAATGTTGTATTGCGTTCATTGCGGATACGTTTACCGGATAATTTCGTACTCGCCCAGAAAATGCCGTGGAGCGAGGTGTTCGACAGCGTTGATTGCGTATTATACGACGATAATTCCATCGGCATGGAGGGCATGATAAACGGCGTAAAAACATTCATGCTCGATAGCGGAGAACCGATATACGATTGCGGAAGGATGTACTATTTCAACGGCGGGAATACATCAATAGGCGCAAACGAGCTAAAGCAGCTGAAAACCGATTTGGAAAATTCGACTTTTGACCCATCATACGACATCAACAAGGCAAAAGAATACATTTATTCATATTACACGCCATACGTGAAGGAAAAACATTTTTTGCTTTACCTGAATCCTGGAGGAGATTATGAAAATGTCACTGAAAGAAAAGATTAACAACCGCCAGTTCACTCTGGGATCATGGATAACGCTGGGACATTCGTCAATCGCTGAAATAATGGCACAGGCGGGCTTCGACTGGCTGACAATTGACATGGAACATAGCGCCATAACGTTGTCGGAAGCGCAGAATTTAATCCAGGTTATAGAACTATCGGGCGTAACGCCGCTGGTGCGCGTAGGAGAAAATAACCCTTATCTCATTAAACGGGTTATGGACGCGGGAGCGCACGGCGTAATCGTTCCCATGGTAAACAGCGCCGACGATGCTCAAAAAGCCGTGAAATCGGTTAAGTACCCGCCTTACGGTTTCAGGGGCGTCGGGTTGGCGCGTGCGCAGAAGTATGGCGCGGGTTTCGAAGATTATAAAAAATGGTGCGAAAAAGAGAGCATAGTCATCGTCCAAATCGAACATATTGACGCCGTAAACAATATCGAAAGCATATTATCCGTCGAAGGCGTCGACGGCTTCATCATCGGGCCTTATGATTTATCCGGCTCGATGGGAAAACCGGGCGAATTTACGGATGCCGCCTTCCTTGCAGCCGTTACAAAAGTTAAGAATGCGGCCGCGCGGCATAATTCGTTGTCCGGCTATCACGTTATCGCCCCAGACGTCGGCGAATTGAATGAAAAGAAGAACGACGGCTATAAATTCGTCGCATTCAGCCTAGACACCATGTTTTTGGGGCAGACCTGCAGAAATTTAGTTACTGAAATACGGAGGAGCTGATGGAAAAGCGCAGCGTATTTTTCGACCACATAGAGGTTCACGTGAAAAACGTGCCGGCATACTGCAAATTCCTGTCCGTCATGTTCAACGGCGGGCGCTACAAGGTTATAAGCGACAGCGGAACGTCAATGTTCGTAAGCGACGACGGCATAAACATTGAAGTAAAGAAAAAAGCCATAAACCAGGCGCCGGCTGCCTCGGGGTTTTGCAACCCCTGCCTGCGAATGGAGAAAGCCGGGGATTTCATAGTAAATACGCTGAAATTGAAAATAGATAAGCGCTTAAAAAATCCCGACGGTTATTGTTACTTTTTTACCGATCACGAGGGAATAACGTGGCATATAAAAGAATACCTTTTAAGAGATTCCTACATTAACTGGTAAAAAGTAAGATGTCTCTTTAGCGTTTAGAAGTTGTCGTCGTCATTGCGAGCCCAAAGGGCGCGGCAATCTCGCTTTTCATCAGAAGAACGTCAAGATTGCTTCGTTCTCGCTCGCAATGACCTCAAAGTGCTAAAGAGATACAAAGTAAGGAGAATTGATAATGGAAAACAAATCATTGCTTATCGAAGGCTATTATCAGCGTTATGATATTCTTGCCAGGAATTTCCTTAACGACAAATCGGCATATGACAACATGAGCAAATGCGTCGGCATTCTCGCCGACACTAAAAAGACGGGATCGAAAATATTTATCATAGGCAACGGCGGCTCTGCTGCAATTGCCGAGCATATGGCAATTGATCTTACAAAGAATGCCGGATTAAAAGCATTGGCAATAAGCGGCTCACCCATGCTTACAACGTTTTCAAATGACTACGGGTATGAAAATGTTTTCAGGAAAGCACTGGAAACGTTTGCCGATAAAAATGATATTCTCATCGCAATCAGCAGCGGAGGCACATCAAAAAATATACTAAACGCCTGCGCCTGCGCACGGGAAAAAGGCATGAACATAATAACCCTGTCCGGGTTCGAAGCAAACAACCCTCTAAGAAAGGCCGGAGACATTAATTTCTGGGTTGATTCAAAGGCATTTGGCTTTATCGAATTATTTCACAACTTCATCCTGCATTACATAAACGACTCGATAATCGGATCAGAAGTATATATGATACGTTAAATATAATGCCGTTTAGTTAAAGCTTTTGCTCTGAGAACACAATTCATTTTTATAGCTCACGTTCCTTCTCCCCGGCGGGGAGAAGGACAGGATGAGGGGGAAATCGTCGGAATATTGAACCACCCCTCACCTTAATCCTCTCCCCTCCGGGGAGAGGAAACTGATGAGGTTAAATACATGAAAATATATTTTAACACGAAAGCATTCGATTGCCTGCCGGGAAAAGCCGATCTGGACGTTACGGATAATATTTTTGATGCGGAAATGCTTGTCCTCGGCGCAAAAGCCGAAAAGTATGACGAATTAAAAAAGTTGAAAGCAATATACCGCTTTGGCGTCGGCAGGGAGAACATCCCTGACGAATTATTAAGTAAAGGCGTTCCGAAAGTATATTTCCCCGGTGAAGACACAAAAAACGTTCTTTTCGAATCAACTGCAAATTTCACCGTATACCTTATTCTGCGGATGTACTACGGCGCCAGGGAAGGCAAGGTTGACACGTGGGAAAAATTCACCAGGGACTCAATTTCAAATAAAACACTCCTGGTAGCAGGCCTCGGCAATATCGGCGGCCGTGTCGCGGCAAAGATGAAGCCTCTTATGAATGTTACGTCATATGACATATTAAAGAATAAACCGGAGCAATTACGTCCGCTCATAGAAAGCGCCGATATAATAACCGTCCATATGCCATCCAATGAACAGACAAAAAACTTTTTTGACGAAGCCAGGCTCTCGTGGCTGAAGGACGATGCCATTTTGATCAATACGGCGCGCGGCAACATTTTTAGCGAGGACGCGCTTTATAAAAAGCTTTCATCATCAAACGTAAGGGCGGCATTCGACGTGTTCTGGAAGGAGCCGTATGCGGGGAAACTGAAAGAATTCTATCCCGAAAAATTTTACATGACGCCCCACGTTGCCAGCCAGACGATGGAATATGTCAAGGCTGGATTTGCGGATATTCTCAATATAGTACACTCACACGGAGCAAACAAATGAATATCGGAATAATAGGCTTTGGCGTTATGGGGAGAACGCGCCTTAAAACCATAAATTCTCTCGGCGGAAACTATCGCGTTGCCATGATTTCCGAAACGGTAAAACCAGACACCGACGGCATGAATCTTGACAACATAAGATTAACCGGTGATTACAATGATATATTGACGAACAAGGATATAGATGCCGTATTCGTTTGCACGCCGAATTATCTGACGAAGGAAATAGTCGTAAAAGCCCTGAAAAATGGCAAACACGTATTCTCGGAAAAGCCCCCGGGGCGAAACCTTGATGAACTAAACGAAATGGTGGCCGAGGAAAAGAATAGCCCCGGCGTAAAGCTCATGTTCGGATTCAATCACCGGCACCATGACAGCATGATCTATGCCAAGAAACTTATAGACTCAAAAAAGTACGGGGAAATACTGTGGATACGCGGAAGATACGGTAAAAGCGTAAATGCGGATTTTACCCATACCTGGCGGGCAAAAAAAGAGTTTGCCGGCGGAGGAATTTTTCTTGACCAGGGAATACACATGCTCGACCTTTTCCTTATGATGGCAGGCGAATTCGATGAAGTAAAAGCATTTGTATCCAACCTGTACTGGCACCTGGATGTCGAAGATAACGTGTTCGCAATATTCAGAAACAGGAAGGGACAGGTTGCGCAGCTTCATTCCACGATGACGCAATGGCGGCACCTCTTTTCGCTTGAGATATTCCTTGAAAAAGGGCACATAGTCATTAACGGCCTGCTGACAAATTCCGGCGCTTACGGCAAAGAGGAATTATCCGCCTCATTTAACGCAGCCGCGGGACCCGGAGTATCATGGGATAGGGAAGAGAGAATAATATACAGCATAAATACTTCGTGGGCGGGCGAAACAAAAATGTTTTTCGAGTCCATAGAAAAAAATATGCCGGTGCCAGTGGGCAATTCCAGCGACGCTCAAAAGCTGATGAGGCTGGTAGACATGATCTACAAGGAAAAATAACATGTTAAATTTAAGAGGCAAAACAGCCGTTGTTACTGGCGGAACCAGGGGCATCGGCAAAGCTGTCTGCGAAGCGTTTGCCGGCGCAGGCTGTAATGTTGTCGCAACCGGGACGCAGGCCGTGGATAAGCCGGGCGCCCGTATAAAATATTTAAAGCTGAACCTTTTAGATGACGGCAGCATAGCATCGTTTCTCGGCGAATTAAGCAAACTAAAACAGATTGACATCCTGGTTAACAATGCAGGTATTAATATACTCGAATCCATAGACCGCATTGAAGATACCAGCTGGGAGAATATTTTAAAAGTCAATCTTACAGGCCCCATGCGAATATCGCGTGCGGTAGCCGCAATAATGATGAAAAAAAAGAACAGCGGCAGGATTCTTAACGTAAGCTCGATATGGGGCATAAAGTCAAAAGAAAAAAGAAACGCTTATTCCGCAAGCAAAACAGGGCTTATAGGGCTTACGCGTGCCATGGCGCTTGACCTCGCGCCATTCAATATACTGGTAAACGCGCTTTGCCCCGGCTTTACCTCGACGGAATTAACAAAATCAATGCTGACTAAACCTGAAATGCTTAAACTTGCGCGCCAGGTGCCGCTTGGACGGTTTGCAACGCCCGGGGAAATTGCGAACACGGCGTTATTTTTATGTTCGGACATGAATACATACATAACCGGGCAATCAATTATTGTAGACGGAGGATTCGTAATCAGATGAATATAAAATCAAAAATCAAAAATTACAAGCTGGAGTTTATCGAAAACTCCCTGCAAAAGAAGGATGAAATATTTTCAAGTATTACATTCAGGAAGCCTTATTATTTTATTGATAAGAATTTCTATGATATATACAAGGAACGGATAGATGCAATTACCTACAACAACTTCGTTATTATAATTGCAGCCGAGGAAAACAATAAATCATATTTGAAACTCGCCGAGTATTTCAGGGCGCTCGTCGAAAATAAATTTACGCGCGGGGATTTGCTGGTAACCTTCGGCGGCGGAATTTTGCAGGACATCAGCGGTTTCATCGCTTCGACCCTTTATCGCGGCATAAAGTGGATGTATTTTCCGACCACATTGCTTGCCCAGTCGGACAGTTGCATAGGCTCAAAAACATCAATTAATTTCGACAACAGCAAAAACCTGATAGGCACTTTTTATCCTCCGGACATAATTATAAACGACGCAACATTCTCGAAAACCTTAAGCCCCGAATATTTCAACAGCGGGCTGGGAGAGATCATAAAATTCCACCTCATGTCCGATGAGAAAGGCTACTCGTTATTGAAAAAATACCTTGCGTACCCGGATTTGAGAAGCAACGCCTTCTTTAAACGGATTATTAAATCCACGCTGAAAATTAAATACTCTTATTTTAAGGGCGATGAATTCGATTCCGGCAGGAGAAACCTTCTTAATTACGGCCACTGTTTCGGCCATGCCCTGGAATCCGCCACCAATTTCAAGGTATGCCATGGCGAAGCGGTTATAGTCGGTATGGGGTTTGCCAATCTCCTGTCCCTGCGCAGGGGCATAATGTCTAAAGAGAAATATGAGGAATTTGAGTCAATCTTGAGAAGATTCTATCCGCGTTTCGATATCGGCAAGGTCTCAGTTGATGATTTAATCTATCATCTTGGACGCGAT
>Ga0208953_1001844_pt1 | contig 10970 bp, 9 predicted proteins | sample RifOxyB2_FD_184033 | JGI IMG/M metagenome (GOLD analysis project Ga0208953, IMG submission 184033) | Groundwater microbial communities from Rifle, Colorado - Rifle Oxygen_injection B2 (SPAdes) | ecosystem: Environmental > Aquatic > Deep subsurface > Groundwater | place: USA: Rifle, Colorado... | reverse complement strand
GCCGCTGGTGCCGCCATAAAAATAGCTTAGCATGTACTTCACATCCACCACGGTTATCCCCAGAAGATTCTTAACTTTAACTCCGTATGTTATTTCCTTCGGACCTTTCCAGCCCGCGATGGTGTTCCAGTCCACCCAGTTGGGCATGGCATTGGCGTAATTGGAGGAGTAATTGCCGTTTGGTTGGGCGCTGTTGATAACGCCCCAGGCCGTAAGGCCGGCGTTCACGATCGCTCCGACAGCGATCGGGGCAGCCTTTTCGCTTTTGCCGGGCAGAAACTCCAGTTTCGCGGGCGAATTATTATCGGTTTCAGTGACCGTAATGGAAACGTCGGCGATAGTCGAATAGGCGGCATCATTGATATCCGGCGCGGGGTTAGCGAATGAAAAACCGTGTGGCAGGAGAATTATGGAAAGTGCTGTTAATAGTATTTTCTTATTGGACATGAGAACCTCCTAAGTTTTTATCGCTGGTATAGTTTATAGCGCGGCGGTGATTATCACAAGTGAGCAAAGGCCTATAAGTTCCTGGGTACTATGGTCCGATATGTGTGAAACGGGCAAAGGCAGGCCTGTCCCAAGAAAAAAGACGAAAACGAGAGAACCCTCCGTTAATGGTAAGATGTTTTTGCTTAGAAAACAGTCTTTCCCGACGGAGGATTCTCTATGTCCCATTATAGCACATTGTTTTCCAGCGTCCTTTCCCAGATACCGAGACATCATTTTGAAAATCTCGTAAAGCAGCATGGTGCTGACCGCTATACCAAGCGGCTCAGCACTTGGAACCAGTTCACGGCGCTTCTGTATTCGCAGATAAGCGGCCTTGAAAGCCTGCGTGAAATAGAAAACGCCTTCGCCGTGCAGGCTATGCGAACTTATCACCTTGGCCTGCCCGCTCAAATCTGCCGTAATACGCTGTCCCACGCCAACAGTAAGCGTGACTGGCGCATATATGAAGGGATGTTCTATAAACTGCTGGCCAGATGCCGGGATCTGACCCCGAAGCATAAGTTTAAATTCACAAACCCGCTTTATAGCATAGATGCGACGACCGTCAGCCTATGCCTTTCTTTGTTCCCCTGGTCCAGGATAAAGCATAAGAAGGGCGCCATAAAAATGCATTTTCAGTACGATCACAGCGGGGATATCCCGTGCTTTATGGTCATGACCAGAGGGAATGAGAATGACGTTGTCGCAGCACGGGCACATTTTAAGCTTTCGCGGGACAGCATCTATTGCTTCGACAGGGGGTATGTTGATTCTAAGTGGTTCCGCCGTATAAGCGACGCCGGGGCGTTTTTCGTTACCCGGCTGCGGAGACGGCTTCCATACCGCGTTGTGGGACAGCATGCCAGTTTCAATGGCCCCGCCAAAGGGATTCTAAGCGATCATGTCGTGGAATTTTCGGGTGCCAGGAGCAAAGAGGCGTATCCGAAATGGATGAGGCTGGTCGTCTACAAGGAGCCGGGGGTCAACGGGCGTATTTTTGAGTTTTTGACAAACCACTTGCAGCTTCCCGCGCGGACCGTAGCGGACATATATAAATCCCGCTGGCAGATAGAGTCGTTTTTCAGGTGGGTAAAGCAGAATCTGAAGATAAAGACATTTTTGGGGACCAGCGAGAACGCGGTATTGACGCAGATCTGGACGGCGATGTGTTATTACCTGCTTTTGGCCTACATCAAGTACCAAAGCCGGTATTCACGTTCACTGTACTATCTGCACATGGTGATAAGAGCGGCTCTAATGGAACGAATTTCATTGCTGGACACTTTAAGTTTGAGCCAAAATCGGTTAAGCAGAATCAGGGACGATGAGTTGCAGCCTTACCTGCCTTTCGCATAAAAATGTAAACGCGGCAGGCAAATCATAGGTGCGGGTGCCGGGGATCGGGTTCCAAAAACCGTCCGGAGGTCGAGCCTTGCATAAGCGGCGAGACCGAGGAGCGGAAGGGCGGGCACGGTGCTGCCCGACCCTGGTTTTTGGAACCCGATCCCCGGCAGGTCCCGCGAACTTGCAGGCCTGCCGTTCCCTTTTGCAGAAAGGCAGACACGTATCAGAAAACTTTCTTGGGACAGCCGTGTTCCAAAAGACCTATATCAATTGGGGCCCAAAGCCTCACGACATTTCAGGCCGCTCCATCTATACTATGCATATCGCAGTGAAACCCTGAGCATGTAAAAGGGTGAGAATCATAATCAAAGCAAGGGAGAATAAAAATGAATAAACCGGCATTAACCATGTTTGCGGTGTGCGCGTTTACTTCGGCGGGATTTTGCGGAGCGTTGGCGGATATAAAGGGGATAACTGAGAAAGCGGCGGGTAATAGGACTGAAATTTCGGTTCCAGCGGCTATTCCTGTCAGGATGGCGCCTGAAGTCAGCTTCGGTGCAATGCTGGGAACCCTCACCGCCGCCGCAAAAGGCGCGTGCGAGAAAACCGCGGCAAGCGCCACTGAGAAAAAATTCAAGGACTACTTTTTTGAAAACGGCAAGCGCATACGCACTATTGAAAATGTCACATGCGAGCGGAAAAAATCCAAAGACGGGGTTTATTACAAATCCTGCGCTTTAGACGCCAGCAACGGCGAAGGCGCGGGTGATGTTTCTTTCAACGCCTTGCTGAATGATTCCTGTACCGGCGCTTTTTCGATATTTATTACCGGCGAGGAATAATACCGGTCCCCGGACAAAACGCCTTGCGGCTGATGCTGGAAGGCGTTTTTATTGTTGCCACGAATGCGCGGCGCTTTGGATGCCACCGATCCGGGTCCAGATATCGGACGTAGTCTCAGAACAATGTCCACATCAAAAGAAACTCTTGAGTTTTTGCGGGATGCACTGGCGTTGGTGCCGGAAGTGAAGTTTAGGGCGATGATGGGGGAATATTGCGTGTATAGTGCGGGACGTGTGTTCGGGTTGATCTGCGATGACGTCCTTTTCCTTAAGACCACGCCTGCAACGCTGCACTTGTTCCGGGACCGGACGACACGCGCGTACCCGGGCAGCAGGAACACGTGCCAAGTGAACGCGGATTGGCTTGAGGACCGGGAAAAGATGGCCGGGATTGTTCGCGAAACTCTGTCACATTTGCCGACACCCGCGGCCAAGCCCGCACAGAAGAAGGGGATCGTGAACAAGAAGCATAGATGAACAACCATAAATCAATCCCTGCCATTTCAACCAAACAGGTTCAGGCCGCTTCCGAATTGCTGGAAGCCATTGCCGGCAACCGCGGATTGCTGGCCGGCGTTCCCGAGAGCGAACGCACGCGCCTGCTATCTGTCGCCGGTCAGATCTCCCGTCCCGAAGCCCGATCGCGGCGACAGCTGGTGAAGGCGTATGAACGGCAGCGCAAGGCCGCCAAATCGGAATATGCCGAGAGCGTGTTAAACCGGACGGGGATCCGCAAGTTGCGCCGCCGATCCGTTTTCACCACCCCCAACGCGCACTTCAGCCGCGGATTATCAAACGAGCGGCATTCACATGAACTCCGTGGATACCGGCTGGGTGACGGATGAAGACCCGGCGCAAATCGCGGCGCGTAAAATCGCGGAGCATCGCTTTCATCCGCCGTTGGACATCGTTGATGGCGCCGCGCGCATTGTTGACCCGATCATCTCCGGCTTTAACACCGGGGAACATGTCTGGGGTAAATTCCTGAAAGATTATAAGCCGACGGATTGGTGATAAAAATGACTCCCTTCGATAAAAACCCAAAAGATCCTTTGCATGGTATTACGCTGGAGAATATCCTCACCCAGCTTATCCAGCGGCATGGTTGGGGAGAGATGGCCCGACGCATCCCCGTCCGTTGTTTTCAATACAATCCCAGCATTAAATCCAGCCTCACGTTCCTGCGAAAAACGCCGTGGGCGCGCAAACGGGTGGAAGATTGGTTCATCCGCGAACTTTAATTATGAAGGATGTTACTATGGAAGAATTGATCGAAGCCTATGTAAAAAGCCTGTTGACAAACCAGCGGTGGGAGTGTATAGTCTAGTGTAAGATTAGTTGAAAGGGCGAAAACCGGTTTAAGGGGTGTTATGAAAATCAAAACAGGAATTGCTGCAACGACGTTGATATTTGTGTCCGCGTCGTGGTTGATCTCGGTTCATAAAAATACACTTACCAATCCATCCGATTTCAGGGATGCGATACGCGATACCGCTGTGGATACGCTTAAGTCGTCCGCCGATAATGCGGATATTGCGGTTCCGTCAGCGCCCGTTCCGGCCATGGCGGAGAATGGCGATCAAGCGACTGTGTCACACCGGTCAGGAACAACTGTGTTATATCATTACGACCCTGCGTCGCTCCAACCATATGAGTTAAGCCATATAGATGTCTTGAATATGGATCTTGCCGAACAGCATTTCGGAAAAGACACAAAGAGGGATCTGACTGATATCCTTTTACTGGGCGCTGGCGCCTATGAAATAGGCTATGCGCTTAATGATAACAACTCTTTTGCCAACGTTTATGGCGATCCCAGCCGTACCCGGCATTTCTTCGCATGCGCGGGGCTTTCCACGCTGGTTTATATGCTTACCTTGGAATCTGTGCCGGTGGATAATCATAAAAGGTATCTGGTCAGCGTTGGTTTTGCCACGTTTGTGGGTTTGGCCAAAGAGGTTGCGGGGGAGATTATTTATCAGGACAGACCAAGCGCCAAGTTCGACTGGGGAGATATGGCCGCTAATTTTATCGGTGCAAACGTAGGATACTTTATCACAAATACTATTCACAAAAAACAGATTAAAAAAAAGCGCAATGCCGCTGCTCTTGGAATGGTGAAAATCACCGGCTCACGGCTGGAGCGGCTTAATGCGCCTGATGGGGCGGAAAAACTTTATACTTATTATACCCGGCTTTACGCCTATTCCGCCTATAAACGCAGAATGGAAATAAGGGATAAAGCCGCTAAGGCAGGAAATCCCGAGGATTTTAAGAAGGCGGTTGAGGAAGGGATGAATTCCATTCGTCCGGAAAATCCATATCGCGCCAAATTTGAGCTTATACTGCGATCAAACATGAAAAACTGGGATACGGGACTGGTTATGTTGCCCGGTTCGCTGCTTGAAGACGCTTTCAGGGAAGATTGCAGGGTTTATTATGAAACTTTGAAAACAAAGCCATCAGACTACTGGAGAACGTTGCTGGCAGGGGGACTTTATACATCCTTGCGTGAAATTCCAATCAAAGATCCAAAGAAAGTTCAGGAATACATGCTTCAGGCCGGATTTACCGGAAAAGAGATCGGTTCTGTGGAAAAACAATCGACGTTACCGGTAAAATCACAAGGTTAATAAAAGGTTTGCGTTAAATTATAGAGACAACTACCGCCCGTGTCTGCCTATCGGCAACTGGCGGTAGTTGTGTTTGTGGGCCCACCTGGTACACTGCTGTAAAGTTGCAGCCAGAATTGACCCACCAGTTGCAGTATGTCCCCAGCGAATAATGTGGCAAAAGCGGGTCAATTTCGGTTGCAACTTTACAGGGTTTTGGCGCCAGGTTTTACCTGCCGATTTTGCAAATTGTTGTTAATTTACTAATATATATTGACCTTATATGCCGAGGTAGCTCAACGGTAGAGCAATCGCTTCGTAAGCGATAGGTTGTGGGTTCAAATCCCATCCTCGGCTATCATTGAAAAGGACCGACACCAGCGGCTTAATAAAACGGTATCTCGGAATCCATGTCTAAAAAAAATTACCCCCAGTTGCCGGAATTCTCCGATATTAACTTCGCGCCCGGAGTGGCCTTCGCAAGAAAAATAATATGGTGGTGGCTCCCGCTCCTCTATCTCCTGATATCCGACTCTTTCTATCTTCGCACTTACGATTCCGCCCAGGTTAAGATCACGCTGCTTCAGATGGGCGGCTTTTCTCTGGTGGGGCTATGGGTGTCGCTTCTGGTTCTGGAGGGGCGTAAGGCGTTCCGAAAGGAAGACTTCGTGCTTCTCGCGCCTTTTTTTGCCTACCTGGTGTACACCCTTTTCTCATTCTGGCATGCTCCCTACAAGGGCCCCAGCGTGGATGATCTAGTCCGCTACGTTCTGTATATGTCGGTATCCCTGATCGTTATCCGGGAATTCAACGAAAGCGCCGTAAACCGTCTGACCAAAATACTGATCATCACCGCCTATATCGCGGTGCTCTACGGTTTTGTCCAGTTCCTGGACAGCCGCTATTTCCCTTCGAAAGATGTGGGCCCCGGGATAGACCCCTTTGTCTGGCGACAGGCTTTCGGCCCCCGGGTTTTCTCCACCTACGGCAATCCGAATTTTTTCGGCAACTTCCTGGTTCTCATTCTACCCATAGTGGTGACGCAGTACATGAAGACCCGCTCTATTTATCTACTGCCTCTCATCTTCCTTGATCTTCTGTGTCTTTTCGGCACGGACACCAAAGGCGCCTGGATAGGCTTCTTTATCTCCGTCAGCATCTTCGTGGCGATATACGTCTCTTTCTTCACTCAGGCTACCCGGCAGCGGCGTATTAAGGTTTTTTCCGCCTTGGTGCTAATGTCGATAATGGGGGTGACCGGGGTGCTTATTTACGGAATGAAGCGTCCCGCCTCGGTCAATTTCCGGGTGGCGACGTGGCTGTCCACCTGGGAAATGTTAGGAGCGCATCCGTTTATCGGTAATGGAGTGGGCGGCTTTAAGGTCATTTACCCGGCTTACAGAAGGCCGGTTATCTTTCATATAGAGAACAAACACAATACCGAAACAGACCACGCAGAACAGGAGCATCTGGAACAGTGGATGGACAATGGCCTTATAGGCTTCGGTATCTACCTGTGGCTCATCGTCTTCGTGGTCACGGTTGGGTTGCGCGGGCTTAATGCCCTCACGGAAAACCTTAAAGGCAGCCGTCCGCCGCCTGTGGCCTATGATCTGCTGGGGTATCTTACGGCCCTGCTGGGGATGCTTTTGCATAACTTTACCGATGTCAGCATGCGTTTCGTTTCCTCAGGCATCTTCCTGGGGCTTCTTCCCGGCGTTATAATAAATATCGCCCGCGGACAGGCGCTTTGGGAACTTCATTATAAAGAGGATAAATCCGAAGTCCAGGAACACGCCCACGCGGAGAGTTGTTCCACGCTATATTCCTATACACTGTGGGCTTTAAGAGCCGTTGCCGCGGTCTGCGTGGTTTACTTGATTTTTCTTCAGCTCCGTGAATTTTCGGAACTCCAGGGACCGCTGCGCGGCTATGTTCTGGGCGGAGAGATATTGCAATGGTGGATCTCCTGGACCGTTATGCTGGCATTAACATTAGGCCTGGGGTACGCGTTCCTCAAGATCATCCTTAAAGGAATGTCGCTGGCTGTGCCCCTGCTGGTTCTGCTGACGCTTATGCCTATCTACTATTTCTGGGGCTGGTTTAAAGGCGACGTCTATCATAATATGGCGATATTTTTTTCCAAGCAGGGCAAGTGGGAGGAGGCCATCACATACTATAAGCGGGTAAATCACTTTAACCCATACTTCATCATGCCCTATTATTTTGTCGGCAATGTGTTTAACGATCGCTTCAATATGCAATCTCAGTACAAGCCGGAATGGGGGGACGAAAACGGGGTCCCTCGCACAGATTTCGAGCGCGCCATGGCCGCCTATGAAAAAGTGCGCGCCATCGCCCCCAACTATGTGCAGATGCACCACCAGGTGGGCACACTGTATATGAAAATGCACGATCATTATATGAACCAGGGGAAAACCAGTGAGGCCGCTGAAAGTCTTAATAAAGCCCTGGCCCGGTTGAATGTCTATGAGAATCTGGACCCCATCTATCCCGCTAACTACTACAGGAAAGCCCAGATCTACATTTCCAGGCGCGATTACGCATCGGCCGAGCGGGAATACCTGAATAATATTAATGCCTGGAAGTGCTACATTAAAGGCCACAAACATGATACCGTGGAAGCCTATACCTACCTCGGCAACGTGGAGTACGCCATGGGCAAGCAGAAGGAAGCTTTTGAAGCGTACGGTAAAGCGCTGGAGATAAACCCGGAAGCCCAGCCTGCCAAGAACCAGTATGCGGCTCTTAAACAGAAATTCGGAGTTAATGTGTGGGTTGAGCCGAAAAAACCAAGCAAATAATGTCACAAAATTCTGAAAAAACAGCGCGCACTTCGCCGCCGTTTCTAGCAGCTTACGGACATAATTCGGTGAATAGCGCAGGATATAAGTTTTTTCTGACTTTTTTCCTCGTAACGGCTTTTTTCGTTTCGCCTCTCCTGTTTTTTACAGATCTGACGCGCAATCCCTATTATCTGCAGATAACGCTTCTGAACTCGTCCGTCCTGATCGCTTTCGCTATCGTGCTTGCGGCGGCGGTCAGGGGCAAATCCTGGACGCTGCCGCAGAATATCCTGTACAAGCCGCTGACGGCCCTGCTGATCGTGATGCTGTTGAGTTTTACCCACGCATACTTCAGCCATACGGCTTTTTTCCGTCCTTCAATGCTCAGCGAATTTACCCGCGCCGCGGTGTTCATGACGGTTAATTGCGTCCTGGTTTTCCTGCTGGCCCAGAAAGTGCCGTTTGATTCCGATCCTCAACGCCGTTCCGCGTACGGATGGCTGGCTTTTATCCTGCTTTGGGGAGGGCTGTGGCTCCTGTTCCCGGACCTCAAGACCCCGGCCTCGGGAGAAAGCCTTATGTCTCGTTTTTGGGACCCCTACGGCGGCCTCCTCTGGCTGGCCGGAGTCGCCGCCGCCTGGTACCTTGTCCGCCGGTTCAATCAGGAGGATTTTCTCCATCTGGCGATGTCGGTAGGAGGGTTGGCCTCAATATACGGCGTGCTGCAGTATTTCGGCGTAGAACTGATCTGGGCACGGTTATTGAATCCATACGGCAACCGTTCCGTCTCCACTTTCGGAAACCCTAACTTCGTATCCTCCTATATTGTAATGCTCCTGCCTTTCGCGCTGGCGTACCTGTTGGCCGCCAGAAAAACGCCGCAGCGTTTTTTTTATGGTTTTTTGTTCCTGTCGTATGAGGCCATGCTGATGGCCAGCCTGACCCGTTCCTCCTGGATAGGTGCCGCCGCGGCGATGGCTTCCGTCTTCACCTTCAAAGAATATCGCTTAAAATTCCTGGAAAATAAAAATTTTCTCGGCTGGTTTTTGGCCGGGGCGTTGGTGTTTCTTTTTATCTGGCCCGCGCAATCGCTTAAGCCTTTTAGTTCCGGACTGACGGAACGCCTGAGCGAAGGGACCGGCAGAATGGTTTCGCCTTCGGCGCTTTCGCTGGGCGCGGTGCCGGGTAAAATATATTCGTCCTTCCATCAGCGCCTGCTGATCTGGACTTCGGCCTGGCAGATGGGCCTTGAAGGCCCTATGCTGGGCAAGGGGTGGGGACTTTTTGAGAATTTTTATCCGTTCTACCAGGGCCGGCTGCTTTGCAATTTCGAGAATATCCGTTTTTTGCGGACCCACGCCAACAACGCGCATAATGAGATAATGGAAATGTTTTCGCAGACCGGTATCCTCGGACTGGGCATATATCTCTGGCTTTTTGCGGTCCTTTTCGCCGCCTTCTTGCGCTATTACAGAAGTTCCGGCCCGGAAGAGCGGTACTGGACGGTTCCTTTCGCGGCGGCGATCATCGGCATGCTGGCGGATAATATGTTCAACGTGTCATTGCATTTCGCTGTGCCGGCCCTGATCTTCTGGTGGCTGCTGGGAGCGTTTTCCAAGAAACTTTCCGGTTCACGCGAAAGCGGGACACGGTTGTGGAAAAAACCGACCATCGGAGCCGCGGCGGCGGGAATATTGATGCTGCTTTGCGCGGCCGGAGTATGGTACTGGTCCGCGCAGTTCATGCGCGAAATGTACTATTTCCGCGGGTTTAAAGATATGCGCAGAAATGATTTCAGCGGGGCGGCGGCCGCGTTGAGAAAAGCGTATAACAGTCATGGGCGCGAAGTTAACAATAATTATGAGCTGGCAAACGCCTATGTACGGGTCGGCGATCTTCCCTCAGGGGAGTGGGCTTATGGAGAAGCGTTAAAATCCAACGCCGGCTACGACGAGATATATTTCAACATGGGGATAGTGCAAAAACGTCTCGGCAGGACGGAAGCGGCCTTGAATAATTTTAAGGTTTCCGCTTTTATAAATCCGCTCAACGCTCCGGCTTTTAACGCCAGGTGTTTAATATACGTTAAAGACTCGGGGCGATACGCCAAAGAGGTGGTGGAAATTTTTAAACAGGCGGCCGGGGTCTTCCCCGAAGACCCAGGTATTTTAAACACCCTGGGCTATTTTAATGCCGCGCTTAAGGATTACCGCGCGGCCAAGGACGCGTATGGGCGCGGGGTCAGAGTAAATCCCGGGGACGCCATGCTGACCCAGAACCTGGCCGGTATGGCGGCTCAACTGGGCCTGAAGAACGATCCCGACGTTATCTGGCTCAGGAAGTTCCAGGAAGTTCAGGGACGTTTGGGGGCGAACGACTTTTCCCGGCCCGCCAGGGCCGCGGCGGACGACCTGGTGCGGCTTGAGCCGCAAAACCCCAACGCGCTCGCGCTGCGGGCCAGGATGAGTTTTAAAGCGGGCGATGAAAAAGGCGCGAAGCAGGACCTTATGAACGCCCTGATAGCCAGGCCGCGGGATAACAATATGCGTTACGGGTTGGCGGTGATCTACGAGAGAGAAAGGGATTACACGTCCGCCCGGCGGGAATGGGGAACCCTGTTGCAGCTTGAACCAGGCAACACGATGGTGGCGGAACGACTCAGGAATTTGCCGCCGCGGTAGTATGCGGCTTGGGGATGAAAGGGGAATAACTTTTTTAGACTTCCGGGGCATTCTTCTTTCCTTGCCGTACTTGTTCACAAAAAGAAGGATCCGGGATTAACCCGAAAAATTCAGTTGAATTTTTCCCTTCGCGGAGCTCAGGTGCGCTTCGCGCGGCATACACCCTCGAAAACCTGGCGCGCATTGCGCTTGGTT
>Ga0208953_1001840_pt1 | contig 10987 bp, 9 predicted proteins | sample RifOxyB2_FD_184033 | JGI IMG/M metagenome (GOLD analysis project Ga0208953, IMG submission 184033) | Groundwater microbial communities from Rifle, Colorado - Rifle Oxygen_injection B2 (SPAdes) | ecosystem: Environmental > Aquatic > Deep subsurface > Groundwater | place: USA: Rifle, Colorado... | reverse complement strand
GTGGCTCGCGGAGGCCGTCCTCAAGGACAAGCTGGACGTCCGTGTGATGCCTCAGCTGCACAAGATCATCTGGGGCGATGAGGACAACAGGTGAGCCTCAGCCCCTGAACACAGGCCTCTTGGAGAGCATCCTCGGCAGCGGGAGCCTAGCCGTGGGATATCCCTTGGTCAAGCGCTCGATCTCCTCTGTGATCTCGACCTTGGTCATGTGCTTGACCTCTCCGGAGCGGTGCCTCACTGGTATCTTCTCCGAGGCCCGTTCCTTCTCTCCAAGGACGATTATCATCGGGATCCATTCCATCTCCGCGTTCCTGATCTTCTTCCCGACCTTGTCGTCGGAGTCGTCGATGTCCACCCTTCCCTTGATGGAGTCGGCGAGCGTGGTGCAGTCCTGGACGAACTCATGGTTCACGGGAATGAGTCTGACCTGGGTCGGCGACAGCCAGAACGGCAGGCTGGGCTTCTCGTGTTTGAGAGCCTCCTCGAGCAGGACATACATCCAGCGTTCGATCGAGCCGATGGATGAGTGTGTGATGATGCAGCCACGCTTCTTGCCCTCGGCGTCGGTGTAGACGATCCCGTACCTCTCGGCGTCCTCGACGTCCAGCTGGACCGTGCTCAACTGAACGGCCCCGCCGACTGAGTCGATGCCCTGGAACTCGTGTTTCACGGCCCAGTAGTGCTTCATCTCGGACAGGACCTCGATGAGTGCCGGCTTCTTGGAGTACTTGAGCAGTTCGACGATGTTCTGCTTGTACTTGTCGTAGAACTCCTTGACGATCCGGAACGCTACCGTGTATTCCACGCCAGTGGCGTCCGCGAGGTCCCCGTAGCTCTTGTAGAGGAGCATGTACTCCTTCCAGCCGTCGTCGATGTCAGCGACGAAGCAGTGGACATCCGGCATATGGAACGCACGGAGCCGCTTGAGGCCCGTGAGCTCGCCCCTCTGCTCCAGCCTGAAGCTCTTGGAGAACTCGTAGACTCTGAGCGGGAGGTTCTTGTAGCTGATCGTGGCCCCCTTCAGCATCCGGAACAGACCGAAGTCTCCGGCGAACCTGAGGACGAACTCCCTCTTCTCGTCCGTCTTGAGCGTGTAGTGCCTCTCGTGGAACGACATGCCCTGGCTCCTGATATCGGGCATGGACCAATCGTACAGGATGGGCGTGTCTATCTGGACCGCGCCGATCCTGTCGAGCGCGATCTCCTCGGCCCAGCTCTCGAGGAGGCTGAATATGAGATGCCCCTTGGGGTACATCCTGAAATGGCCTCTGTCGCTCGCCTCCTCGTAGTCCACGAGCTCGAGCCTCTGCATGGCTTTGATTGACGGGGGCTCGATGCCCTTGGACCTCCCGACCTCCTCGGATATGATGAATGTCTTGAGGGACGGGTAATCGTCCAGGAACTTCATGGAATCGATGTTCTTGAGGTCCAACCGGATCTCCTCGCCGTCGGGTGTGAGGATGAAGAAGTCGCTCCTGATCTTCTCGACGACTTCCTCCCTGGTTTTCTTCTGCCCGGCATCGAACTCCCGGGAAAGCTCTGAGAGCGGGTGGCCTTTGCACTTGATCTCGAAGCCCTTGTACCATCCGAAGGGGGACCTGTGGACGTCCATCCCTTTGGACGATATCGCGGCCTCCGTGGCCTTGAGCACAGCGATAGCCTGGTCTGGCCTTGCCAGGTCCGAGCTCAGGTGCGCATAGGGGTAGAGGACGACGCTCCTGGCCTCCACCTTGGAGAATACCTCCGCGATGTCGGTCGCCGCGACCTCGGCGATTGCATCCGCATTGTCGTCCGATGATTCGACCGTCGTGAATACGACAAGGGGCTCCTGGAACGTGTGCTTCCTGGGAGCGCCGGCTGGGATCTCCTCCGCCATCTTCGTGGGATCCTTGACTTCGTACTCGAATTTGTCCGCGTGGATGATGAGGACCCTCATCTTAACCGCCGTTGAAATGACGGGACACATATTAAAAGGATGCATGCCTCCCAGACCATTGCCACAGAGCGAAATATACATGGCCGTGTGGCGATACAGGTCTCGGTCTCTGATAGCAGATGGGAGGCACTCAGTTGCGGGACAGCGTCGAGTCGGGTCCACGGATGGGACCATCTGATACCAACAACCACGGGCACGAAGAAGTTCGGAAGGCGAAGGCCTACAAGGGGATATGTGTCGCCCTGCCCCACAAGGGCAAGCCTACAAAGATATTCGGCAACAGCCCGGCGGAGTTCATATCCACGCTCCAGGGTTCGAGCCTGGGCTGGGTCAACTTCACCACTGACGACCTGGAGAAGGACGGCACAGAGGTGGCCGTGAAGCTCGGGTTCAGCGACTCGCTGGTCTCGACCCTGCTCAAGGGGTACTACGCCTCATTCGAGGACAGGGACACCGAGATGGGGATCATGGTCCCCGCCGTCAAGGTCTCCAAGCTGGATGTCAAAGCCTTCCCGCTCATCATACTGGTGCGCAAGGACCTCATCGTGACCATCCACAGCCGGAACGTGGAGAGGCTGGTCCTGTTCTCGAGGTATGCGGACGCCTTCCTGAGGAAGCTCCCGGAGGGCATGTCCCTGAGCGACCGCCTCACCATGATGCTCGTCAGGATACTCGATGAGAACAACTCACACAACTTCGAGCACTTGAGGGAGATCGAGGAGCAGGCGGACTCCATGGGTGAGCTCCTCCTGGACCCCGAGTCCCCCAGACTGGAGATAGGCAGGAAGATCTACCAGCTGAAGCACGCGCTCATCACCTATCTGAACACACTCTGGCGGACCGCGGATGTCCTCCACTCGCTCCGGTTCGGCGATGCCGAGCTCATCGCGGACAACCCCAAGACCCTGGCCAAGGTGGGCCTGCTCGTCGAGGATGTGAACCGCCAGATATCATTGAGCGAGCACATGTCCGAGGTCCTCGCCTCCGGCCTTGAGGTGCTGCAGGCCCTCTACAACAACCAGCTGCAGACCCTTAACAACCGCATGACGATGACCATAACCTGGCTGACGATCCTGGGTACCGCGGTGCTGGTTCCGAACACCATCGCTACGGTCGTCGGTTCCCTCGGAGGGATGGATAGCAACATGCTGTTCTGGTACGGCGCGGTCCTCGTCCTCGCGACCGTGAACTCGACGTATCTGGCATACTGGTGGGTCAAGCGTTGGGTCAAGCTGCCCACGGACCGCTGACCCCGTATCGGTCTATGATTCGTCGCCGGAATTCTTTTTAACTAGCTCAGGGCATAGGTACACCGAGGACTGGAAACTTGAAGGAATTCGATGTCTTCGTCCAGGACAAACCCGGAGAGCTGGCCAAGGTGTGTGAGCTCCTTGGGAACAACGGCGTGAACATCAAGGGCATCGCCAGCGAGCGAAACAACGCGAAGCCCCTGATAAGGGTCGTGACCGACGATGAGGCGACGGCCAAGGCCGCGCTGGCGAAATCTGGCATAGGGTACGATTTGAAGGATGTCGTCTCGATCAGGCTACCGGACAAGCCCGGCGAGCTGGGCAAGATCGCCAAGAAACTGGCCAGGGCCATGGTCAACGTCGATTCCATCTACATCCTCGGGAAGGACGGCGGCCACACGGACATGATATTGACCGTCGACAACAAGAAGAAGGCCGAAGAGGCTCTCAGGTAGCCGCTGCTGGCCCCCTTCCCAGGGAAAGTCGTCTTATTCAACGCGGTGTCTCAGTCCAGGCTCTTGCCCCGCCTGACCAGGATCTCCTCGAGCAGGTTCCTCGCCTCCCGGACTTTGGCCAGCTCCTCATGGGAGAGGTCGAGTCTCAGGAGGTGTGACCAGACCTTCGAGAGGGCGTGGTACGACTCCCTTATCAGGTCCAGGTCCTCGTCTGCCAGAGATGGTTCCTCAGGTGGCTTCTCCTCCGTGAGCCTGTAGAGGGCGTTGCGGCCGATCTTGGTCCTCTTCACGACGCCCTTCCTCTCGAGTTTCTGTAGCGCCTGGGTCGCGCCGGATTGCGTGATCTTGAGTTCGGATGCCAAGAGGGTCGGGGAGTTGATCCCTCGCCTCAGTATGTCGACGATATGCTTCTCTCGGTCCGTCAGGGTCATTCTAAGCACCTATAAGTGAAGTATTAGCACATGCTTATGCGTACTTATGTTTGCTTATATGTTTCAGCTACAGGACCTGATGGTTCTAGCCGTACAATATCGTTTCGGGTGAGGGCCAGTTGTTCTGAAGTCGTTCGCTTAACGGTTGCTGGAATCCTTAACTTATTCATGTGGGTGGGCGGGCGCCCATGCAGGCAATGATGCCGAGGAGTTCCTGCGCTCGAAAGAATCGACTCACATGAGCGCTCAATTGCTCATTCACGGGCGGCGGAGTCTTCTCAGTACCTGAATTCGTTCGACATCACTCTCACATTCTGGCCAGGTACCTCACCTTCGTGAGGCTTCCGCACCTCGATTAGGTTGAGAACGTCGTATCCGTGCGCCTTGAGGAACCCGATTACGCCTTCGTTGTTAGGGTGGACCCACGTGTAGAGGGTATCTTGTCCTCCACTTCGGGCGACTTCCTCGGCTTTGGCAAACAGGGCCCCACCGACACCCGCCCTCCTGCGCGGCTCGTCGACATAGATGGACTCCGCCCAGGTCACGCCGTCGACGGTTCTGCACACGATGAATCCCGCCAGGCCAGCGCCGTCCGTTTCGGCGACATAGATGCTGTATCCATGCCTCAAGGAATCGTCGAGCTCCCCCCTCGCTGCCATCAGGTCGGGTTCGGCCCGCGTAGCCTTGAATCCGTCTAGGGTGATTCTGAGCCCTGCGATGAGACGGGTCAGCTCCTCCGCGTCCGAGGCTCGGTACTCCCTTACGTTCACCAAATCCCCGTGGCGCGATGCCACTCGCGGTGCAAGAACGTGTCGGCGGCCGTGTCGTGGCTGAGTGCAGACTACTGGGGCGGATTCCCCTGCCCCTTGTCTATCTCCGAGATCTCCTCCTCGGTGGTCCTCTTCTTCGGCTTCTTGATGGAGCCGGGGATCAGCACGTTCATGAACCTCTCGAAGTACATCTTCTCCCTGAGCACGGCTTCTCTGTCTGTCTCCAGTTCGGCCACTGCCCCGATGGACTCCGCCCCGAGGCCGAAGGACTCCATCCTGAGCTTGTCGAGGTCGCTCGCCAGCGCGGCCTCGTGCATCTCCAGCCTCTTCCCTATGCGTTCCATCGCGAGGTCCAGCATCATCTTGTCGAGGTACGCGACCTGCTCATCCTTCGTCCTCTTGGACAGGAGCATCTTCGCCGCCTCCTCCTTGAACTGCAACCTGGCGCCCGCGTGCTCCTCGTCTGTCCTTGCCACCCAGAGCATCGGGTGCTCGGGAGAGTTGAATGTGACCTTCTCCGGGACGAGTGTTTCCGCAGATATCTTGACAGCGGGATCCCCTGAGGAATGGTAGATCGCGTAGAAGCTCATCCTCTCGAGGAAATTGACCTCGAGGAACTCCTTCCTGTTCTTCTCGACGACGGTGAGCTCCTCTTTGGCCATCTCTTCGAGCACCATCGCGGGGGTCGCGTTCGGCTTCGAGTCGCCCAGATATCGGGACGCCCCCATTATGCACTTGAGCGGCTCGTACGATCTGGTCATCCAGAACGACGGGGGATACGCTGTCCAGGGCTTCCTCTTGCCCGGCTCCTCTTCCTTCTTCACCTTCAGTTTCGAGAACGAGAATTCTGAGAACTGGTACCTGATCTTGCCGTCTGAACGCTCGATCACGCCGCTCGGGATCCCCTCCTTAGAGACGATCCTGTCCGCCCAGAACCCCAGGTCTGCCCGGAGCTTCGGCCTCGTGACCTCACCGTTGCGCCCTATGTAGTTCAGGACCTCCCTCCTCGTGGGGGTGATGAGCCAACTGAGCCACAGTACGAATGTCTTGGGGGAGTCTATGAACGGGACTGGAAGGATCGTGTGGTCCGCCGCTGTGCCCCAGGCCGGCAACACCGCATGCCCCGGTGTATGGGCGAAAGTCCTGTCTAGGAAGACATTCAGGGCCACCTCTCCGTCATCCTCCGCTGGGTCGCGCACCGGTGCGGGTTCTATCCTCAGGTCCGAGTTGAGGAAGTAGTAGTTCTGCCTCTTCGAGTTGACGGGGAGGAGCACGCCGCATTCCACGCCCTTCGCGAGCAGGGTCCTCATCTGCACGTTCGATTTGTCCTTCAAAGACCTAGTCTGCGCACTGAGTGACAACCGCCTCATCGAATCCGTCATCGGGCTGCGCTCGATCTCCCTCCTCGTGAGCGGCTGCCTATGCAGGAGCGCGTACACGGCCGCGCGCGAGACATTGTTCGTGAGGAACTCTCCGATCTCTATTGCCTTCTGCTTCTGAACAGGCAGAACTTGCGGTGACATCCCATCCACCTCTATTGCCCTTTTTAGTTCAAAACGAGTTATGGGTATTTAGTATTATGCTCAGAATAGTATGAATATAGTCTGGGGTGCGGCCGTCACTGCCCAGCTGTAACGGTGCGAGCACCACCGCCCCTGGTGGACCCTGAAGAAATCGTACTCATCATTGCTGGCGGACGGCTGACAGTAATTCCATGGCGTGTTTTAGATCTCTCTGAGCCTCGAGGCGACTGCATCGCCCATGGCCGATGTCGAGGTCCTTCCTCCGGCGTCGGCGGTCATGTGTTTCCCGGATGCCAGGATTTCCCTCACGGCCCGCTCGATCTCCTCGGCGGCCTTCCTGTGCCCTAGTGTCTGGAGCATGAGCGCCGCGGAGAGAATCGCCCCGACGGGGTTGGCCAGGCCTTTCCCTGCGATGTCCGGCGCGGATCCGTGGACCGGTTCGAACATGCTGATGCCCTCGGGGTTGATGTTCCCCGATGGCGCGAAGCCCAGGCCTCCCTGCAGGGCGGCCCCGAGGTCCGTGAGTATGTCTCCGAAAAGGTTCGGGGTCACGAGCGCCTTGAACCTCTCGGGGTTCCTGACCATGTGGAGCGCGACCGCATCCACGTAGAGGAACTCCTTCGCGACCCCGTGTTTCTTGGACGCGCGCTCGACCGCCTCGCGCCAGAGCCCGTACACGTCCGTGAGCACGTTGGCTTTGTCCACGGAGGTCACGAGGTCCATCCGCTTCTCCTTCGCCAACTTGAATGCGAAGTCGACCACGCGGTCGGCCCCGCCCTTGGTGATCACGCCGATCTGGAACGCGAGCTCGTCATCGCCTTTGAGGTCGATCCCGACATCGAACTTCGCCTCGTACGCCTTCCTGACCAGATTCAGCTCGGCACGGGACTTCCCTCTGCCGACCCTGCCGCCGAGGCCCACATAGAAGTCCTCCGTGTTCTCTCTAACGAAGAACATGTCGACCTTCCGGTCATTCCCGGCGAGGGGGGACGGGACGCCGTCGAACAGTTGGACTGGCCTTAGGTTGACGTATTGATCGAAGTGGAACCTGAGCCTGAGGAGAACGCCCTTCTCGAGCACGCCGGGCTTCACGCGTGGGTCGCCCATCGCGCCCAGCAGTATGGCATCCTTCTCCGCGAGCCTGGAGATAGTATCGTCTGAGAGCACCTCGCCCGTCTTGAGGTAGTGCGTCGCCCCGAGAGGGAACTCCTCGAAGTCCAGGGACAAGCCGTTCCTCTCGCACGCAACGTCCAAGACCTTGCGCGCCTCCCTGATGACTTCGGGTCCGATGCCGTCCCCTTGAATGACACCTACTTTCTGCAACCCAACATCTCCCTGGTGTAGGGCACGAGGCCCCCTTTCTCGATGAGCATCATGATGAATGGCGGATAGCTGGCGAACTTGGCCTCCTGGCCCGTGGACTCGTTCCTGACGACGCCATCCTCGAGGTCGACTGTCACCGTGTCCCCGTCCTTCACGTCCAGCTTCGCCTCCACCAGCGGCAGGCCGATGTTGATCGAGTTCCTGAAGAATATCCTCGCGAACGATTCCGCGACCACGCACGACACGCCTGCTCCCATGAGCGCCCTCGGAGCGTGCTCCCTGCTGGAGCCGCACCCGAAGTTCCTTCCCGCGACCACGATGTCCCCGGCCTTGACCTTCTTCGGGAATTCCGGTGAGACCTTGGAGAAGGCGTACTTGGCCAGCTCCTTGCTGTCCATCGTCACCAGGTACTCCGCTGGTATGATCTGGTCGGTGTCGATGTTGTCCCCGAACGTCCACGCGCTCCCCTTGAACGCGTCCTTCATCCGACCACCTCGGAGGGATCGACGATCCTGCCTGCGACCGCGCTGGCCGCGACAACCGCGGGGCTCGCGAGATAGACCTCGGAGTCTTTGTGCCCCATCCTGCCGACGAAGTTCCTGTTGGTCGTGCTCACGCACTTCTCGCCGGGTGCAAGGACTCCCATGTAACCGCCGAGGCACGCACCGCATGTCGGACCAGATATGAACGCTCCAGCGTCCGAGAAGATCTTGAACAGTCCCTCTGAGGATGCTTGGTCGAACACGTGCTTGCTCGCCGGGACGACTAGGAGCCTGACGCCGTCCTTGACCTTCCTCCCCTTGAGTATCGCGGCAGCGACCCTCAGGTCTTCGATCCTGCCATTGGTGCACGAGCCCAGGTACGCCTGGTCTATCGCGACCCCGACCTCGCTCGCGGGTGCCACGTTGCTAGGGAGGTAAGGTCTTGCGACAACTGGAACCAGGTCCTCGGCCACGTACTCCCTGACATCCGCATAGCTGGCGCCTGGGTCAGCGAGGACATTTGAGTACTCCCCCATCACGCGCCCCTTCAGGTACTCGTCCACCTTCGCGTCCGGTGGGATGATGCACGCTTTCGCGCCCGCTTCTATGCCCATGTTCGAGATCGTGATGCGGTCCGAGACAGACAAGCTGGATATGGCCGTCCCCTGGACTTCCATGGACTTGTAGAGCGCGCCCTCCACGCCGATGTCTCCTATGATCGTGAGTATGATGTCCTTGCCCATGACGTGCCTTCCGAGCTGGCCATCGATAGTGAACTTCATCGACTCCGGCACCTTGAACCAGAGCAGACCCCTGGCGAAGACAGTGGCGGCCTCCGTGCTGCCGATGCCAGTGGCGAACGCGCCAAGCGCGCCGTAGGAGCATGTGTGCGAGTCCGCACCCACGATGAGCCTGCCAGGTGCGACGAACCCCTTCTCTATCATGATCTGGTGGCACACGCCTCCCGAACCCACTTCGAAGTAGTTGCGTATCTTGTACTTCTTCGCGAAGTCCCGCATCTTCTTCGCCTGGATGGCGGACGCGACATCCTTGTTCGGCACGTAGTGGTCGGGTACGAGCACGACCTTCTTCTCGAGCACCGGGGTGCACATGGCCTCGAACTCATCGAAGGCCGCGGGCGCCGTGATGTCGTTCACCATCACATAGTCGACCTCGGCCTCGACTATCTCCCCTGGCGAGACGTCCTTCTGGGCCTTGGTGGAAAGAATCTTCTCAGCTATGGTCCTGGCCATGCGATGACACCTCTTGATGAGCGGCCCCTGATTCAGTAAGCCTTCCTCTTAGTCTTATCGCCATTAGAGTGGAGCTTGTGCACCCAGAGCCTGTTCAGGCCCTCGATCGTCGCGTCGACGCTGGTCGTGACTATGTCCGAGCCGACGCTCTTCCCGAGTGCGAGGAGCTGCTCGTCCTCGCAATCGCCCAGCTTCACCGTGACTTCGCAGAGGGCGTTCGACCCGCCCGTGATGGCCTCGAGCCTGAACTGCTTGAGCACGATGTTCTTTGACACCGCGGTCCTTATGGCGCTCAGGCTGGCGTCTATCGGTCCCACGCCAGTCTCAGAGGCCCTCCTCACCTCGCCATCAATGTTCAGGACGACGGTCGCGGTCGGCGTGAAGTTCAGGCCCGTGAAGACTGTGAACTCCTCGAGCCTTATGACCGGCTCTACCTCCTGGCCCATGATGTCGTATGCAACTGCGAGCAGCTCAGCGTCATCCAGCTTCTTGCCGGACTCCGCGTACTTCTTGATCCTCGCGACGACCTCCTTCATCTGATCCGGCGTGAGGTCGAGGCCGTATTCCTTCAACTTGTTCTGGACCGCGTGCACTCCCGAGTGCTTACCGACGACCAGGGTCCTCTCCTTGCCAACTATCTCGGGGCGCATCGGCTCGTATGTCGATGATTCGCTCAGCACTCCGTGGACGTGGATGCCCGCCTCATGCGAGAATGCGTTCTCGCCGACGATGGCCTTGTTCGGCTGGACCGCGATGCCAGTGAGCTGTGATACCAGCCTCGACACGAAGGCCATCTTGCGGGTATTGATCCTGGTCTTGAGGTTGTAGAACGCCTGGAGCCCCATGACGACCTCCTCGAGCGCGGCGTTGCCTGCTCTCTCCCCGAGGCCGTTGACCGTGACATGGACCTCCTCAGCCCCTCCGAGCACCCCGGCGAGGGAGTTCGCCACCGACAGCCCGAAGTCGTCGTGGCAGTGGACTGCGAGGGGCACCTTGGTGTTCTTCCTCACCTGGGCTACGAACTGCATCATCGCCTGCGGTGTCATGACGCCCACGGTGTCTGGGATGTCTATCCTGTCAACGCCCGCGTCTTCCACCGCTTTGTGTACGATGTTCAGGAACGGGAGCTCTGTCCTTGTGGCGTCCTCGCAGCTGAACTCGACGATAAGGCCGTGCTGCTTCGCGTATTGTACGGACGCGACGGCCTTCTCAACCGCTTCCTGCTGCGTGATCTTGAGCTTCTTCTCGAGGTGGACCTTGGATGTGGCCAGGAAGATGTGGACTGAGTCCACGTCGCAAGCAAGGGCCGCGTCGATGTCATGATTGGATGCCCTGCACAGGCTGCAGATCTCGCTCTTGAGCCCCGCGCCCGCGATCCTCTTGACCGCCTCGGCCTCCCCCTCGGAGTTGACGGCGAACCCGGCCTCGATGATGTCCACACCGAGCTCGTCGAGCGCCTGCGCGATCTTCAATTTGTCGTCGACCGACAAGGCCACGTTGGGCGTCTGCTCGCCGTCTCTCAGGGTCGTGTCGAGTATCTTGACCCTCTCAGGCATCCTGGTCG
>Ga0208953_1001839_pt1 | contig 10993 bp, 10 predicted proteins | sample RifOxyB2_FD_184033 | JGI IMG/M metagenome (GOLD analysis project Ga0208953, IMG submission 184033) | Groundwater microbial communities from Rifle, Colorado - Rifle Oxygen_injection B2 (SPAdes) | ecosystem: Environmental > Aquatic > Deep subsurface > Groundwater | place: USA: Rifle, Colorado... | reverse complement strand
AATAGTTTTAGAAATAAAAAACTTCAATTCCCGACAATCTTTTCCAACAAAGCTATGGCAGAGATTTCAGGGTCCTTTCTTGATTAGAAAATACTCATACAATGCAAAAATTTAAATTAGTTTCTAACTTTAAGCCCACGGGCGACCAGCCAAAAGCCATAAAAACTTTAACTGAAAATTTAAAAAATGGTGCCAAGCATCAAGTGCTTTTGGGAGTTACAGGATCTGGCAAAACTTTTACAATGGCCAATGTAATTGAAAAAATACAAAAGCCAACTTTAATAATTTCTCCCAACAAAACTTTAGCTGCCCAGCTCTATCAAGAGTTCAAAGAGTTTTTTCCAAATAATGCAGTCCATTATTTTGTTTCATATTATGATTATTACCAACCAGAAGCTTACATTCCACAAACCGACACTTATATAGAAAAAGATGCCAAGATAAATGAAGAGATAGACCGTATGCGACATTCCGCAGTGCAAGATTTAATTTCGCGCGATGATGTTATTGTGGTGGCATCTGTTTCCTGCATATATAACATAGGAAGCCCAAAAAACTACAAAGGTATTTCTTTTGAAATAAAACAAAATCAAAAAATAAAAAGGTCAGAGTTTATTTTAAAACTTTCTGATTTGCAATATCAAAGAAATGACATTCTCGCCCGCAACGCTTCGCGTAGCGATGCGAGCGGGGAATTTAAACCAGGTGTGTTTCGAGTTAGGGGAGATATGATTGAAATTTTTATAGTTACTGGTGATACAATTCTGCGAGTGGAATTTGAAAATGATAAAATCTCAAGGATGTCTGTCATACCCGCGAAAGCGGGTATCCAGAGTATTAGCACGGACTCTAGATTCCCGATCAAGTCGGGAATGACAAGTATGAAAAAATATACTATTTTTCCTGCTCATTTTTGGTTAGCTCCACATGACAAAATTAAAAAACAAAAAAAGCTTTTAGAAGCAGAGCGTCTTGAGCAAAGAACAAATTACGATATTGAAATGCTCCAAGAAACTGGTTTTTGCTATGGCATTGAAAATTATTCCAGTCACTTAGAATTCAGACCACAAGGCCAAGCACCATTTTCTTTAGTAGACTATTTTAAGCAAAAAGATAATGGTTCTTTAATTTTTATTGATGAATCACATATTTCTATTTCGCAAATTAGAGCTATGTCTATTGGAGACAAAATAAGAAAAGAAACTTTAATTAACTTTGGTTTTAGATTACCTTCAGCTGTAGATAATAGACCACTCAAATTTAATGAATTTGAAGAAAGAGTAAAGCAAGCAATATATGTTTCTGCCACTCCAGCCATTTATGAAACTGAAAAATCTGGTAAAAATATTATAGAACAAATTATCAGACCAACTGGACTTTTGGAACCAAAAATAAAAATTAGAAAAACAGAAAATCAAATTCAAGATTTAATAAAAGAAATTCAAAAACGGATTTCTTTGAAATCCGCCCGCCTAAATGCGCCAGCTTTTGGCGGGGAACGTGTCTTAGTAATAACCTTAACTAAAAGATTAGCTGAAGAAATTGCAGATTATTTGCTTGAAAGGGGGATTAAAGCTCAATATTTACATTCTGAAGTAAAAACTTTAGAGAGACCTGAAATCTTAAAGAAATTTAGACAAGGAGAATTTGATGTTTTAATTGGAATTAATTTACTTAGAGAAGGCCTAGATTTACCAGAAGTTTCATTGGTTGCAATTTTAGATGCAGATAAAGAAGGATTTTTAAGAAACAAAACAACTTTAATCCAAACAATGGGTAGAGCTGCTCGTCACATAAATGGGCAAATCATTTTATATGCAGATAAAACAACAATGTCTATGCAGGGTGCAATTGATGAAATAAACAGAAGAAGAAAAATTCAAGAAAATTATAATAAAAAAAATAATATTACTCCAACTGCTATTATAAAAAATATTAGAGATTGGGATATGTCCAAAAAAGAAGATATAACATTAGAATTTCCGATGCTAAATGACAAATCCTTCGACAAGCTCAGGACCAAAAGGCTTCTAGAAAAAGAAATGAAGCAAGCAGTTAAGAATCTTGATTTTGAGCGCGCAGCCGAGCTCCGCGATTTGATAAACAAATTAACACAGATTTAAAACAGATTTTCACAAATCACAGATTTCTTCCGTGCCATTATTTCTTCTTTGTCATTGCGAGGAGCTCGCAAGCGACGAAGCAATCTAGAGTTAGTACCACTGGCTCTGGATTGCCACACTCGTCGCCTGCAGAGCAGGCAAACTTCGCTCGCAATGACAACTCTTTTACAACAAAAAAGCTGATATTATTTATCAGCTTTTTTATTTTTAAATACTCCTTTTATTTGGTCTATCGGTAAGAGCCATCCCATCGCCTTATTAAATAGCCCTCTTTTACTGTCTCTATCTTTTATCATTCTTTGAATTTCTATTATTAAGAGTTCTTTAACCTTTTCTCTTAATCCGTACATTCTCGTTATAGTATTAATACCAGCCATACTGTTTTCTATTTCACTTTCAACCTCTATTTCAGTAAAATTATGTTCTTCGATAAGCAATCTTGCAACATCTCTTAATGCTTGTATACCTTTTTCTATATCTTGTACGCCATATCCACCAATCATGCCTTTTGAATCCAAAAACTCATATAATTCTTCAAAATTATTTGCCCGATTTATATTCTCTTTAATCAATGAGTCTCTTTTATCAATTCCTTCTACTTGACCCGCATAATTACCACTTGCAAGCGAAAAATCTTTATTATCTGGATTTGGCGACTTTCTTGCCATTTGTTCTGCTTCAAATTCTGGAGTTTCCCAATCTGGTAAATCCAAATCTATTTCTCTGTCTTCACTATCTGGTGATGGAGCTAATATAAAATCTTCATCATCTGATGATTTTTTTGGCTCTGCTTCTAATTCCTCTAAATCCAATAAGTCATCATCTTCAGGTAAAACTAAAACATTATATTTTTTATCTAAATATCTTTTTATTTCTTCTTGGTCTTTTTTTGTTGATTTCTTATCAAATTTTATCTTATCAAAATTATCAAACAAATATTCCCCGTCTATTTGATCTGCAATCTCTGGCTTGTCCTTTTTCAATCTTGCGATAGCCCTACTAATCCACTCATCCTTAATAGCATCTTTTACAAGTTCTCTGGCTTTCTCATTTTTTACATTTTGGAATTTTTCCTTGCTATTTTTAATTCTTTCGTTTAATAACTGCACAGATTCTCTTCTAGCATTAGCATTAAAATAATCTTTCATACTCGCTACATTATTTCGCAAATCTTCTATTTCTCGTTCTTTAAAATAAAAATTACCATCACTTTTCTTTTCAGTAAGATTTAAGATATCTTCGGGTGCCCTATTAGATTCTAAAAAACCATAATAAGACTCTTTGTCAAATTCTATTTCTCTACCCATATCTTTATGTTTTTTATTCCAATCCTTAAATCTACCATTTAACTTGATTCTCTTATCCTCCAACTCATTAATAAATTTTTGCTTAGCTTTTTTTTCTGCTTTGGCTTTTGTACCAAATATTGCTATTTTCTCTGCTTTATCTTGATCTGATAATTTGTCCCAACAAGCTAGTGCGATTTCAATATATTTTTTTTCTTTTAACTTTTCTGTATAAAAATCTAACAGCCTTTCTCTGTTTTTTTGATCAAGCTTTCCAACGCGACCAGGGAACAAAGAGTCTTCAATTTCTTCTTTGGCTTTTTCTTTTGCTTCGGTATCTAAATCACCACCAATAGTTTGTTTTTTATACGCATCAAGCAAATCTTTCCTCGCATCTTCTAATTCTTCAATATCTTTTTTGCCCGCAACTTCAGCCATTCTATGTACTGCTGATACAAAGGGGCTTGGTTCAGGTCCTATATAAACATAATTAGCTAATCTTTCTAACTTTTTTGCAATCTCAAGCTCTTTTGGTTTTTTAAAATAAAATCCTCTATCTTTTATAACTTTTAAAATCTCATTTGCCAGTTCTATATCATCATCAGATGGAGATATGCCTTTTTCCATATTTTCAAAAATATTATATAACTGTTTAATATTATCTAAAACTTCTTGCTTGGCAATCTTTTTTTGTTCTTTACCTACGCTTTCAGTTAAATCAACCCCCTGATCATCTTCTAGCTCAACAGCCTCTTTTACTTCTCCGTTTCCCGAATCTTTATAAATTTGATCTCTGACGCCCTCCAAAACAGCCAATTCATCTCTTGATAAAATTAAGCTATTTTTTGCCCCTTCATGAAGTGCCAAATTTTGAGCATCTATTATTTTTACTAATCCATCAACATCATCTTTAAATATTTCAATTAACTTTTTTTTAGCACCTCTTTTTTCTATTATTTTTTTAAGATTATTTATATCTTCTTGCAACTCAACATCACCCCCCCTTCTACTGGGGATTGTAAAATTTCTTCGTCTCTTGGCGTTTCTCCCATAGTTTTAAAGTTTAATTTTTATTGTTACAATGTCTAATTATACCACTTTTATGATAGCATGTCAATAGTTATGCTCTCATTCTCTTCTCAATATCCCAGTTAAAATTATTTTCATGCTGTTTTACAAATTTTTCAAAATCTTCTTTTGATTTTAAAACTAGTGCTTGTTGATTACATAGAACTGGTACAGAAATACTGTTCTTTCTAATAGAAATTTTTTCTGCTTTATATCCCGATTGCATCAATTCATAATATGCATCGCGAGAAACAAAATTTGCTTTTTTTTGCAAACTGCATAACTTTTTTTCCAGATCTTTGGCAAATTTTTCTCCACAAAAAACAATTTCAGAATTAGATTTCTTAGCTTTTTTACTTATATATTTTTCTTTTTCCTTATCAGATAAACTATTCCACCTATAATTTGCTCTTCTAGCATATTCATCAATCTTAATTGCATTTTTTAAATATCCAGTATCTTGAATATCTGCAAGCTTAACATTTTGTAGTGGGAGAGTCTCTTTGTCTTCTTTATTTGAAACTACAGATACAAATGTTGATTTTAAATTAAAAAAACTCTCTTGATTTTTCTTATCAATTGCTTTTACCATTTTATAAACCAAGTTTTCCAAAAAGTTATCTTCTTTCATTATTTAATTTTATCACTTGCAAAATTAAATGCAATATGTTATATTTATTATATTCTAAAATAACAAATTACAAGCACCAAATTACAAACAAATTTTTGTGATTTGGAATTTGTGATTTGAAATTTCCAATCACTATGGCTATAACAAAATCAGCTAAAAAAGCAATCAGACAAAATAAAAGAAGAAAAGCACACAATGTAATTTATAAAAATAAATTAAAAGAAACCTTAAAGCAAACAAAAAATTTGGTTGCAAATAAAAAAATAAAAGAAGCTCGAGAATCACTTTCAAAGGTTTATCAAATTTTAGATAAAACAGCTAAAGTTGGAATTATTAAGAAAGGGGAGGCTTCCAGAAAAAAATCAAGATTTGCCAAACTAATAGAAAGAAACTCAAAATAATTTTAAAAGCCCCACTCGGGGCTTTTGTTTTCTAAAGCGAGATGGTAAGTCTTTGTACAATTTTAAGCGAGGCAAATAAATTTTTTTTGTAGGTTGCCCAACAGGGCAAGCTGGAGCACACCGCAGTGGCTCAGCCACGGAAAAAAAAGTTTATTTGCCGAAAGAAAAGCTAAATTTGCGCCACTAGCATATCTATTGCTAATTCAGCATCAATTTTGCCAGTTTTGATATCTGTATCAATTTCAAAAATTTTTTGATAAATATTTTTTAATTCTTCAAATGTAAATTTATTACATAAAGGCAAAGTTTTTTGAACAACAAATGGATGAAGCCCTGTTTTTTTACCTCCCGACTCTTTTATTATTAAAAGAGTTCTAAATTGATAGGCAATCATAGAAAGTAAATATAAAGGATGATCTCCATTTTCAATGTGCTTATGTATTAAATCCAAAGCTTGTTTTTTATTTTTTTGAGTCAAAGCTTCAATAGTTTTAAAAATATCATTATTAATTTTTGGCTTTACAAGCAATTTTACGTCGTTAGTTGTAATAACTTTACCCGCCTTCGCCAAGGCTTCAGCGGGCAAGTAATTAGATAACTTTATAACTTCGTTATGTAATTGCCACAAATCATTTCCCACAAAATTTAAAAGTAAATTACAGGCTTCGCTATCCATTTTTACATTATTTTTTTGTAATTCTAAATTCAACCATTTTGCTAAACCAGCCCCAGTTAAATATTCAAACTCCTGACATTTAACTTGCCCGCCCTGAGCGAGGCCGAAGGGCTTTTTTAAATCTTTAAAAATTTTAAGTCTTTCATCAACTTTATCCTCTTCATAAATCACAATAATATTTTCTCCGCCCAAGGCGGGTCCGTCTAGGACGGATAAAATATCTTCTTGAAATTTTTTATTTGCAAAAAGATTTTTTATAACAACTAATTTTTTTTCTGCAAACATTCCTGCTACTTTAAAAATATTTTGCAAATCATCAAACCTTTTTTCTTTAGCATCAAAGTAAACAAAATTAAGCCCAGATTTATGAACCTTTTTATAACCTAAAACAATTTCATTTAATTTTTCACGAGACCTATAATTGTCCGGCCCATATAAAAAATAAATCATACTTTAATATACCTAAATTAAGGAGAACTTTCAAATTTTCTACGCAAAAAGTCCTAATTTCTAAAGGACTTTTTGAATTAGTTTAAATTATTATTCCCACTTACTTAAATTAATTGGCATAGCTTCTTTCGATGGTTGATTTCCACCACCAACTCGCCAACGCAAAGCCTTTGCTGCTTCTGTAAGAAATTCAGCAACATCTTTTTGTCTTTCTGGGCCTACCCCTCTTTCTGAATTTCCATAATTAGCTTGATGTTCTAACGCATTAATAAAATCGGTTAATCCTTTTATTATTTCAGGGTTATTTTCAGTTCTTCTCATTAATGTATACAAAGTCGAGCCCAACATTGCTTCTTGATGCTCTACTGCTTTTTTCTGTTCATCTGTGGCATAAAATTCTTGCCTATCACGACTTTTAACATAAACATCCTCATCAGAATATAAATATCTTTTTTCTAATTCAATTTGTTCTCTTTTTTTCCTATTTTTTTCATTAACCTCGCCCTCAAGCCATTTAGGAACTTTTTGCTTCTCTGATATTTCTAATTCTTTAATCATCTGCTTTAAATAATCGGGATAATCTTCTGGACTAATCTCAAGAGATTGATCTTTTTCTACTAATCTTCGCTCTGATTTATTAGCCATATATTTAAAATATAAAATATAATTCCAAAAATTTAAGTAAAATTTTAAAATCTAATTTTATATTTGACTTTTCTCTTATCTCAATAATACCCCCCCCCAGAACTTAAAAGTCAATATCAATATAAACAAAAAACCGTTCGAAGCCCGACTTCGATCGGTTTTACTCTAAAGATAATTTTTCAAAATTTACTAGTTTCTTTTTATAAGTTACCCAATCTTTCATTAAATTTTTGCAATTTTCTGACCCTCTTAATAAATTTAACATAAATTCTCTTTCTGTCACAGACTTAAAATTTTCTTTTCCAATATAATCAAAGTAACTTGACCAGCGAAATTCTTCCTCCAAAAATTTTAAAACTTTTTCTGTATCAGTAATACCCGATTCTTTAAATCCCGATTCAATTAACGAAACAGGGTTAGCGTGGATGTAGTTAAAAACTGCAATTAACTGGCTATCATTTTCTATATGAATAGATTTAAAAGCATCCTGAAAAACATGTCCTTTTCTTTGATATTTTTTATTAAAATACTTACTTAGACCAGTGCCACTTTTTTGCATAAATTTAGATATTCCATTATCTTTAATTTGTTTGACCAAAAGATGAATATGGTTTGGCATAAAACAAAATGCTAAAACCTCAACAAATTTATCTCTTTTATCATTAACTAAAACCGATTGAAGTCCGACTTCGATCGGTTTTTCTCTTTCTCTTTTTTTCTCAACAGTACGATTTCTACGCCTTATAGAAATATTAACAGGATTTTGATTATTAAATTCATAAATAGAAAAAATACCACGAAAATAATCTTTTTCGTCCTTAAAAATCAAGTTATTATCCAAAGCTCTAATAATAAGATGATAAATTTCCCCTGTGACAAATTGTTCTTTTCTTCTTGGCATAAAGTTGATCGAAGCCCGACTTCGATCGGTTTTTATAGTTTTTGACAGGTAGGGCAGAAAAAGGCACTGCGACCTGCAATTTTTATTCTTTTAATTTTTGATTTTTTGCAACAACTACAAATTTCATTTTCTCTTTTATATACTTTTCTTTCATCATCAAAATTTCCCTTTGTGCCATCAATTTTTCTATAGTCAGAAAAACTTTCTCCACCTAAAGAAACCCCTAAAGTTAAAACTTTTTTTGTTGCATTATAAATTTCTTTTAATTCTTTATCATTTAAATTTTGCACCAATTTTTCTGGCATTACTTTTGCGTGCCATAAAATTTCAGAAGAATAAATGTTTCCAATTCCTGCTATAATTTCTGGAATCATCAAAATTTGTTTTACTTTGCCTCGCCGAAGCTTTAGCGAAGGCGGGTCTTGCCATAACAAAGCTTGTTTAAATTTTTCAAATGTAAAATTATTTTCCAGTGGCTCTGGCCCTAATTTCTCTAAAATTTTTTCTAAATCTTTTGTCTGCCACAACTCAATTTTAGCAAATTTTCTTGCATCTGATAAAGCTAGCATCTCTCCATTATCAAGAAAAAAAATAATATGCAGAAATCTATTATAAGAATCATTTAAAGGACTTTTTTTATCAATTGCCTTCCATTTTTTATTTTCAAACTTCCACTTTCCAACCAGCAAATGACCTGTCATTTTAAGATGAATCAAAAGTGATAAATCTCCCGATAAATTAAAAATAATATTTTTTGCTCTTCTATAAATTTTTACTATCTTTTTATTCTTAATTTGTTTTTTAAATGAATTAAAATCAGCTGGTTTTTTAAGTAACTTTTCCCAATCTGACCATACATTAACAAAGGCCCTTGAAAGGACCTTTTTGTTTAAACCATTTACTGTTGTTTGCACCTCAGGTAGCTCTGGCATATTATTAAATGCTTGGTTTTATATCAACAATTGGTTCTGGCTCAACTTTTGGTTCTTCTGTTTCTTTTATTTCAACTTTATTTTTTTTAACTGATACTTTTTTTGGTTTTTCTGTAATATCAGGAATTACAATTTTTTTTGCATCTTCAATCTGAACTTTTAATTTTGCTATTTCCTCATCTTTATTTTTTACTTCATCTCTTTGCCTTTCAATTTCTTTTATAACTTTGTCCAGCTCCAAAGTTCTATTTCTTACTTTTTGTTCTAGTGCTGAAATTGTTTCATCTAAAGCCTGTGTTTTAGCTTTTACTTTAATATCAATTGATTCCTCGGCGCGCGATCCAGCCTGTTTACTTTCTTCTAAATCTTGGGCTATTTTATTAAAAATTTTAGAAAGTTCCCCAAACTCATCTTTAGTTTCCAAATAAACTCTAGTTTTTAAATCTCCTTGGCTTAATTCAGTTGCTCTTTTCAAAAGTTTTTTTACCGGAGTGGCAAAGTTCTGGCCAGTGGCAAAGCCAAACAAAAAAACATAAATAGATAAAGCTATAAAAACAAAATAAACTTCTTTTGACATCGCACCATAGTTTAAAGCAATAAAAATAATTATAATAAAAAGTCCAACTAATATTATAGGGAACGCTATTTTAAAAATAATTTTGTTCATATTTTATATTTACCTTAAAAAAGGTAAACGATTAATTAATGTATTAAATTCAAACTCTCTTAAAATATCTGAGACTTCTTTTACATCAAAATTACCAAATTTGCAATCATGAATTTTAAAATCAATATCAACATCTTTTTTCATTTCAACTAGTGCCAAAGATAATAAAGCTGTTTCTTTATTATGCTTTAAAGCCTCTTTTACTTTTGGTTTTAAAACCGCTGTGTCTGTAGACAATTCAGAATAAAGATTTTTTAAGCTACCAAAATTATTAATTAATTCTGCTGCTGTTTTTTTGCCAATACCCAGCACTCCAGGCACATTATCAGAGACATCTCCAGTTAAAGCTTTATAATCTATCATTTGATCTGGCCGTACGCCAAACCTAGACATAACTCTCTCTTCATCATAAACAACTGTGTCTTTTATTCCCTTGCCTAAAGTATAAACCTTAACAAATTCATTTACAAGTTGAAGATTATCTAAATCTCCAGATAAAATATAAATCTCCAAATTTTCTGTTTGTTTTGGAGCTATTTGACAAATTGTTGCAATTAAATCATCAGCTTCTACTCCTTCTTTAGCAAAAACAGGAATTTTAAATTTATCTAAAATTAATTTTGTTTTTGGTAATTGCAAAATAACTTGATCTGGAGTTTTACTTCTCGTACCTTTATAATCTTTAAACATTTCATGACGAAAAGTGGGAGCCTTAGTATCAAAACAAGCTACAACATAATTGGCTTGTAAGTCCGCAATTGCTTTAAATAAAATTAAAAGATATCCGTAAATTGCACCTGTCTCTTCTCCATTTTTGGTAGCCAAAGGTGGCAGAGCATGAAAAGCTCGGTGAAGCAAAGCATTAGAATCAATAATAATAAGTTTCTTTTTTTCTGTTGTCATAAAATTTATTTTGCTTGTTTCCAAAATTCAAAATCCTAATTTCCAAATTCCAAACAAATCCAAAATTCAAAATCCAATAATTTAAATTCATTTTTATTATATCACATTTATTCCACAAAAAAAATCTGCCAAGCAAGAGCAAGTACTCAAGCTGGCAGACGAACGATGCGACGGACAATGCGGGCTAACCCACGCCCCGGAGTATTGTATAATGCAAGAGGACCCTGAAATTAAAACCGCTTTCTAGCGCAAAAGGACCCTGAAAACCATTGAAAAAGCTGAAAATGATTGGCAGAATTGAAGCATGATA
>Ga0208953_1001836_pt1 | contig 11021 bp, 11 predicted proteins | sample RifOxyB2_FD_184033 | JGI IMG/M metagenome (GOLD analysis project Ga0208953, IMG submission 184033) | Groundwater microbial communities from Rifle, Colorado - Rifle Oxygen_injection B2 (SPAdes) | ecosystem: Environmental > Aquatic > Deep subsurface > Groundwater | place: USA: Rifle, Colorado... | reverse complement strand
CCTACCGAACAAACTTCCTTTGTCGGCGGCAATGTGGCGACAAACGCATCCGGCAGCAGAGGTTTTAAATTCGGCCCCACGCGCAAATACGTTAACCGGCTTACCGTAATTCTCTCATCCGGGCGGCGACTCGACATAAAACGCGGCCATATTTTCGCGGATGCCGCCGGAACATTGTCAATCCCGGCGGAGGGGGAAACGATTTCATTTGCCCTGCCGGATTACACGTTGCCCAAAATTAAAAACGCCACCGGTTACTATAACGAGCCGGGCATGGATCTTATAGACCTGTTTATCGGCCAGGAAGGCACGCTTGGCGTAATCACTGAAATAGAGGTGCGCCTCATCCCCATGATAAAAAAAACGCTTGGCGGCATAGTTTTCTTTCCGGCCGAGGAACTCTCATGGGATTTTGCCGAAACGGCGCGGCAACACAGAGCGGAAATAAACCTGCTGTCGCTTGAATACTTTGACAGCCATGCACTGTTCCTGTTGAAAAACGATTATCCCGCGATCCCCTCTTTTGCCAAAGCTGCGATATTCTTTGAGCAGGATATATCCGAAAAAAATGAAACTGCCGAGCTTGAGCGCTGGGCAAAAATTTTTACGGAACACCATGCGCCCATAGACAACGCCTGGCTTTCAACCGCAATCACCGACCAGGAAACTTTTCGTGAATTCCGCCATCGCCTGCCGGAACGCGTTAACGAAGTTATCCGTAAAAACCGTTTTCCAAAGGTAGGAACGGATATAGCCGTACCGCCGCAGCACTCCCGCGCAATGATGGAATTCTATCGCCGCACACTGGAACAGCTTGCAATCCCTCACCTTATATTCGGCCACATAGGCGAAAGCCACATGCACGCAAACATCCTTCCCGCCACGGAAGAAGAATTCAAACGCGGAAAAGAGGCATACCTTACGCTTATCGGACAGGCCATCCGTTTCGGAGGCACCGTTTCCGCTGAACACGGCATAGGCAAGATAAAGCATTCTTTTATTGAAAAAATGCTGGGTGAAAACGGCATGAAAGAAATGGCACGCATAAAACGCGCCCTGGACCCCGCCTGCATACTAAACCGCGGCAATATCTTCCCCGAACGCCTGTTAAATGTGTTTGAAAAATAGATTGGAATCCTGATTTTTCAGAATTTTTTATACTTGACATTACCGTAATATTTATTATAATATACGAGATGAATCGCATTGAAATTCTGGAAAAAAAAATTAGGCAGGCGGCCGGTGAACTTACTGCCATAAAAGGAGAGCGGCGCCAGTTGAAAGCGGAGCTTGAATTTCTTGAAAAGGAGAACATCCGCATTAAGGATATTCTTAAGGAAAACAACGCATTAAAAGACGAGAAGCGAACAATCGCGCATCGTATTGAAAAGATAGTAAAAAAAATCAACGTCGCAATGCAGTAAACCTCGCGGGACGGCCTTTTAAAAAAATGAGCAAAATTTCCGTAAACATTCTTGGACGCACTTATGATGTCGAGGCCGCCGCGGGTGACGAACTTCTTGTATATTCTCTGGCTGAATACCTGGAACAGAAACTCGTTGAAGCCCAAAGGGACACCGGTATCGTGGACACGCAGAAATTAGCGGTTCTTACGGCGTTAAACATAGCTGATGAACTTTTTCGTTTAAAGAACTCGCGCGAAAATATTTCAGGCAGTTTCGATAAAAAGGCGGACGAACTTACCAAAGTGCTGGATGATGCGCTGTCCGCCTGAAACCCTGTTTTAGTCCCTGCGATGTTGGTGTAACTTTTACTGACTTGATCCTACAAGTTCCTTTCAGGGAGTCCTTAAGGGTGAACTGTACGCCTTGGCGTACGGACCCGGACACCCACTAATGATTTGGGACTCAAGGCAGTTTAAGTTCACGGCGCCCGCGGGGACTTTTATTTTGGACAGGCATCAATAATGGAACAACCTGATCTTTTATCCGCAAATAACAACCAACCTAAAAAAGCCGTAATGCCGCTTGCCTTGCGCATGACTCCGCACGCGCTCGACGATTTTATGGGTCAGGAAGAGATACTGGGACCCGGCAAGTTGTTGCGGCGCGCCATAGAATCCGACAGGCTTGGCTCCGCGATTTTCTTCGGCCCCCCCGGCACCGGCAAAAGCGCGCTTGCGCGAATAATTGCGCAGCGCACCAATGCGCACTTCGAAGAAACCAACGCCGTTACCACCGGAGTGGCCGAGATACGGAAACTCCTGGAACATGCGAAACAACGCCTGCGTATATCCAGCCGGAAAACAATCCTTCTCCTTGACGAGATCCATCACTTTAACCGCACTCAGCAGGATGCCCTGCTGCCGGACGTTGAAAAAGGCGTAATCACGCTTATAGGAATCACTACCGAAAACCCGTCTTTTTATATAAATGCGGCCTTGCTTTCCCGTTCGCTTTTATTTGAATTCAAAGCACTGCCGGACAGCGGCCTGGCAACTATAGCCAAAAACGCGCTTAAGGACAAGGAAAGCGGGCTTGGCAACTATCAAATCAGGCTACAGGACGATGCGCTGGATCACCTTGTAAAAGAAGCTAACGGCGATGCCAGGCGCCTGCTCAACGCGCTTGAAATAGGCGCCCTGTCCACGGCTCCGGGCAAGGACGGCACAATTTTTTTCGATAAAACCGTGGCCGCGGAGTCCATGCAGAAAAAGCTTCTTTTATACGATAAATCCGGCGATGAACATTACGATCACGTGTCCGCATTCATAAAATCCATGCGAGGCTCCGACCCCGATGCCGCCCTTTACTGGATGGCAAAGATGCTGGCCGCGGGCGAGGACCCGCGCTTTTTAGCCAGACGCATAATCATCTGCGCCGCCGAGGACGTCGGAAATGCGGACCCGCAGGCGCTTATTTTAGCTTCGTCGGCGCTTGCCGCGATAGAATTTATCGGAATGCCGGAAGCGCGTATACCGCTTGCGCAGGCCGTCACATATATAGCGACAGCCCCAAAATCGAACGCCGCCTATCTCGCCGTCAGCCGCGCCCAGGAAGAAGCGCGCACAAAAAAACCGCGTCCAGTGCCGCTGCACCTTAAAGATGCCAACCTCGACGCAAGTTCGCGCGGACACGGGAAAGGATACCTTTACCCGCACGATTTCCCGGGACATTTCGTAGCACAGGAATATTTTCCCGAAGCGGTAGTATTTTATGAGCCAACCAGCGAAGGTTACGAAGCACGAATCAAAGAACGCCTCGAAAACTGGCGAAAGCAAAGAAAGCATTCGCCGGCTGATGAGGCGGTTAAGAAATAATGTTGAACCACGCATGCGCCGCATGAAAAGCCTGCGCATCGCAAGGCTTGTGCAGGGTTTGCCGGTTTACCTTAATGCAAAAACCGTAATGTTTTACGTTACACACGATGCGGAAGTTGAAACCGGACAACTGATGAAACATGCCATGCTTGACGGTAAAAACGTAGCCCTTCCCGTAACGGATAAAGATTCGTGTTCTTTGTCCGCGGCGCGAATTCGCTCGCTTACCGGCAGCCTGGCTAAAGGAGCCTACGGCATACTTGAACCGCGAAAGGAATGCAGCATCCCGGTGCGCGCTTCGGAAATTGATTTAGTGATTGTGCCGGGTATAGCTTTTGACGGGCGCGGGGTCCGGCTTGGATTCGGCAAAGGATATTACGACCGCTGGCTTTCCCGCATACCTTTGCGTAAACGCGTCGCGCTTGCCTACAGCTTCCAGGTAGTGCCGCGGCTGCCGAAATCCGCCCATGACGTGCCTGTTGGAACAATCGTTACCGAAAGTGAAATCATTCGCGCAACTCCAATAAGAAAGGAGCAGTAGATGGATAATTATATGTTAATAGCACTCGCCTCCGTGATAGGCGTTGTCGCAGGATACCTGGTCAGGCTGTTTTATGCTAAAGCCCAGATGAAATCGGCCGAACAGATCGCAAAGCACATGATAAGCGAAGCCCAGATGCTGGCCGAAACAAAAAAGAAAGAAGGGCTTCTTGAAGTTAAAGAAACCATGGAACGCGAACGCCGCGAGTTCGACCGCGAAACCCGCGAGAGGCGCCAGGAGCTTATAAATCTGGAGCGCCGCATAAACCAGAGAGAGGAAGCTCTGGAACGCAAGCATGAGCTTATGGACCGCAAGGACAAGGATCTTTTCGGCCGCGAACGAAACCTTATGACGAGGGAAAAAACGCTGGACGACGAAGCCCAGGCGCTGGCCAGGGGGCGAGAGGAACAAAAAAGAATACTCGAGCGGCTTTCCGGCATTTCAAGCGAGGAAGCAAAAAAGCTTCTTATGCAATCGCTTGAAGAAGAAGCGCGCAAGGAAGCGGCGCTGCTTGCAAAGCGTATCGAGCAGGAAACGCGCGAACAGGCGGAGAAGAAATCCAAAGAGATACTTTCCATCGCCATACAGCGCGTCGCTGCCGAACATACGGCAGACATTACAACCACAACCGTGCCCATAGCCAACGATGAAATGAAGGGGCGCGTCATCGGCCGTGAAGGAAGAAACATACGCGCCTTTGAACAGGCCACGGGAGTTGACTTAATCATTGACGATACGCCCGAAGCCATAACCATCTCGGCATTCGACGGCGTGCGCCGTGAAATAGCGCGCATATCGCTTGAAAAGCTTATAGCCGACGGGCGCATTCATCCCGCGCGCATAGAAGAAGTCGTAGAAAAAGTCAGGAAGGAAATGGATACAAATCTAAAGGAAATCGGCGAACAGGCCGCGCTGGAGGCGGGTGTTCCCGGTTTGCAACCCGAGATTCTCAGGCTGTTGGGCAAATTGAAGTATCGCACCTCATACGGCCAGAATCAGTTGCAGCATACGCTTGAAGTAACCTGTCGGGCGCCATTGCCGGAGAACTCGGCGTTGACATAGCATTCTGCAAGCGCGCAGGCCTGCTTCACGACCTGGGCAAGGCGGTTGACCACGAAGTTGAAGGAACGCATCATCAGATCTCGGCCGACGTCGCCAAAAAGTACGGCGAATCGCCGAAGATGATTAATGCCATTTTGTCGCACCATGAAGGTATTGCAGAACCCCAAAGCCCGGAGGCGTTTATCGTTGCCGCCGCCGACGCGGTCTCGGCCGCGCGCCCCGGCGCCAGGCGCGAGTCAATAGAGCATTACCTCAAGCGCCTTGAAAAGCTGGAGAAACTTGCAACTTCGTTCCGCGGCGTTTCCTCGGCTTATGCAATACAGGCCGGCAGGGAAGTGCGTATCATGGTGGAACCTGAGGACGTAAACGACCAGGGCGCGCAGATACTTGCCCACGACATTGCAAAAAAAGTGGAGCAGGAACTGGAATACCCGGGACATATAAAAATAACCGTAATACGCGAGGTCCGCGCCCAGGAAGTTGCGAAGTAGGCCATGATAATTTTATTTATTGCCGATATAGTTGGACAGCCGGGACGCGATTGCGTCCGCAAGCTGCTCCCTGAACTTGCCGGCGAAAAGAAACCTGATATTATCATTGCCAATGCCGAGAACGTCGCGGGCGGAAAAGGGCTGACGGGGCCGCTTGCTCTTGAGTTGTTCGACTCCGGCGCGCAGGTGTTGACTCTCGGCAATCATGCCTTCGACCGCAAAGAGGTTGACAGTATTATCGGGGATCCACGAATTGTCCGGCCCGCCAATTATCCTCCCATGGTGGCGGGACGCGGCTGTACAGTTATCACAACTACGACGGGTAAAAAGCTGGCTGTCATCAGCCTTATGGGACGGGTTTACATGCCGCATACGGATTGCCCGTTCCGGAAAGCGAGCGAAGTGCTTGAAACCATGGCAAAGGAAAACCCTGATATAAACATTGTTTTCGTGGATTTCCACGCGGAGATAACATCTGAAAAACAGGCCATGGGATGGTACCTTGACGGCCGCGTTTCGGCGGTAATCGGCACACACACGCATATCCCTACCGCCGACGAACGCATCCTGCCGGGCGGCACGGCCTACCTTACCGACGCCGGCATGACGGGGCCGCGGGACGGTGTTATCGGCATGGACAAGGATATAATCATAAAAAAATACATCACCGGCGTGCGGCAGCATTATTCGATGGCAAAAGGGACGGCGGTTATGCAGGGATGCGTAATTACGGTTGACGAAACGACCGGCAAGGCGACGAATATAGAAAGGTTCTCCCTGGTTGAACAATGAATACGGAAGGGCGCAAAATATACACGGTAAGCGAGCTTAACCGTGAAATAAAAGTAATACTTGAAGATGCCTACCCGGCCATCTGGCTTGAGGGGGAAATCTCAAATTTCAGGGTTTACTCCTCGGGACATATGTATTTCTCGTTAAAGGACGCGGAAGCCCAGGTAAGCGCCGTCATGTTCCAGGGGATGAACAGGTTTTTAAAATTCACTCCTGAGGACGGGCTTAAAGTCATCGCCCGCGGGCGTGTGTCAACCTACCCCAAACGCGGCGAATACCAGCTTATCGTTACAAGCATAGAACCGGCGGGCAAGGGCGCGCTTCAACTGGCTTTCGAACAGCTTAAAGCAAAACTTGAAAAAGAAGGGCTGTTCGACCCTCGCCATAAAAAACCAATCCCGGCTTTGCCCCAGAAGATAGGCATAGTAACATCGCCTACGGGAGCGGCAATCCGCGACATACTTACAATAATAGAACGCCGTTTTGCAAACGTGGGGATATTGATTTACCCGGCGCGTGTCCAGGGCGACGAGGCAAAGGCCGAGATAGCTTCGGGCATAAAATATCTAAATGCGCACCATCCGGATATTGACGTGCTGCTGGTGGGGCGGGGCGGAGGGTCATACGAAGACCTTTGGGCGTTCAATGAAGAGATAGTGGCGCGCGCTATTTTTGAATCCGCAATACCGGTTATCTCGTGCGTAGGCCACGAAATAGACTACACCATAGCGGATTTCGTGGCAGACCTGCGCGCGCCTACGCCGTCGGCCGCGGCGGAACTTGTGGTCAAAAATAAATTTGAGCTGGTCGAAAAACTGACAAACCTGCGCCAGCGCCTGTCGCAACAGATGCAGTTTTTAATAACGCATTACCAGCAACGCATCACCCACGCGGCAACATCCCGCGCGCTTACGAGGCCGCAGGATATTTTTGCCGAGCGTATGCAGGAAATAGACGAACTCCTTGCGCGGCTTGCCCGCGCCGCCGCCGCGCGGATGGATTCGCTTGAAAAAGACGCACGCCGGCTTGCCGAAAAACTGCACCTGCTTTCGCCGCTTAGCGTTCTCTCGCGCGGCTATGCCATCTGTTTCGACGCCGTGGATAATACCGTAATAAAGGGCATCGCGGACGTCTCTGCCGGCGCAGGCGTAAAAGTTAAATTACACGACGGTGAATTTGTTAGCGACGTAAAAACGGTAACGCGGAGAAATGTATGACAAAAACACAAAAATTCGAAGATGCGATGAAACGGCTTGAGGATATAGTGAGCCGCATGGAAAGCGGGCAGGGCGACCTTGATTCGTCGCTTGAGCTGTTCGAAGAAGGCGTTAAACTGGTGCGTTTTTGCTCCTCGAAACTCGATGAAGCAAAAAAGAAAATAGAGATACTGGTAAAAAAAGGCGACAAAATGGAAGCCGAACCCTTTGCGCTGGCGCAGGAACAGGCGCCCGCAAAAGAAGAGGACCTTTTTAAATGAACTTAAAGGCCTGGTTGGCCGGCCGGCGCGTTATGGTTGAAAAGGCGTTGCGCCGCTTTCTGCCGACAGATTCTTCGCTCCTTTCGCGCGCCATGCGTTATTCGGTTATGGCGGGAGGCAAACGGCTTCGCCCTGTTCTTGTTATCGAGGCTTCAACGCTTTGCGGCGGAAACGCGCAAGCGGTTATGCCAGCCGCGTGCGCGCTTGAGTTTATTCATACATATTCGCTTATTCATGACGATCTGCCGGCCATGGACAACGACGACCTGCGCCGCGGAATGCCAACAAGTCATAAAAAATTCGGAGAGGCCACCGCGATACTTGCCGGAGACGCCCTGTTGACCGGGGCGTTCGGCTTGATGACGGAGTGCGGGCGAAATCCCAGGGTTATTGAAGCCGTCCGCCTGCTTGCAGCCGCGGCGGGCAATACCGGGATGGTAGGCGGGCAGATGGAAGATACGGTTGAAAGCGGCCGGTGGCGGAATAAAAACCGCAAGACGGCGCAGCGCTATCTTCGTTGCATACATGAAAAGAAAACAGGGGCGCTTATTACCGCAAGCCTGCTGGTTGGCGCAACGCTTGCCGGCGCCGGAAAACGCCAGGCGGAACAGCTTGAATGCTACGGCAAAAACATAGGCCTGGCCTTTCAAATAACCGACGATATACTGGATGTTACGGGCGATAAAAAGCTGCTCGGGAAAAAAGGAAGCGACCGCGATAATGACAAGCTCACCTACCCGGCACTTTACGGGCTGGATGAATCGGCGCGCATGGCGCGGCGCGCGATTGACGAAGCGAAGGAAGCGCTTTCACTATTCGGCGGCAAGGCCGCCATGCTTGCGGCGCTTGCAGACTACATAACAGAAAGGCAGTATTAATCAGATGAGCATACTTGAAAAGATTAACGACCCGAAAGACCTGCGAATAATAAAAAAAGAACTGCTGCCGGAACTTGCCGCTGAAATACGCCGCAAGATAATAGACACAACTTCCACCAACGGCGGCCACATTGCTCCCAGCCTCGGAACGGTGGAGCTTACCATCGCGCTCCATTACATATTCGACGCGCCGAAAGATAAGATCATCTGGGACGTGGGACACCAGGCTTATGCGCATAAAATAATAACCGGACGCGCCAAAACGTTTTCGTCATTGCGCACGTTTGGCGGCATAAGCGGCTTTCCCCGCCGGGAAGAATCGGAATTCGACCCGTTCGGCGTAGGCCACTCTTCCACATCCATATCCGCGGCGCTCGGGTTTGCCGTGGCGCGGGATGCCAGGGGGGAATCGCACAAGGTAGTAGCCGTAATCGGCGACGGCTCGATGACCGGCGGCCTGGCTTTCGAAGGGTTGGAGAACGCCGGACATCTCGGCACCGATTTGCTGGTAATCTTAAACGACAATGAAATGTTTATTTCGCACCGCGTCGGCGCTCTGGCGCGCTATCTTACCAAGCTGCTGACGGCAGGCTCGCTTAAACGGCTTGAGAAGAAGGTTGAAACGTTTTTTAAGCGCATCCATTTCTGGGGTTCGCACATACTGCGCGTGGCCAAGCGCTTCAAGGTGCTGCTTTTCCCGGGTATGCTTTTTGAGGAGATGGGTTTCGGATACCTCGGCCCCGTGGACGGACACGACATGGAAGGCCTTATAGAAATACTCGGCAGCATTAAGAATTTAAAAGGGCCGCTGCTTTTGCACGTAATAACAAAAAAGGGAAAAGGCTATCCGCCTGCCGAAGCCGAACCGACTAAATTCCATGGCGTAGGAAAGTTCGACCCTGCCACCGGAGAGCCCGCGAATGCAGGCAGCGTCGCCACATATACGTCCGTTTTCAGCAATACAATAGTTTCTCTGGCCAAATCCGACGACAGGATAATGGCGATAACGGCCGCGATGCCCGAAGGCACTGGCCTGGACGAATTTGCAAAAGAATTCCCGCAGCGGTTTTTTGACGTCGGCATAGCTGAGGGGCACGCGTTGACTTTTGCGGCCGCCCTTGCCGCGGCCGGCATGCGTCCGGTATGCGCCATATACTCCACGTTCCTCCAGCGTTCCCTTGACCAGGTTATTCACGATATCGCCCTGCAGAAACTTCCCGTTGTGCTTGCCATAGACCGTGCCGGCATTGTAGGCGAGGACGGGGCAACCCACCAGGGCGTTTTTGACCTGTCCTACCTGCGTTATATACCGGGGCTGACCATTATGGCTCCCGCCGACGAAAACGAATTGCGGCACATGCTTAAAACCGCATTATCGCTTCCGGGGCCGACGGCGATTCGCTATCCGCGAGGCGCAGGCACGGGTGTGGAACTCGACGCTGAAATGAAAATTGTCGCAACCGGAAAAGCGGAAATAAAAAAGGAAGGCAATGATGTTGCCATACTTGCGATAGGCAATATGGTGCAGCCCGCCCTGGAAGCCGCAAAGCAGCTATCGGGACGAGGCATAAGAGCAGGCGTTGTAAACATGCGCTTCTTAAAACCATTGGACGAAGCGGTTGTCCTGTCCGCTGCGGAAAAAACCGGGCGCATTGTAGTTGCCGAGGAGAATGCTCAAATCGGCGGCCTTGCAGGCGCGATTTGTGAACTGCTTGCGGGACATAATGTTCCCATACTTAAAATCGGGTTGCCGGACATTTTTATTGAACACGGCCATCCCAGGATACTCCGCGACAAGTATGAATTAAGCGCCGAGAAAATAGCGGCAAAAATAACGTCATGGCTACATGATTTTAATGAAATACAAGATAAGGTTTGATGAACTGGTCATAAAGCGGGGGATGGCCTCAAGCCTTAAAGAAGCACAAGCGCGCATCATGGCGGGTGAGATTGACGCCCCCCGCATTTCCTTGCCTAAACCCGGGACACTCGTTGATCCTGCCCTCGAAATAACGGTAAAAGCGTCCAACCCATACGTCTCGCGCGGGGGGCTGAAACTTGAAGCGGCCATTAAAGAATTCCGCATTAACGTTGAAGGCAGAATATGCATGGACGTAGGCGCATCCACCGGCGGATTTACCGATTGCCTGCTGCAACACGGCGCCTCAAAAGTTTATGCGGTTGACGTCGGAAAAAATCTCATGGATAGCGCCCTGAAAAACGACCCGCGTGTAATCAGCATAGAAGACACCAACTTCCGCTATTTCCCTCATAATGCATTGAAAGAGCACGTAGAATTTGTTACAATTGACGTGTCTTTTATCTCCTTAAAAAAGGTTGTGCCGCCGGTCGTTGATCACACTGTTGCCGGCGCTGAAATCCTTGCGCTGGTAAAACCGCAGTTCGAGGCAGACCGGTCAAAAATAATCAAAGGCGTCGTCAGGGATGATTCTGTCCGCGCTGCAATTATAGAAGACATCACGTCGTTCTTCCGCGAGTT
>Ga0208953_1001831_pt1 | contig 11054 bp, 7 predicted proteins | sample RifOxyB2_FD_184033 | JGI IMG/M metagenome (GOLD analysis project Ga0208953, IMG submission 184033) | Groundwater microbial communities from Rifle, Colorado - Rifle Oxygen_injection B2 (SPAdes) | ecosystem: Environmental > Aquatic > Deep subsurface > Groundwater | place: USA: Rifle, Colorado... | reverse complement strand
GAAAAAATTCAACAAAATTATCGGCAATCTTGGCGAAGATTTAGCCGCCCAATATTTACAAAAACAAGGTTATGAGATTTTAGAGCGCAACTGGGGCAGTAAATGGGGCGAAATTGACATTGTTTGCAAATCAAACCGCGAATCAAACCGCCGCGGTTTGAGTATTTCAACCGCGGCGGTTGGATCACTGGTCTTTGTCGAGGTCAAAACCAAAACCGGCCGGCTATATGGTTCTCCGGCTCAAATGGTCAATCCCCGCAAACTTTTTCAAATAAAGCGTATTGCCAGTCTATATCCTGCGGGAATTAACCAATTCAAGCGAATTGATGTTGTCGCCATTGTTCTTTCTTATGATCGCCGATTAATTTCTCTTAACCATTACCAGGCGGTGTATTGAATTTAATTTCAGTATAGTTTTTTTCTTCAGTTTGTTTGCCTATAACTTCTCTGATAGCCGTTCTCACTAGATCCGAAAATGAGGCGTAATAGCCGCTTTTGATCAAATTGTCGGCTTGGCTCTTAAGCTTGTCTGGCAACGAGATATTAATGGTTTTCATACATTAATCATACATAGACGAGATAAAAAAGACAAGTGGGGCATAAATTAAGCCTATAATTAAAATAATATAGAGTCTGTTTGGTACTAATATTCTATTGAATATAGAGGACTACTTGCTTTAGCTATAGATATTTTTATTTTTTTTCGAACCAAATATTTAAGGCAAAAATACTACTTGACAACTATCCTATAGCATGTTATGCTGATTATGTTTCTTGGGTTTAAACTACAAATGCTGTAGGCAAAAAGCCCAAGGAACATGTTCTTTAACAAGGGAATCAGGGAAAGGTTAGGCAGCTTGCTGCTTAAGTTTTCCAATCACCAATTTTCTTAGCTACATAATTAGTAGTTATGAGAACTGGTGGTTGGAGGTTTTGCGCAGGCCGCCAACCAAAAAACTTTAGATTGCCCGGGTAACCCCCGGGCGGAGGTGATAAGATGGACAAGTTCTTGAGTGGTGTAACGAAAGTATTGGGAATCCTGGTTTTGGTCGTTTTGCTCGTAGCAGGCGGCCTGTTTGTTTACAACCAGGTTCGGGTGGCTTCGGCCCCCGTTGCCCAAACCGTCTTGGTCAGCGGTCAAACTGATCAGACCGGCAGTAATGCCGGACTCCCCGCCAATGATGGTGGGCAGACCGGGCAGCGCGAGCTGACTGGTGAGTACAGTGCGGGTCCAGCCCGCACCTGGGCCGACTGGCCTGCTGATCGGATCAACCCAGAAGAGAATTTGGTTCGAGACACTGGCGAAACCAACTGGGAAGATCTGACAGATCTCGAGTGGTTGTGGCCTGATGGCACAACTTCGGTTGGTACTCGTCGCGTTGATGCGAACGGGCAAAAATTCGGCATTCTCTTGTCGGAAGGGCCTTTTGGTCTAACTGGCAAGCAGGTGATCGAAATGTTGCTGAAGAATGTGAACGATCGGTCATGGGTTGTCCGGGCGACCCCCGAAGGTCAATCTTCGGGTGGCTGGTGGACCATCGAACTTCTGAAGCCGGGAGCAAGCGAGAGCGCTATTCCCGGGCTGTTGGTTCCATCCAGCGGAAAGGTTGTCACCTGGACCCTGCAAAAGGGCCGCACGGACTATTGGGGCGGATTTCCTGCCCCCGTTGATCCGAAAGGCGTCTGTGAGGCCAAAAAGCTCGTGGATGCCGATAGCGGTCTTAACCAGTGGCAGGTGGTTTGTCGCGAAGGCGGCAGCGCCACGATCAAGAGTGATGGTGTCACCTGGATGCCGGCGGTCATGTACTTTGATGACTTCACCGGCGAATAACTGAATATCCCTGATCCCTTTGGCCCGCTCCTCCAAAAAGAGGGGCGGGCCAGTAGGTCTTAGTTAGGTAGCCAAAAGGCTAATTAACTGAGAATTACTATGAAAAACTTAGTCAAAAAATATAATCAATCTGAGGCCATTTTGATGGTTTCACTTTACCCCAAAAAGGCAGAGCTGTACTCCAGCGGCACCAGTGGGGTGGCTTCTTATGCCAAAAATATCACCACCCGCATGCAGTCTCCGGTGATCGTGTTGGCGGATAAAAACAAACGGCCGCATTTTTATGAAGAGCAGGGAGTTTTGGTCAACCGTTGTTTTACTAAAAGCAAGTTAAGTCTATGGCTGCAAGTGTTAAAACAAGTTGTCAGATTTAATAAGGTTAATCGAGTGGTAATTCAGTTTGATTTTGGTATGTATGGCAGCTTGCTGGCTACAGCCTTAATTGTCCCTTTCTTATTAGCGCTCAAATTACTTGGCAAAAAAGTCTATATTGTCTCTCATCATGTCATTACCGATGTTTTTAAATTGCGCGGTCACGTTGGTCTGGGTAATAGCTGGTTCGATACGATTAAGGGTAATGTCTATAATTTTCTTTTTAAAGCTTTTTACAGATTACTTGGTTTATTATCCGAAAAGATCGTGGTTTTAGAAGAACCGCTCAAAGCCATGCTAGCCGAATTTGTGCCGCAACACAAAATCAGTGTCATTGCTCACGGTGTCGATACCAAACTAAAGCCGATGAATAAAATCAAAGCCCGGCAGCAACTTAATCTGAAAAAGAATAGCTTTTTGATTATGTATTTTGGTTTTGTCAATTGGTTTAAAGGCGCCGATATTTTTGCCCAAACTTTTAAAAACCGCAAGCAGTTGTTAAACAAAAATGTGTCAGCTTTAATTGCCGGTGGTGAAAGTCCCACCATGAAAGGCAAACGTTTTTATCAAAAATACTTTAATCAGGTTTTAAAAACTGTTTCTGACTCCCCAGTGGTAAATATGACTGGTTATATTCCACAGGAAGACATTCGTAAATATTTTTCAGCCGCTGACTTGATTGTGTTTCCGTATCGTCATTTTATGACGGCTTCAGGTGTGATGAGCTTAGCTTTGTCTTATGGCAAGCCGTTTATCGTTTCTCATGAGTTGTCCCAAATGTTTGATTCGCCGGACTTTAAGAAAACTCTGACTGAGGTGGGCCTGAAGAAATCAGACATTGTTTTTAATTTAAGCAAATACTCTTGTTTGCATACGGCCGAGAATGTTTTGAGAAATGGCATTAAGCGTAAAATGGCCAGGCTGGCTCTGATTGAAAGAGAGAAGCGTGATTATTCTTTGACTGCAAAAGCTTATGACAACTTAGTCGAAATTAAACCAAGATATCTTTTTGGTAAAAGTCTAATTTTCCACTATAATAGTGGCAGATGAAAGCTAAATTATTCCTGATTGTTAATTTTTTTCTTTTTGTAAGTTTATTATTTTTTATTCTCTTTAAGGTTGAAATCAAGCCGGATGGGGATATTGTGGAATATTATGGTGTTACTGAAACTGTTCTCAGTCACGCCAGTCTGAATTTGCGGCAAAGCGATATTAATAACTTATTAAATTATATCGACGCACCAAAATTTGATAATCCTGGCTATTATCTTAACGGACGAGAAAATAATCGTTATCCAGTTCATTTTTGGGCTTATTCTTTACTGCTAGTTCCGGCGCGACTGGGCCTAGAGCTTTTTGGTTTTAATCCACTGTTGTCTTTGCCGATTACTAATCTGCTTATTTTTGGTTTAACTTTATATTATATTTATAAAAATTTTGTTCAAAAGACTCAGCAACGTTTGCTTTTATTAGGGTTGCTGTTTTTTTCGCCGCTTATCTTCTACTTTACTTGGCCAGGTCCAGACATGTGGTATTTGTGCTTATTGTTAATTGCCGTGTTTTATGCGTTTAGAAAACATTATTTTCAAGCGGCCTTTCTAACCGCCTTGGCCTCTTGGCACAGTCAGCCGTTAGTAATGCTAGCCGTGCTTTTTTCAGCCTTAGCTGTATATAAAGACTGGCGAAAAATGACACTTGTTTTGGGGGCGGGAATAGTTGTGACTGTTCCTTATATTTATAATCTTTATGCTTTTGGTACGCTTACACCCTGGCTGGGTTTACAAAATGCTTATGCCAGTATCAATGGCTTTGGTTTGCAAAATATTAGTATCTGGAAGTTATTTGAGCAATTCTTTGATCTTAATATTGGTCTATTTTGGTACGGCTCGGTGTTAATTTTACTGTCAGCTATAGGCATAAAATATTTTTGGCAAGAGCGACAATGGGAAAGATTAGTGATTGTTTTGGGGTTTGTATTGACTGCATTTTTTTACCAAACCAATCCGGCCTGGCACTATGGCACTACTGGTTATGGGCCATCCCGTCATATAATTTTTATACTGCCTCTTTTAATATGTTTAAGCCTGAAAAATTGGCGCCAATTAAAAGGGTGGTTTTTTGGGGCAGTATTTTTGATTTGTATTTTATTTCAGGGATATAGTTTATTTTTTAATAATTATTTCTATCCAGACACGACTCGTTCGCTTTTTCATACCCAATATGCTCAATATTTTTTAAATAATTATCCGGAGCTATATAATCCTACGCCTGAGATCTTTATCGACAGAACGTTAAATCAGGATACGATGTTGCCACAAAGCGCTATTTATGAAGAACAGGGGATATGCAAAAAAGCCTACATTTTGCCAAATGGCCAGTTTTTATTAAAACAAAAATGCGGCTTTATTCCCAAAAATGAGAGAATCAAACTCAAACAGCTTGAAAATTTAAGTATTTGCCAAGGAGTTTATGTTAATTACTAAGCTTAAAAAACAACTACCGTTATTATTGCTACTTTTCTTGGTGGTGATGATTGCCATTGCCAACTATGTTCCCGGAACTTGGTTAACTGGTTGGGACAATCTTCACCCCGAATTTGATTTTGCTCTGAATGCAAAGCGGGCTTTCAATAGTGTTTGGCAGGAATATCAGGGCTTGGGCTTGCTCTCTGGAATGGCTCATGCAGCTGATTTTTTCCGTGTTTTATTTTTGTGGTTGATGTCTCCGATTATTCCAGATCAGTTTAGTCGCTATTTTTATCACTTTTTAATGTTGTTGCTAGGCAGTTTAGGAGTTTTCTTTTTTACAAAAAATTGGTTGTTGCACAAAAACAACAAACATCGGTCGTTGTTGGCATTGCTTTCGGCTTCGTTTTATTTACTGAATTTTGGAACAGTCCAGTATTTTTTTACTCCGTTTGAGCCCTTTTCTACATTTTGGGGATTTTTCCCTTGGGAAGTGTATGTATTGTTTCAATACTTGTTTCATCCAAGCCGCCGCCATTTATTGATTTTGGCTGTCGTGAATTTATTGACTTCGGCACAAGCCTATGTTCAACCACTATTTGTGGTTTATGCCAGTGTTGTGGGCTTGATGTCATTGGGTTATTTAAGAACAGGCTGGTCTGTAATCAGTTTAAAGAAAGTGATTTTTGCCGGATTAACTATTTTATTGATCAACAGTTATTGGCTGTTGCCTAATGTTTATTTTGTTTTAACTAAGGTTGAAGTGACTCAAAATGCCATGAATAATCGCATGAATACCGAACGTTTTTTTCAATGGAGTAAGAGTCATGGTAATCTCAAGGATTTTGTATTACTACGTAATATTCCTTTTGATTCTAGTGCTACCAGCGATCAAGGTTATGACTATATGAAATCCTGGCGCGAATATTTTACTTTTCCGCTGGTTGAACTAATCAGCGCTGTTTTTTTTGTCTTGGGAGCAATTGGCCTGTTTGTTAGAAGCCGGTTCCGAACTTATTTTTTACCTTCGTTTATATTAATTGCAGTTGGTTTGCTGTCGCAGACCCCAGTTGTGGATTTGGCTAATCAAGCGATTCGACAATTGCCTTTGGTGAGCCAGATCTTGCGTAATCCTTTTACCAAGCTAGTTGTGCCGCTGGTTTTTTTAATAAGCATTGGGATTGGGTTGTTTTTGGAAAAGATATTTTATTGGCTTAAAGAACATGCTTTGCCAGTAAGAGAGATTTTGTTTTTACTTTTTGGACTAGTTATTTTTATTTCTTTACCGAGTTTTGCTGGTAATTTGTTTTCAGATAAAGTCAGGCAGAAAATCCCTCAAGAGTATTTTGCTTTATTTGATTTTTTCAAAACGCAGGAACCAAATCGCCGGATCATGAATTTGCCGCAGGACAGTTATTGGGGTTGGGGGAGTTATCGTTGGGGAACCTTGGGATCGGGCTTTTTATGGTATGGAATTGAACAACCGATTATGGATCGGGCTTTTGACGTTTGGAGTACCGAACTTGAAGGTTATTATTGGGAATTAGTTTATGCTCTCAGAGTTAGAGATCGGCAACTTTTTGATCAAGTGGTGAATAAATATAACGTTGGTTATGTAATTTATGATCAGGACTATCTCCCTTCGGATATTATTAATTTGTTAAATTTACGCAAGCAGCAAGATTTGCTTAAAAACTCCGATAAGTATCGATTGGTATGGCATCAGGGTTCAGTTTTTGTTTATGAAGTTATTGATTCTTTGTCGTGGTTAAGGGCTTCTGATCGATTACCAGGCTCAGTAACCAGTCCGAGATTTTTAAATTTTGATTCGGTTTATCATCAGGTCGGTGATTATTACACCGGTGGGAAAATTGACCTATTTTATCCTTACGCTTCTTTGTTTGCCAGCCGCTTTAGCGACGAAGCCTCTTTTTCAGTCAAAGAAACGACCAATAACTATCTTTTTACTACGCAAATTCCAATCAGTCGATACCGATTGATTTTGCCGGAAAGTATTAATCAGCGTCAGCCTAAGCAGTTTACGGCCGATAAGTTAATTTACAATTTGCCCAAAAAATCAGCCGGAAGTTTGGGGAATATGATTACTGATCTAGATTATCAGGAGAATCAATATTATCCAAATTCTAATCAGGGCAAGATTGGAAATTCTTTTCAGACAGTTAAGAGTGATAAATTACTGACATATGCCAAGAATTTGACTTTGGATACTTGGTGGACTTTACCAGAGGCATCCCCCGGAGCCTACCTTTTATCAATCAAGAGTCGCAAACTCTCTGGTTTCCCTCTGACTTTAACTGTCACGTCACTTAATAATCAACATAAGTATTTGTTGACTTTTCTAAATGATAGTTCGAAATCAGTAACTGAATATTTTGTTTTACCACCTTTTGAGACTTTTGATCAGGGCCTGGAAATTAGGATTAACAACCATTCTTTTAATAATACTCCTTCAGTTTCCGAAGTCAGTTTTATGGGTTTAACTCCAGTTCCCTTTTCATATTTAACTGGCATTCGTTTACAACAAATTGAGACTGTAAAATCGGCAAAATCAAAAAATATAGTCATAAATAAATTAAGTTATTGGCAATATCAAGGTTTTTTGCCTGATGAATTTTCCAATAATTTAATTTTGTCCCAAGCCTTTGATCCGGGTTGGCGCGCGTATCTTAACGGCCGTGAACTTAAAGAGCACGTGCTGGTCAATAATTGGGCCAATGGCTGGGTCATTCCTGAGGACGAAAGTGGGGAAGTCAAAATTATTTTCTGGCCGCAATACCTGCAATTTCTAGGATTTGGTTTGCTAATAATCACCTTTGTTCTAATCTCGTTCCATTTCGGGAATGGAACGAACAAGCCCAAAAACAGCCTATAATTAAATTTCGCTTGACAGTTAAATCACTGACCTGTTAAAGTGATTATTATCCTTTAACAATCAACATGCCTTGGCACAAACTGCTACAAAGGATTGGCTTGTTCATTATTCACCGTCGTCGTTTTCTTTGTCTTACTCAGGAGGCTTTGGCAATCGAAACCTTTATCGATCGGGCCCATCTGCGCAAAATCGAAAAAGGGACTGTTAATACGACCTTGCGAATTTTATTTAAAATCAGCCGGGTTTTGCAAGTCTCCATGTACGAAATGTTAGCTTGTGTTGAAAATAATATTGATCTGGTCAAAGTTGAGCAGGGCTGGCTTTCAAAAAGACAATTTTCGGGTATTCCACAAAAAAAGAATAGGGATTGCCCACAATTCGGCGGCTAGAACTTTGAGCTACTAAGTTTTTGTCCAGAATAATTTTGCCGCCGCAAGCCCAAACCCACAAAGCCAGATCCAAATCCTCGTGCACCTGTTTATTATCCATAATTACATGCGTTCGTACTTTTTGCCACATTGTTTTGCTGATCGCCATATTAAGGCCAAATAGGCTTTGACGATTGCCTTGAGCTAGTTTAATCAAATCAAAAAGAAGGTTTGCTCCCCAAGAGCCGATTAGGTTGGGAAAGCTTACTGTTCCGGCCAAAGCATCAATTTTTTGCGCCTTAAAATTGAACTTGATTCGTTCAATCCAGTTTGGATTGACAGTGACGTCGCTGTCAGTCCGGGCAATAATTTCGTATTTGGCTCTGTCAAAACCTTTGTTGCGAGCATAAGAGATCCCTTGCTGTTTTTCTTTAATAATGCGCACCGGATATTTTTTGGCAATCTTCATTGAGTTATCAGTACAATTGTTGTCGACCAAAATAACTTCGTCAGCTGGTTCGCTTTGGGAAAAGATAGCTTTAAGGCATTTACCAATAATCGCTTCTTCGTTATAAACCGGTACGACCACAGAAACCTTCATTATTAATGATTATATCTTAATAATTTTTTAGTATATACAAGCGAGTGAGCATTTTAAAATAGCGGTAAGGATATTCCAAATTGCGGACAAATTTAGTTGACCGCCGGCCGGATGTCTTTGTGGCCAGTTGGCGACTATAGCCAATCTGGCCCAATTTGGCAATCCGAATTGACAGATCAATATCCTCGTGTACCTGGCTGTTATCCATATTGACTTTGTTTTTTACTTTTTGCCAAATGGATTTTCTGACAACCATATTTGAGCCGTGCAAAAGATGATAGCCATGAATAGCTCGCAGAACATAATAGTACAGATTTTGATGATACCATGAGGCCAGAGAATTAAACGGCAAGTCGTAATAACTGATCGGCCCGGCTGCGGCCAGGTATTGAGGATGAGCTTTCATTACTTGCCGAATATTCTTTAGCCAATGGCGGGGCACGATTGTGTCGCTGTCAGTTCGGGTAATAATTTCGTATTTGGCGATATCAAAGCCTTTGTTTCGGGCGTAAGAGATCCCTTGCTGTTTTTCTTTAATAATGCGCACCGGATATTTTTTGGCAATCTTCATGGAATTATCCGTGCAATTGTTGTCGACCAAAATGACTTCGTCAGCTGGTTCGCTTTGAGCAAAAATCGCCTTAAGGCATTTATCAATAATCGCCTCTTCGTTATAAACCGGGACGACTACGGAAACTTTCATATTGTTGATTATACTTGATATACTTTTATTTATGGATAATTACTGTTTGCTCCGGCCAGCCAAAACCGAAGAAACCACTCCTGCGGCGCAGATTGGCTTGTTGTCCTCGTTTTTGAATATCGGTAAGCGGAGTTTACTTGATTTGTTAATGTTAAAATCTGCCAAGTATTTGAGTTTGGAAATTGTCTCGATCAACCAAAAAACCCGGTTTTATTTTCACGCCCCATCGAGTCTCAAAAACTATTTTATCAGTCAGGTTTTGGCGCAATACCCCAAAACTTTAATAAACGAAGAAAAAGAAGACCCGCTTTTTCGGGTAGTTAAGGACAAAAAAACTTCCATTTCGGTCTTAAATCTGTCTCAGCCCTATTGCTATCCGATCAAAACTTACAAAAATTTTGTCGAGCTGCCGCCATTAAATGCGGTTTTGGGTTTTTTATCTAAGCTCAAAGAAGGAGAGGCGGCGGCTGTTCAAATTATTCTAAAAGTGCCTTTTTCTCAGGAGAAAAGTCAGCACAAAATCCGGGGCCAAATGAAATCAGTCGACAGCCAAGGTCAGGAGCAAGTCAATCCGTACAACAAATTGATTCAGGAAAAGCTCGCCAGCTCCTTACTTCAAGCGCAGATTCGTTTGGTGTTTTCCGGGCCCGAGACCCAAGCCAGTCGGGATCGGTTACAGGAGTTGTCCGGTGCTTTTGGCGTCTACACCATGTCTGAGGGCAATAGTTTTGTTCCGCGTTCCCGGAGTGGGCTTTTCAAAAAAGCATTTTTTAAAAAAATTGTTGAACGTGAATTTTCTTCTTGGCAGCCTACCTTGACTCTCAATCTGGATGAATTGGCTTCATTGTGGCACTTGCCGGACAAGAAATTCGAAAAGATCAAAAGTATTTATTGGGGCCGGCAATTGTTATCCGAAGCCCCCGATAATCTGCCGATTGCGAGCCTTCACAGCAACCCAGATCAAACCGCCGCGGTTTGTAAGGGTAAAAAAGAGGTAAATTTTTTTGGAACAACAGAATGGCGTAATCGGGAAGAGATTTTTGGCATTTCCCGGGAAGACCGTTCCAAGCACGTTTATATTATTGGTAAAACCGGCGCTGGTAAATCGACCATGATTGCCAATATGGCCATCAATGACATTCGCAACGGCGAGGGAGTGGCAGTAATTGATCCGCACGGCGATTTATCAGAAATGATTTTGGAATATATTCCCAAAAGGCGAGTAGCCGACGTGGTCTATTTGGATCCCACTTTGAGCGACGACCGCGCTTTTTCTCTCAATATGTTTGACAAAGACAGCGCCTCACATCAAGACGTGATTGCCTCTGGAATCGTCTCGGTGTTTTATAAATTGTATGGTGACTCCTGGGGGCCGCGACTTGAATATATTTTGCGAAACACGATTATCACTTTGCTTCATTATGGCAACGGCACCTTTGCCGATATTTTGAGAATTCTGGCCGACAAAAAATTTCGCGACAAAATTGTAGACGCAATTAAAGACAAAGATAAAGTAATGTATGATTTCTGGCGTTATGAGTACGATAAAATGACCGATCGGCTGCGGGTGGAGTCGATTTCTTCAATTCAAAACAAGGTTGGCCAATTTGTTTCCTCGCTCCGCGTGCGCCGGATTCTGGACAGTCACAAATCAACCTTTTCCTTAGAGGAAATTATGGATCAGAAAAAAATCCTGATCATTAATCTGTCACAGGGAAAACTAGGGGAGGATACCACCGCTCTTTTGGGCGCGATGTTTATTACCAAAATGCAGCTCACGGCCATGCGCCGGGTCAATATGAAGCCAGAAGAACGGACGGA
>Ga0208953_1001830_pt1 | contig 11057 bp, 9 predicted proteins | sample RifOxyB2_FD_184033 | JGI IMG/M metagenome (GOLD analysis project Ga0208953, IMG submission 184033) | Groundwater microbial communities from Rifle, Colorado - Rifle Oxygen_injection B2 (SPAdes) | ecosystem: Environmental > Aquatic > Deep subsurface > Groundwater | place: USA: Rifle, Colorado... | reverse complement strand
CCCCGCCATATTCTGCGCACAGGGGCTTTCAGAGGGGAGTAACCCGCAAAAGCGTCGTTGATTTGTATACGCGCGCCCGGCGGGTCCGTGATCACATCCACAATCTCGTCCACGAAATACTGCTGCGGCTGCTGCGCGGGCTGCACTATAGCACCAAAAGCCCCGATCCGCCTCCCCGTCTTCATCCCCGCCTGCGGCATAGCGCAAGCCGAAAGCATTAAGAGAACGCCCAACAAGAAAAATTTATTCATAAATCCTCCCTCATATCCTTTTCAAAAAGGCTCCCACAGCCTTTCAAGCTATGGAAACCATTGGCCTGATAACTGTCAAAACGGCGCCAGACGACGTTTTGGATTATACCGTCTTATGATATTCAATTCCGCCGCCTCATGCGCCGGCGCGGCATTATTCGCCATAGCACGAACTGTTACGGCGGTAATCCGGTCTTGGCCTGGGGGAAAAAAATTGACCACCCTGAAACGATCCGTAGCGGAGGCGGGCACAGGGTGGGTCACGACCGTTTGTACAATATCCGGCTGTTCCTCATTAGTTTTAACGCGTCGTAAAACGCCAAAGATACCCATTAATATATCCCCTTTAATCGTTTGGTATGAAAAACTCAACTTTTTACGCTTCCCTCGCCTACGCTTCCATCACTTGCCGCGCACAGTTTCTTCTATGGCTTCCACTATGGGCTCATAGCCGGTACACCGGCAGAGATTGCCGGCTATCGCTTCTTTTATATCGTGCTTGGTGGGCCTGGAATTTTTTTCCAGGAGTTCGGTGGCCGACAGGATAACTCCGGGAGCGCAGAAACCGCACTGAAAAGCGTTCTTCTCATGAAACTTCTTCTGGAGTTTCTGGGTCCACTTGCGGGAATTGGCGCCTTCCAGGGTAACTATTTCCGTGCAATCGGCCTCCGCGGCCAGCACAAGGCAGGAGCGTACGGTTTTCCCGTTCATTAACACCGTGCAGGTTCCGCAGTCTCCGCGGTCGCAGCCCACCTTGGGGCTCTTGATACCCAGCTTGCCGCGCAGAACATCCAGAAGGATATCGCCGGCTTCCACTTCTACTTTTTTCGTGTCGCCGTTCAGTTTAAATTCTATTTCATATTTCTTCATAAATGACCTCAAAGCGGAGCATTATGACAATTTGCCAAGCACCCGGCTATATTACAGGCTCACCGTACTTAGGCGGTTTACCGGACAGCCTGGCTGCGGCGGCCTGGAGGGAGCGTTCAAGCATAACGGCCGCCATGTGCAGGCGGTATTCTCTAGTGGAACGGATATCGGTTATGGGACTGATCTCTTTAAGGACGGTCTCTTTAGCCAGCGCCAGGACTTTTTCGGTCAGCTTATTGCCGTTAAGCACCGCTTCCGTTTTAGGACAGCGGGCTGGTTTCGGACCTAAAGCGCAGGCGGCCACCCGGTAGGTATTATCGTCCAGAACCAGCGCCGCGATGCCGGCCTGCGCGAGATCTTCGCCCTCATAGCGGGAGAGTTTGGCGTAACAACCTCCGGTCTTTACTTTGGGCAGGTTAAATTCTATGGCCAGCACGATCTCATCAGGCGCCAAAACAGTCTTTTTGGGACCGGCGAACCAATCGTGTATAGAGATATTCCTGACGCCTTTCAAACTTTTCACTATAACTTCCGCGTCATAAACGGCCAGGACCGGCGCGGAATCCGAGGACGGCACGGCCGAACAGATATTGCCGGCCACGGTGGCGCGGTTCCTGACGCCGGTGGACGCCACGGTTAAAGACGCCTCCCACAAAAGAGGACAGTACTTTCTGATCAGGGCGGAGTCTATGATCTCGGCGAAAGTAACCAAGGCCCCCAGGCGCAGGAGCCCGCCGTTAACTTCGATTTTGTTCAGGCCCGCAACGGCTTTTATATCCACCACAACCTCGGGCCTGGAGATATTTTCCTTCAGGTGTACTATAAGGTCGGTTCCGCCGGCCAAAACCTTGACAGACTCCTTGTACAAAGAAAGAATCTGCAGGGCCTCGTCCATCGTCTTAGGACGAACATACTCAAATTCGGTTGTAATAGGCATTCGTTTACCTCCGCGAAGAATTCCGCCTTAAGGCAGCCAGGCTACCACGCGGCCCATGGCGGATTCAAGTTCCATGCCTTTGAGAGGGAAAAAACCCATCCAGCAGCGCTTATTGGAAAGTTTTTCAATATCTCCGCCCAGGTTTTCGGCATGGACCAGGCGCTTGGGGAACAGTTTTAGATGCATGACCTGGTAATATTCGTCAATGGGGAACATCTCGTCCCATTTTTTGCCGAAGTTCTCAACCAGTTTATTTTCGGCTTCCGTGAAAAGCTTGGGATGCCAGTTGCGGATGATGGTATTCATCGGGTGGTCGGCCGAGCCGCAGTCCACTCCTATCCACTTGAATTTCATGGCCAGCGCCCATTTATGGAACTTTGGGCCGGGGCCGGGATGCTTGCAAAAATAACGGACTTCATCGGATTTTTTCTCGTACCAGGCATAACGGTGGTAACCGGTGTTGATAATCAGAATGTCGCCTTTACGGATATCCGCGCGTTTCATAAGCAGTTCCGGCTCATAGAGGTCGTAATCGCCCACATCTTTGGAAAGGTCCACTACCACGCCCGGGCCGGTCCATTCCCTCATGGGGACCTGGCCAATGGTGCGGCCGGAACCGAAGAAATGTATCTCGCCGTCCATATGGGTGCCCACATGATTGGAAGTCTTTATGATCTGTCCGTTGGCGCCCTGGCCCATGTGCGCTCCGGCGATACGTTTGAAGTACTGGATCTGAAGCGGCATATAACTGGGCCACGGAGGGGTATGGATGCTCAACGGCTGGGTAAGGTCGTACATCTTGGCCCGTTCCATCAGTTTTATAAAATCATTCGGTTTCATTATGGTTTTTCCTCCGGAAAAATACCGCTGGCCATATGCTGTGCAACTAAATTTACTAAAAGCTTATAGTCTGAAGCGTATGGACATGGCGGAATAAAGCGGCTTTAGGCCCTTTATTTCTCTAAAAATTCTAACAAATGCGGGGGGGCTGTTCAATCGTTAGTAGGAGCTGAATCTCCAACCTGCGGAAAAACCGAAACGAAACCCGTTTAACCGGGCCCGCAGATGGCGGGCAAACTCTCCTCCGGATCCGCCGAACCAGATCTTATTGTAGATCAGGAACACGGAACACACCGCCCCCTTATGCTGGACGGAATTGGAACCGAAAGTGGCGGCAACCCCGGCCGAGGCGCCAAGCCCCATGGCGCTGCGATTTTCGTCAAACGGCAAACCGTCGGCCAGCGTCGCGGAAACTTTATAACTGTGCCGGGCCAAAGGGATACCCGCAAGCACCCCGGCCCGCGCGAACTCGTTTTCATAGGCTTCCCGATAGTAAAAAAAGCCAAGCATGGCGGTATTATTGCGGAATGCGTCAATTAAATCATAGGTGTATGTGGCTGTGGAGGCGCCGTTAGGACCGCTGATATAAGTTTCTTTAGTCACGCTCCTCACCGGCACCCCGGCCGACCGCAAAAAAACCCCTTCATCCTTAATGCGCGGCAATTTCGAATATTCGCCAAGGATCAGGAAACCATGTTTGCCGCGGCGGCCGGAAAAAGCGAAGGCCGGGAGCCCGCTGAACGTGTTGGAGAAAAAAACCATCTCCGCCTGTCGATCGTATTTTTTAAGGCCTGTCGGCGCAATAACGCCTTCAAACGCGCCCGGCGTATTCAGGTTGGCCGGAGACAAAGGCTTGAAATCCGATTTGGCTGCGGAGGAAAGCGTGATTTCGGAAGCGGTTAAACCGGCTTTTACCTGAAGGGGAAAAACCGGGGGAAGCAGGATACAGGCCAACGCCGCGGCATAGATGATCCGTCTCTTAAAATCGGCCATATTATGTCCGAAAATCCATCCGCTATGCCCAGCCGGCGCCGGCCAGACCGGCAAGAGCCTTACACGAATACGATGTTGTTGGATAAAAACGGTTCGGTCCGGCGCTACTTACCGAGTTCTGTTTTGAGTTCCGCCAGCTTTGCGGAAAGTTCCGCCAGCTTCCAGCGAAACACAGTTTTTTCGGCGCGGCGCTTGAACTCGCACTCGCCGTCTTTAAGCGTCTTGGCGCTCACCACGATCCGGAAAGGCAGGCCGATAAGGTCCGCGTCTTTAAACTTAACTCCGGGGCGCTCGTCGCGATCGTCCCAGAGCACGCTGAACCCGGACGCGTGAAGCTGGTCATAGACCGCCTGGGATTGGGGCAGGATACCGGAAGCCTCGGTCTCGATGCTGACCAGAGAAAACTCAAAAGGCGCGATGGACGGAGGCCATATTATGCCCCACTCATCATTGGACTGCTCGATGGCGGCGGCCACGGTACGGGACACGCCTATACCGTAACACCCCATTACCATGGGCACGGACTGCTGTCGTTCGTCCAGGAACTCGCATTTAAGGGATTTAGAGTATTTGGTGCCGAGCTTGAAGGTCTGCCCAACTTCGATGCCACGCTTGAAGATAAAAGGTTTTTTACAGCGCGGGCACAGATCGCCTTCCGCGGCCGCATGAATATCGGCGAAAGTATCCGGGGTATAATCCCGGCCGAGATTGATCCCGACCGTGTGCGTATCGTTCTTATTGGCGCCTGAAAAACCGTTAAAGACGCCTTTAAGCGCGTAGTCGGCGATGACGGTCTTCAAAGGCTTAGTGTCCTTGCCCGGGACATACTTGTTCTTTATATCCACGGGCCCGGCGAAACCGGCGGGACAGCCCGCGATGGCTTCGTAGATATGCTGGGGGGCTTTTTCCAGTTCTGCCGCCGAGAGGACGCGGCGGAGTTTGTTTTCGTTCAGTTCATGGTCGCCGCGGACCAGCGCCATGACGGGTTCCCCGTCGGCAAGGAAAAACAGCGTCTTTATAGCCTGCTTTTTGTTCAGTTTGAGGAACCTGGTCACATCCTCTACGGTATACATACCGGGAGTGGCGACGTCCTTAAGCGGGGCCAACTTTGACGGGTCAGCGGTCCGGGCCGGGGGCTCGGCGGTCTCCGCTTTTTCGGTATTGGCCGCGTAGCCGCATTCGCAGAGGGCGATCTCGGCTTCGCCGGTGTCGGCTATGACCATAAATTCGTGGGACTGGTTGCCGCCTATCGGGCCGCTGTCGGCCTCCACAGGCTTGTATTTAAGTCCGCAGCGGGTGAAAATGCGTTCGTAGGCGCCATACAGCTTCTGATACCATACGTCGGAATCGGCCTCCGTGGCGTGAAAGGAGTATGCGTCCTTCATGTAAAATTCCCTGGCACGCATCACGCCAAAGCGCGGCCGTATCTCGTCACGGAACTTTTCCCCGAACTGGTAAAGCAAAATGGGCAGTTGGCGGTAGGAACTGACATCCCTGCGCACCATGTTGGTGATGACCTCTTCGGCGGTGGGGGCGAAACAGAACTCGGAATCCTTGCGGTCCTGTATCCGCAGGAGCTCCTTGCCGTAAATCTGCCAGCGGCCTGTCTCCATCCAGAGTTCCTTGGGCTGGATGACGGGCAGCCATACTTCCTGGCCGTTTATCTTATCAAGCTCTTCGCGCACGATATTCTCAACCTTCTTCAGGACCCTGAGGCCAAGCGGCAGCCATTCGTAGATCCCGCTGGCAAGCTTGCGTATCATACCCGCCCGGAACATAAGCTTTACCGAAATATTGTCCGCGTCAGCCGGCGCTTCTCTTAAAGTGGGGAGAAAATAATTGGAAAGTTTCATCGGAGCATCCTTGATTCGGCTTTTAACTTCTGAGAACCCGGCCGGCCAACGGCCATAAACCCCGCCGAAATATGGCGGACCTGTCTTTTATACGGCGCCTGCGCGCGGACATCAAGACTTACGACCGATTAAAGACGGACACCTTACCTGCAAGAACGGATCTTCCTGATGATCTCATTGACCCATTCTTTTTCTTTTATTACTTTGATCTGCTTGCCCCGCTCTATCCAGATACCCTGGCCTTTGCCTCCGGCGATGCCGAAATCGGCTTCGCGGGCCTCGCCGGGGCCGTTGACCACGCAACCCATCACGGCTATCTTTTTCCCAGTGGAGCGCTTCAAAAGAATTTTATCCGAATAAACACGGTCTTCTATCTCTTTCAGCACTTTCTCCACATTAACCCGGCAGCGTCCGCAGGTCGGGCAGGCGATAAGATTCGGACCGTACTGCCTCATGCCCATGGCTTTGAGTATCTCATAAGCCGCGCGGACCTGCATGACCGGATCCTCGGTGAGCGAGACCCGGATAGTGTCGCCGACGCCCTGCGTAAGAAGCAGGCCTATCCCCAGGGAAGACTTTACCGTGCCGGAAAGGAAGCTGCCTGCTTCCGTGACGCCTACGTGGAGGGGAATATCGGATTTTTCCGAAAACAGAATATTGGCCATAACCGTGCGCTCGATATCATCCGCCTTCAGCGAAACTACGATATCCCTGAACCCTTCTCTCTCAAGGATCCTGACTTCGTCCAGCGCTTCTTTCACCATTATCCTGGCCCATTCGAGGGGCTTCCATTGCGGATTAGGGATCTTTTTTAAAATCTTCAGCGAACCGCAGTTGACGCCTATCCGTATGGGAATGCCGGCCGATTTGCAGGCCTTTACCACTTCCCTGACCTTATCCTTCTCGCCTATATTGCCCGGATTGATACGGATCTTGTCCACGCCCTGTGCTGCGGCTTCCAGGGCCAGACGCCAGTCGAAATGGATATCGGCCACAAGCGGAATATCTATGGCTTTCCTGATGCGGCTGAGATTCTTGGCGGCCGCCATATCCGGCACGGCCACGCGTATGATCTCACAACCCGCGTCTTCCAGGCGCCGGATCTGGTCAATTGTGGCTTTGAGGTCGCCGGTGTCGGTATTGCACATCGACTGCACCGAGACGGGATTATTTCCGCCTATGGCGAATTTTCCGACTTTCACCACGCGCGTCTTTCTGACTTTATGGTTTTCCATATCACTTCTTGCCCTGCGCGGGAGTCTCGACCTGTACCGGCGCGGCCTTGGGCGCCATTAACCTCTTTATATCGCTATAAGTGGCGAAGATCAGAATACACACCAGGAAAGCTATGCCGCTAGAATTTAGCCAGCCCATAACCCTGGGGGTGACCTTTCGGCGGAAGATCCCTTCCATTATGAAAAGGACCGCATGCCCGCCATCGAGAAGCGGGATCGGCAGGAGGTTGAAAAAGCCGATAGCCACGGAAATAAGCGCTATCAGGAAGAACAGGTCCGGCATGCCGGTATGGGCGGCCTTGCTGACGATATTGACTATGCCGATAGGACCGGAAAGATCAGGTTTCTCCCGATGCCGGATATTGGACGCCAGCGTGGTCACCGTATATTTAGTCCAGTAGTAGCACTGGCCGGCGCCCATTCTGGCGGCTTTCAGCGCGCCGACATATTTGTAACTTATCCCCGGCGCGATTCCGATAAGGCCCTGCCCTTCAGGTCCTTTTTTAGTGACCACTTTCGCTTTGAATTTTTCAGTGCCCCGGTTGTATTCAATAAGCAGCGAAGCGCCGGGTTTTTTATGGATTAGATCCGCCATCTGGCTCCAATCTTTCACCTGGACGCCGTCCACGCTCAACACCCGGTCGCCGGCCTTAATCCCGGCCTCATCGGCCGGGTAACCCCGCGAAAGTTCTCCGACAACAGGGTCCGCTGAGGGAACAGGCTCTCCCATTATGAGTATCACGCCGGTAAAAATAACGAAAGCAAGCAAATAATTCATGAACGGACCGGCAAGCACCACTCCCAGCCGCGTGTACCAGGGCTTGGAAAAATACTCGTCGGGATGTCCGGTAACTTCTTCGATGTTCTCTCCGGCGGGCTTCACATAGCCGCCCAGAGGAATAGCCCGTATAGAGTAACGGGTATCGCCCTTTGTACGCCCGAAAAGCTCGGGCCCGAAACCGAATGAGAAGGCCTCTACTTTTATTTCAGTCAGCTTACAGACCAGGAAATGTCCCAGCTCGTGCAGAAAAATAACCAGTCCGAAAGTGAACAACACCGCGGCGATCGATAGTATCATTATTTCCTCTTCTTTCTCAGTTGAACCGCGATTTCCGCGGCTTTTGTCCTTGCCCACTGGTCCACTTCCACGGCCTCGGCCAGGGTGGGGGGCCGGCGGTCGGAATGATGAATGGCCAGCGTTTTCTCCGTTATGACGGGGATCTCGGTAAACAGCGCCGCGCCTTTCAGGAACCTGTCCACCGCCACTTCGTTGGCGGCGTTCAGGACGGCGGGATAACTCCCGCCCAGCCTCCCGGCTTCATAAGCCAGCTTAAGACAGGGGAAACGCCTGAAATCAGGCTCCCGGAAATCCAGGGACTTAAGCTTGAAAAAATTCATGGGCGCGACCAGGGATTTAATCCGCTCCGGGTAGGTAAGCGCGTACTGGATAGGAAGCTTCATGTCCGGCCAGGAAAGCTGGGCCAGTACCGAACCGTCCTTAAACTCCACCGCTGAATGCATTACAGACTGCGGATGTATCAGGACCTGGATCCTGGAAACCGGCAGCGAGAAAAAATTCTTTATCTCGATAGTCTCCAGCCCTTTATTCATGAGCGTGGCGCAGTCCACCGTGATCTTGGGCCCCATCTTCCAGGTGGGGTGTTTGAGCGCGCGCGCGGGGGTGACTTTTGAGAGATCTCCTTTGTAGCGGTAGAACGCTCCGCCGGAGGCCGTCAGGAAGATCCTTGAAACCGCCGCGCCGTAATCGTTATCCCTCAGGCCTTGAAGGCATTGAAAGATGGCCGAGGGTTCGGAATCCACCGGGATAATTTTAGCCTGCCAGCGGGCGGCTTCCAGCATCAGGGCTTCGCCGGCCATGACCATGGGCTCCTTATTGGCGAGGGCGATATGCTTGGAAGCGCGGATAGAGGCGACCAGAGGGGCGAAACCCACCGAACCGGAAATGGAATTCAGAACGACGTCGGCTTCCGCAAGCGAAGCCATTTCCGTCAGGCCCTCCACCCCGGGGGCGAGCAGCCTGGTGCCGCGCGGCAATATTCCCTTAAGCTCGGCGTGGGCGTCATGATCAAATACCGCCGCGTATTTGGGCCTGTGAGAGCGCACCTGTCCGATAAAACCGGCGTCATTGTTTTTGGCGGCAAGGGCCAGAACTTTCCAGCCGAGGTTTTTCACGGTTTTCAGCGCGTTCCGGCCTATAGAGCCTGTGGAACCCAGGATCACTATTTTTTTCATAAAGGCATCCCCTCAGGAAGCGCTGTTAACATCTCGTATTTTTTAACGGACATTAAAAATCCAGTTATAGATTGCTGATTTCTAATTGTTGGTTGTCAGCAGGGGGAATAATAAAGGGCATGGATTCTTATTTATCCCCAACGACCAACAATGAACAACCATCTGCTTTCCCAACCCCTTCATCTGGCGTACACCGTTAAATAATAAATTACCGGCGCAAGGAAGATATAAGAGTCGAAGCGGTCCAGTATCCCGCCGTGTCCCGGCAGGAGGTTGGAGGAGTCCTTGGCGCCGGCGGCGCGTTTTATCATGGACTCGGCTATATCCGAGAGCTGGCCGAAAATGCCGATGAGAACTCCGGCGGTTACGGCAAAAGCTACGCTGACGGTATCGTTCATAAAACCGCGAAAAAGAAGCGTCATAAGGATGGCGCCGGCAAAGCCGGCGAGGGCGCCCTCCCAGGTTTTCTTGGGACTGATAGTGGAAAGCTGTCTTTTACCGAAGAAGCGGCCGATAGCGTAGGCGGCGGTGTCCATAACCCATACGGTCACTATAAGCATGAAAGTCAAAGCCTCCCCGTCCGGCCGGATATTGCGCAGAGGGATGAGGTGGCACATGCACCAGGAAACCATAAACAGGCCCAGCAGAGTAAAGCCGATGCGCTCCAGATACTTTTTTCGCGAAAAGATCTCGTAGACCAGTGTCGCAATAACAGTCAAAGTGACGGCTGATCCGGCAAAATTATCTCCGCCGGCCTGTGCGACGGAATAATTATCAAAAAAAATCGTCGCCGGCAGCAAGAGGCCCAGCACAAAAAGCACGGGACCCTGCACAGGCTTCCCGCCCATCTTCATCAGGAGGTAATACTCATAAAGCGACAGGGCTATGATCGTGAACACGAAGGCGGCGTAAGGCAGGCCGCCAAGATGGATGAGAAGCGCCACAACAGGGATACCGATAACGGCGGTAAGGACTCTTGGTAGAAGCATAATATACGATTATAACCGCTGCATTAACATTTATGATTTATCCGGAAATATTTAAATCCTAAAAACCTTATACCGCTCATCAACTTTCCGAAAATTTCGCATTTCAGGGTCGCTGATCTTTCAATTAAGATTACCGGCAGCCGCCGCTTTCGGGCGGTTCAAGTTCCTCTTCTTCTTTCCCTGGCCTGATAGTCCAGGAGGGCTTCGACAAATTGTCTCTCCCGGAAGTCGGGCCAAAGGGCATCGGTTATATAAAATTCGGAATATGCCGTCTGCCAAAGCAGAAAATTTGAAAGCCGGGCCTCTCCGGAGGTCCGGATCAGCAGGTCCGGGTCGGGCAGCGGCCAAGTGTATAGAGCCCTGGAAAAAGAGGCTTCGTCCGTTTTTTTCACTCCGCGCTCAAGCAGCGAGTTAACCGCGTCAACAATCTCCATGCGGCCGCCGTAATTGAGCGCGATATTCAGAACCATACCCGTATTATGCTTAAGCCGCTCAACGGCTTCCATTACCGCTTTTCTGGCGGAAACGGGTATTTCGTTCAGGCGGCCGCTGATCATAAGACGCACATTGTTATCGCCCAACTCCTTCACATATTCGGTTATGGCTTTTTTCAGGAGGAGCATGAGAGCGTTGACTTCGAACTTGCCGCGGTTCCAATTCTCTGTGGAAAAAGCGTAAATAGTCAGGGCTTTGACCCCTAAGTCGCTGGCCGCCTTAACCACAGCGCGCACCGATTCCACTCCCTTGGCGTGCCCGACCGCGACCGGCAGGCCTTTCGCCTTAGCCCAGCGCCTGTTTCCGTCCATGATCACGGCCACATGGGCGGGAATACCGGA
>Ga0208953_1001827_pt1 | contig 11065 bp, 11 predicted proteins | sample RifOxyB2_FD_184033 | JGI IMG/M metagenome (GOLD analysis project Ga0208953, IMG submission 184033) | Groundwater microbial communities from Rifle, Colorado - Rifle Oxygen_injection B2 (SPAdes) | ecosystem: Environmental > Aquatic > Deep subsurface > Groundwater | place: USA: Rifle, Colorado... | reverse complement strand
AAGTTTTTTCTCTTCACGATATTTTTGAATAATCGTTCCCATTTCCGCAATCGGTTGAATGGTTCCAACTTCATTGTTTGCATACATGACAGACACGAGAATTGTATCTTCTGTAAGCGCTTCTTCAATCTGTTTCGGATCAATCATCCCCTCTTTGTTTGGTTTCAAATACGTTACGCGAAATCCTTCTTTTTTCTCGAGACGAATACACGCCTCGAGGACAGCGTGGTGCTCGAACGAAGTCGTAATAATGTGCGTTCCAAACTGTTTGTTCATGCGCGCATACCCAAGGATCGCGAGGTTGTCAGATTCGGTCCCGCCGGATGTAAACAAAATTTCATCCGGACGAACATGTAAAATATTCGCCATTGATGTACGAGCTTCTCGCAACGCATCTGTCGCAACTTTTCCACGAGAGTGAAAACTCGATGGATTGCCATATTTATCTTTTAGGTACGGCAACATCACCTCAAGAACGCGAGGATCGAGCGGGGTTGTTGCGGCGTGATCAAGATAGATATCAGGCATAATGTTGAGAGAGTGTATCAAAAAAGCCGCTGAAAATCAACGGCGAGGGGTAAGAAGCTTCGCAAGGTCTTTTGCATCGATTTGCCGGTTATATTTCCGCAGAATACTCTGCGTTTTTTTGGACCCGTAATCACACATGACCAGTCTACCGCGAAGAAGGCCGAAATTGTGCGAGGATCCCCAGTGATGAGAGTCCTTCACAAGCTCGTCTGCTGGAACGATCTCAAGAAAGCGGGTTCGAGCATTATTCTGAAACATCTTCATGTCCACTAACTCGACCTGCTTCATCACGGATAAAAATCCGCAGGAAAAAAGGGTGGGGGCGATGAATGTACTTCCATATCGGATGGTGAAATACCACTCCGAAAGATTTGAGAGAAATCCAGCGATCGTTGCGTTGCTGTAGACGTGAAACGCGCGTTCATGTCGCAACATATGCGCAAACATTTTTTGTGTGTCTTTCGACCACGCAAGGTCTTGCTTAAACGTATTCCAAAAGAGCTTGGGTCGCACGCGTGCAATCTTTATCACGATTCCAAGCCACAGAATCGGAATCACGATGCGTGTTGTTCCTTTATAGATTTGCATCCAGTCCTCCAAGGAAGAAAGAAATCTAACAAAAAAAGCCGTTGTTGTCAACGGCTTTCTGTGTCTACTCTTCTACGTCCTCTTGTTTTGCCTCTGAAAATTGTTCTGGGTTTTCTGTGAATTGTTTGTAACACTCTTCGGAATCAAAATAAAATGTCTCTTGATTTCTTGGGTCTGTGTAGATGAGATCGTTTGAATGAGAGGGGGCATCTATTTTGCAAACAGGGCATGTTTTTCCTCCCTCATGTGGCGCATAAAGTTCAGACATACTTGATTTTACAGTTGAATAGGAACCCCAAAATTGTCACTGATGAATCTTCCAATAAGATATCCAATCAACGCAGCTGCAAGAGAAACAATTACCATTTCTAATCCACTGCGTACAAATGAACGTTTGGTAAAAATACCCGACCACGCCCCAACCACAAACAAAGAAGCAACCGTAAGAAGAACAGATGGTAAAATCGCCTCAGAAATCGATAGAAAAAAATACGGTGCGAGGGGAATAAATCCACCAAGAACATACGAAACCCACATCACCATCGCCCCGCGAACAGGGTGGTTTTGAACACGTCGTTTTTTTCTTCCTTGTTCTTTTTCCCATTCATCTTCCGCTCCTTCAGCAGAACGTGAGGAAAGATAACTTCCCGCTGCCATAGACGTGCTTTCTGCGGCAATGAGTACAAACCCGGAAAGAATCACAACGTATGTATTTTGTGTTCCAACAGCGATTCCCGTAATTGTTCCAAGTGTTGAAACAAGAGAATCTTCAAGACCAAACACGAGTTCGCGCATGGAAGAAAGAATGAAATGTCGGAACGATTTCATACGCGTTATGACAAGAGGTGTTCGATTAAACTTGCGTCGTCGAGCTTCATAAGACGTGTCACACATGCACGTACGTCCGGATGAAGTAGTTTTTCAAGCTCATGCACTTCTGGCCCTGCCGCAATCACCAACGCTTCAAATTCATTGTTTTGTTTTCGTGCAAAAATACTTTTTGCCAGTGTGTGAAAAAGATGATCTTCTCCAATAATGGAGTCACGTTCGTTTTGTTCTGCGGAATGTACACCACCCGGTGTCACCATGCTTGTTCGATCTCCTCCCTCGTGTGAGGGATAATCTGTTTTAAGCTCTTCTAAAAACTGGAAATCACGACCTTCTGCCAAAAAAATCTTTGCGTGTACATGGTCTGCAACAACAAAAAGCGTCTTTTGTTGAACCTCGGGAAATGTTTGAGAAATTTGCATATACAATAGTATACCCGATCTCTTGATTCTCAGGAAAGAATTTGGTACATTTCCTTCGCCTTCAATCTGGCCTGATGGCGAAGTGGTTAACGCGGCGGTCTGCAAAACCGCTATGCGAGGGTTCAACTCCCTCTCAGGCCTCCACCCTCTGACGCAACAAACATGGGTTTGTTGAATCGAATGGTGGATTCTAGGAGGTTTTCATGTCGTTCGTTTTGTTTCTTCTGTCTGGAGGATTGTCCCTGTATTCTTATTTCCATGAGTGGTCGCTGTTGGTCACGATCGTTTCAGGACTTGTTTCACTTCTTTCTTTTCTGTTCTTCCTTGCAAAACATCGTGTGCTTGGAGATGCTGTTGCAGAAGGAGTTGATTCATTACCTGATGACGTTGACTTCGACATTGATGACTAACTTGCATTCTGCAAGTTTTTTTTAAACAAAAACACCCGAGCAAATGCTCGAGTGTTTTTGTTTAAAATACTTCAACGGTTGCGTACTTCAATCCAAATTTTCTTGCTTCTTTAATATCTTTCATCCAAAAGTCCATACGTTTGGTGTAACGGGCATTCATACGGTCTTGCACCGTAAAAATACGGTCACCGTACAATTCAGGAATACGCACACGTGTTCCGAGGGGCAAAAAGTTTGCCGCAACGACGTCTTCCTGGTTACGTTCACAAACATCCATACCCGACGCGGTGATACAAGGTGTATCGTCAGTCTGGGCAGGGTCTGATGTGTACGCCGTCATAGGAACTGTAAACGTTTTACGAGGACGTGCGTCTTCAGAAACCGGAAGGTCTCCAAATGGTTTCATTTCGTTTTCCATCGCATCAATCATGAGCGCGACGGTTTTGTGTTGCATTGTTTGTTGACCGGTAACCATGTCTGCATTTGCCATTGCTGGAAAAAAGACATACGAACCGATCATAACCACAAAGGCAACAACAGAAACATCAAAGGTGTGCTTACGCACGAAAACGATTTTTTGTGTCAACCTCATCAAGATGTTGGATGCGTAAAATGCAACGGTACGCACATATCCAAAATCGTTATCCCAAATGAAAGAGATTGTTTTGTTGATGTTCTTTTGAATTGTGTTTGAATTCTTTGTTAAGCGTTTATTTGTCATACCCGACGCTTCCTTCCTCCTACAGAAGATGCGTTGGGCAGGGCAAATATCTTTTCATCAAAAAACCCTGTTTCCAGAGTGGCACAATCGTACCATAAAAATGAGATTTTGTCAATGGTTTTGAGGAGATCTTTATCATTTTTTTCGCTCAACACAGCAAAAGTGACCCTGTGGATGTCTTGTGGATCCTTTTGTAAAATTTGAGAAAATCGGGTATTCTAGACCTACTTATGTCACAACACATTTACAATAAACAAAGTTGGAAAAAATCGGGTCGTCCCCTCTCAGCTCCTCGCAAAGTCTGGGAAGCATTCAGGAAAACCACAATCGGAAAAAATCTTTGGCTTATTTTTCTTTTTTTTGTCATTTTAGGCTCTCTTTTTGCCCTTGGACTTTTTGCCCTTGCCAGCCGCAATCTTCCAAGTCCCAGCAGTTTAACCGAAAGAAAAATCTCACAAACAACCAAGATTTATGACCGCACAGGTGAGCATTTATTATACGAAATCGCTGGAAACGAAAATCGCACCCTCAAACAATTCCAATCTGGTTTTTGTGAACCAAACGATCCAAAACTTACATTGGATCCAAAAGGAATCCCCCTTTATGCTCTTCAAGCAACAATCGCCGCAGAAGATCGAAAATTCTGTGAACATGGTGGATTTGATGTCAAAGGCCTTGCACGCGCGGTGTTTTTGAATTTCATTGGTCAACGTGTTGGTGGATCAACTCTTACACAACAACTTGTTAAAAACGCTATTCTTTCAACAGAAAAAACCTATACACGCAAAATAAAAGAATTGATTCTTTCTATCGGACTTGAACAAAAATATTCGAAAGATGAAATTCTTCAAATTTATTTCAATGAAATTCCATACGGTTCAAGTTATTATGGAATTGAGGCTGCATCGCAAAACTTTTTTGGAAAATCTGTAAACGAATTAACTGTTGCAGAGGCAGCAACTCTTGCTGCATTACCAAAAGCTCCAACAACCTATTTAAATAATCCAGACATGCTTCAGGCGCGTCGTGATTATATTTTAGGAGAAATGCAAAAACTTGGTTTTATTGATAAATCCGTAGTAGATTCCGCAAAAGCAGAAGACACAGCGGTAAATCTCCGCTTAACCAATATTACCGCTCCACATTTTGTTATGGATGTGAAAGCGGATTTGGAAGAAACCTACGGCAGACGTCATGTTGAAGAAGGTGGTCTTCGCGTCATTACAACCCTGGATTTTGAACTTCAAAAAATTGCAGAAGAAGAAGTAAAAAATGGAGTGGAAGTTCGATCAGAACAGTATGGATTCACAAACGCATCCCTTGTTGCACAAGATCCAAAAAACGGACAAATTTTGGCACTCGTAGGATCCAAAGATTTCTTTGATAAAGCCATTGATGGACAAGTAAACGTAGCAACGCGCCTCCGACAACCAGGTTCGAGTTTTAAACCAATTGTTTTTGCAAAGGCTTTTGAACAAGGATATACCCCAAACACCGTTCTTTGGGATGTCACCACAAATTTTCCAACAGACGTGGGAGTTTACACACCACACAACTATGACCTAAAGGAACGAGGCCCAATCATGATGCGCGATGCTCTCCAGATGTCTCTCAACATTCCTGCTGTTAAAACGGTTTATTTGGTTGGCGTAAGTAATGCCCTCGATTTTGCAACATCCCTTGGATATAATTCATTTTCAAATCATGCCAACTTTGGTCTTTCTATTGTACTTGGAGGTGGAGACGTGAGACTTATTGATCACGTAAATGCATATGCAACATTTGCAAATGACGGAAAATTAAATGAACAAGTTTCAATTTTACGCGTGGAAGACGCAAACGGAAGCGTTCTTTCCGAGTGGAAACAAAAAGATCCAAAACAAGTTATCGATGAAAATGCTGCCCACATGATTTCAAATGTGTTATCAGATAATAATGCTCGCATTCCCGTTTTTGGTGCAAAGAGTTCATTGCAACTGGGTGATAGACCTGTCGCGGCAAAATCAGGAACAACAAACGACTATCATGACGCTTGGCTTATGGGATACACTCCCTCACTTGCAGCGGGCGTATGGGTCGGAAACAACAATAATAAAGCCATGAAAAATAGAGCTGATGGTTCAATTGTTGCAGGTCCTATTTGGAATGCTTTCATGAAGCGTGCTCATGAAAAAACACCTATTACACCATTCCCTACTCCAAACATTCATCCAACGGGAAAATCTGTTCTTGATGGTTCGCTCGGGGCACAAACACTTATCGTTGATCGGGCTTCCGGAAAACTCGCCACAGAATTTACACCAGATACCTTTAAAGAATCTCGTGTTTACGGCGGGTATCATGAAATTCTTCATTTCGTCATTCCATCAGAACCTCAAGGCCCAACTCCAGAAAAACCTGAAAGTGATCCACATTACACAGCATGGGAAACAGGCGTTCAGACATGGCTTCAAAAACGACAACAAGAAACAGGAAAACAACTCATCACAACAAATCCACCAACAGAACAAGACGATCTTCATATTCCTTCAAACACCCCAACAATCCACATTCAATCACCAATCAGTAACGCAGTGATTGAGGGTTACACTCTCCCCGTTTCTCTTTCTGCTTCAGCTCCACGCGGTGTTTCTCATGTTGAATATTATCTTGATGAATTTTTTATCGGATCTTCCAAAATGGCACCGTTTGACGCTATCCTCACCATACCAAACACAATTTCAAAAGGAATTCATTCTCTCAAAGCTGTTGCGTATGATGACATTGATAACAACGCATCAGACGTTGTCAGCATTCAAACAAACGCAGAAACACAAGAAAATATTATTAGTCTGATCGATCCAAAAAATGGGCAAATCATCGAAAAATCTGCGGGAATTTACACATTTGTTACGTCATTAAAAAATCCACAAAGTGTTTCATCGGTAACAATCTTCGCAGAACAAGTTGGAACACAAACAAAATCCATTATCGGACACTTCACAAACCCAACATCTCCATTCATTACGATTGATTGGAATCTTCCCAATTCTGGGAAATGGGTTTTATCTGCAACGGCTCAATCAAAATCTGTTTCAGGAGTCTTCACAACGGGCGGAAACGTTGTAGAAATCAGAAGTTCTCTCACATCTACTCCCATAAACACATCAGACGTTTTTAAGCCAGCACATTCACTCGATCCATTCGCACAATAAAATAAAACAGCCCCGCCATGGCGGGGCTGTTTTATTTTATTTATTGTTTGATCGGCATCACAATATAGCGATGTTCGTTTGGCTTATCTTTTGTTGTAAGAAGACAAGGGTTTGAAGCATCAATCATCTGAAAGAGAATTTGATCCCCTGACATTGATTGTAGACCATCCAAGAGATAACGGAAGTTTACGGTAACCGCATTATTTACTCCTGAGATATCTGCATCACACGTTGTTGTATTTTCCCCTCGGTTTACATCAAGCGCCTGAACGCTGACACGTTTATCTGTTGGTGAAAACAATAATGTTACATCGAACAATCCATTCTTTGAAAACAAACTTGCTGTTTTAACTGCCTTCAAAAAATCATCTCGGTCGACAATTGCTTGTGTTTGAAATTGTTTTGGAATGATCTGTTCGTAATCTGGATAGTTCTCTTCAATCGTTCTTGAAACAAGTTCAACTGGACCATACATGAAAACAACCTGATTTTGTTTCACTTGCATGGTTATATAAGACGGTAAATCGACTCCATCACGGAAAACAGACAAAATACGACTAACTTCTGAAAGTGTTTTGGCTGGAATAACCACGCGAAAATCTTGTGCAGGGCCGTTTGTGACAGGAATGGTCTTTTCTGACAATCGATAAGAATCGGTCGTTGCAAGTGTGAGACGCATCTCTTGCTGGAAGGGGTAAAAATGCATCAGGACACCTGTAAGCTCTGGACGTGACTCATTCGTTGCGACAGAAAACAAAACCTGTGAAAGAGCTGCTTTTAAATCATCGATTGGGATTTGAAAACTCATTTCACCTTCTACTTTTGGAACGAGTGGAAAATCTGCTGCGCTCATTCCGTGAATTTTTGTTTTGTGTCCTCCACACTCCACAAGAACTTGATCTCCATTTGTTTCAAGGTGAATGACCTCATTTGGAAGAAGAGAGACGTAATCAAAAAATAATTTGGATGGAATAGTAAATTCTCCTTGTTCGTCGATTTTACCTCGAACAGAACAATTAATGGCGATTTCAAGGTTCGTTGCGGTGAATCGTACGATTCCCCCCTCTGCTTTTACGAGAACGTTTTGAAGAATAGGAAGATTTACATTTTTTGTCACTAAGTGACTTGTAATGCTTAATCCTTGATGGAGGTTTTCTTGTGTGCAGGAAATCTTCATAGGTTTTAGTTCTTTGGTTTAAAAAAGAGAACTAAAGATAATGATAAGGGTGTGGATGAACTGTATAACTTTTTGTTTAGAGCTATGTTGAGCAAAATCTTTGAGAAAATGCTTGTGGATGGTGGCTGTGGAAAGGTGTGTGTAAAAATGTGGATAGAAATTTCGTCTAAAAAACTCCTTTTCTGTCCCTCTGTTTTCCACAGTGTTATCCAGTGGGTTATCCGTTTTTTATACACAAGGATAACCTGTGATTACGTTGTGTATAAGCGTTGTTTGATGAGTTCAAGGTCATGTTGAAGCTTTTCATCTCCCGTTAAACACTCGGAAATTTTTTCATAGGCGTGCATGGCTGTTGTGTGATCACGCCCACCGAGTTCATTTCCAATGGAAGGATAGCTTGATTTCATTTCCTCTCGCATAAGATACATGATGATTTGTCTTGGAAAGGCGAGTTTTTTTTCACGACTCTTTCCCAATAAATCCTCAATGCGAATGTCGAAATAAATAGAAACTGTGTGAATCAATTGTTTTGGGGTGATGTTCTTCTTGAGAGAAGAAGGTTGAAAACTGGTGAGAATTGGTTTTACTGTGTCTAGTGTTGGGCGAACGTTTTTGAATTGGTGAAATGCGATGACTTTGTTTAATGCTCCTTCAAGTTCTCGAACGTTTGTTTGAACTACAGATGCAATATGATTCAAGATGTCGTGTTCAATCTGATAAACTTTTTCTCTACATTTTGATTCGAGAATTGCGACGCGCGTTTCAAAATCTGGAGAGCCAACATCTGCCATCATTCCCTGTTCGAGTCGGGATGAAAGACGTGCTTCAAGAGATGGAATAGCTTTTGGAGGGCGATCTGAAGAAAAAACGAGCTGTTTGTTGTTTTGGAACAGTTGATTGAACGTATGAAAGAATTCTTCTTGTGTGCTTTCTTTTCCGCCAAGAAATTGAATGTCGTCAATAAGAAGTGTATCAACCATGCGGTATCTGTTCTTAAAATCGTTCATTTTTCCTGTGCGAAGCGCTGACACATAATCATTTGTGAAGCGTTCACAAGTAATATAAAGAATGCGAAGGTTGGGATTTTTTCGTAAAAGCTCATTTCCGATGGCTTGAAGCAAGTGTGTTTTTCCGAGTCCTACGCCACCATAGATATAAAGTGGGTTATAAACGCCTCCTGGTTGGCTAGAGACCGCTTGTGCGGCTGCATGAGCGAGCTCATTTTGTTTTCCAACAATAAATGTTTCAAAACAATACTTTCCGTTTAAAGAAAATTCACCTGTTCGATTTTCTTGAACTTCTGATGGTTGTTCCGTAAAAAAATCTTTCGGCGTTTGTGTTGGTTCTGCTTGTGGTTGAACAAAAACAGGTTGAGGTTCTGTTTTTCCAACAACAGGAACCATCTGAGCGGGAATTTGGCGTGTTTCAACACGAAATGCAATGTGTTTGATGTTTCCTCCTGTGTGTTCTTGAACGGATTTGATAATTTCACGCGCATGCTTCTTTTCAAGCCATGTCAGCGTGAACATATTTGGAACTCCAATCGTAAGAGAGTGTTCTGTGATTTCAGAAATAAATGTGCTTTTGAACCAAGTCGTGAAATTTGCTTTGCTCAGTGACAATTCAAGTTCACCAAGAACAGCTTGCCAGAGTTCGATCGTGTTCATAACGACAATTTATGAGAAAAAACAATTGAAATACACGAATGAAGGAGTTTGATGTGGATTAGTGTAACCATTTATCCACAAGTGGGCAAGTGTGAGAATTGTTCGTAAAGCTCTTGATAAGTTGTGGATAGCATGTTAGTATCTGTGTACTTGTCCTGGCTAGCCACCTATTGTGTTATTAGGTATAAAGCTGGTCAGAGAAACCTGTTTATCTTCAAAAGATTAATGTCGATCCTATGCCAAAGCGCACCCACCAACCAAAGAAGCTTAAACGCGTGAAAACACATGGTTTTCTTAAGCGAATGAGCACAAAAAACGGCCGAGAAGTCATTGCTCGTCGTCGTGCAAAAGGCCGCAAACGCCTTGCTCCAAAAGCAACAAGTAAATAAATCTCTGTGTTTCCTTCCGTAAACCGCTTACGAAATGAAAAAGATATCAAAACACTCTTCTCAAAAGGCAGGAGTGTTTTTGATGTAACGCTCGGAATACGTTTTGCTCCAAACAACCTGCCTGTGTCTCGATTCACTGTTGTTGTTGGAACGAAGATCTCAAAACGGGCGGTTGTCCGAAACAAAATCAAGCGACGCATCCGTGGAATCGTGGAAAAGCGCCTTCTTGAGATGAAGCCTGGGTTTGATGTTCTCTTTCTTGTAAAGAAGGAAACAATCGATCAGACACACAAGCAGCTCGTGGAGCAGATTGAACGCATGTTTAAGCGCGCAAAACTCGTATGAAACTCCGATTTTGGATTCTACCAAGCCTGGTCGTGCTCCTCGTGATTCGTATGTATCAAAAGACTCTGTCTTTTGACCACGGTCTCATGAAATTTTTCTATCCAAACGGATATTGCCGGTTTCACCCCACTTGTTCTGAGTACGGATATCGGGCGATTGAGAAACATGGTCTTATAAAAGGAGGTTGGCTCACCGTTCGTCGCATCCTTCGATGCAATCCGTTTAATAAAGGAGGGATCGACGAGGTTCCAGAAAAAAAACACTGACATTTATTGTCAGTGTTTTAGTTATCCCCTTCTGAAATACACATGGGGATAACATGTTGATGTATTATTTTATCCAAAGCATTTCAAACATTTCTTTGAAAATATCCACCATGCTTGGAACTTCAATCACAACAGCGAGTGCAGTTTGATCAGGGTTCACAATCAGGATTTTGTCATCAAAAATATCCATTGTGCTTTTAAATGTGTGATTCTTTGGTAGAACCCGAACCTCTCGAAGTAATTTTTCATCCTCAGGACTTGCTTTGACCGAGTCGGCAGAGAGAAGAATCCGCGTTTTGATTTTTTCTTTTGCTCGATCAAAACGAAACTTCTGAAAAAACTCGGGATTAATCCCCTCCCAAGCTGTTGCACTTCCGATGGCAGAATAGGATTTTCCTTTATATTCGACCAAAATTCCCGTGTAAAAACGCTCGAGTTCTTGTTTTGTTTCAATAAATCGCAGACCAACTTTCGAAACAGCTTGTTTTTCAACAGATTTCAGTTCGGGAATAATTGCATTAAACGATTCC
>Ga0208953_1001825_pt1 | contig 11067 bp, 10 predicted proteins | sample RifOxyB2_FD_184033 | JGI IMG/M metagenome (GOLD analysis project Ga0208953, IMG submission 184033) | Groundwater microbial communities from Rifle, Colorado - Rifle Oxygen_injection B2 (SPAdes) | ecosystem: Environmental > Aquatic > Deep subsurface > Groundwater | place: USA: Rifle, Colorado... | reverse complement strand
ATCATCATGTAATCGTCCGGCACCCTGCCTACATATGCAGCATTGCCGTCTTCATCGTAAAGCCAATACTCCTGGTAGCCGTTGGTTGCGCCTGGGTCTCCCCTATGGACATGCAGCTCCAGGCCAAACCAGTTGCCGAGCCTTGAGTCTAAAAATGATTCGGAATTTGTCGGGCTCCATTTCTGGAAACCGTCAATGGGCAGATTCAGGTCAGGCCAGTCGGCATCGCAGAAATATCCAAGCTTAAAATGCTGGTATCCTGAATCGGAAACCGTGAACATCGTGTGTATATTTGATGCGCCATACTCGCAGTCCGGCCGCCCCTCGGTACAGTCGGCAACATTCGTTTTGCCGGTTGCCAGAACATGGAATTTGAAATAGCTGTAATACTTGTTGTAAGTGCCGTAGGAATTGGGTATTTCCTGTTGCGGGAATAGATTAGTTGGCAATTTGATCATTTCAAATATATAGACATCGCCCCTGTAGCCGGATTCCTCTATGCCGGAATTTGTATACGGCGAAACAGAATCCGGCGATGGCCCGCCAAAATATGTCTTTAGCCTGCTTGGCCCCAGATAAGCGAACGAGGCATCCTGGCACATATCAAGTATCAAAGACTTGCCGGCTCCGCGCCAGATATTGTCGCTACCGTGATCCCTGATCCATGCAGACGGCGAAGCGACAAGCGACCAGTAGGAATATGCATTCCAGATAGACGGCGAGCCGTCAATTTTTTTTGGCATCATATTCTGGTCTTCAACTGTCCCCCTGTCATAAGGCGGACTCCAATCCTGCAACTCGTCGAAAGTTTCGGCGATATCGAAATTTGATTCCAGAGTCTCCTGCCAGCTTTGGGCTGAAAAGATAGACGTATTTAGATTCATAAATATAAACATTAAGATGATCGTTTTATTTTTCTTCATAATTTTAATAACGCTTAAATATAATATTAGTTTAACTTCCAGGTGATTCATTTTACGTTAACTCCGTTTGGGGCGCCTGGGGCGGATAAATCTTTATATTCATGTGCGCCGATGTCGCCGCCGCCCGATGCGGCAGACCGCGCAGGCGAGCTTTCCGTAAGATGAAAATCTGTCGAAGACACCAGCAGGGGATCGGCATTTATATCATTAGTTGAACCTGTCGCCGTCATGAATGCTGCAAAGTTATTTGTTTCGGGGTATGCGGTTGTGGTGGTTAGCCCGCCGATGGCAAGAAAATCTCCACCGCCTGACCTGTAATACAGGTTGTTGTCTTCGATATAAGTTATCGCGCCATTTTCCGAGTATACCCGAAAATCTGCCTTATTGACATTTTCAAAATGCAGGTTGTTTTTTATTACAAGGCCGCTCATGTCGCTTCCGCCGGAAAGGAATATATTAGCCGCCCCGTTATTAAAAGTGCCGACGCTTCCCCGGTTATTACAAAAAGTATTATTTAGTATTGAAACAGCCGCGTTACAGGCCGCCCCTATGTCATTTTTCGAACAAATTACACGCAGTTTATTTGACCTGCTTCCTGAATCCACCGCTGCCAGCCCGTTATGATTAAAAACGTTACGGCTGATTAACCCCATGGTGCCGGCATAATTAGTGTCAGGTCCGAAAACAATGCAACCATTGTAATTATCAAAGAGATGGTTTCCGCTTATCTCAAAGTCGTCAACACCATCCACGGATATGCATGTGCCAGCCGATAATACATCGGTGTACACCTGTCCTCCAATGTAGCCGCTCTCGCTTATTATATTTTTGCTTATTACCGGTGAAACAGAGAATGGCATAATATCAATCACATGTTCCTCGGAATCATACGAAACGTGCGCCCAGCCGTTGCGGTAAAACCTGTTTGAATTAACCACGGCATTGTCGCCGGCAACATTTACCGCCGCAAGCAGGCCGCCTAATTTTACTCCCCCTTTTTGGCAGTACGAGATAATATTATTTTCAATTTTTGAGCCGTCGCTGCTGTAAATTTGTATCGCGTGGGCACAAAAATTGGATATTGTGCAACTGTCAATCTCAAGCCCCAACACTTTGTCCTGTGAGGTGGTTGTTGATTGAATGCCGTTTGTTCCGCCATAGATAGTACAACTCGACACCCGTATATAATCATGTCCCGCAATGCCGATAAGGTTGCCCCGCCCAGCCTCAAATACGTGCGCCATTCCATCATCCGGCTTGTAATAGATCCTATTATTTACTGTATCCTTTACCCAATACCCTTCAGACAAAGAACCAAACGAATTGTCGGCGGCCCTGTTAACAATTATTCCATTTTTGATTACAATGTCCACATTGTTTCCGCCGGCCACGTCAACGGGCGTTGCTGTATAATACTCGGAATTACCATCGGGTCCGATCCAATTATCCAAAACGGAAGCGCCGATAACTCTAAAATTTTGATATGTTACGGGGAATCCGTCCGTCCCGTTGCAATTGACAGCTATCTCCTCAAAAAAAGTGTTGCCGCCGCCATCCACTACGTCGCCGGCAGCCGGCGTAACGGCAGCATGGAATGCCGCAAAAGTCGTATATATTTCACCCGGGCCAACGTGATAGACTGTCCCGAAGCAGATTTGAGGAATCAACAAAAACAAAATACTAACCCTGGCTTTCATATTAATATGCTATTTCTTACCGGCGAAAACAGCCCCGTCAAACTTTATTTTTTCACCCGGGATAAAATGTCTCCTGGGGTCTCCCGCATCATACCGTATTCTAAAAACATACCCTTCATTTAAACTGTCATACCATGTGGAATTTTTTTTGCCGTAAGCCCTGTGCATTTCGTCGTAAGGAGTTTCCCACAAGAAAGCATACTCCTTTCCGCCGGCCATGTAGGAGTATAGTAAATAAGTTGAGTCGTACCTGGTGATTGATTGTACAAATGTGGCGTCCGTTTCTATTTTTGCATCGCGTTTTGTTTCGCGGTTATAGTTAATATAACAATCTTTTCCATGGCTGGCATTAAGTTTATCCAGGTCATGGTAAGTGTACGCGTTGTTGTTGAATTTACTATTTGCTGCTTTACTGTTTTTTTTCATTGAAGATGGGTTAAGACATTTTGCACGGTGGCAGGTTTGGGCCATATCATGATTTTACTTTACGCTGACTCCGCCTGGGATATATGGTGGTGTTACGTCACTACATGCGCCGCAAATTCCTCCGCAATCAATGCCGGTTTCGTCCTGGTTCTGAATTCCGTCCGAGCAATTTTCACTTAAAGATTGAGTCGGCAAATCGTCCCATATTTCTACGTCGTCGAAATAGTAATATCCCCCGACATCGTTAAATCCCGTAGGCAAATCGAACGTTTCATAGAAGGCGTTACAGTCCGTATTTTTAAATTGTGCATTTTGTACGTCTATTGTTTTATAGCCATCGGCATCGGGGAATGCAGTGCCTTCCGGCCTGTTTATCCATTGCCTTAATCTGCCATTAGACAAATTATTATCGTTGTATTCAATAAACAATTCGTATTTATGCCATACATTCTGTGCATTGATGTTATTTGCCGGATATCGCGCTGCTGCTTGTTCGGATAATGAGCTGCATCCGCTCGAATACCAATAAATCCCCGTGCTATACGAGTCGCTGGCGTACCATAATTCCATTTGCACTGTCTGATCTCCGCCTGCGGCCTTTAGCCTGCCTATTTTCCCGGGCGCATTATCCACATCGCTTATTAACCAGTAAAAACGAATAAACAATTTATTGGTGCCGGGGTTGGTAAATCCCAGCCTTGCAGTTGAGTTTGGGCTGCCGGAATATGACACTCTATGAGAATATGTTCCGCCATGAGCATATTCCGATGACAGACTGTGAACAGTGTCTATAAATAAGCTCCAGTTGCCCAAGCCGGATTCAAATCCATCTGAAAAAACAAGGTTCGCCGCGGCGTGGCACCGTGCAGGAAATATATACCCTGATATACATGAAATCAGAACAATAAAAACAAATCTTTTCATATTAAAATGAAACAACGAAAATTGTGCAGCCGCCCAGGATGCCGGCGGCGAGGTCGCCTGCGTTAAACCCGGTTTTGTCGCGGTCGTATAATTCTTTGCCGGTGCTTAAAAGCGCGGTTAAAAGCAACGATCGCCACATGGCTTTTTTTTTGTCGTGCAGGTATTTTTTGAATAGCGGGTAAGAGGCGTGGGAGATCAGGACGCCGGCGGTAAAATGGACGTATGCGTCCTTGTCCAGCGATGAGAGATCGTCAAAAACATTCCCCCCGAGCGCTGATGCGGGAAGCAGCAGGATGGACAGCACCAACAAAATGTTCCGCATTTAGATTTACAATATCTGAGTTATAGTTTTTTATTCTTTGCTGCGTTGTCAAATCGTACGCCGAGTGATATGCGGTGCGTTTGTCCAAGCTCGCCAAGGGGCGCGAAGGCGTAGTCAATGCAATACATGCCGCCCGTCCATCCCATGCCGAACGAAATGCCGCTGCCGACGTTGGTGCGGTAACCGCCGCGCAGGGCAAACGCGCTTTTGTCGTAATCTATCAGGAACTCGGCGCCCAGGTTTGCAAAGACCCCGGTATCAATAGTGTAATTTACGTCCGAAAATAGCGAAAAACTGTTCTCCGTGGTGGCGGATTTTGAGAATGTCATGCCGGTGTTATTATTCGAGGGTTTGATGGGAATGTTGTACTTGCCGCCTATCTTGACTGTAAGCGGCAGGGGGTCGGACGCGCTTATGAATTTCATTGATGTCCCCATATTTTGTACCACCATGCCAAGGTCAAGCGTCTCTTTGATAACCGTATGCTGGATGCCGGCATCCGTTGCAAGCGCGCTTGCGGTTTGCGACTCCAGCCTGCTTGAAATGTATTTAACCGTCGAACCTATGCGCGTGCGCGAAGAAATCTTTCGCCCGTATCCGATAGTCAGCGCCATATCCGCAGCCGAATATGTTTCACCGAGATTTACACCGTTGTTGTCGAATTTATCTATTGAAGGCGACGAGAGGTAATTGAAGGCAAATCCAAATACATGCTTGCCGTTGCGTTTTGCGGCGGCAACGTTGGAATAGTTAAGCCCTTGTATCCACGTTACCTGTGAAAGGGACAGGTCAATGTTGTTGACCGTGCTTATGCCTGCCGGGTTATACGTTATGCTTTGCGCACCCGCCGTCAACGTTGCCGTCTCGCCCAGCGCGGAAGGTTTTGCCGAAGGGCTTATCTTCAAAAACTGCGCGCCGGCGGTTCCTGCGGCGGCGAATGAAAGGCGCATTATGCCAGATAAGATTAAAATTGAAAGTAATAATATGCGCATCATTGAAGGGATACCTCCGTTGAAACGTTCCTATTTGATTATAGCAAGCTTGCCGCTGCGTTTGTCGGAAGAGTCATCGCTGTTTTGTATCATATAAATGTATAAACCGGAAGCAAGCCGCGAGCCGTCGCTGTTTGTGGCATTCCACACGAGACGGCCGTCGCCGTCTTCCTCGGCCAGATCCGCCACCAGCTCGCCGGCCACGTTGAATACCCTGATTTTTGCGCGTGCGGTCAACGATTCGAACACCACGCCATCGCCGAATACGGTGCGGTCGAAACTGCCCCCCGTTCCCGGCTTGTAGGGGTTAGGGTAGACAAACGCATCGGCCAGCGCGCTCTTAACCGGCAGGTAACTGACAAGCGAGTAGATGGAGAAATGGCTGATTCGCGCCGATGCCGTTTTTGCGGTCTTGTTTAGCACGGATGTTGTTTCAATTTCCCATGCCTTGTCGGCGGGATCGAACGCGAATATCTTCAAGGTGTTTGCGCTTAGCTGTGGCGAGCTGCCGTCAATAATGTCGTCGCCGTTTATATCGTTATAAGAAAAAGTCAGGGTAATCGGCACGTCGAACGTATAGGTTTGAGTCGTGCCGTACAGATCGTATAAGAATATCTCTACGGTTGATCCCGTAACAACCCTGCTCGGGTAAATCCGGGACGTCGCCGAGTCGAGGTCGCTTTGCGGGTATTCCACCGGGTTTGAGTCCGCGTCCGTATTGACGTTCAGGTAGCCGTCTACGGAAAGCGTGCCGGCAGGGAAGCTTATCGTAAGAGATCCCGCATCAAGCGTTGCCTGTTGGGTTTGCGTTGCGGTTGCCGTGGACAGCAGCAGGGTTATTGACGGAGGCAGGCTTGCGGTCATGCTTATGCCGCCATTATACGTTGCGCTGGATACCGTGGGGATGCCGTCGCCATTATAGCCGGTAACTGCGTAATAGTATGTTGTCGCAAGCCGAAGCGACGAATCCCTGTACGATGTTGAAATATAAACGGCCGTATTGTCAACAAGCGTTGTCCATGTTTGACGGTCCGGCGAGCGGCTGATGCGGTAATAAGAGCCGCCATTGCCGTTCCACGCTATGGTTATGGAATGAAGGCTGGCCGTTGCAATTGCCAGGGCGTAAGGCGGGTTTGCCCACGTGTAACATACCGAGGGATCGGAATAAGCCGTCCAGCCGCGGTCGTTTTGAGCTCTTATCTTACGCGAGAAAGCGCTGTTTGCTCCTGACAGGCCGGTTTCTATCCAGAAGGTTGTGCTTGCGGACAAGCTTCTTAACAAGCCGCTTGTCGAACTGTAAATCTCGTAAGCCGTAACGCCTGAAACCGTGCTTGTCCATGACCATATTATGGAACTTGTGCCAAGCGCAAGCGCATACAGCGCAGGCGGGTCCTGTAGCGTCATGGTGCTGCTTACGAAACTGTAATCCCTGCGGAATCCGCTTGTGTACTCGCTAAGGCCGTCCGTCAGTATGCCCAACTGGTTGATTGCTCCAACGCGGTAAGAATATGTCGTATAGCTTTGAAGTCCCGTATCGTTATAGGTGTTATCGGTAACGCTTGATATGAATACCCACGGCCCGTTTTCGCCGATAGTAGTTGAGCGCTCAAGCTGGTACTGCGTTGCGGGTGTTTCGGGGTGTTTCCACCATATGTTTATCGAGCGCGACGTTATGGTAGAGAAATTGATGTCGTTGGGCGGCGTGGCGAAAGTGCAGCCCGTCTCGGGTGCGGCCTTGCTGCCGAAACAACGATAGCCTGCATACTCCTGGTCGGCAGAGATGTAACGGGTATGCGTGCTGTTTGTCATAAGATAGTTTAAGTCATACGATGAGGTTTCCTTGCCCGGGATGTTTGCCACGGTAACTACGAAATATGCGCTAAACTGCTCGAAGTATTCGAGTTTCCCTATGCGATAGCCGGGCATATTTGTAATGTCCGTATATGTGCCGGTTGACCATGACCAACGTATAGCCGTATCTGAGACAGCGCTTGCAGTTATATTGTCAGGAACGGGCATTCTTGTCGCCACCCTGTAGGTCTGGCTGTAGGCGTATGGGTTTGCCGCGTTAGCCGGCGTCTGCTCCTCGTCGCCGTTAATTGCGCCTATCCTTATATCGTACCTGGTATTGGGGGTAAGGTCTGTTACATTTGAAGGATGCGAGGTGACGATAGATGTGGCGCTGTGCAATGTAAAATCTGCCCTGGTGGAGTACTCTATTACGTACTTTGCCGCCGGCGTGGTATCCCAGTCCATCATAATGGAAGTTGTTTCAACGTTTGCGAAATCCGGTATTTTCGCTGCGCAAGTTCCCGGCGCTACCGCGTAGGTATATTTTTGCTTGACTGACTGCGTGCTTTCGATAATGCCCACGGATTTTATCCAGCGCGTGTGCATGCTGTTGCCGCCCTCTCCAAAAATTTCCACCCATGAGCTTCTTGCGACGTCGAAAACCTCGTACACCGCGATGCCGATGTCATTTATCGCCGGAAGCACGGTATCGCCCGTGATGGTGGATTTATAAATCCTGTAACCGACAACGCCCGTATTTTTGCACGTGTCGGTTGACCAGCGCCACTCGATGGTATAGGAAGAAACGGCTACGCCGTATAACGGCGGGGTAAACGGCGGCGTAACAAACGTGGCGGTTGCGCTGTAGACGCCGGGCGTCTGGACGGCATCGCCGTTAATGGCGCCCATTCTGACGTAATAAGTGCTGTTGCTTAAAAGCTGGATGGTTTGCCACGGTACGAATGAGGCGCGGTTATACAAAAATGTGGCGCAATTGTCCGTGGAACACTCGATGGCATAGGCGGTTGCCTCGCTGAACTGCCATGAGAGGTAAGCTGTTGTTGCGGTAATTGTGGTTCCCACTACGAACGAGGCGGGGGGAAGCGCGTAGGTGTAGCGTGAGACATGATCGGAATGCGCGCTTTCCTCGGTTGAACTGTAAGCGGTTATCCAGCGCGTGAAGCCCCTGTTCGGGGACAGGCCTGAATCAATGTAAAAAGTGGTGGATGCGCCAAGGGCTTTGTACCCTGCCGCGCTTGAGGTGTATATATGGTAACCGCTAATGCCGGTGCCGGTGAACGTGCCGGTTGACCAGCTCCATTGAATGCTTGTGGTTGAAAGCGCGGCCGCGCTGAAATCTGTTATTACCGGCAGGAGGGCATGGGCTGTGCCGAGCAGCGTGCAGCAAAAAAGTACGGTGAGCGCCCAGAAAGAAGCAAATTTTTTTCCGCACATAGAGGTTCACCTCGAAAAGAACGAATGCACAACGCTTTAAATATAACATAAGGGGCGAAATAAGTCAAGATTTTCGTATAAATCTATTGATAATTCTGGTATTTTACACAAATGAAAAACCCTTACCAGTGGCAGGTAAGGGTTTTTTATTATAACAGTTTGAGGTCATTTCGAGCGAGAGCGAAGCAATCTCGACGTTGCTTCTGATGAAAAGCGAGATTGCCGCGCCCTTTGGGCTCGCAATGACGACGACAACTTCTAAACGCTAAAGAGACGCGTTTTTTTAGAACTCGTCGTCTATGGGATCATGGTTATTGTCGGAGTTATGCATACCACCCTTATCCTTCATAGGGTGTTTCATGTGTTGGCGCATTTTCTGCTGGTGATCCCCCAGTTTTTGGAACTGCCCGGGTGTCAGTATTTTTTTTATCTCGAGAATGCCGTCAAGGCGTCCGGCGATAAGTTTGCCCGCAATAGTTTTCATTTCGTTTGAAATCTTCGTCAGCGTTGCGGCATCGGATTGCGGTTTATCCAGTTCTTTTTTTAATGCGTCGCGCTGCGCCTGCATTTGTTCGCGTAGCGCGTTCATCTTCTCCTGGTGTGTGCGCCGGTGTTCCTGCATTTTCTTTTCCTGGTCGTCTGTAAGCTGGAGCTCTTTTTTCAGGTTTTGGCGCATTTCCCTTCCCTGGTGCATGTTCATGCCTGCTCCCTGCCCATGGTTGCCTGGAACGTCTTTTGCCTGTACGGTAAAAACCGCAACGGACATCAGTGTCGCTACGACTGTTGTAAGTACGCCGATAGTTTTCATGACTTATTCCTCCTTGGTTTATAGTTACGTCTGCCAATTAGACGCAAGAACGCTATAATAAGTTTCAGTTCAACAGGTATTCTTCGACAGCGGTGCCGAAACCGTTTCCTTCTATGTCTGCCTGCCAGTCATAACTTGCGGCGGCAACCAGGACAGGATCACTTACAACGCTGTCGCGCCTGTCGGAAAAATAAAGAAATGATACAAGGAGCATGGCCGCGGCGCTTAAAGAGAACGCAACCATGCGAATACGATGCGTTGCGCTCAGCCAATGCCTGCGCGGTAAATGTGCCGGAGCGGTTGTCCCCAGCGAGGACTGTATCCTGTTCCAAATTTCGGGTGGCGGTGTTGCACGCGGGGCATGCTCAAACGGCGCCGTGGCGGCAGATTTAACTTTTTTAAGAAATTCCGCGCATTGAGGGCAGGCGGCAAGATGCGAATCAACGTCCGCGTTAAGGCTGCGCGTAAGCTCATTGTCTACGTAATCAGTTAAAAGTAGTTCGCGTATTTTATTGCAATCCATCGGATTCGCCTCCTTCCTGTTGTTTCGCGGCTTCCAAAAGCCGTGTTCGGGCGCGCTTTATACGTGTGCGCACGGTATTTATATTAACCTCAAGCGTGCGGGCAATCTCTTCATAGGACAGCCCTTCCAGTTCACGCAGGATGATGCATACTTTCTGTTCCTCGGGCAAAGTGTCCAGAAGCTTTTGTACCGTAGCCCGGGCGGCGACGGCTGTCATGGTTTTTTCCACATCATCGGAGCCGCCGGCTTTTTCCACTATGTCTTCGTCGTAGGAAACGCGGCGGCCTGATTCGCGCCGTTGTTTCCTGGTTATGTCAAGCGTGGTATTGACCGCTATGCGGTACAGCCAGGTCTTTATATCCGCCCGCGCTTCAAACGACGAAGCGTGCCTGAATGCCTTTATGAATACTTCCTGTGTGGCTTCTTCGGCAACGAATGTGTTTGCCGAGATACGCAGGGCCACGTTGTATACGAAGCCCGCACTCTCCTTGTAGAGAACTTCGAATGAGTTTTTGTTCAACGGAATATCTCCCATGCAATGATTAGACTGATAATCTGAACAAAAAGTTTCAAAAACCTTTGCATTTTCTTTCCGATTTTGTATAATGTTGAACTGCGGGGGATATTTTTATTAACAGGAGTGTACGTATGGCACGTGGCAAAGTGAAGTGGTTCAACGACGCAAAAGGCTTTGGTTTTGTTACCAACGATGATGGAAGTGGCGAGATGTTCGTTCATTATTCAGCTATCGTGGGCGATTCTGACGGCAGGAAAACCCTCAAAGACGGTGAAGCGGTTGAGTTCGACATCGAACAGAATGAAAAAGGTCCGCGGGCGATCAACGTTAAAAAGGTCTCCTAACCAGAACTTATATCCTTAAAAGTCAACGAGAAGGCCGCACGTTTTTGTGCGGCCTTTTTTGTTTTTCAACAAGTTGTTCGTAAAATGCGGCAGGCATCGTCTGGCCGCATTGCTCCGCCAACCGTGCGTCTTTTAACGCGCCCTCATGGTTGCCCATAAATAGATAAGCATAAGCGCGGTTGCGGTATGCCTCCGCCTGCTGCGGTTCGGACATTATAGCGTTACTGAAATCTTCCAGGGCTTTCGCGTAATCGCCGGTTTTAGCATAAATCGTCCCGCGATTATTAAGGCAGGCAGCTGAAAGAGGAGCGATGGATAATGCTTGTGAATAGTCCGAGAGAGCTT
>Ga0208953_1001799_pt1 | contig 11204 bp, 9 predicted proteins | sample RifOxyB2_FD_184033 | JGI IMG/M metagenome (GOLD analysis project Ga0208953, IMG submission 184033) | Groundwater microbial communities from Rifle, Colorado - Rifle Oxygen_injection B2 (SPAdes) | ecosystem: Environmental > Aquatic > Deep subsurface > Groundwater | place: USA: Rifle, Colorado... | reverse complement strand
GAGGACCAGGTCGTGCTGAGCCAGCTCGTGGATTCGATGTACATATTCCTCGTCTACTACGTGCTCCTTGGCATCAGCCAGATCGCCACGCACACGTTCGACGCCCTCGATTCGATGGCGAAGGTCCACGTGCCCGCGATCCTCGAGCTCGTCGTCAGGGTGTCCTTCGTCATATTCGTCGCGACCTCGGCGCTCGCAAGCACCGAGAACGGCCCCGCCCTGCTCGCGACCGCCTACGCCGCGGGCATGATCGCGTCGATGCTCGTGGTCGCCATGCTGATGCGATCGTATGCGATTTCGATACCTGACCGGCTCATGATGATGAGCTACATCAGGTCGCTGGTCCCGGTGTTCGTCATATCGATGACCATCATCATGGACCTGTTCCTCGACAAGCTGGTCGTGGGCTACTTCTGGGGCGAGTACGAGCTCGGGTTGTACTTCGGTGTTCAGCGCACGGCCGTGTTCGTCGGCGTGTTCTCGCTCTCGGTCGCGACCCTGATACTCCCGTCGGTGACGACATACTTCATCAAGCGGGACGTCGTGGCCAGCTGGGAGGTCGTGAACCAGGCGGAGAGGTATGTCTCCCTGGTGGTTGTGCCCACCGCGGCGTTCTACCTCCTGTACGGTTCGGACATCATCCGGACGTTCCTCACCGACGACTTCGTGCCTGTGGTGACCACGATGGACCTGCTGGTCATTGCCGCCGCCGTGCTCGCGCTCGTGCTCCCCCTGAGGTCAGTGATCGTAGCCGTTGGACGCCCGAAGACACTCTTCATGGTCAACATCGGCGGCCTGTCCATCCAGCTCATGCTTATGTTGGTCCTGGTGCCAGACTCCTTCCTGGGGTTCGATGGCTTCGGGCTCAAGGGCCTCGGCGCGGCGGCCGCGCTGCTCGTGACGTCGATATACTACTTCTTCGTCCTCAGGTACATGGCATGGCGCATAGGCAAGATCCTCCCGAACTCACGCTCGTTCAAGCACCTCGTGAGCGCAGTCATCATGGTGGGCACGATGTACGTCGTCGACTGGCTGATCATACCGACGGTCGACTGGGTCGCGCTCATATTCCTCGCGGTCCTGGGCGTGCTCGCCTACGGCACGTCGGCCTACATCATGGGCGAGCTCGACAGGGACGACTACAGATACTTCAAGTCGATGCTCAACCCGCAGGATACATTCCAGTACGTCGTTAACGAGCTCGTCGGCAAGCGTGCGTGAGCTTCGATTCGTTTATAGACCGAGAGCCTGATTACCGCGCCGTTGCCATGTCCGAGACGACCATCATCACACACGCATCCGAGCTGCTGACGCTCAGAGGTCCGAAGAGGTCCAGGGCGAAGGCCGAGATGTCCGAGCTGTCCATCATACCCGACGGCGCGGTAGTGGTGACGGACGGGGTCATAGAGGACGTCGGCAGGACCGAGTCTGTGCTCAAAGAGCACGACGCCGCGGGAGTCGAGAGGCTGGACGCGTCCGGGAAGGTAGTGATGCCCGGCCTGGTCGACCCTCACACTCACCTCGTGTTCGCTGGCTCCAGGGAGTTCGAGCTGGAGCTGAAGCTGAAGGGCAAGAGTTACCTCGATATCATGGCCGCAGGGGGCGGCATCCTCAGGACCGTGAGGGACACGAGGGCCGCCGGAGAGCAAGAGCTGTTCGATCAGTCCGCGGCCAGGCTCGGGTCGATGATCGCGCACGGCTCTACGACAATCGAGGCGAAGTCCGGTTACGGTCTGGACAGGGACGTCGAGATCAAGATCCTCAGGACCGTCAGGAAGCTCGACGAGGAGTTCCCGGTCGACCTCGTGCCCACGTTCATGGGCGCGCATGCCGTGCCGCCGGAGTTCGCTGGTCGCCCGGACGACTACGTCCGTTTCGTCGCCGAGGATGTATTGCCGGCGGTTGCGCGCGAAGGTCTGGCCACGTTCTGTGATGTGTTCTGCGAGTCGGAGGCTTTCGATGTGGACCAGTCGAGGATCGTGCTCCAGGCCGCCAAGGCGCTCGGCATGGGCGTCAAGGTCCACGCGGACGAGTTCACGTCCTCGGGAGGGGCCGAGCTCGCAGCGGAGTTGGGAGCCATCTCCGCGGAGCACCTAGCGAAGCCTTCTGACGACGGCATCATGGCGATGGCCAGAAAGGACGTCATCGGCGTCATGCTTCCCGGGACGCCATACACTTCGATGGTTGGCATATACCCGGACGCACGCAGGCTCATAGACATCGGCGTCCCGGTCGCCCTCGGCACCGATATGAACCCGAACTGCTGGAACGAATCGATGCAGTTCACGATGAGCCTCGCATGCTACAAGATGAGGATGACCCCGGCTGAGGCCGTGACGGCAGCGACCGTGAACGCCGCGGCCGCGATCGGTCTCGAGAAGAGGATAGGCACGCTGGAGCGCGGCAAGAGGGCCGATATCGTCATAATGGATGTCGCCTCGCACGTGATGATGCCATGCAGGTTCGGCACGAACCTGTGCACGCACGTGATGAAGGATGGCAAGGTTGTCTGGACCAGGGGACCTGCGCCGAGGTCCTAGATCCTCAGGATGATTATGCCCACCACGACCGTGGCGATGCCAATCCATTCCTTGACGCTCATCTGTTCTCGGAGTATCAGGAACACCAGCATGGTCGTGAATACTGCATTGGAGGTCGCAACCGCAGCCGTCGCGCCTGTGCTCATGTCGGAGTGCGACATCGCGTAGACGAACGATAGTATCCCGATACCGAGACATGCGCCCGCCGCGAGCGGATAGACAATGTTGGTGCCGATCGGCTGAATGCTGTTAGTGAGCCAGAGATATGCTAGGAACGCGGCGCCGAGCCCACCCATGGTGACCCACATGATGGCGGTGAACATGTTGGGGTCCATCTTCAGGTTCTTCTCGCCATAGCCGATCAAGAAGTTGGTCGTGCCCCACAGTATGAACGTCCCGATAGCGAACATCAATGCCAATGACGCCAAGGTCTTCCGCTCCACGGGAACCGTCCAGCATCCGTTCCATATAAATACGTTTCCCGGAAAGGCCTGGCACGTCGTCGCTGGCCATCCCGCACCTCCTAGGTATTTATTTATCCACGCAGGAAGATGCTCGCGGACGTCGGCCACGGGCAGGTCGCTCATGGTGCCGACAGGTCGGGCGCGCGATGGTTTCGGTGTGCATGCTTACCGAGCTGGAGTCCTACAAGGGCATCATACCATACAAGAACCCTGGCGGTATGGGCACGAACGCCCCCATGGTCGCGAAGGAGCTGGAGATGCTCGGTTGCAGGGTGGTCTTCAACAAACCCGAGGAAGATTACGACGTCCTACATGTGCACAGCCCTCTGCCGAACTCCTTCGCGTGGGCCATCAGGAGGCACATGTCCGGGAAGCCGCTCGTGGTCCATGGACGTCACCTGCCTGAGCTGATCAAGGGCGGGTTCAAGGGAGGCTCGTTGTTCTATCCATTCGTGCGCTGTTATTCGGTGTACTTCTACAACCTGGGAGATGTCGTCCTGGGCGCCACGCCTTATGTGGCCAAGTCCCTGGCCAGGGACGGCGTGAAGGGCCCGTTCAAGGTCATCCCGAACGGCATCAACAGGGAGGTCTTCGTCAGGGACGAGAAGCGGGGCGCGGAGTTCAGAGAGCGTTTGGGCGTGCGTCCCGGCGAGAAACTGGTGGTCAGCGTCGGTCTCAGGATACCTCGCAAGGGCGTGGACACTTTCATCAACATCTCGTCGATACTGTCGAAACGGAAGGATTTCAGGTTCGTATGGGTAGGGGAGAGCGAGCCGCTCCTGGAGGATGCGCTCGACAACCTCGACAAAGGCAATGTCCTCTTCCCGGGGCACGTGCCGTTCCAGGACATCGTGGGCGTATATTCGGCGGCAGACGTGTTCGTCTTCCCGACGAGGGCCGAGAGCTACGGGAACGTCATGTTGGAGGCCGCGAGCTGCGGCTGCCCGCTCCTGATCAGGGACATACCAGTGTACGAAGAGTGGGTCGAGGACTGCAGGCACTGCCTGAAGGCCAGGACCGACGCCGAGTTCGCCGAGAAGCTCGAGATGCTGTTGGACGATGAGCCGCTCCGCAGGCGCATGGTCGAGGGGGCCCGCGGCCTGGCTGAGGAGCACGACATCAAGAAGACTGCCGTGATGCTCAAGGAGCTGTACGAGGGCCTCGCCCAGGGGAGGGTGTAGCCTGCTCGGCGAGGACATCATCTCAATGTTCTCCTCGCTGGGCGACGCGGGGATGTTGCTCGCGCTCGTGGCGATCATACTCATCGACGGCACGGGCTTCCCTACACTGCCTGAGGTATGGATGGTGTTCATCTTCGGGGCCAATGCCGACTCGTTCACGTGGGGCGTGCTGGTCGTTCTGGTCTCCAGCCTGGCGAGCCTCGGAGGAAATTTCATCCTCTACTCGTTGGTGAAGGCTGCCAGGTTGCCGAACTGGATCAGCAAGCGCATGAAGCAGTACACGGAGTTCCTCATCGTCAAGGACGAACGCCTCCTGCTCCTGAACAGGGTCGCACCAGTGGTTCCATACACCGGCGCGTTCATCGCGGTCTGCGACTGGGACCTCAGGAAGTGCGCGCTGTATCTCGTCATAGGCGCGCTAGCGAAATCATCCGTGGTCGTCATCCTCTCCTGGCTCAGCTACGACAACATGAGGGCGGAGGTCGCGCCCTGGGTCGCCCTCGGAGCTGTGGCGGTGGTCATTGTCACTAGCATAGTAGCATCATTAATCTACAAGAGACGGCTTCGCGTCAGGGGGGAGCTCCCACGATCTCAGTGATCATCCCGACATACAACGAGAAGGACAACCTCGAAGAGTTGGTCCGCAGGACGAGCGCCGCGTGCTCGACTACCAGGATGAGCTACGAGATCGTCATCGTGGACGACAACAGCCCAGATGGCACGGGCGCTCTCGCGGAGGAGATGGGGAAGAGCTTCAACGTCAAGGTGGTCCACAGGGCGGGGAAGCTGGGCCTCTCGACCGCCGTCACGGACGGATTCAAGGCCTCTTCAGGTTCCGTATTCGTGGTCATGGACGCCGACCTGAGCCACCCGCCGGAGAAGATATCCGAGATGGTCGAGCGCATCACGAAGGGCGGCGCGGACATGGTCGTCGGGAGCAGATATGTCGAGGGCGGCCATGTGGAGAACTGGCCCTTCCACAGGAGGCTCATGTCGAAGGGCGCCACCCTGCTGGCCCGCGGCCTGACCAAGGTCAAGGACCCGATGAGCGGCTTCTTCGCCCTGAAGAGGGAGGTCGTCGATGGCGTGGAGCTGAACCCGGTGGGCTACAAGATCGGGCTCGAGATACTCGTGAAGGGCAAGGTGAGCAAGGTCGAGGAGGTGCCCATCACATTCGCGGACCGCAAGGCGGGCACGAGCAAGCTCGGCGCATCAGTGACACTCAAGTACATCGACCACTGCCTCCTGCTGTACGAGCACAGGAAGCCCTGGCTGGCCAAGTACTTCAAGTTCGCGCTCGTGGGCGGCATCGGCACGTTGATCAACCTAGCGATATTCTGGCCCTCGATTGCGATCTTCCATCTCAGCGAGGTCTCTGCAATCACACTGGCATTCATCGTCGCTGACACGAACAACTTCATCTGGAACCGGTGGTGGACATTCAGGTCCAAAGGCAAGATGCACTTCCAGTACCCCCAGTTCCTGATAGTCAGCGCGGCTGGCCTGATTATGAACATCATCATCTTCACGACGATAATGGAGCACCTGTTCCCTGCCTTGGGCATCGAGGCGGGCGACGGGAGCCTGTACAAGGTTTTCGCACAGTTGCTGAGCATATTCACCGTCAGCGTCTTCACCTTCTTCGCCAACGCCCTCTGGACATTCGACGCGGACATGCGCGCTAGATCGCGGACTTAGGATTGATGGTCGGGATATCGTACTCCTCGGCCACGCTGACCTTCACGTAGAAGTATGTCGGGTCTATGCTCCCCTCGAACAGGTCCAGGACCGTGTCGTCCCCGGTGCCTATCCACCAGGGTACGACCATCGTGAAGTTGTTTTCCCGCAGGTACTGGATGAATCCGTCGATCTCCTTGAGCCTGAAGCACAGGACCACGACGGACACGTTGTACTTCTCGATGGCCTGCTCGAGGTCCTCGAGCGTCAGCTGAGGATACCTCCTGTAGGCGACGTTGACGACCTCGGGGGGTATCTGCCGGTCGGCATACGTCGCGATTAGAGGGTCCCCTGAGATGACCCAATCGTCCTGTCCGGTGATCCCCCTGAGCTTCTCCGCGTACACGATCTCGGAGGGCTCCCCCTGCGCGGCGACGCCGTAGAACGCTAGCCCCATGGATGCGGCTATGTCTATCATGATCACGAACGTCGCGAAGCGCCTGAGGGTCACATCCTTTTTGAGCACATGGTAGAGTTTACTCTTGTGCGTATGCCCCTTTTTGAACATGACCGTCTCGGCGGTCACGAACCCGCCGAGTATCGCCAGGGCGGGGCTCAGGAGGACCATGTGGTGGAAGAACACGAGAGGGTTCAGGATCATGAACGCGAGTATCACTCCGGTCACGACGATGAGGTACCTCACTTCGGGACCCACGCCCCACAGTTCGCGCGCGTACGCGATTGGCAGGATGTATGTCAGGTTCAGGCCAAGGTACGCCAGTATCGAGAGCTTGAACATCGGCTCGAACTCCCTGTGCGCCTGGTCGAAGAGCATGCCCTGGAGCATCTCCGACGGGCCGAGCGCGACCATGAAGATGGCTAGAGGGACCGCGGATGCGCCGACCATGATGCCGAGGTCGACCGCCTTAGACGCCTTGAATGACCGCTCCCTGACGGCCTCCAGGACGAAGAACAGGACGAGCGCTATGAGCCCCAGCCCGCCCAGGAGCTTCACGGCCGTCGACAGGCCCACGAACAGGCCGGCGACGAACACCGCTAGCCGGTCCCCTCTCTTGGCGTAGTAGTAGAATGACAGTAACGCGAACGCCAGGAGATAGGCGGCCATGCCGTCGAGCGAGAACAGCCTCGACTCGCGGACGAAGGCGAAGTCCACCGCGAGGAACACTCCGGTCGCGACCATGGCTACGTCCCCTCCGATCTTCCTCGCGACGAACATGCACGCCGCGATGGCCGCGACCGACAGGGCCGCGTTCAGGGCCCTCAGGGTGACGACGTCTCCCTTGAGAAGCGCGCCGAAGTAGAATGCCAGGGGCGCCTGGTCGCAAGGTATGTCTGTGTACAGGTCGTAGTCCCTGCTGATCAGGAGCGCCCTCTGGAGCATCACTCCCTCGTCCACGCCGTTGTTGGAGTAGCTCCAGCCGATGTTGTAGAGTCTCAGGGCAGCAGCGAGCGCCAGGACGAGCAGGACGGCTATGATCGTCCTGCGCCTGGTCTCGGTTAGGCTGGCGAGCAGACTCATGGGTTCTCTCCTTCCCCTTCGTCCAGGGGAAGCACGGGCTGCCTATTGAGCATGACGCTCAGAGGAGGTCCTGGAACTCCTTCACGAGCTCGGGGTACTTCGCCTCTATGGCCTTGAGTATCGCGAATGTGGACATCTTGTCCACACCGACCTCGTTCAGCGTCGCTATGATCTTGTCGAAGGTCTCGTCGCTCAGGGTCACGAGCTTCTCCTTCGCGAGCCAGTTCCTGTAGAGGTTGTTCTCGAGGAGGTCGCGCCATCCGTTCTCGTACCTCGTCAGGGACTTCTCGCTGAAGTCGTTCGCCTTCGCGGCCTTGGCCAGCACCTCGCCGGCGACCTTGCCCGCCTTGCACGAGTTGGATATGCCTCCGCCAGTGATGGGGTCGATCTGCCTTGCCGCGTCCCCAACGAGCAGTATGCCGTCGCCGACGGTCTTCTCGATCGGGGCGCATATGGAGACCGCGCCGCTTACGAGCTCGAGGGGCCTGCCCTTCCTGAGCCTCGGGTCGCCCTGGATGAATTTGTCCAGGTGCTTCTTCACGTCCGCGGGGCCGCTCAGCTTCGAGAGCTGCATGCCCATCCCCACGTTGGCGGTGTCCTTGTTCTTGGGGAATATCCAGATGTATCCTCCCGGGGCCTTGCTGCCCAGGACGAACTCGCAGTAGTCGTAGTCCTGGTCTATGTTTGTGAGCCTGTACTGGAAGCAGCTGGTGATGTCCCTCGGGGCGAGGCTCGTGTCGATCCCAGCCCACCGGCCGACCTGGGACTCGAACCCGTCCGCGGCGACGACGCACCCGCACGTGATGTCCCTGGTGCCCTCCATGGACTTGACCCGGACGCCCACGACCTTGTCCCCCTCCTTCAGGAGCTTCGTCGCGGAGGTCTTCAGCTGCAGGTCGGAGCCGGCCTTGATGGCGTCCCTCGCCAGGAGCTTGTCGAAGAAGACCCTGTCGATGACTATCCCCACCTCATCCCCGGCCATCTTCTCTGACAGGAGGAACGAGGAGCCGTTGGGCGAGACGATCTTCGCGCCCTTGACCTCCCACGCGACGCTCTTCTTGTCCAGTTTCAGGCCGACGGAGTCGTGCCAGGACCTGGATATCCCCTCGCCGCACCTGACGGGGGAGCCGATCTCCTGCCTCTTCTCTATCATGAGGACCTTGGCGCCGTTCTTCGCCGCCCACTTGGCGGTCATGGAACCGGCAGGTCCCGCGCCGACGACAACGACATCGTAATCGCGTTTCATCTCAGTCATCTCCCACGAGGGTTATCGCGCCCACTGGGCACACCTTGATGCATCTCTTACAGAGGTTGCAGTCGTCGTTGAACTCTATCAGGACCTCTCTAAGGGTTATCGCGTTCTGCGGGCACGATCCCACGCACGCTCCGCAGTGCATGCACTTGTCTATGTCCACCTCGAACTCGTCGAGCTTGTCCTTCTTCAAGTAGAACACCTCACGTGTACTGGTCCCCGTGCCTCTTCCGCCACTCGGCCAATGGCACCGAGAACTTCTTCTCCACGCCAGTCCTGTAGACAGGACCGGAGTTGTAGGCGCAGAACGGTATCAGCTTCATGTCCGGCGTCGTGTAATGGATGCTGCATCTCTTGACCCTCTCGATGTCGTAGTTGTACGCGTCCATGAAGTGCATCGCGCCCACATACATCATGTTCCAGCTGAACTTCGAGAGCCCCTTCTTCGTGTCCTCGGAGAAGACCCTCTTGAGCACATTGAGGAACTCGAGCGTGTTCATGCCGTCCGGCAGCTCGTCTTTCTTCAGGTGCTTCTTGATCAGGTTGTATGCCTTCACCTTCGTGAACACGTGGACCTTCTTCCCGCTGGCCTTCTTGGCCAGCTTGTAGAGTTCGGCGAAGAGCTCGTCCACCTCGATGAACCTCGTCAGCGGCATGATGTTGTCCACGTCCTTGACGAACAGGTACGTCGCCAGGCCGCAGTGCACGTGGTTCGTGAACGTGACCATGTTCCTCCCCGCGATGGCGCTCACGAGCTCGGACACTGCCACGACCGTCGGCACGGGGTACCAGTCCGTCGCCCTTATCTTCCCCGCGGACTGCCTCTCGATATCGTGTATGAGGTCCGTGAGGGTGTACCTGCCCTTGACCAGCTCCTCCGTCGTGATCCTCCCTGTGAATGCCACGGGCTGGTAGTTGACGCCCCTGATCACATCGTTGTTCTTGATCGCGTACTCGAGTATGGGCCAGACCTGATCGTCATTGACCCCCTTCACGACCGTAGGGACGAGCACGATCGAAGGGTGGTTGGGCAACTGCCTGTGGTTGTCTACGACCTTCTGCTTGATGTCAAGCAGGTTCTTGCCCCTGGCTCGCTCGTATATCTCTGGGCGCAGTCCGTCGAACTGAAGGTATATCGTGTTCAGGCCGGCTTCGCTGGCCTTCTTGCAGAAGTCGAGGCTCTTGGCGAACTCTATGCCGTTCGTGGCAGCCTGGACCTGGGCGAAGCCGAGGTCCCTGGCCGCCTTGATGATGTCGAAGAACCTCGGGTAGATCGTGGGCTCCCCGCCGGAGAACTGGACCGCGGGGCAGGGCACGGGCTTCTGGGCCCTCAGCATCTTCAGCATGTCGACGACCGTTTCGAACTCGGGTTCGTACACGTAGCCGGCCGCGTTCGCGTTCGCGAAGCATATCGGGCACTTGAGGTTGCATCTGTTGGTCAGGTCGACGTTCGAGAGCGCAGTGTGGCTCAGGTGCAGGTCGCACAGGCCGCAGTCGAAGGGACACTGCTTGGCCTTCGGTATGGCCGGCTCCTCGACGCCGACGCCGTCCTTGGCCCACTTCTCGACCCTCAGGTACGTCTTAGCATCGGACCACACGGTGTCCTTGAAGGCGCCGTGCTTCGGGCAGGTCTTCTCCATCACTACCTTCCCGTTCTCCTCGCGCATCGTGGCCTCGATCACAGTCAGGCACTCAGGGCACAAGCTCTGCGTCTTCTTCGGAAGACCGACGGGCAGTGCAGACTCCTTGGTGAGCATGTTACTCCCAATCCCTAGAGGATAATTCCTGAGGCATTGATTTAAATCTTATGTAGCTCATCAGGCTACAAATGGACCTAAAAGCACTTATATCGACGCTTGGTCTCGACGCGGGGGACCTGTGGCAGGAGTATCAGAGGATATCCAGCGTGCTCCTGAAGATGGGCCTGTCCGAGTACGAGGCGAGGGGATACGTCGCGCTCGTCGCTCTCGGTTCAGGAACTGCGAGTCTTGTAGCTGAGGTCGCACAGATACCGAGGACATCTGCGTACAAGGTCCTGAAGTCGCTCGAGGCGAAGGGCTTCGCCCATGCCAAGGCCGGGAGGCCCAGGTCCTTCGCCCCCGTCGAGCCATCTGAGATATCCGTCAGGGTCGTCGCCGAGGTGCGCGAGTCCTTCGAGACGATATCCTCCGTGAAGAACATACTATCAGAGAGAGGGGTCCCCCAGCTCGTGTACACCATCATGGGCAGGGACAGGGTTCTGGAGAAGATCGGGGAGATGGTCGACAGGGCAGAACACACGTTCGTGATATCGTCTCCCTCAATCACCGGCCTGAGCAGGCGTCTGGGAAAGCGGTTCTCTGTAGCGACCAGCAGAGGTGTCCGCATCAGGATCATAACGAGCCCGTTCGTCAAGGTGCCCAAGGGCATCGAGGTCGTGAGGAGGGAGGGGCTCTTGGCGACGGACGTGGTCAGTGACGGCAGGGCCGCGCTGCTGGCGGCCCCGGACCTGTCCGCGTGCGGATACACCGACAATGAAGCCCTGGCGGCGCATCTGGAGGCGTTCCTGAG
>Ga0208953_1001779_pt1 | contig 11304 bp, 8 predicted proteins | sample RifOxyB2_FD_184033 | JGI IMG/M metagenome (GOLD analysis project Ga0208953, IMG submission 184033) | Groundwater microbial communities from Rifle, Colorado - Rifle Oxygen_injection B2 (SPAdes) | ecosystem: Environmental > Aquatic > Deep subsurface > Groundwater | place: USA: Rifle, Colorado... | reverse complement strand
GAGCTACCCCGGCTATTGATTTTGTGGCTCGCCACGAGGACGCGCCCTTGTCTGATCTCAGACATTGTGCCACGTAAAGCAACCTTCGGTTGCCACGTGGCTACTCAAAGACGCTGACGCGTCTTTTCGTGGACCAAAGGAGATTCGAACTCCTGACCTCTGCCTTGCAAAGGCATTGCTCTACCAGCTGAGCTATTGGCCCGTGCTCGGCTTTTGTGACAAAATTATAACAAAATACTACCAAATCGTCAATAGCTACCCATGCGTCCCGGCCGAGTACCTTAATTTCATCTCCTCTTTCTGTTCAACGCGAAGTTTTTTAAAGGTGTCTTTTGTCCACGCGTGATGCGATAAGACCTCGGCAATCCATTGTCCGCCAAGCAAGTGCGGCATCATCACATAGTTCGCGCCGGCCTCGTACAAATCATCAAGATAAGTATTGTGATAAAGATTAGCAATGATAACTGTCTTATCGCTTGACCGACGAACATGCGCGATCATTGTTTTCTGGTCATCTGGCTCGGGAATTGTGGAGATGATAAGCTTGGCTTTGTCCAAGTGAAGTGTTTCCAAAAATTCCACGTCAGCTGCGTCGCCAAAATACGCCGGAATGCCCCGGTGTTTTAATTTTGTGATTGATTCGGGATTAAAATCCACCACCGCGTATTCAATACCTTTTTTCGCCAACGCGTCGCACACTTTCCAACCGATCCGGTGATAACCAAACACCCACACCGGATATTCCTTGGTCACCTCGTCTTCTTTTTGTTTTGTATCAGGTCCAAATTTATTTAAAAACGGCAATAAAAACCGATAAATCTGTTCGTTGTAAACTATAAAATAAGACGAGATGGAAATTGTTACCAAAGCGACAAGCGTCAAAACTCCGAGTTCATTACCATGCAAATAACCAAGCTCTTGACCTTTGAAAACCAAAATAAAACCAAACTCACTAACATTCGCGGCCGTGAGACCCGCCAAGACAGAACTGCGCCGGCCGTATTTTAACCGCCTCATTACAAAATAAAGTAAAATTGGGTCAATAATCAAAACAAACGCTGACAAAATCAGAGCCGGAACAATTGAGTCCTGAATCTGACTCAACTGCAACTCACTGCCCAACACCACAAAAAACAAAACAATAAAAAAATCACGCAATGGCTTAATCCTGCTGCAAATTTCCGGCTGGTAAGCCGAAGCACCGAGTGACAAGCCCGCCCAATACACCAAACTCGCCACGCCAAAACACCAGGCGATTGTGAAGATAAATAATAACTCGCCCGACTTGGCTACCCTGTCCATTAAATATGGCAAAAGATACTTTGCCATTAAAATTATTACTGCCAAAATAAACAAACCGCGGCTGGCAACAGTCAAAAGCGTCTGATACCAAATCGCGCCTTCTTGATGCGTTGTCAAGAATATCATTAAGATAATCGCCACAACATCTTGCACTAACAAAATACCAACAGTAAATCGCCCATACACTGCCTCCATATCTTTTTTTTCAGCCAAAAGTTTTGTAACTATAATTGTACTGGCGAAACTGACTGAGACAGATAAAAATAAAGCCGATATAAAACCAAAATTCAAAAACAACATCAAAATCGCGCCCAACATCGCGGCAAACAAAAAATGAACAAGCGTGGTAATGATTACTGCCTTGCCAACTCGTTGAATATAGCCAAAATTCAAACTCAAACCAACCAAAAACAACAAAAGCACAATGCCAAATTGCGCGAATGTTTGAAAAAATTCATTACTGCTCCCAAACAAATTCAAAAACAACGGCCCGGCAACTAACCCGGCAATAATATACGCCACCACCAATGGCTGGCGCAACAACCGCATAACAAAAGCCACGCTCACGGTAATGCCGAGGATTATTGTGATTTGAAAAAATATGTTTTCGGTCATGTAGACATTATATCATAAAATAGCTTTGCCTGCACTATAAATCTCCTGTCCCGTTAGGGACATCCGATAGTAGCCAGGCACTTTAGTGCCTGGAAAAGCATCCAACAAAATTCAAAAGTCCCAGCGGGACGACACATCGTCTTGTCTGCCGTCCCTAACGGGACTTGTGTTTTAATGATAATCTTTTTCCAGGGCATAAATGCCCTGGCTACTATCTGTCGCCCCTCCGGGGCTTAAACAACAAAAACCCCACCATTTTTGGCGGGATTAAATTCAAGGGATGCGCAGTAAGGCACGCGCGCTCCCCCTCCATCTCCTTTCGTCGCCTTGACTATGACGACATCAGTCGACGAATCCGTAGAGGTGGTCGTCAACCAACTTCACGCGAACCGTCGGTTCACCGCAGACCGCGCGAATCGCACGAGCAAGCACACACTTACCGAACGCTTCGACGTCCATCTCCCCCAGCTCGTAGTGATCGCCGACCCGCTTGAACGTGGCGCTGTGTTCTTCCGGCTTCGGACACCCCACCGCTGTAACCAAGAAGCCGAAGTCCGTCTCCTTCGCAACCATACGACAGATAATCACAACCTCCTTTTTGTCTGTCTGTGGTGCGGTGATTCCCGCCCAAACCGAACGAAACCAATCTCTCACTTTCATCTTGAATACCCCCCATTGTTCAAACAGTTCAACATAACTCTACCAGAATAACTCCAAACTTGCAAGGCCCAACAGTCACCAACAATCGTGGGGGTTTGGGGGTGACAATGCATGCCTGCTCATTACCAAAAACAAACGCATTTAAGCAACGTAAGATGAATTTAGCAACGTAGAAGCCCTGACCCGGGGATAGATTCGGTCGGGTCAGGGCGAACGAGCTTGTCACCCTCAAAAGCTTTTGTTACTTTTCAGTTATGAAAAGTAAATAAACACAAAAACCGCGAGCCAGACCTCTCCCTCGCCCTCTCCTCTGCGGAGGCGAGGGAAAATTGAACCACCTCACCATTATTCCCTCTCCTTGAAAAGGAGAGGGGAAATAAGAATTAATTTTTACACCTTCGTCTTTCTCCGCACCACCAACATCGCCAACCCACCAACCCTCTTCAACAACCCAACCGCGACTTTCCCCCGCGCCTTGGCCGCCAAGCTTATTAAAATTGAAGTCAACCCGCCGGCAGTGGCCGTGAGATATGTCTCTGTCGTTTTATCTTTATCTGCTTGCGCTGAGCCAGCCAAAAGATCTTCTTCTATGTGTCCAGTTTTAACAATATCCATCATCTTACGAGGCAAAAGCTGAATGCCGGACGATGACTGACCCACAATCCCAATGATTTCAACCAAATCCCCAATCTGCAAACCACCCTTTGTAATATTCGCCCCGCGTTTGAACGCCACTTTCACCTCGCCCTCGCCATCATCAATATATAAATAAGTGCTTTTCATCTCCGTCACCTCGCCTTTTATTTTCACCAACGCGCCAACTGACTCACTCAAATCTACTGTCGTCAATTCTGCCGGCGCTGGCTCGCCTTGATTTTTCAAAATTTTAATATCCGCAGTATTTTTTACTTTCACGCGCTTTTCCCCATACGGTTCCGAAATCTCGCCCGTCACCTCAACCACATCTCCAATTCGCAACTGAGGAAACTTTTTACTATTCATATATATCTGCACGCCATTCAAGCCACTGGCAATATAAAAATACTGCGACCCAAAAATATTTGGTAAAACCGCAACCACACCACTCACTTTCACCCTATCACCCGCGCCAACCTCACCCATCTTGTCCAATCCAACTAACCCCAAATAACTCCCCTTTGTTGCACTCGTAGCCTTAGTCTGAGTCTTAGTCGCTGTCTTACTAACATCGCCCGATTCTAGGTCCTCAGTCTCAATCTTAGTCTCAATCTTCACTTTCGCCGTCTCCTTACTCTGCCCCGCCCCATCTTTCACAACTAACGTAATCGTAAACGTTCCATCTTCTTTATATTCATGCAAAACTGTCTCGCCATAAGCATGCGACCCATCGCCAAAATCCCACGCAAAACTTAATTCATCTTCTTCCAAATCAATTGTCTCTGACGCGTCAAATTCTACTGCTTCGCCAACCACAATTTCTTCCGGCAATAAAATAGAAATCATCGGCAAAGTATTTTCTTCTTTCTCACTGGCTGTTTGGAGAGTTGTTGAGGAAATAGTTGACGTTGTTGTCGTACTGGAAAACTGAGTAACTGACACAATCACATTTGGCCCGCCTTTGGTAATCTGCGCTGTAACAACAAAATTACTGTGATCATTATTTGTATCATACCCATCTGTTTTGCGCGCGAGTGAAAAGGGATCACTCGCCACCACTGCATTATTACTCGCTGACCCGTCATTCCAATTTCCATACACCACCTTATCAATTTCTTTACCATCAGATGACATCAAACGGACAATATCACCAGCATTATTTAAACTTCCGCTTGGTTTTTCCAAAACAAAAAAACCCAATGGCGAAATATTCCCGCTCAAAACATTCCGGCTCCCGCTTCCCTCCTCAATCCACCAACCCGCCAGATTTGTTGTCTGACTCCCTCTATTATATAATTCTACAAACTCCACCGCTCCATCCGCAGGATCACTAACCAACTCATTTATAACCAAATCTGGCGGTTGGGGCGTGGCCGCCTCTGGCGGCTTTACGCCCCCGCCCCCACCTCCTCCGCCATTGTTTGTTGGCGCTATGACGACTGGCGCTGTAATCACATTTGCCACACCACGAGTGAGTGTCGTCGTTTCCGCAAAACTGCCAGCACCATCAACGCTTCTGGCAATGGAATCGCCTTCTCTGACGCTGGTGTAAGATGTACTATCAATTATTGTACTGGAAGTATCTTTTAAAATTACAGAATCACCGCCGGTATTATTTAATTTACTTGCTGTCAATTCAACCACAAAAAATCCGCCCGCACCAATTGTTCCGGTTGGCGTAGCAATCTCACCAACCGCGTCAAATATTTTCAATCCATCAATCACAACTGACGACGTGGCTGTATTATATATCTCAATCCATTCTTCGCCAGAGTTTGGGTTTGGTAAGAATTCGTTTATTCGCAATTGTGTTATGTTGTTTGTGTTTTGTGTTGTACTCGTCGGCGTCGTGGTCGGCGTCTCCACCGGCGGAGTTGAAGTCGGTGTGGTGGTTGGCGTCTCAACCACAGTCGGACAAACATTCACCGCCCCAACTGTATTTCCATTTTCATGCTCGCACCAATTACCAACATCACCAGCGGACACTGTGGAATCTTTGCGCTGTAAAGAAAAATTTGTAATCGCTTTATAGGTAAATTGTTCAATAAAACTATCACTATTATCCTTCAAACCAATCTCTTCCCCATCATCCTTAAGAGTCCCCCACACACTATCAAAAATCGTAGACGAAAAACCTGGGTGGTCGGTGCAAAACATTTCATCATCTTGCGTAATTACGGCGTATTCATTCGGTTCCAAAGAAAAACTTTGTTTAACGCTTGACGAGCTAATAGCCAAACTATGCCGTGTAGAATTTTCCCAAAATTTCCAGCCAGTCAAATCTATTGCGCCGACGTCTGGATTAAAAATCTCCACCCACTGATGATCACTGCTCGCGCAACCAGTTGGACAAATTTCATTTATTATCACGCCAGCTGACACAAAAACCGGAGTAAATAAAAAAGCAACTATGAAAATAGTTACCCAAAATTCCCTCCTCATATTTCGTAAAAATTAAAAATTAATAAATATATTATAGCACAAATCAAAAATCATTTCACCCCCAACAGCCACAAATGCTCGAAATATTTTTTTAATCCGTCCGCGATTGATTTGCTTTTTATATTTATCGCTATTGGGTTTTTGTCCACCAAAACGATTGATGACACGTCTTCACAGACATTAAACCAAACCGGCGCGTCAACGGAAACTGGAGAATATTTTACTTCAGTCAACGGCAACTTATTTTTTTCTTCAATCACTTGTTTTTCTGTTGACGGCCCATACAGCGCTTTGAACTTTATACCCTTTTTAATTCGCGCGTTATGATATTTTCTCCAGCTCATAGACAAGTCCGGCAAAATCGCGTGTTTGGACGCGCCCAACAAATACACTGTCTGGCCTTTTTGCGCTTGCAGGTTTTGTCTGGTGGCGCGTTTTATTCCTTCCAAGCCCTCATAAAAAATAATTTCTCGTGGTTTTTCTCCCTGCCTATTCTTCAACTCTATGACCACCTCTTCGGCGAGATGTTTTTTGCTCTCAACTTCTTCCAAAATATGTTCCGGCGAGTTAATGCTAAAACTCGCCACGCCATGAGTCGTGATTTTGGTTGCTAATTTTCGTTTCAACAACGACTCCAATGAAGTATAAACCAAGTTGGGATGTAAAGCCGTGGTATCAATCACCTTTTTCGCGTGCGCCTGCCCCAATTCCAACAAACATAAATACACCTTCACTTCATTCTTCCCAAACCCTAATTTTTTAAGCTTCTGTTCCATCATATTTTCATATTATTTATGATAGATATATTGTACCATATTTAGCCAAAATTGTCAAGCCACCAACATACACTTTCAGCTTACAAATGACACTCTTTTGGCTTATTGTAGCCATAAAACTATTGACAATTATGATTTTTTATGATAATTTACATTATTCGCCAAGATGGACTTGGTGAGAATGATCTTTACAACATAGCTGGGGGACTCCATGTTAACCGCATTTTGCAAGCGCAATTTCCACACACTTCGTCATGACCTCAAACTCACAGAAAACGACAAGGATGAATTCCTGCGCCAACTTCGCTTAAGAGCGAAAGGAGTTGATGAACTCTTTTTCCACTTGTGGCACAATTACCAGCGAGGCAAATATGTTCTTGATACTGTTTCGTCGTTGAAGAAAGACCGTTTAACCGTCGCCCGTCTTCTCCGCCAGAAACCAAAGGATGTTCTGTTTATTTCCATCAGACACCCAATACCCAAACCACCAATTCCGTGGATGAGCGCAGCGGCGTGGTCAGAGTACGAAGGTTATGTAATGAGTGGAATGGTTTACGAAGATTTGGATTACCTGTCGCCGTACCGATTTCCTTCGCGCTGGAATTGTAAAGAGGAACTGAGATACTTCAGTGAACGGTTCCTCGCGAGTCTCGGCATTACGAGAACCATGTATGGCTGGGACACAATAACCCTGTTGAATGGGTGGTGGAGGCAAAAAGTACCAGAAAAGATAAAGGATGATTTCAAAGAATTGCTGATTGCACTCGTCAGTAATACTTTAAAGTGCGATGACCCAGACAAACTATCTTTGATACAAGACGCGGCCAGCTTGCTTCCGAGAGCTATACCGATCTGGCAAAGGATCAAGAATCGCTACTTTGTTCTTTGCAGATAACCCACACTCCATTACCGTTCTTTCCGTGCGCCACACACGTCAAAGTGGCACCTCAACTTTGGGCCTGTTTGTTACGGACACAGAGTAAACAAAAAATCCGCCGAAGCGGATTTTTTGTTTGCGAATAAAAACTTGACAAAACCAGTGTATGTGATATACTTACGTCAGTAACAAGACAACTGGGACAAATCCCAGTGGGAGAGCTTGCAAAAGCTACCAGTTCGTCTGACCCCGTTTTGCGGGGTTTTTTGTTACTCAATTACAACCAATATCTTGCTCCGCAGTCGCTGATAATATTTTTCAATTTTATCTCTTTTAACATCTTCAAAATGCCACCGTGCCAGTCCGGCCAACAAATCCGCCAAGCGAATGCCTGCCTCGCTTTCGTCCCGCACGGTTTTTAATTTCTTAACTGCCATCATTTTATCACGCAGAATCTTTTTGATCTTCCTTTCATACCATTTTGGCTTCTTGCCATCTATCATTATCTTGGTAATATTGTGTTCAATAATCATGTGCGCCAGCACTCTCTCAATTTCCAAAGATGGATTGACTGGATTTTCTATCACAGCGACCTTGACTTTAAAATCCAAATCCAAAATTTTCTGAATAAATTTCTCTTTAACCGGCCAGGCCGCCTCGGCCCAATGAAAATATTTTATACCGAGATCTTGCTCTATTTGGATAAACGCTGTCGAGAAACTATCATATCTATCCACCTCCACGTAAACCAAAACAAAAGTTGATTTTCCAACTGGCCTGTGAATACCAGATTCGTCAATAAAAATTAACATAAAATAAATTATTTTGCCACCCCTCCCCACAACCCATCAAAATAATCGTTATATGTTTGAACCAAGTACTTGTTGGTAGAAACAAATAAAACAGGTTTCTTGTCCGCCCAATTTACAATCACAACTTTTCCGCCAAACAACCAAACCACGTTTGGATTCTTTGGACCGGACAATAGATATTTTGTCTCCACCCAAGGATACTTTGTTATCTTGTGTCCGCGCACGCCGGCATCCACGACGTTCTTCCATTTTATACCGGGTGTCTTCCATGCCCTTTTTTCTGTTTCTTCATAGAGCTTTGGATAGGTATCAATAAAGTACCCGCGCGCGCCGATGAGATGTAGCTCCTTTGCTTCAATCGCTTCCATCCAAATATCCCGCACCGCTTCCGGTCCCTGCAAAACGTACGACTCTTGTTTCCACATCTCATCAAAGTAACTCTGAAAACTGTCACAAATTTCTTTTCTGTCAAAACGCAAAATTGTCGGCGTATCAGAATAAATTATAAAAAATGTTTTGTTTTTAAAAATATTTATCTGCATTGGAATGGGTGGCGCGCTGGCAAATGTTCTTAGTTTGCTGATTTTAAAACCCGAATCGCCGCAAGCAACAAAACGTTTCTTGATTTTTTCATATGACTGACGGTAGACCAACATCTTTGTTATCACGCCCTTTTTAATTCTCGCGGTATGAAATTTGTCATACATTTTTTGTATCTCTTTGTGCTGGTCGCCAGCCGACGCGCCAAGCACGCAATACTCTTCGCCTGGATTTAATTCATTCAACATGTCGTAAATTGTTTTCTCCAGCGCGTCCAAACCCGACTCCACCACAACCTGTTGATTCCAAAAAAAATCAAAAAACTTTTGAAACGCGCCTGCTACCTGTTTATTCCGCATGCTAAAAGTGAGCGGGTCCGAGCCGGGGATGCCGATTTCCAAATAATCAGAAATAAAAGCAAACCAAACCGGCAAATCAATTTGAAATGGCAGATATTTTGCCTCGCTCAACTCCAATTGATTGCGCCAATCCATATCAGCAGAACTAACCCCGCGTTCGTACATTATTTTGAAATTGATTTTTTTCTTTTCACGCTCGCGATGAAACTTGCGCCAGTAAGTCTCCATCTCTGGCGTGGAGCTGGCCTTGGAGCCAATCACATACAGTGTCTCTCCGGCAGGATAAGATAGTGTTTTACTTCGGCTTCTCTTAATGCCATCTTCGCCCTCGTAAACAACAATTTCTTTGGGCTGGTCATTCTGTTTTTTCTTTAATTCTTCTATCGCGTCTTCGGCAATTGATTTTTGCAAATTAATTAATTCCAAAAGCGCTTTTGGATTGTTGGCCTCAAAGTGAAGAACGTTTTGTTTTTCTACTTTACTCACCAATCCGCGGCTAACCAGCTCTTCCAACGCCGTATAAACTAAATTGCGGTGCAATCCAGTGTGGTCAATAATTTTTTTCGCCTTGCATTTTCCCAACTCAAACAAAGCGAGGTAAACCTTTATCTCATTCTTACTTAATCCCAGTTTTCCAAGTTGTGTTTCCAGCATATTGTCATTAAAATGGTGACAATATAACTATACCAAACAAAGCCAATAATGTCAACTATTAGCTTACTTTATCAAGCCAACAATGACTGCTATTTGCCTTATTTTAGCCCAAAAATACTTGACAAGTATACTTTTTTATGATAAATTAAAAAGCCAAGATGATCTTGGTAATGTACATTACAATCGAGGAGGAGACAATGGATCAAAACAGAAGAGAAAAAATCGGAAAAGTGGTGGACTTTGTTAAGCGCGAGCCTGTCGTTACTGGATTTCTTGTCGTCATTGCACTTTTAATAATATTTTTGCTTTTGGGCGTGGCAAACATTCTGACATGCCACCGAGCACATGCCCAAACCCGCCTCACCACTTCACAGGGCTGGCCAGTGGTGATGGACGGCGGAGAGTGGGACCAGATGGGATCAACGTTCCGGCTCGGCGTGATGACTGTATGGAAGCTCGGTGACAGATGGAACGCGGGTCTGGAACTGCAGGCAGTAACACCATTCACCACCCCGCACCCCAACCCGCAACTGATTGCCAGCATAGCGCTGAAAGTGAGTGACAAATTCTCACTCGGCGCCGGACTGGGCTATATGTTTGTCTGTCCATACGACGACAAACCAATTCGTCAGTTTCTCGGACTTGCGGTTGGGCCATCATTCCCAATCACGGAAGAGATCACTTTCGGTTTCATGATTGGCCCGGGCGTGACCTTCACCAACGACCGACCCCTCTGGACATTGACCTTCCTGCCAAAGCTCACCTTTCTCCTGCCCTTTTAGGCCTGCTCGCCGGCAATCAATAGACGGGCACCTCAACTTTGCGCCTGTTTATTACGGACGCAGAGTAAAACAAAAAATCCGTCCTCGACTACGCTCAGGACGGATTTTTTGTTTTTTACGCCCCATGTCCAGACCAATGAATTATCTTGCGCTCCGCGAGCAACATTGCGCTATTCAAAACATACCCCAAAAGCCCTATTAACAAAATGCTTGCGTATACTTCCTCCATCTCCAAAATACTGGAAGCGGCAAAGATCCGATGGCCCAAACCATTTTGCGAACCCAAAAACATCTCGGCTACCAACTCAATAATTAACGCGAAGGCCAAGCTGACGCGAATGCCGGCGGCGATATATGGCAAAGCGGAAGGTAAAATTATCAATCTGACGGTTTTGCAAAAAGAAAATTTTTTTAGTTTAGCCATCAAACGACGCGTATGAGAAATATTTTGAAAACCATAGAGCGTGTTAATAATTACAATTAAACATGTCGCCCAAGCCGCCACAAAAATTTTGACTGTGTCTCCCAAACCAAACAACACTATAAAAAGCGGAAATAACGCAGTTGCCGGAATGGAACGGACAAAATCCATTGGTAATTGTAAAGTTTTGTATAAAGAACGAAAAGACCCGAGTAACGTCCCCGCAACCACTCCAACCATCGCGCCGATTGACAATCCGATGGCTGTCCGTTTAAAAGTAACCCAAATGTCATTATATAATTCTGATGTATGCGCCAACTCAAGCAATTTATTTATTACTGACAAAGGAGACGGCAGAAACAATCTGTCCACAAACAAAGACAGTAATTCCCAAACCAAAAATATAATTAAAATGCCCAAAACGCGCA
>Ga0208953_1001777_pt1 | contig 11329 bp, 8 predicted proteins | sample RifOxyB2_FD_184033 | JGI IMG/M metagenome (GOLD analysis project Ga0208953, IMG submission 184033) | Groundwater microbial communities from Rifle, Colorado - Rifle Oxygen_injection B2 (SPAdes) | ecosystem: Environmental > Aquatic > Deep subsurface > Groundwater | place: USA: Rifle, Colorado... | reverse complement strand
CTCATAGAACTCATCCCTGCGAAGGCAGGGATCCAGGAGCCTTTACCCCGCGAGAAAACGCGAATTTACCGCGAATTTCCGCGAAATTAATCTCGCGGCACACCGCGAGAATAGCTGAAAAGTATCGATTTTTCGTATGTTTTCAAATTCGCGGTTATTCTCGCGGTATTCTCGCGCATACAGCCCGCGAATTTAACCCCGCGAATATAGGTGGGTTTGTTCGTAGCAGAGAGAGCAAAGCTCTGCTTGAGATAAGTATTGTGTCCCCGGAATTAAGGTTTGGTTAGGTAGGTCTTGCGTAGTTGCCCGCTCCGCGCATCGGCTCTGTTACAGCTGTTTACCCCGCCCTATACTCCCGGTTCCTGCCGCCGCCGCTTGCCTTCAAAACACCCCGTTTTTCCAAACGATTCAACAACCGGTAGGCCTGATCCTTGCTCAAACCAAACTGTTTCTGGCAGTATTCATTATCAACCGAACCGTTGCTCCTGGCATACTCAAGCGCCTGCGAACCGTAGCTCATAGCGTCTGATTCCGTTTCAATGGCCTGTTTGGCGTTCTTCTGCTTAAGATACTTTGATATATTCGTCCCGAAATAAATGGCAAACACTTCCCCAAGGGTATAAAGCAAAGGCGCCGGTATCGAAGCCACAAGCTTCAACTGCCACAGAAACACCGTTGCCCCCGCAAGAAGCGCCCAGGAACCAACAATCAGCTCCCCGCGCGATATCTTCCTGCGCATCACAGCGCTTGCTTCATCATCATCCTTCGCGGAACTGATCCACCTTAAAAACTCCTTCTGCCCCACATAAGCCGCAAGCACGCCCAGGTAGATATTGCCCATGATCATTGATGATTCCATCGGCATGCTTAAAACCTTGCCGAAAGATGCCAGGTAATACTGGCCGAACACATCCATTAACACCGCCGTGTAATGCAGAACCCCGAAAAACAGCGCCAGCCCGAACAAAAATTCAGACCACTTCTCTTTCACCTGCCCCGCCGTCACCTGCTTTTGATTATTTGATTGATTTGTGGGTTCCATTTGATTCACTCCCCTTATTCCTTTGTCATCCTGATACCATTTGATGTTTATAAAGAAGGATCTCTCTTTGTGTCATCCCTGCGAAGGCAGGGATCTGCTAATCTCAACTTTATTCATATATTGTTCTGGAGTCATACCTATGTATTTCTTGAAACATTTGTTGAAAAACCACTTTCTTTTGAATCCATAGATGTAGTAAAGCTTGGAATAATGTTTTCCGTAGCGGTCAATAGATTCTTTGGCTTGTAGCACATTAAGAAGGATACTATAATCTTCAACTGTCATTTTCATAGTATTTTCAAAACACCGAGCTACACCTTTATGATCCCAATGATTTAAATCTGCAATTACCTTGCTTGTCCTCTTATTACACGTCCTGATATCACTGAGCATTGTATTTGTTATATGTTCATCATAAGTGAATCTTGGTTTTATATCGTACATCTCGTATGGAATTCTCATTTTATGATTATTAATGAGGTAATTTATCCTATCGTTAATTAGATAATGATCTATTGGCTTTGACTCAAGCATACTGACACCCAGGTTCAGCGCTTTTGTAAAATTATCAATTGTTGGAAATGAAGTCATAAATAAAACTGGTAATTTATTATATTTAATTCTTACTTCTTGAAGGAATTCAATACTCTTAAACCCAGGCAAATTATATTCCAATATTATCAGGCTATATTTGTTATTCTTGAGTTTGTTTTTGGCCTGGTCAACACTCGAGGCCTGATGGATAATATAAGTCTTTTGAAGTAAAGCAATAATATTTGTGTTTATTTTCGGGATTTCTTCAACAAAAAGTATTTTTTTCATATATTTACGTCCTTTGTCATTCCCGTGCAAACGGGAACCTCGTTATAAGAATTGTGTCCCCAGAAATTAAAGAAATTTGTTTTCCATACTATTAATTTTTCACAAATTTAGACAGTTCAGTGGGAAAAGTTTAAACTATTGATATATTTTGTCAATAGTTTAGACCTGACACCAATCACACCACAGTTTAATGTTATATAAAATTATTCGCGTCTTTATAATGCTCATACACGAAGTTATACACCTCAAGGCCTCTTGTTTCACATTCTGTTTCAAGATATGCCGGCTCCGGAAGGTCCTTATAAAGAATGTCAAATATTGTGGTTTTAACTCCTGCCCTTGTTGATTCCCATTCTCTCCAGTCACTCACAAGTTTTTCCATCTTTAGTTTAACAATTAACCCGCGAGCTACCTCCCGGACTTTTTCCGTTTCTTCCGGGTTAAGATTTTCTTTGAGCAGTAAATCAAAAATTGCCAGCTCTTCTTCAGTCAGGTTTTCCTTAACTGTACGCTGTTCTTCATTGTTTAAGCTTTTTGCTAAATCAATAAGGTCATCAAAAAGCTGATCAATATCATGTGCGCCATTGTTATATTCATGCAAAATCGCATTCAACCGTTCCATAAATCTGGCTCGCTTTTTATTGCGTTTCACCATATCAGCGATTTTCTTTTCCAGCTCAGCGCACAAACTCTCCACCTGAAGATTTTTGTTCTCCAAACCCTCAAAAAACTTACGTAAAGCGTCAGCATCAAGGGAACTCAAATCCTTAACTCGCTTATATTGGGGTATAACATATTCACCGGCTTGTATAGACCGATCGAGTAAATCCTCCAGGTCTTTTTTGACTTGCGACACATCGACACTTTGAGCTCCAACATACCGCACACGAGAAGCGATTACCCGCACAGCGGTGACTTCATCGTAATAATTCTCAGCAGCTGGATCCGGTAACACCGATTTATAGGCGGTATTCAGGTCACTAGACAGATTTAGAAACACCTTTTTCTTGTCAGGTTGGCCAACAATCGTATTGGCATACCTTTCAAGCAGGCGTAACTTATCTTCGGCAGATGCTTTCAAAAGCTCTTTAAGCTCAATTTGTTCGCCTTTTAAAAATATCTTTGTTTCCTCAAATAATTCCTTAAGGTTGCCGACAAGCTCCTCTTTATCTCGAATAATTTCGTCATCTTCATGGCCCTTAGTGGACGCATAAATCGCGAGCGCCCGCTCAATATTACGAAACACCCCTATGTAATCCACAATTAAACCATTAGTTTTCCCTTCGGCTACGCGATTAGCGCGGGCAATGGCCTGCATGAGGGTATGATTTTTAAGAGGTTTATCTAAATATAATGTTGAAAGGTTTGGCACATCAAAACCAGTCATCCACATTGCGCATACAAACACAACCCTCAAATTACCTTCGGGTTTTTTAAATTCTTCCTCAAGATTTCCCTTGATAATTCTTTCTCTCAAGGGCCTCATGTCAATTTCAAAGGGTTCAAGGTCGGCTATTTCATTTTGGCTTTGGCTTACCATAACTGCCATATCCACATTTTCATGTTTATCAAGCTGCTCCAAAATTTTATCACGTTCCCGTTCATCTTTAGCGCGGGTTAAATCCATTCGAAGTTTGCCTATATAGCGTTCCCATTCAGCCTTCACCTTGATGTACATGCGAACTGCTGTCTTTTTGTCTACAGAAACGACCATCGCCTTGCCATTATATCCGCGCCCTACAAAATGCTCCACAATATCCCGCGCGACCGCGTTAAGCCGGTCTTCACGCGTTACTAAATGATAAAAAGTAGAAAATTCCGTTTCAAGCTTCTCCTCTTCTTCATCATTGAGGTCATAAAAGTCCATTACCTTTCCTAGGTCTCTTTCGAGATTCTCATTTACATTCTCAAGCCGCGGCACTCGATTCTCGTAATAAAGCGGGACAGTAGCGCCATCCGATACGGATTGCCCAAAGTTATACACAGAAACATAATTGCCAAATGTTTCCCTGGTTTTTTCCTCGCCTTCTGCCATCAGGGGCGTTCCTGTAAACCCAATAAATGACGCTTTAGGCAATGCTTTGCGCATATTTTGGGCCATGCGGTCATATTGAGTGCGGTGGGCTTCATCAGTCATTACAATGATATCATCCCTGTTTGAAATTGCGCCGGTAATATCCTGAAACTTCTGAATAGTGGTGAATATCTGGCGATGGTCTTCCGATAGAAGATCGTGAAGATGAACAATGCTTTCCGCTTGAACTTCCTTTTCATACACTGCGCCAACAGTAGAAAAGTTCTTATATGCCTGGCGGTCAAGATCCCCGCGGTCAGTAACAATTACAAAAGTGAAACTCATGGATATTTTTCTAAATACTTTTTGCGACAAAAATACCATTGAGTACGATTTTCCGGAACCCTGGGTATGCCAGAACACCCCGAGTTTTCCCTGGTTATCTTTACGATGCAGAACACTTCCAAATGCGCGATTTACCCCGAAATATTGAAAATACCTGGAAATAATCTTTTTGACTCCTCCTAACGATTCATCAAACAGAATAAAACTCTCAAAGATATCCATCATTCGCTCTTTGGCGCATACCCCGCGAATCATTGTAGCTAAATCTGTTTTCGGCACATCTTCTTCGCTATCCGCTTTTTTCCATTCATTGAAATACTCAAACGGCGAAGTGAGTGAACCAAACTTATTTTCAATGCCGTTAGAAATAATTATGCCCATGTTGTACCAAAACAGTTTTGGTATTGTAGTTTTATAGTCACGTAGATTATCGCGATAAGCGTCAACAAGGCTCTTGTGAGAAGCCTTTAATTCCAAGAGCATCAGCGGAATGCCATTTACAAACAGCACTATATCCGGCCTGCGGGTATACATATCGCCAACTACCCAAAACTGGGAAACACATAAGAAGTGATTTTCTGATGGGGTATTAAAATCAAGGAATTTTACACGCTCAGTATCACTTGCGCCATCAGCCCTGGGCACATTTACAGTTGCTCCATCACGCAAGATATTATAAACCTCATGATTGGCATTAACTAAACTCAAATGCGACCGGTCACGTGTAAGCTGATCTACGGCTTGCTTAAGCGCGTCTTGAGGCAGGCTGGGGTTAAGCTTTTTTAGTACAGGCAGAAGGAACTTTGTTAAAACCACTTCACCCTGGTGTTCTCGGCCCAGGCGAGCATCTTCAGTATCCGTATAGGCGTTAATATGACACGCCTCATCATCCCATACTTCTTTGATGAGTTTAATGACAGTTTGTTCAACTAAATTGTCTTCGGAAAATGGGTTCATTTATTTATCAATGCCATCATCATTTCAATTGAGTCTTTCAATTCCTGATCTGTAAAATTGGGATTCTGACGGTTTTCTGGATGATGAATTGTATTTCTTATAAAAGTCATCAGAGTCACATCCTTAGATGGAGCTGCTATTCCTTTTTGTAAGCAGACCCACTGTTTATTCTTTTTAATGCCTTTTGTTTCAAAATATTGTTCAATATCTCTTTCATAATATTTCTGCTCGTTTTCTTGCAAATAACCATAAAGTTCATTATGAAATTCTATTGTACAGAGATTGTATGCTTTGTAGTTTATTTGTCCCAACGAAGGACCACAATCAAATAGATTTAACATTTTTGACGGTGTTATTCTTACATTGTCATTCTCTCGATTAAAAATTATCAGATCTTGATTCGTAGCATCAAAGTTACCCAAGAAATATGGTGAATGCGTTGAAATGAACACTTGACGTATTTGCGATATTTCAACCAATGCTCTTAAAAGATTTTGTTGGGCTTTTGGATGAAGGCAGGTTTCTGGTTCATCAATAAAAAAGAAAAGTGGTTTTGATTTTTCAGAATCACTTGGATGTGCGGATATACTTTGAGCATAAACTTGAATCATAGCCAAAGCAACTGCCCGTTGCATACCTGTTCCTTTGTCATTTAACTTTGTATCCACACCATCATTAACGAATATTTCTCCAGCTTTGTAAAATATTGATGGTTCTGGTAATGAAAAATTGAAATGAATGTCGGCTTTTCCATATTGTGACGCTAATATATCATTAATTCTTTCTTCAATAATCTGCGTACGTTTACTTAAGCTATCGATGTCTCCATGAAATGTTTCTTTATGGATTTCACTAAATTTATTCCATTGTTCGCTTTTGAAAAAATCACCGGCAGCCGCAGTTAATAGACGACCGCATATCTTAGTAGCACCGAAATCAGAAACATCAGAAGGATCCGTATCAGCCCACACAAATTGAGTTTCAAAAAGAGTACTGATCACTGTATCAATCCCCGATGGATTCTCAAATTGATTCAGTTCAGGATTCCAAATTGTTATTTTTTTAATATCCAATTTAACATCCTTTCCATTCTGTTTGATTGTTCTTTCCTTTGAAGATCGCTGTATAGTAAGTGTCTCTAAATTATTTTTATCTACTACCACATATTTTTCATATTTTGGCTCAGAGAAATCCCTTATAACCTGTTTGATCTGTCCAGTAAATTTAATAGTGCAACTAACCGGATCAGTTTTTGCGGAAAACTTATTTCTTATATCTGAGATGTCCTTTTCTTTCGGCAGACCTGATTTAATAAAGTTAATTACCTCAAAAAGTGTTGATTTACCAGTATTGTTCTCACCCACAAATAACACTAATTTGCCATTAAAATCAAAGTCATGAACCCCTTTGTAAATTTTATAATTTTCAACTGTCACTTTTTCTATTTTCATCATAAATATTTCAGTTCCCGTTTCCCATTGACCAATTTTGGAATTAAAAGGTCGCGAGTTTTCTGCAAATTCTCATCCAATAAGGTAAGTCTTTCGATTTCCTCATAATAGAACTTTACCATTTCTTCAAAACTAGTGGCCAATTTATCTGTGGCGCATAAAAACTTTAGTCCTTCAATTTCGTTCTTATTAACCGATTTGTAAATAGCGCCATTGCCTATCATATCCTTCTCGGTAAATCTTTGGGTAAACATAAGAAAAAGCAGTACCTGCAAGGAATTTATATGCTGAATAGCGCACAAACCACGACCAAGAATGATTTTTTTGTTTGAGATATTTATCCGACCAACGGGAGCCCGAACACTGAAAAGCAGATCGTCCTTTTCTGCAAACTTATTGCCATGAGTTGAATAAACTCTATCCATTGGATATAAATTTCCAAAATCAGCAACGCCTTGATGAAATGGAAAACCGACTTTATCCTGATTATAATGCTCTGATATAGGGGATTGCCCCATTGTTATATTTGTAAAATCTCCAAGCCTCTTCACTTCCCAACCTTCAGGGATTAGGCCATATTCTGTTCCACTATCTACCATGCGGACTTTTTCATGGCCAGGGAATTTGAATTTTACGAACCACTCGGTATAAAGCCGTTGAGCTATTTCTTCCAAAATCTTAATACGTTTTTCGTTTACTTCGATTAGGTCGTCATAGGTAGAAAGAACAGATGCAATACCGGTTTGAACTTCAAGAGATGGCAGGTTGATTTCAAACTCTTCAATGTCAGTCTTTGTCAAAGCTTCTCTAGTCGCACCAGTTCTTGCAAGGCCTAAAAGCTGTTTTTTGTAAGGAAATGAAACCAAAACATACTTTAAATATTTTCCGTCAAGATTTATTCTGTCGGCTCTTATAATCGATACATGCTGATTAACTCTAGCAGGCACAAGATCATTCGGGACAGCTGTACACCTACAAACTGATGCACCGGTAATATTTAATAAAACATCTCCCTCTTTGACTTCTACATTCGCTAATTGCCCTGCTTGATCATCATCGATAAAAGCCAAATCATTTCTCTCAAAGCTTAAATCATAAACATTTAAACTTCTAATCAGAGGTGTGCCGTCTTTTTTATATGATGACTGTCCGCCATTTGGAGTTGCACCGCTGCCAATTTTGGTAGTTATATTCTTTAATTTCTTATTTTGCCATACCATTGATACACCCAATTACATACCCTTCTTCTAAGATGATTTTTATGCCTTATTTTTCAACAACTGTTGCCTTTTTCTGTGAGGCGATATTTTTGCAGGCGGACGGTTCATAATATTTTGTTCCAATCATCTGCGATTTTCTTTTCTAATACATAGGCCTCTTTGGTAAGAGTGGTAAATTCACCCATCAGTTCTTTCATACGTTTTTCAAAATCTACGTTATCCATTTCTTTTTCAACAATCTCCACATAACGCCCGGGATTGAGTGAATAATCATTGACGCGAATGTCATCGAGCGAGGCAACTTTGCATCTGCCCTTAATGTCCTTATATTTTCCACAACCATCTTCTGAGCGATATCTGCGTACAATACCAGCAATTTCCTGTATTTGTTCATCTGTCCAGGTGCTATGAGCGCGGTCTATTTCAGTAAAGATATCCTGCGCGTTGATAAAAAGAATTTTGTTTTGTCTTGGCGTTCCGGCCTTGCTTTTATCAAAAAACCATAAGGTACAGGAAAGAGTTGCATTTAAGAACATATTAGTTCCAACAGAAATGATTACATCCACTAAACCTGTATCAATCATTTTATTGCGGATTTCTTTTTCGGCGTTACCTGCGTCACCTGCTGAGTTTGCCATTACAAAACCGGCCCGCCCTTTTGATGATAGAGCGCTTGCAAATATCTGCATCCATAAATAATTAGCATTGCTGATCTCGCCTTTGCCTGTAAGAGGAAGGCCAAAAGAGTAGCGTTTGTCACCCTGCAGGCGGGACGAGTCAATAATAATCTGTTTGTTCTTATCCTTGCCTTTTACATTAAACGGCGGATTGGCAAGAACAAAGTCGAACTTTCGAATTGATTGGTGAGGATCTTCGTAATAGGAATTTGCAAGTTCAATTTTTCCGGAAAGCCCGTGAATCGCAAGGTTCATTTTCGCGACATGCAGGTTACTTTCACCCTTTTCTTGGCCATAGATACCTACTTCTTCCATAATGGAACGTTTACCCTTACTGTGCGCGGCCACAAAATGGGCAGATTGTACAAACATGCCGCCGCTTCCGCAGGCAGGATCATAGATTTTTCCATGATAGGGTTCCAAAATCTCAACTAAGAGTTTTACAATAGATTGAGGCGTGAAAAACTCACCGCCTTTTGCTCCTTCTGCACGGGCAAATTCCCCAAGAAAATATTCGTAAATCTCTCCAAAAGAATCGCCTTCAATATCATCAGGTATTTGATTGAAATTTTTAAGAAGAGTGATAAGAATACGGCTATTTTCATCTTGTTTCTTGGAAATAGTCGTATAGTCCTGTGGAAGGATACCGGCAAGCTCGCGATTCTCCGTTTCAATAGCTTTCATTGCTTCATTAATCGCTTTACCAATATTTTCGCTTTCTGCAAGGCTCATCAAATAAGAGTAAGTCGCTTTTTCTGGGATGAAAAGTACGCCTTTTGCTTTATAATCATCAGGGCTCACCGGACGCTTACGGCCTAAATACTCTGCTTTACGTTCTGAAACAAGGCCTGCTTGAATTCTTTTAAACCTCACATCAGCAAATTTAAGGAAAATCAGCCCAAGAATCGGTTCGGAAATTTCATTTAATTTAAGACTGCCGTTTGCGCGTAATTGCTCAGCCGCAGCCCAAAGCTTTTCTTGTAATTGTTTGCTGTGTTCATTCATTTTCATGTACCTCTAAATCGGTGTCAGAGTTGACTATCAGCGCTTATTAAATGTCAATGATTTCTAGTGTTTACTGATGGAAGAATTATAGAATTCTGGGGACACAATACTTATTTACGAACCATGGAGGCTTGCAGGAATGACACCATTTTATCCCGCCAAAACCGTTACTTTTACTTTGGTTCCGATGGTTTTATTGATCGCATGGCCAAAATGTAAATTATAAATCATGGATACCCGGGTCAAGCCCGAGTATGACAAATGGATGATTTCGTTCAGGGATGGGTTTGATTTATTCATGGCGGGCTCCTTTTTGCAATTTAGGTTCTGGTTGTTAATATTTATACCATTTTGGGCGGGGTGGGTCAACTGGATCCCTGCCAGGGGCACGCAGGGAGGACAAATCAGCAGAGCTTTGCTCTGCGGCTACAAAAGCAGGGATGACATAAAGGTGAAGGGGCAGGATGACAAGGTGAGGGGGCAGGGATAACATCAACGATGCCTTTGAACATTTCGTTAAGGTACCTTTTGTCCGGCCCGCCGGGAACCGCCAAGACAAAGATCATAAGGGCTATAGACAGCGGTACGCTGGGCCGGGAAAATTACTCGGCTTTAATAGAAAAGCAGACTGAATTTCGGGGACACGATACTTATTTATGATTTATGGATCCTTCAGTGACCTTCCAGCTAGTACCTGATTTCTCTCACCAGTGGTGAGAGTTTTTCATGTTTACCCACCCCCACCCGCTGGTATCACAGATTGTGATACCAGTAATAGCGCTTTAAGGTCGCATTTTGCGACCTTAGAGAAAATTGGAAGTCACAAATTGTGACCTCAAAGAAAATTCTACGCACCGCGTAGAGAATTACCCTACTATTGAACGCTCTATCCAATTCGTGACACACTGCGTCACGAATTCAATTAGAACCATTATGTCGGTTTGAGGTCGCACTTTGCGGCCTCAAAGAAAACCGGTGACAAATTGGCACCAGTTACCACAGATTTGTGGTATCGCAAAACGCGAGACCATACAACTTCTTCTTCAAGGTCACAGATTGTGACCTTGAACAAAATTGGATGTCGCAAATTGCGATATCCAATACTAATCGTGGATCCCTGCCAGGGGCACGCAGGGATGACATTTTATTTCTTTATTATTTCCCAATGGCCGCCCTTGTCGGGGCCAATACGGCGGAGAATGCCTTTCTTCTTTAATTGAGCAATGTTCTTATCTATTGCTGTGGTGCTAATTCCAATCCTATCGGATAATTCTTTCTTGGATACATGGGCATTTTGTTTGATAAAATTGATTATTTTACGCTGACTTTCTACCAACCTTTCTACTAACCCTTCTACCAACCTTTTCTCCCTACTTTCTCCGACCTTTTCCCCGACCTTTAATGAATATTCAGGATTTCTGCAACCAGTGGCTGCAGTTTTTCGTTTTTGTTTAATTTTGAGGCCACAATTTGTGACCTCAAGTTGAACTGGTCGCATTTTGCGACCGGTTGCTCCTTTGGGGAACTTTTTGGTAATTTTAGCGTCTATTTTACAGAAATTAAACGGGTTGAACCTTGACTTTGTAGTCTGCTATTACTACAATTGTAGTCAAAGGAGACTACATGGACATATTGAATGTATCAAAGTCAAAATTAACAAGGGAATTACTGGGCTTCTATTTCACTAATGCCGACAAGGGTTTTTACCTCAGGGAACTGGAAAAGAAACTCGGCCATTCCGTAGGCAATATCAGGCGCCAGTTGATTAAATTTGAGAAAACCGGCCTGTTTTATTC
>Ga0208953_1001774_pt1 | contig 11341 bp, 2 predicted proteins | sample RifOxyB2_FD_184033 | JGI IMG/M metagenome (GOLD analysis project Ga0208953, IMG submission 184033) | Groundwater microbial communities from Rifle, Colorado - Rifle Oxygen_injection B2 (SPAdes) | ecosystem: Environmental > Aquatic > Deep subsurface > Groundwater | place: USA: Rifle, Colorado... | reverse complement strand
GCTTGAGAAGTCCAGGATATAATCCGCTATGAACGGCCAGGTGGAAAGGGCGACGGTATCCAGCGGGTTAGCGAGCGTCAGATCGGAAGGAGTAGAGATCCTGATAACGAAGTTGTACCCCTCCTGGGCTCCGGCGGAAATATCCAGCACTATAAAGAAATTGGACAGAGTGGAGCCAACCGTTTTCAAAGCATCGGACGCGGTGAAAGTTACGGTGGAGGTGCGTTCAACCGCGGAAAAAGTGTCTCCGCCGGAAGTTATAAGCGTGTCGCCGCCGTCGAATACGCCGGTCAGATTTGAATCCTTATATACCTTAACGGCATTTATGTAATTTACCGACGCGGTTCCCCCAAGCCGCAAAAGCAGTTTATCCAGACGGCTGATGCCATAATCCGTCTGCATAGCGAACTTCATCACTGGCAGATTCAATACCCCGGCCTGAACTACGCCCGCGGTAAGGCTGGAAGGGGTTATATTCAACATATTAGCCTGATCCGCGACAACGGCCGAAACCGAATCTACAGGGAAGGTTCCAACCGCCCTAAAAGGATAAGTGAAAGTTAAATTGGAAGCGGAGACAAGCCTGGCCCCTATGGTTTTCCCCACCCCGGCGGAAGCGGAAAGCGCATATACGGCGAAGAAGCGCTTGCCGGCGTTATCGATAAGCTGCGGCGTGATATTAATGGTCGCGGTACCGGCGACAACCGCCTCTCCGCCTATCTGTGAATCCCCGGGCCCGAAAGTTCCATCGCCGTCATCACGATAAATATAAACCGCGGAGATATCGGAATTTGGGATATTGCCGAGCTTTGCCACTTTCACCTGTGAAAGATTCGCGGAACGGCCCGGATTGGTATTCACATCGAATATAAGAAAAGCTATCGAAGTTCCCTGAAGCAGCGTAGCGGGCGCCGTGCTTTGAGCGGTAAAATACACGATACCCGAAGTCATAGTGGAAACCACAGCGGAAGGGTCGCTCAGGTTATAGGCATTATCCCTGGCATAGGCCCTCAGATAATAAGTGGCGCCGTCATTAAGGCCGGTGAACGTAAAATTGTTCCCGGTGAAATTACTGCTTGAAATTCCGCCGTCAAAAGCCTCCGAAAGCGAGAACTCATAATTATAATCCATAATACGGGAACCGCTATCACTGCCGGAAGCCGTAATCGAGACCGTAGAATCCCCTATCCCGGCTGTAACCGCCGATACGCCTGACGGCGGGGTGGTATCCTTGAGCACTTTAAATACGTCCGTTATAGTGGTGGTGTTGCCCACCGTATCATAAAACTCCACACTGACATAATTGGTACTGTCGGCGGCAAGCGAATCAAAGTCCACTGCCCAGTCGGCCGTGTAAGCCGCGCCATCAACACCGGCTATAGCTGTAGAAGAGATCTGCACCGGCGGATTGCCACCGGAGGACGTGCGGACCGCGTATTTGCCCCCGGCAAGCTTCGAACCCAGGTCGGAAAAGTCCACATTATAACCGCCCGCTTTAGCCGCCTTGCGCCAGACCAAATCCCCGCCGCCTTCCCCGTTGACATAAGAAGGAGGCGTAGTGTCCTTTTTTACGATAAAAGCATCCGTTATGGTGGTAGTGTTGCCCGCAACGTCATATAATTCCACGCTGACATAGTTGGTCGCGCTGTCCTCCAGAGAGTTAAAATCCACAGTCCATGGCGTGGAATAAGCCGTGCCGCCGACACCCGCTATAGTGGTGGAAGCTATTTTCAGCGTCCCACCATAATTCGGGCCGGTCCGGACCGCGTATTTAGCCCCGGCCAGACCGGAAACACCATCGGCAAAACTCACATTGTAACCGCCGGAACGGGCCGTTTTCAGCCAGTTCAAATCCCCACCGGCTTCCCCGTTGACATAAGAAGGCGGCGTGGTGTCCTTGAGCACTTTGAATACATCCGTTATGGTGGTGGTGTTACCGGCCGCGTCATAGAACTCCACGCTTACATAGTTGGTGCTGTCCCCGGCAAGCGAATCGAAGTCCACTGCCCAGTCGGCCGTGTAAGCCGCGCCATCAACACCGGCTATAGCTGTAGAAGAGATCTGCACCGGCGGATTGCCACCGGAGGACGTGCGGACCGCGTATTTGCCCCCGGCAAGCTTCGAACCCAGGTCGGATAAATCCACATTATAACCGCCCGCTTTCGCCGCCTTGCGCCAGACCAGGTCTCCGCCGGCTTCTCCATTGGCATAAGAAGGCGGCGTAGTGTCCTTTTTTACGATAAAAGCATCCGTTATTGTGGCGGTATTGCCGGCTATATCGTATAACTCCACGCTGACATAGTTGGTCGCGCTGTCTTCCAGGGAATTAAAATCCACAGGCCATGGCGTGGAATAAGACGTGCCGCCGACATCCGCTATAGTGGTGGAGGCTATTTTCAGCGTCCCACCGTAATTCGGGCCGGTCCGGACCGCGTATTTAGCCCCGGCAAGCCCGGAAATGCCATCGGCAAAATTAACATTATAACCGCCGGAACGGGCCGTTTTCAGCCAGTTCAAATCCCCACCGGCTTCCCCGTTGACATAAGAAGGCGGCGTGGTGTCCTTGAGCACTTTGAATACGTCCGTTATGGTGGTGGTGTTACCGGCCGCGTCATAGAACTCCACGCTTACATAGTTGGTGCTGTCCCCGGCAAGCGAATCGAAATCTACGGCCCAATCGGCCGTGTAAGCCGCTCCGCCGACACCGGCTATAGCGGTGGAAGAGATCTGCACCGGCGGATTACCCCCGGAGGATGTGCGGACCGCGTATTTGCCCCCGGTAAGCTTCGAACCGAGGTCGGAGAAGTCCACGTTATAACCGCCCGCTTTCGCCGCCTTGCGCCAGACCAGATCCCCGCCGCCTTCCCCGTTGATATAAGAAGGCGGCGTGGTATCCTTGAGCACTATGAAAGCGTCCGTTATTGTGGTAGTGTTGCCGGCAACGTCATATAATTCCACGCTTACATAGTTGGTGCTGTCTCCGGCAAGCGAATCGAAGTCCACTGCCCAGTCGGCCGTGTAAGCCGCGCCGTCAACACCGGCTATAGCGGTGGAAGAGATCTGCACCGGCGGATTGCCGCCGGAGGACGTCCGGACCGTGTATTTGGCGCCGGCCAGTTTTGAACCGAGATCGGAGAAGTCCACGTTATAACCGCCCGCTTTAGCCGCCTTGCGCCAGACCAAATCCCCGCCGGCTTCCACGTTGACATAAGAAGGCGCCGTAGTATCCTTTTTCACTATAAAAGCGTCCGTTATGGTGCCGGTATTACCTGCTATATCGTAGAACTCCACACTGACATAGTTGGTAACGCTGTCCTCCAGAGCGTTAAAGTTCACCGGCCAGGGAGTCGAATATACCGCGCCACCGACACCGGCTATAGCGGTGGATGATATCCGCACCGGAGGATTACCGCCGGATGAAGTGCGGACGGCATATTTAGCCCCGGCAAGCCCGGAAAGACCATCGGCAAAACTCACATTGTAACCGCCGGAACGGGCCGTTTTCAGCCAGTTCAAATCCCCACCGGATTCGCTGTTTACGGACGTCGGAGGCACAGTGTCTTTTAAAATTTTAAAAGCATCGTCAAGAGTATAAGTATTTGAGGAATAATCCACCACTCTTACCGATATATAATTGGTAGCCCAGCTTTGGAGAGAGTTCCAAAGACCGGAGGTCAGAGACCAGTCGGCGGCATAGGAAGAAGCATTGATGTTTGTAATGATAGGCGTCCAGTTCGCGAACACCGTACCGGTCTGCCCCATACCCGACGTTACTTTAACCTCTACCCTGCTCAACAACGACCCGCCCATATCGTTAAAATCCACATTATATATTCCGTTATTGGTATTCCTCCAGACAATATCCCCTCCCGCGGGAATATTATTGGTAATGGTCGGGCTTGAGAGAGCCACGCGGAAACTCCTGGTGGAAGACCATACGCCCGTGTTTCCGGCATTATCCGAAGCCCTGGTCCGCCAGTAATATAAATACCCGGCAAGCCCCGTCGGCCGGGCCACCGAGGCAACCGGCTGGGAACTAAAAGCGATAATGGAAAAATTGGAAACAGTGGCCAGCTGCACCTCATAACTATTCAGCCCGGAACCTCCGGTATCCGTCACATTCTCCCAGTCAAGCGTGGGATCAGGGTTACCCAGGTTTGAGCTGTCGGCGGGAGCTACGGCCGCCATGGCCGGCGTCGGAGGGCTTGAGAGGTCCACCACAAAACCGGGATTCTGCGACCACGGACCATAGTTTCCGGCAAAACTAGCCGCCCTGACGCGCCAGTAATAGGTTGTAGCCTCCGACAAAATGTAACCGGCCAGATAGGTCCCGTCGGCGGTGGCAAGACTTGTGTTTACCGACACGGGCGTAAGGAGATCCACCACCGTGCTCGCAAAAGAGGAATCGTTGCTTGAAACCTGGATCTGATAATTAGACAGGCCGACCGCCACCCCCGTACTCGGACCCGTCCAGCTGTAATTGGGCTGAGCGGCTATGAAGTTCCCGTTGACCGGGAAAGAAGGAGTTGAAAGGGACAGGTGCACCGGACACAGATCCACCGGCGTGAGATTATCTACGGACGCCGCCCCGTTACCCGGAAATAAGTCCTGAGCGAAGGAAAGCGGACACAGATAGAAAACAACGAACAGAATATAGATCGCAAGAGGCAAAAGGGTATTTTTTCCCGCCTTTACAAAAAGGGGAATTATCCCCCTCCTCCGTAAAGAGGGGGTCAGGGAGATTTTTGGACTTAGCGTTCTCATATCCCATTACCCGTCACTCGTTACCAAAAAAGCGGGCTACTGCGTCCTGACTCCGCGCGCGCCACCCGCGCCGAGGCGCGCGCCGTCGGAGTAGCTGATATTGGTGCGGTCGGAAATACGTGCGTATGTAATAGAGTAGTTCGTACTGCCGCCACGCAAGCCCTTCTGTGCGGAATTCACAGCGGGCCAGTTGGCGGGCCAGGCGAGAGTTCCGTTCCCGTCGGAAGGGACGGCTGAATATGAACAGTTTAAGACATGCTCCCACACATTACCCGCCAGATCAGCTATGCCGTATAGCGACGCTCCCGTCTGGGCCTGGGTCCTGTAAACATCACCGCTCATATATCTTCCGACATCCGTAACAGGCGCCGCAACGCTTGCATATTTATAATTCAGGTAATACTTTGCGTGGACCCCGCCTTCATTGGCGGGCGAATAAAGTTCCAGCGCTCCGGGAACGGTTGAGCCCCACGGATAACCCCTTGCATCGGGCAAGAGGTCCCTTGAAGCTTTCTCGAACTCCAGTTCTGTGGGCGGCCTTAAAGCCGCCCATGACAGAAAGCTCCATACGTCCCCGGTGGACATATAGCTCTTAGCCGCATTCGGGTTGACGGCGGCATACATCGAACCATACGGATTTTCCGAGGCATAAGTCATATTATGTCCGTTAGAGACCGTAGGCTCGTACAGCGGCGCGGCCGCGGCCGACGGCAAGGCATTAAGGAAAGCGGCATACTGCCCCTGCGATATCTCGTAGCGCATGATATAAAAGGAGCTATAGCCATTAGGCCAGCCTGTCGTTGCGCCCGCGGGCAGATCGTTCACCGAGGACACATTCGCCTGCGCGCCGCCTCCGTAATTATTGGAGCCGTTCCCGCCTATTCCGCTCACGTTATAGACAAAACCCCCGGACGGGATCTTCATCATTGATATCGAGAAGACTTTGACTACGGCAATTTGTTTTGGAAGCGCACCGCTGGCCGCATAATTCCAGATCAACGTTACCGTGGAAGCCCAAAGACTCTGGCTTGCCGTGTGATTCAGGAAAACGCCCATATTGTCCGCGGCAACCGTCAAATTAGCGCCCGCGCCTACGCCGCCGCCCGCGCCCATTACAGCGTGATTCCAGGTTCCGTCGGCGCCGGCCTGGGTGGAGAATTTGACAAATATCCAATCCGCCGTATTATACGCTCCGCCGTTGGGCGTGGTACCGGTGGAAACATTATTTTCACTGATTGAGAAATTAATCGCTATGGTGCCGGCCGCGGTCGGAGTTGAAAGGTAAATATTGGTTATAGCCACGCTGTTTATCGGCGCGGTGCTGGCAAATTCACCCGTTGTAAAACTCCGCGTTGAGGTCCATAGACTGAACGTCCCATTGTAATTTGTGGCGCGGGCGCGGAAATAGTATTTGGTATTGGCACTCAGAGGAACGCTTGCCGCCTGTGTTCCGCTGTAAAAAGTGAAAGCGGCGGTGCTTACAGCCAGATACGCGTCGCTTGAAACCGAAACAACCGCGTTCTGACCCGCAAAAGCGCCTTGTGAAAACGCCTGGCTGATCGTCTGGTCAAAATTATAAAGCGGCGAGCCGGCAATAGAATCCATGCTGGCAAGGCTGTCCACCTGGAACTGATACTGGACGGTGGCATTGGCCCGCAATACAGCCTGAAGACTGGGGCATCGTGAAACACCGGTCGCGCCGGCGGCTGGAGACACTAATAAAGGAATGCTCCAATTAGTCGTCGCGCTTGCGGAAGAAGCGAAGCCGTTGCCGGGATACAGATCAGCCGCCCGCGCAAATGAAAAGAAAGTAAAAATATAAGCAAGGATAAAAAAGAATACAAAGGCGGACACGGGGACGCCATAAGGCGTCTTTTTAATCTTTCCTTTCAGATTTATCCGCTCGCTCTTCATAAAATCTTCCGAATTCTTTCATCACCTAAAACCGACATCTCCCACTTCCCCTTATCAGCCGGCCGTTACCATAAAAAACCAAGAGTTATGGCATCCTGGCGCCGCGAACGCCAACACGCTCCCAGCGGGTAGCGTCGGTCCAACTGGCGCTGCCGCGGGCTGAAATACGCTTAATCAATACCGGGTTGGCAAAACTGCCTCCGCGCATGCCCTTGCGAGTTGAATCAGCCGCCGGCCAGTCGGAGGGCCAGGCGACAACACCATTCCCGTTGGAAGGTACGGATAAATACGAACAGTTCAAACTAAACTCCCACACATTACCCGAAAGATCGGCCAGGCCGTATGGGGATGCGCCTGTCTGGGCCGGGGTTCTGTACACATCCCCGCTCATGTATCTGCCAACATCCAGAACCTTTAAACCTCCGGTTGTGCCATTGTAATTCACATAGTTCCTTATATGTGTCCCCCCTTCATTGGGCGGAGAATAAACCTCCAGTCCGGGAGCGGTGGCCCCCCAGGGATATATCCTGGCATCGGGAAACAGATCCCTTGAAGCCTTTTCAAACTCCATTTCTGTGGGCGGCCTTAACGCCGCCCATGAGAGAAAGCTCCAGGCGTCCGAGGTGGACATGTAGTTTTTTGCGGCGTTGGGATTGACAGCCGCATATCGGGAACCGTAGGGATTACCCGCGGTGTAAGTCATGTTATGCCCGTTAGCGATTACGGCATAATGCAGAGCCGAGGCGGAAGCCGAGGGCAGGGTATTCAGAAAATGCGCATACAGTCCCTGAGCCACCTCATAGCGCGCCATATAAAAGGAATTAAATCCGTTCGGCCAGCCGACAGCGGCTCCGGCAGGTATATCACTCGCCGACCCCACATTCGCCTCTGAGCCCCCGCCGAAATTATTAAAGCCGCTGCCGCCCACTCCTCCCACGTTATAGACAAACCCTCCGGAAGGGATCCTCATCATTGATATCGAGAAAACTTTTACCTGTACCTGCCACAGATCATTATCGGACACACCGCTTGCGGCATAATTCCATACCAGCGTGGCGGTGGAAGTCCAAAGGGTTTGGATCGCCGTATGATTAAGAAAAACACCCATACCGTCCGAGGCAAGCGTTAAATTAGCGCCCGCTCCTACGCCGCCGCCCGCGCCCATAACAGCGTGATTCCAGGTGCCGTCGGCGCCGGCCTGGGTGGAAAATTTGACAAATATCCAATCCGCCGTGTTATAAGCTCCGCCGCTATCGGTAGTGCCGGTGGAAACGTTATTTTCACGGATAGCGAAATTGACCTCCATGATACCGGCGCCGGTCGGGCTTGAAATGGAAACATTGGCTATTGCCGCGTTGTTTATAGGCGCGGTGCCGGCGAATTCACCTGTGGTAAAACTCCGGGTTGAGGACCAGAGGCTGAAGATTCCAACCGCGCTTTTTGCGCGGGCACGGAAATAATATTTAATGTTGGCGCTCAAAGGAATAGTTACGGCCTGTGTCCCGCTGTAAAAAGTAAACGCGGCGGTGCTTACAGCCAGATACGCGTCGCTTGAAACCGAAACCACGGCGTTCTGGCCGGCAAATGCGCCTTTTGTAAAAGTCTGGGCGGCCGTCTGGTCGAAACTATAAAGCGGCGAACCGCCCTGCGAATTCATAGTGGCGAGGCCGTCCAATTGAAAGTGATACTGTACAGTGGCATTCTCCCGCAATACGGCCTGAAGGCTCGGGGATTGTGAAACTCCGGTAGCGCCTTCGGCCGGCGACACCAGTAAAGGAATTGGCACCCAATTATCAGCGGCGCTTGTCGTAGATGCCCACCCGTTGCCGGGATAAAGGTCAGCCGCATAAACTACGGACACCGGATAAAAAATGCAGCCCATAGCAATAATCGCCGGCGCAAGCCGAATAATGCCGGATACCGGGGCGGCTAAAAGGGCCAAAATCCTCCTTACACCTTCTTTGATCAAGAGGGACAGGGATAGATTTTTAACGTTCTCAAGCCTTTCCATATCCATTACTCGGTATTCCGTTCTTAATTTCTACGGCGCCCGTACGCCCCGAGCGCCTATATAACTGTAACGGAATGTAGCTGAATAACTGGCGTTAGTACGGTCGGAGACACGTACACGCGTCTCATCGTTGCTCCAGTTACCACCGCGAACGCCCTTCGCAGTCGAATCCACGGCCGGCCAGTCATCGGGCCAGACGACAATTCCATTACCATTGGACGGTACGCTTGTAAAAGAACAATTCAAAACGCCGTCGGACAGATTTCCCGCCAGATCCGCTATGCCGTACGGCGACGCCCCTGTCTGAGACAGAGTTCTGTAAACGTCCCCGCTCATGTATCTTCCGACATCCAGAACCTTAGAGCCGTCCGTAATATTGTTATAGTTTAAATAGTTTAGAGCGTGGGTTCCGGCCTCATTAGCCGGCGCATAAAGCGTGGTTGTCGGCGCGCCGGAGCCCCAAGGATAAACCCTGGCGTCCGGGGACAGGTCCCTTGAAGCTTTTTCAAATTCCATTTCCGTCATGGGCCGCAAAGCCGCCCAGGACAGGAAGCTCCACGCGTCAGCGGTGGAAAGATAATTTTTAGCCGCATTGGGATCAGCAGCCGCGTATTGCGACCCGTAAGGGTTCCCGCCGGTATAAGTCATATTGTGCCCGTTAGCTACTGTGACATAATGCAGCGCCGTGGCCGAAGCGGAGGGCAGCGTGTTCAGGAAACCCGCATACTGGCCCTGAGAGATCTCATAGCGCATCACATAGAAAGAGTTATAGCCGTTGGGCCAACCTGCCGCCGCGCCCGCCGGAATAACACTGGCGGAGTTGACCAGGGTATTACCGGCCGGATTATTAAAAGTAGCGCCGCCTAGATTGGAAACGTTATATACATAGCTCCCCTGCGGAATTCTTACCATCGCTATTGAGAATACTTTGAACACCGTCTGTCCCAGATCATAGCCGGACACTCCGTTTGCGGCATAATTCCATATCAGCGTGGCGGTGGAGGTCCAGAGACTTTGTATGGCCGTGTGATCGAGGAAAACACCCTTATTATCCGTGGCAAGCGTTAAACCCGCTCCCGCACCCACACCTCCCCCCGCGCCCATAACCGCATGATTCCAGGTGCCATCCGCGCCGGCGGCTGTGGAGAATTTCACGAATACCCAGTCAGCCGTGTTCCAATTTGCATTATTGTCGGTGGTGCCGGTGGAAATATTGTTTTCACGGATCGTAAAGCTGATAGCTATAGTCTCCGGATCGGCCGGCCTTGAAACGGAAATATTGGTTATAGCCGCGTTATTTATCGGCGCGGCGCCGGCGAATTCACCAGTGGTAAAACTCCAGGTCGAGGACCAGACACTGAAGACTCCCCCGGAACTTTTGGCGCGGGCGCGGAAATAATACCTGGTATTAGCGCTCAACGGAACGGTTACGGCCTGCGTCCCGCTGTAAAAAGTGAACGCGGCGGTGCTTACAGCAAGATATGCGTCGCTTGAAACAGAGACAACGGCGTTCTGGCCGGCAAAAACGCCTTGTGTAAAAGCCTGGCTGATCGTCTGGTCGAAACTATAAAGCGGCGAACCGCCCTGCGAGTCCATAGTAGCGAAGCTGTCCAATTGAAAGTGATACTGGGCGGTGGTATTGCCCTCCAATACGGCCTGAAGACTGGGACATTGCGATACCCCGGTCGCGCCGTCAGCCGGAGACACGTTGGCCGGAGACTTTACCGGCGTCAGCGTGGAACCGAGAACGGTATAGTCGGCCGGCACACCCAGCGGGTTAACTCCGCGCACACGGAGATAATAAGTGGTCACGGCGGAAAGCCCGGCGATATCAGCGGACAGGTTCGCGGTGTTGGATGACCCGGCAACCGGAATAAAATCCGAGCCGGTGGACGCCTGCAGATCGTAGCGCGCCCCGGGGGCGTTGAAGCCGCCGGCGTTCGTACCTGAGGACCACTGGACACTGACGCGGTTCCAGTCGCTCTGCAGGAAAGTGACTCCGGACACGGAAGCGGCGGCGGCCGCCAGAGTATAAGTTGAAACCAAAACGGATTCAGGCGTTTCAGTTCCATTGGCTGACCTGGCTTTGGCTTTGAAAGAATACTGCGTGTTTGGCGTAAGTCCGGTAAATTTAACAGCCGCACCGGGGTCATACATTTCATTTACATTCAAAATAACCGGGGTATACCCACCCATCACATGTATTTTTCCGCCAATTGCCGCGGCAGCAACCCGGCGCCGAGCAGTGGGCACCACCGCCTTTGTGGCCCAGGTATCCGCCGCGGGGTCATATTCTTCGTTTGTGTTCATATTCGTGGCGGAACCCGACCCGACTAGCGCATATATCTTGCCGCCAACCGAGGCGGCAGACACACTGTTTCTCGCAGTGGGCATCGCAGCCTTTGCCGACCAGGCATTCGCCGCGGGGTCATACTCTTCGTTTGTGTTCAGGCCGCCAACCCCGCCGATCGCGTATATTTTACCGCCAAATGCTGCGGCACCTAGCTGGTTACGTGCGGTGGGCATCGCCGCCTTTGTCGCCCAGGTATTAGTCGCGGGGTCATACTCTTCGTTTGCGTTTAGACTAATCCCGTTATCCCCTCCCACTACATACACCTTCCCGCCAACCCCGGCGGCGCCAAAAAAACGAAG
>Ga0208953_1001773_pt1 | contig 11349 bp, 9 predicted proteins | sample RifOxyB2_FD_184033 | JGI IMG/M metagenome (GOLD analysis project Ga0208953, IMG submission 184033) | Groundwater microbial communities from Rifle, Colorado - Rifle Oxygen_injection B2 (SPAdes) | ecosystem: Environmental > Aquatic > Deep subsurface > Groundwater | place: USA: Rifle, Colorado... | reverse complement strand
GCTGCCCGCAACTTTATCCCGGCATCTATTACTTTACGCATTTTGCTGGCCTCCTTGTGTATTCTACCTTTTCAGAATACACCTTAGGTCAGCCTAAAATTCGGTCCAGTTTTTCCCGACCACCGCATTCAGGTGCGTTATAAATCGGAAGCACGAACTCCAACAGATATTGGAAAAGAATTCGGTTTTAAACCACAATATCCTGGCCGAGCAGGTAGCGATTGAATTTGCTGTGCCCAAACTGATAGCCGCGTATATCCAGGACAACATCCGTTCTGTTGTTGCTGCGGAGGTTGTTATAGACGGGAAAAGCCTATCATGGCTGCAGGAAGCACTGCAGGAACTGCTTCGCGTCCAGACAATGTTGAGAAGCTCTATTAAGTTTAAAAATGGATCCGCGTTCTTCCAGCTACACCGACTACCGGACAAGATAATGGTGTGGTGCACGGATCTTTCACAGCAAAGCCCAACTGCCGCAGCTGCGTTCACGGAGGATATCCAAAAGGCGCTGAATAAAGATATGGCAGGCAGGAAGTTTGACGGTGGCGTGTTGTTTAATATAGCCATATTGAAACTAGATTTGAGGCGGATAAAGATAGTATTTGCTTTATCTCACCTCATTGCAGATCATGAGGCCGTGCGGATACTTCAGGGTTTTTTCAAGTGCTACGGCACGCCACAATATGCGGAGTTTAAAAAACATTCAGCCCAGTACTCGGAATACGCAAAGGTTTTAAGCGAACAGACGGACAAGTGCATACGCGAGTATAAGAGGACCAAAGGCTATTTGAAACTCAAAAGTTCCGTGCTGGGATTTTATCGCAATTACCCCCGGGCAAAACCCATGCATTTCTCATGCGGATATGTTATAGAATGCCAATTGACACCGTCTACCGGGCATCCAATCGGTAAGGCGTTGAGCCTGATTCTTCCTTCCACCGCGGCGCTGTTCGGATTACGACATATCCCGCTCAGGATTCTCCTTAACAACAGGTCTTTCGGAGACATGCGGTATTACAACACGCTGGGGGACATGCATGACATCCTCCCGATATTACTTGATTCCAGGAATAACCATCCGCGTGAATTATCTGCTGTTTTCGAGTCCTATTACACATCCAAGACCGCGGACCACATCAACTATACTGAAATGGCCAGGCGGGATAGGGAACTACATGACGTTTTTTATACCCCGATAAGTGTCAATATGGTAAATGATTTTCAACTGCCCCAGATTAAAAGAATTATGGCCGGAACCAAAGAAATTCCAGGAGTTCCCTGCCCTGTAACTGTTTTTCAGCTCGACGAAAAAATGCTAATATTCTTTCCTGCGGGGTTTTCAAAAAGTGCTGTTAAAACTATCAGGAAAATCTTAAAAGATGTACACGGCAGTAAAATATACAAAGCTGACCGGTCGCAAATTCAGCCAGCGGACTAGACGCTGAGTCTTTCAGATGGAAGCTGGTAGGAATGATCCTGCGGATTTATGTCAAGGAGTTATGGCTATGGACTTAATTATTCCGGATAAACTTAAGAAAGGCGATACCGTGAGAGTAATTGCACCGTCACGGAGTCTTGGAATCGTTTCAAAACAGGTGCGCGAGATTGCGACCAAGCGCTTGAACCTGCTCGGCTTAAACGTTACCTTCGGTAAGCTTGTCGAGGAGTGTGACGAGTTTACCTCAAGTTCCGTCTCTTCCAGACTTTCGGATATACATGAAGCTATTAGGGATAGATCGATCGCCGCTGTCCTGACGGCGATAGGCGGATACAACTGCAACCAACTTTTAGATGGCATCGACTACAAGCTTTTTCGGGACAATCCTAAGATCCTCTGCGGTTTTTCCGATATAACGGCGCTTCAGAACGCGCTTCTGACTAAAGCAGGCATCGTAACGTATTCCGGTCCGCATTACTCTACTTTCGGAATGGAACTGGGAATAGAATATACTCTTGAGTATTTCCAGAAATGTCTGTTTTCCTCTCAACCGTTCCAAGTCGCCCAGGCCAGGGAATGGAGTGACGACCAATGGTTCCTTGCGCAAAAAGACAGAAAATTCTTCCCCAACCCAGGTGCCACTGTGATCCAAGCCGGTTCCGCTTCAGGTAGGATTGTAGGAGGAAATTTGTGCACGTTCAATTTGCTGCATGGCACCGAATATATGCCCAATCTGCACGATAGTATCCTTTTCCTTGAGGACGACGAACTGAAGAATGTTTATGAATTGGACCGTGACCTTCAATCCGTTCTACATTTGCCGGGGTTCAGCGGGGTTAAAGGACTGCTTCTCGGGCGCTTTCAGAAGAAAAGCGGAATTACACCTGAAATACTTATATCCATTATCAAGAGCAAACGCAGGTTGTCCGACATCCCGATAGTTTCGGATTGCGATTTCGGGCACACAACTCCCCAGACAACGTTCCCGATCGGAGGCACTGCATCGATGCAGGCAACTGCTGGGAGTGTAGTTGTAACGATTGAGCAGCATTGATACTACAGAGTATTATGACCAGACGAAAAGAAGCACGGATTTATGCCGAGGAGCTCTCCAGCCCGGTCGGGATAAAAAAAATCTCGATTGCGGGCCTTGAAGCCTGCTGGCTGATCGATCTAAGCAGGACAGGACTGAGCGTAGGTGTGACATCCACTGTATCTATTCAGGTGGGAGAAGATGCCGAAATGGTTCTCTCCTTGCCTAATCAAAAGGATGTAGTGCTTCAGCTTCGGGCAATGATAGTCGCGGATGGCCGCGTCAGCTTCAGCATTGTTTCCGGTACTGATGGCAATGGGCATTACAACGATTTTATCTCCTCTATTTTGGACGAACGGGTAAGAAATAATGCCGCGCCACCGCAGCAATGGGGAATCGCTGATCAGCATTTCATGGCGGCAATAACAGACCCTTGGTACAAGTTGCTTTTTCAAATGTTGGGCGATATAGTATACAAAACCAATGATTTCTACAAAAAACATGGATATGTTCCGGCATTGATGCCAATAACTGTAGAGTCAGTCTCCAGCCCCATGGGTTTGGGCAGCGACAGTCTGCCGGTTAAAGTGAATCTGTTCGGCAAACCCACGTATCTCGCTGATTCCATGCAGTTTCAGCTGGAATACTTGCTTCGGCACCAAGTGCCCGGGGTTTTTTATGTAATGCCTACATTCCGCGGCGAGACGCCTGATGATAGGCATTTAAACCAGTTCTTCCATTCCGAAGCAGAGATGCAAGGCGAGCTAAGCGATGTTATGCCTCTTATTGAGATGTATATCGCGGAGCTTTCCGAGTCGCTCCTTTCCAGATTTGATAAAGAAATTTCCAGGTATACAGGACGTGATACCAGTCACATCCGGCACTTCCTGTCTGTAGCCGGCAAGATTCCCCGAATAGAGTATGAGGAAGCCTGTGTGATGCTAGGGAATAATTCTGAGTATTACAGCGAGTTGCCAGGGAAGCTGAGGGCTATAAGCAGGGTTGGCGAAAAAGAATTGATGCGAAGGCACAACGGGTTTGCCTGGATCATGTACCCACCTCACGGGGTCGTGCCGTTCTATCAGGCATTCTGCGACGACAAGACTCACGCCAAGTCTGCCGATCTGCTGATGGGGATAGGGGAAACTGTGGGGTGCGGCGAACGCCATTGCGATGCTGATGAGGCTATTAAAGCCTTGGCCCTTCATCAGGTATCTCCCTCAGAATATTCTTGGTACCTTCGGATGAAGCGCGAGTTCCCGATGAAAACATCGGGTTTTGGAATGGGAATAGAGCGCTATCTGCTTTGGATTCTGAAGCACAACGATATCAGGGATATCGCGCTGCTGAGCCGTCTAAAAGATATCCCATCAGCCCCTTAATGCAACGCCTACACATGCCGTCCGCTGGCCAATCTTACAACTTTCGCAGCGTGGATTAGAAATTGTGAGCACTTATTCCGTGTGCCTTTGCGAGACCAGAGAAATGTTTTCACCTCTGGACCGAGAGGTATATCTATTTTATTGCAAACAGAATGGATGCGCTAAAACGTTAGCTAGCCTTCACAGACTTCTTTCTGAAAGAGAATTGGCATCTATTAACGAGCTGACTAGTCCCAGACTTGTTCCGGATTATGTATTCGGGAAAGTTATTCCGAGGTTATTGCTGAGGTTCCTGTCCGGCAGGCCGGCCGAGATAAAACCTGATATTAAGACAGGGAAGCCGAGGCTTATTGGTGGCTCCGGTTTTAATTTTAATTTGGCGCATTCTTTGGGACATTTACTCGTTGGTATATCTATCGGGATGGATGTGGGTGTGGATATCGAAGCCATCGCATCTGAGGTGACGGCGGTTTCCGCTGCTCCAGCATTCATTTCTGCCAAGGAAATGCGGTTGCTTGATAAGACTAGTCCGGGATATGCTCGCGCGGTATTGAGGTTATGGACAATAAAGGAAGCCTCGGCAAAACTTTCGGGTGCAGGGATATGTGAGGATTTCTGTAAGCTTGATTTTTCTACGATCCTAGCGAGTGGGACAGCATTTTCACGCATTTCAGGAATGTGGGTGGCAACTCCATATGTATCTCGCGACGTTTCAGCTGCGGTGGCAGCTAGTAATAAACCCACGGAAATTGCAGTGTATACTTTAAGGTTTGATACTTGCTGTTTGAAAATGATGTCCGTTATTCGGTAGTATCAATACCGATAACTTGAGGAAAGCCTGCCTTTTATAGAAAATGCAATTATACTCTGGCCTGCGCGGTTGCGTTGTCGCCGAACTCCGGTTTTTTTCCGAAATACATATAGCAGATGAATAAGAGTGCCGCAGTGACATTGATTGCTAAAAAAGCGTTTCCCAAGAAGACATTCTTTTCGGTTCCTTTAAAAAATAACCTAAAACACATATCTGCAATCGCCCCACACGCAAGCTGTGAGATTGGCACTGTGATCCAGCTGAGACCGCGAGCAGTGGCAAAAATACGCCCTCGATAGTCGGATGCTACGTTCTCCTGCAGTATTAGAGTAGTGGATGTGTTTATTAACGTGATGTTCGCCCCCAATAGGAACATCAAGCCAACTATTGTCAAAGGAAATGAGAAATACCCAATCAGTGAGTTCTCGATGAAAATAAACAGCATAAGCAGGGGAATATTCCTCCGAAGTCTCGCCAGTTTGGGTGTGACTGTTTGAACCATCCCTGCAATCAAGGCCCCCGCGCTGAAGATCCCTAGAAGATATCCGGCGTATTTCACCGAGTATCTCTCCAGAAAGAGTGGTGTCATTAGGTTGGTGTTTATGCCAGCGAATAAGTTGAACACCACGAATAAAATAATAAGTAAAAAGATTTGCTTTTGACCATTCAAGTAAATAAACCCGGCTCTAAAATCCGAAACGAAAGTACTGCTTTTAACTGGTTCAATGGGTTTGGATCCAGCGGGCAGCAGTGAAAAAACAATATAAGCTGATAGTAGATATGTGAAGGCATCGAATATAAAAATTATATGTATACCTATGGTCGAAATAAGCAGGCTTGCCAAGGAGGTCGCCAATAATCCAGCTAAGGAGGTTGCAGTGGACAGCCAACCGACCGACTTGGACAGGTTTTCATCTTTTAGAACCTTCGGGAGGTATGCGTTGATCGCTACCCATTGCAGGGCTGAAATAGCTGAAACCCCGAAAATGACTAAGTATAGATACTTTATTGCACCGGTGCCTGTTATGACAAGGGCCGCCGTTATGAGCATAATGATTGCAGATACAATATCTCCTAGACCGAACGTTTTATTGAAATCGGTTTTATCCACAATCGGACCTGAAATGAAAGAACCGATAACATTCGGCAGAAAAGAACAAAAAAGAACAAGGGAGAAATCCATCACGGAGCCGGTCTTACTGTAAATCCAAAAACCTATAGCAGCATGGCTAATCTTGCTGCCGACCAGAGATACTAGCTGAATGAAGAGGAACAGGAAGATTTTGTTTTCCGGGCACTTATAATCTTTAATTGAAAACATGTTTTTTCCCGATAAATGACATAGTGTATGATTATGATTATTGAATTATACACATTTTTGCTGAGCCTTGTTTGCGGCAAAGTCATTTAAATGCCAGAATGTTAACAGACTTATGCGCGGCTAAAACTGAAGGAATGTCCCAATGGAGGATGAGAGATTATGTCTGGCCTGATTTTGAGAGAACTTACCGAGAATGACGAGAAATCTTTTTTTTCTGGCTTGAATGAATGGGAAGAAAAAGACTTGTCGTGGTATACATTTGATTGGCGTCCGGGAATGACTTTTCCGGAATTGCTTGCCAGACTGCGCAATAATTCTTCGGGTGTTGATTTGCCGGCTGGGTTTGTTTCATCATCGATGCTTTATGCTTTCGTTGGGAATGAGATTGTCGGGCGCGTACATATCCGGCATGAGTTAAACGACTATCTTCGTGCCTTCGGCGGACATTACGGATGCGCAGTTGCTCCTAAATTCAGAAGGCGCGGATATGCCGCAGAAATGTTTGCTCAGTCCATCCCGATTTTTCGGCGGCTTGGCATTTTGGATATTCTTATTACATGTGAAGACAACAATGAACCTTCATGGAAGCTTACCGAACGGTATGAGGGGGTATTGGAAAATAAACTTCGATCTCCAGAGGGGAAAATCTTTCGGAGATATTGGGTGAAACTGCGTTGACTCTGGATAGGCCTTTTAGAGTTCGCAGTACATCCCACATAGGGGTGTGCAGACAAGATGATAAAAAAGATTGATTCTGTTCGCCGTCTTCAGCGGAAAGATCTTCCGGAGGCGACGAAATTACTTAATCGAGAGAGGAAGACAGCGTTCCTTGACTGGGAGACTTCTCTGCTCTCCAGGACTGTGAATAACCGAAACACTATCGGAGTTGTTGCTCTAAATAGAGGCAAGGTCGTTGCTGTACTGATTGGAGGTGTGCTAGGTTGCCGTGGCGAAATAAATCATTGTGTGATTGCCCCAGAGTATAGGCACAATGGTATTGGTGGAAAGCTTGTAAAAGCAGCCCTTATCCGATTTGCTCGGTTAGGGGTCAGGCGCGTAATGCTTGATGTGATACGCAAAAATTCCCAGGCGATAAGATTTTGGGAATCGCATGGCCTGAGGAAAACCGACGATATACATATGGAAATAGATTTATAAGTATTTAAAAATCTCCCAAAGGTTAAATCACATCAGAAGGAATCAGCAGGCATCACTCGATAGGCTGTCGGGGTCGTCTGCTATAGTATTCCGAGCGAGATTGCTATGCCTTGTCTGAATCTATGGATTGAGAAGGGGGGATTATGAGCAAAATACTCTTGCCGTTAATTAGCACGCCAATATTTACGGTATTTATGGCAAGCGCCGAAATAATAGAGTCCTTTACGCTCGGAGGATATCACTTTCGGCATTACCCTTCCGTATTGAAAGTAATAATTCCGCAAAGGAGGATTCTCCGGAGTATATGCGAGCGGCCCCTCTGCCGCAAGCCACGGCACAACTCGACCGTCAGAAGTCATAGTGGAGGTTGAATATTTCGGGCTCATTGGCAGAGTTTGAACGATGTGCTCATAATCATTGCCCCCATTCAACCCTATCCAACAGCTTCATAAAATTTCGCTTGGGTTTGTGAGTCTTGCGGACAGAATCTATGTACTGCGTGAATTCCGCGCGGCGGCCAAGCCGCCCCATCAAATCACGAATATTCTCAAGAATATTTACGACCTGGCGATAGGCTGTATCGTTTTTCTGCGATATCACAGGCTCAATCTGCTTTTTATATACCCCCAACGCATCTTCAGGATACGCTTTCTTGCGCAGGGCCGCCAGTTCTAACCAGAGCGAATCTGTGCACCCTCCCTCGCTGGCTTCCTGCCATGCGGCATCGGCATCCTTCTCCCACAGAAATATCTCGACCAGAGGTGAAGAGTCCGCCCGGTGCCAGGTCCACCGCGTTTCTTCGGCTTCTTTCTTGCTCTTAGCGAGGGACTCCCTCAAGGCAGCCAGCGCTTTTTGCCGCCAACCCTGCCATTGGCTGATTTTGTCCGCATGCGCCTTAAGTTTCTGGTAGGATGAGAGATGCGGCGCTTCGGCAAACTGCCTCCATACAAGTTGCATCGCCTCATCATGACGCTTGCGGCGATGGTACTCATCAGTAAGGAAATCCAGAAGACGGGAATCCGTTCTTTCGGGAAAAGCCTTAAGACCCCGCTCCGCCCAATCCAGAGCAACATCCGGTTTGCCGGCCGCTTTATAGACATCGGCAATTTCCAAATATGAAAAAGCGTAGGAAAGGTTGCGGCTTTTAATGCTGACCAGCTCTTCAATATCTCCGGAAGCACGCGCCAAATCCTCCATTATATGGGTTATTCTAAACCGCCCGGAGCCCAACTCCTCCCGCTGACCCGACTGCAATGCAGGCACGTTTTCCCACCTGGTTTTGGCCAATTTGCGATACACTGCCAGCCCCTTCTCACCCAGAACCTTGCTGTAGGTCGCTGCGGCGCCGTAGAAGGTGTCATACCCCGTACTGGTTTCCCATTTGAATAGTCGTTTGGCGAGGGCCTCAGGGTCCGGCCGCGCCTTTTCGCATGCGGCCAGGTGCATCTCTTGCAGACGTTCGATAATGCCGCTCATGTAACCGTCAGAATCGTCCATTGAGCCCAGGGCAACTTCAACTTTAGCCAGCGCAAATTCGGCAAGCTCAATAACTTCTGTGGTATGCCCCTCCTTTAAAAGGGCTTCTATCTGGTCTATAACCGCCTCTATACCCTGGGAGAAGCCGTAGGCCATTCGATATTCCACAAAGCCTCCCGGAGCGGTGGCGTTGGTGATTGCTTCGCGGAATGTCGTCAGGTCGAATTTCTTACGGTCCCGCTTAGCTGTTTTCATGAGAAGGCGATTGCGCAACTGATCGTCTTCCAAAGACTGTTCCATTACTATGTCAATTAGAACGGATTTGTCCTGACCGGCCAAAAAGTTCCGGATGTCGTTCATGGTCGCGGGCGGTTTGGCATGCTTGTCCAGTATAACTGCCTTCTCCTTCCTCTCCAGCCATTCCAACCCAGCTGCAACGCAGTGTTTGCAGAAGTCGCCGTCCGCACCGACCGGGCAGGTGCAGGCGTAATCGAGTCGATTGCCTTTTACAGCCAGCTTGACGCGGTAGTCATGTGTTCCGGCCACCTTGGCCACAATCACACCCATATCTTCCGTGACGGATATTACCTGGCCTCCTGCCTGATAATCTTCCCCTCTGGCAAATGAACGATCCCCGGCCAGATCCATCATGGCATTCCGTGTCAGCAGTTTTTTTAATAAATCGGTAGACATATCGTTTCCAAATGGTCGGCAACTCTCTCACACATATTTTGCCATTTTAGAAAGGTTTTGTACTCAAAAAGACAACGCAAGGCATAAAACCTTGCAATATATAGGACTTTTCGCTAGCTATTAACATGCGCAAGGTTCAACCGCCCCAAGGTTCGAAAAAAATCTAACCTTGCGAACCAAAACGATAAAAAAAGGCTCGCGGTTTTTTTACCGTAAGCCTTTTCTCGTCGAGAAACTGAAATCTGGTTGCGGGGGCAGGATTTGAACCTGCGACCTCAAGGTTATGGGGACTGCGATACAAAATGGCCTTTTAGGCCCATTTTGGGCCTTTTTTAGCCCTTTTCCCGTCTAACCTTGCGAACTAAACTGACTGCTTCCCAAGTCTGCAAAGAACAAATACCGCTTATAAATTATAGCAAATTCCCCGGCCTAAAAAACGAAGTTTATTTTTTCCAAAACTAGCCTTGCGATACAGAGTGGTTTTCGGACTGGTTTTTTATCCAAAACCAGGCATACGTCACGGCAAAAATAGTTTAGTCAGCAGGCAACAAAAGGGAATAACTGGTGCTGCGGCCACCGGCGGGGTCTTTGCGCATGATGCCTTTTTCTACCAGATCCATAATGTCCCTCTGAGCGGTATCCTGAGAACAGTCGGTTATCTTAGCCCATTTAGTGGAGGTGAGCTTACCGACAAACCCGTCCAGTAGTTTATTTATCATCAGGCGCTGCCGCTCATTCAGTTCATAGGAAGCATAAGTCTTCCAAAATCGGTCCTTTCTGAAGACTGCGGTAAATGAATTCTCCGTATCCTCAATGGCGCGGTCCAAACAGCCAAGAAACCATAACATCCACTCGGTGATATCAAGGCCGCCTTTTTGTGTTTGCTCAAGAATAGAATAATACTTGTTGCGCTCTTTGCGTATCTGCGCGGACATGCTGTAAAAACGCCGGGGAGAAGCCTCAGCGCGTGCCAGAGCCCAATCAGCAATCGTACGCGCTATACGCCCGTTGCCGTCCTCAAATGGATGTATCGTCACGAACCACAAATGGGCGATAGCGGCTTTTAGAATAGGATCTTCGTCGCCAGCTTTGTTAACCCATTTCAAAAAAGCATCCATTTCCGCCGGGAGTAATTCCGCCGCAGGCGCCTGATAATGGACACGCTCCTGTCCTATCCCGCCTGAAACCACCTGCATGGGACCTTTAGCGTCATCCCGCCACACTCCAGCAGCGATCTTTTGCGCACTGCGCCCCACGCGGGGGAAAAGCAGTGTGTGCCACTGAAATAACCGCTCTTTGGTAAGCGGCTTGTCGTAATTTTGAGCGGCTTCAAGAGCCATCTCTACCACGCCATCTACACGACGGTCTGCCGGGACCATGCCGGCTAAATCCATGCCGAGCCGGCGGGCTATGGAAGAACGCACCTGTTGAGCGTTTAAAACTTCACCCTCTATCTCGCTGGATTTGATCACATCGGAGGTAAGCGTTCCCAAAACGGCGGCATCGCGTTGCGGAAAGCCCAGCCCTTCCATACGGCCAAAAAGCCGGCCTTGCTTATTATGCACTCCGGCCAAGGACAATGCAATGGCTTCATGGTCCCACTGGAATTGCGGCCAACCGGCCTGTTGATATATGTATCGGCTCATTGTACGCACCTTATGCGGATATTATACCCCACATTCTCCGCATAGTCAAGACTTATATGCGCAGATAATGCGGATATTGCACGCAGATGGATAGATTCACCTATGGTTGGAAGGAACAGTTTTTACTCAACATACTGAGTAATTTCACTCAGTGTTAAAGAGCCTGAACTGACTTTTTTATACCGCCACTATAAAATGTCATGGGTCAGCAGAAATTAACTTTTGAATCAGCAATCTTCCTCGAAACCATCTAGTACTACTGTATCACAAACGCACCGGCCCTCGCGCACAACAGGGGCACCGGGGCAGCCATCGCGCAAGTCTGCGTGCAATCAGATATCGCAGAGTCGCGATGGAATCGGCGACGTGCCGCTGTGTGCGTCCCGGCTCC
>Ga0208953_1001770_pt1 | contig 11352 bp, 10 predicted proteins | sample RifOxyB2_FD_184033 | JGI IMG/M metagenome (GOLD analysis project Ga0208953, IMG submission 184033) | Groundwater microbial communities from Rifle, Colorado - Rifle Oxygen_injection B2 (SPAdes) | ecosystem: Environmental > Aquatic > Deep subsurface > Groundwater | place: USA: Rifle, Colorado... | reverse complement strand
AAGCGGCTGTTCTTCTAAAAGAAGTAATGATGGAAGACATCGCCTTGAATAAAGAAGAGAGTGAAAGGCGTTATCGCGCTTTGTCAAAAGAAGTTAGAAACAGTCATGAAGAACTGTTTTACAAAAAAAATAACTAGGAGCATAGGGGATAGGCCGCCCGTTGAATAACGAGGCGGCCTTTTCATTTAAAACAAAAACCCCCGGCAATCAGCCAAGGGTTTTTATTATTTAGTTTGAAGCGATTTTCCATTTGCTTCCGCCGTAATACTCCAGTTTCAAGTATTTCACACCAAAGATTTTTGCTTCTTCTTTGGTTGGCATCCAGATATCAATTCGGCCGTAGCCATATCTCCTGTTCATTCTATCATGAACAACAAAGATTTTTTCGCCATACAATTCCGGAATCTTGATTTGAGCCCCCAAAGGAAGAAAGTTGGCAGCAATGGTATTGCCTTCGCCAAATCTCTCATAGTGAGCGCACAAGTCATAACCATCGGCCGGAATACACGGAGTGCTGTCAGTCTGGGCCGGGTCGCTGGAATAAGCGGTGGCCACTACCCAAATAGTCTGCAAAGGCGCGCGGTCTTGGGCAACCGGAAAAGAAGCTTTTTCAATTTCCGCCATATTTGTCCAAAACGGAAAAACCAATAAAGCTATAGAAGACATCACCAATCTGCCCTTTAGACAATGGATAAAAGCCTTCTTGTTGAATTTTTTGCTAATCTTAGCTACTTTTTTAATCATACCTTTGGCTTTCCCTTTGATAATGTTTTCTATTTTCATATAATTTTGCTTTATTTATCCAGCACCACTTTTGGCTAACTTTAGCAAAAAGTGGTGCTGGATTTAGCCAAATCTTTCCGTCTTAAATCAAAATCCTAGGATATACCTAGGAGATTAAGACTTGACTTTAAAACAAAATAGTATAGCATATTATAACGCATTTGTCAATGCTTGCAAGCGATTCTTCCACAGCCCCTGTTGGAGCTTATCGGGATTTAAAAAAAGGGAAGACTGTGATAAAATAGCAGTTATGAAACTAATTTTAGAAAGAACCTAAATACTTATGCCTATTCCACCACTCAAAAGACGGACTTACGGTTATATAGACGAAAAATCAGAGAGAAAAACCATCACTCACGGCGAAAAGCCCACCAAAAACGCCCGACGCAATCGGATGAAAGATTTTTTACCAAATCCTATTATCCGGGCATTGGTTTGGTTGATTTTATTACCTTTCAAAATAGTTTGGTGGATTTTACGCGCCTTTTTCCGTTTATGGAAAAAATTACCGCAAATGACAGAAGAAGCAAAAAAAGAACTTCAACGAAAAATCATTATTTTTTTTGTATCCCTGGCAATTTTTGGTATGCTCGGCATAACAGTATTAGTGGCGTGGGCGAGCCGAGATTTGCCTGACCCGGACCGCCTTACCGACCGCCAAGTCGCCGAAAGTACAAAAATATACGACCGCACCGGCAAACACTTGCTTTATGAAATCTTTACCGACCAAAAAAGAACCATGGTTGATTTGGAACAAATCCCGGACTTACTGGTCAAAGCGGTCATCGCGACTGAAGACACCGCCTTTTACGAACACAATGGAATCCGCCCTTTGAGTATTTTGCGTTCCGTTGTTTATGGAGTTATTGGAAAAAGCCGTTTGGGCTCTGGCGCGTCAACTCTGACTCAACAGCTGGTAAAGAATGCTATTTTGACAAATGAAAGAACTTACACCAGAAAAATAAAAGAAATTATTTTGTCGGTCCGTCTTGAACAAAAATATTCCAAAAATCAAATTCTAAAAATATATTTTAATGAGATTCCTTACGGCTCAACCAATTATGGAATTGAATCCGCCGCGCAAAGTTATTTTAATAAAACCGTTTCCGACCTCAACTTAAACGAAATCGCCATTCTCGCCGGCCTGCCAAAAGCGCCATCCAAATACCTTACCGACCATTACGCGCTCAAACTCCGCCGTAATTTTGTTTTGGAAAGAATGTTTGAGGAAGGTTATATCACGCGCGAAGAAGCGGATGAAAATCAAGCCAGAGAAATTGAACTGGCTCAAGATCTTGGCTCAATCAAAGCCCCCCATTTTGTTTTGTATGTAAAAGAAAAACTGGTGGAAAAATACGGCGAACAATTGGTGGATACGGGCGGGTTAAAAGTCATAACTTCTCTTGATTGGGAAAAACAACAAATGGCGGAAACTATTGTTAAAGAAGAAAGCGAAAGATTATTTGAAGACGCGGGCGTCAACAATACCTCGCTAGTTGCCATTGACCCAAAGACCGGCCACATTTTGGCGATGATTGGCTCGCGAGATTTTTTTGATGATGAAATAGACGGCCAATTCAATGTCGCCACGCTCGGCCTGCGCCAGCCCGGCTCATCTTTCAAACCGATAGTTTATGCCGCGGCTTTTGAAAAAGGCTACACGCCCGGCACGGTTTTATTTGATGTGGAAACAAACTTTGCAGTTTCCGGAGATGCTTATGAACCAAAAAATTATGACCTGCAAGAACATGGTTTAGTTACAATGAGAAACGCTTTACAAGGTTCTTTAAATATCCCGGCGGTTAAAACTTTATATTTAGTCGGTGACCAAAAAGGAGTGGAGTTCGCGGAAAGACTCGGCTATACCACTTTGAGCGAAGGCGATTTTGGTTTATCGCTCGTGCTTGGCGGGGGAGAAGTAAAACTGCTTGACCATGTCAGCGCTTATGGCGTATTCGCGAACGAGGGTGAACGCTACCCTCCGGAAAGTATTTTGCGCGTGGAAGATAATAATGGAGAAATACTTTATGAATGGAAAAAAGAAAAAGGGGAAAGGGTGGTGGAAAAAGAAATCGCCGCGACTCTTTCCGATGTATTGAGCGATGACGCCTCGCGCGCCTATGTTTTCGGCGCCGGTGGCGTGTTGACTTTGCCCGGCAGACCAGTGGCAGCTAAAACCGGAACTACAAACAGCTATATTGATGCTTGGACAATCGGCTATACACCCAGTCTTGTCGCCGGAGTTTGGGCCGGCAACACCGACAATACCCCGATGAAACAAGGACATGGGGGAAGTAATGTAGCCGCGCCAATTTGGAACAGATTTATGCGCGAAGCCTTGGCCGGCACTCCGGCGGAACAATTCCCCGCGCCCCCGCCAAATGACGCGGAAAAACCGGTTCTGCGCAGTTCAGGAGGATCCGGAATCACCTTGCTGATTGATAAAGTTACCAATAAACTCGCCACCAGTTCCACTCCGCCATCATATATTATTGAGAGAACTTATGTTCCTCCGCATTGTATTTTACATTATGTAAACAAGGACGATCCGCGCGGACCGGTGCCTGAAGACCCGGCACAAGACCCACAATACACAATTTGGGAAGAAGCGATCCAAGATTGGATAAGAAGAAACAAAGAAGCCAATCCCAACTGGGAAATCAGTTTTGAAGAACCGCCCAGCGAATACGATGATACTCATTCTTTGGAAATGGTTCCAACTCTTATGGTCGTTTCCCCGACACCAAGCAGTACACTCTCCACCAGACAAATTGATACTGACATCCGTGTATCAGCCCCGCGAGGCGTTACCAAAGTCCAATACAAAATTGATGAAAAATTCGTTGGCACAATCACCAGCCATCCTTTCAATTTAAATTATTACGCGCGCGATTTACAAAACGGCGATCATACTTTGTATATTGTTGTGGAAGATGATGTCGGCAATCAACTCCAAACCAGCGTGCCATTTACTCTTCAAGCGGGGACTGAACCGGCGGGAGTTTTTTGGGCGGAAAAAAGTATATTCCTGCAAAAAAGCGACTTCCCGCGCACTCTTTTCTTAAACCCGTTCAAACTCAGCGAAATTAAGGAAGTGAGAATCTACAAACAACAAATGGTTGAGGGTGGGCGAACACTTATCGGTTCAATTGATAATTTTTCCAATTTATTTAACAACCAAATAACTTTTAGCCTCAACGAACCTTTGGATTCCGGCTACTGGCAAATCGTCGCGGAAGTGGTATTAAAAAACGGCAGTCGGCGAGACAGCGATTTCGCTTCAATAACAGTAAATTAAAAAATTATAGTGTGGAGCTTGACCCCATCACCATTCTGGCAGGGGTTGGAAATTAAACAAAAATAAAGCCGTAAGAGCCTGCCCCGCTGTCCAGCGGGGCGACTTCGTCTCCGCGCTTTGGTAAATTCAAAAACTTATTCAGAAAGGTGACGGGGTTGACTTTTTTCCGTTTTTAGGTTAGTCTAAAAACGGTTTTTGTTTTTCGCAACCCAAACAATGGAGCGCTAAAATGAGTACCCCGTTCCTCACCCACGAAAAAGTCCATGGTATTTACCGCGCCTGTTTGTCAAACGGTTTTGATGACACAAAATCGTGTAAGACAGTTGAGTTGAATAAAAAAAGAGTGGCGATGTCGGAGTTCCGGCTTCGCATCAATACCCCCATCATCAGGGATATGCTCCTCCAACTGCCTGAGTCGTTTCTGGAAACCATAGACGAAAAAGGTGCCCCAATCAGTAAAGCGACGATAGACAAAAATGGTCGCCTCTGGACAATCCTTTTTTCCTATGTGGAAGAACTCTGTATGCTCGGCTTGGGAATCGGTATGGTCAAAATCGTTCCGGCGGAAACAGGAAACCCCCGCCAGATCAATATTGTTATCAACCAACAACACGGCCGTTGCTAAAGAAAGGCAAAGAGATGGACAAACTTACGCGTGAAACGCCCCACCAGTCTGACAAGTCCGATAATAGACTCTTCATGTTGGTGGTCGCTGGCTTCGTCATTGGTTACCTGTCCGGCGGGGTGCTTATACACTCCCTTGACACAACAAGCCACATGCTGCACCATATCAACTCCGCTTCTCTCACAGAAGAAGTGACGCCCAAACAACCGGAAGAAGTAGCTAATGACAATCTTGGCGGTTGTCACGTCTACCCCGGGCAACGAGTGACCCTATGTTTGGACAATAACCACGACAGTTTCTGCGACGACGACGGGGGCCGTTGTCTTGGCAGTAAAAATTATTCTTCCTGTTACAAATTTGGGAGATACACCACCACGGTAATCTGCCGGTAAAAAACAAAAACAACGCAAAAAGGAGAAAAAACCCCAGCCGTAGCTGGGGTTTCATTTTTTTAATAGATTTTTACTGCCTAATCGGCATAACAATATACAAATAATCTTTTTTGCCTTTTTCTTTTAAAATACACGGCGCGTCAGAACTGTTCACCCCGAATTCTATTTCCCCGCTAATTTGTTGCAAACCATCCAATACATACCGATGGTTTAGTAAAATTGAATTTTCCTCACCCGTGATATCCGCGTCAACTTCCGAGTTATATTCGCCGGTTTGCGTATTGGTGGAAGACACTGCCACGGTCTTGGTATCAACGCTCAAATCAAATGAAACCGCATTGATGCCGGCCGATGTGAACAGACTGGCCGCTTTTATCGCTTTGACCATTACTTCGGAAGGGAACACAGCCACTGTTTTAAAACTTTCCGGAATAATCTGCGCGTAATCCGGATAATTTCCTTCTACCAACCGAGAAGTCATTTCAAAACCATTGTAACGAATGGCGATTTGGCTCTCACTAACCCAAACCCGAACATTTTTTTCACTTTCTGAATCTTTTGATAAACTTAATAAACGAATAATTTCATAAATCGTTCTGGCGGGGGCAATCGCTTTTATTTCATTTTCACCTTGTTCCACTCCAACTCTGGCTTCCGCGAGCCTGTACGAGTCTGTAGAGGCCAACACGAGGCCTTTGTGTCTCGCTCCGAAGAATTCCATATGAACACCGGACAACTCTGGCCTGATTTCATTTTTTGAAGCCGCGACCACGGTTTTGGAAAGCGCGTTCTTAAAATCAGCCGCCAAAATCGTATAAACATTTTTTTCATCTATTTCCGGAACAACAGGAAACTCTTCCGCAGGCATACCCTTTATTTTTGTGCTGGAACCAATGCATTTAACCACCAATTCATTTTCTTCTAAGAAAAATTCAATTTGGGAATCAGATAATAAATTAACATAATCAAGAAGAGTTTTTGCCGGAACAGTAAAAGAGCCTGGTTTATCAACCTTGGCGCGCAAATTCGCCTTAATCGCCATTTCTAAATTGGTCGCGACGATTTCCACTCCGGAATCACTGGCGTTAATAAGCACATTCATTAAAATTGGCAAATGTCCTTGTCGACTGGCAAGCGGACAAGTAAGATTTAATACTCGGCTTATATTCTCCTTTGTACAAGTAAATTTCATATGATTATTTATGCACAATTAAATGTTTAACAATACATTATTTATATATATTTATATTTAGTTGTAGTAGTAGAGCGGTGAGTTCTGTTGATAAGATTTTTTTTGGGCTGGGTTGAGAAAAAATTTTTGTTTTTTTATTCACTTTTTGTTGGTGCATGAAATGTTGTGTAATTGTGTATAAGATTGATTGTTGATTTTTGCTGTGCATAACCTCTAACTTATCAACAATTTTTTTTCTACTTAATAACCGCTTATACCTTATTTATTAACAGTATATTCAGCGAGTTATACACTTCTTTCCTCATAAAGCCGTTGTTTAATTGCGTCCAACTCTTGTTTTAGTTTTGGGTCTTTTTCCAACTCAGTGCTGACTTTTGTGTGCGCGTGCATTGCGGTGGTATGGTCGCGTCCGCCGAGCTCGGAGCCGATTGCCGGGTAAGACATCTTTAATTCTTGGCGGAGAATATACATAATGATTTGCCTGGGGCCGGATAATTTTTTCTCTCGACTCTTGCCCATTATATCTTCGTTGGATATGCCATAGAAATCGGCTACATCGGCGATGACTTCGCGCGGGGTTTTTGTCTTTTTGATACTTTTGTTTTCAAAGGTGGCAAGCACGGATTTGATTGATTCTTTGGTTGGGGCAAAATTTTTGAGCTGGTGATAAGCGATAATTTTATTAAGAGCGCCCTCAAGCTCGCGGATATTGCTTTCTATCGCCTCGGCGATTAACTGTGTTAGATTAAGGTCAAGAACGAATCTTTTTTCTTGGCATTTGGTCTGTAAGATGGCGACGCGGGTTTCCATGTCAGGAAAAGAAATGTCGGCGATCATTCCCCATTCAAATCGGCTTCGCAGCCTGTCCTCAAGAGAAGGAATGGCTTTGGGTGGGCGGTCGCTGGTTAGCACCACTTGTTTGCCTTGTTGGTGTAATTCGTTGAAAGTATGAAAAAATTCTTCTTGGGTTTGTTCTTTCCCCCCGATAAACTGAATATCATCAATCAAAAGCAGATCAACCCCACGGTATCGCTCTTTAAACTCTTTGGCCCGGCCTTCTTTTACAGCAGAAACGAATTCATTGGTGAATTTTTCCGAACTTACATACAAGATTTTCAGATTGGGGTTGTTTTTAACCATGGCGTGTCCGACTGCTTGTAAAAGGTGGGTTTTCCCCAGTCCGACTCCGCCATATATAAATAGAGGATTATAGGCTTCACCAGGTTTTTCCGCTACTGCTTGAGCGGCGGCGTGCGCCAGCTCATTTCCTTTACCAACAATGAAAGATTCAAAGGTATATTTTGGGTTTAAGCCGAATTGACTTATCATTTGTGCCGGTCTGGGTGAATAAACCGGGTTTCTTAGGCTGGAAATTATTGGTTGAGACTTGGAAGTACACTCATATTCCTCAATACTTTTAACATTTTCCACCTTGTAATCTATTTTTTTGACCGGTTTGCCCGTAACCCGCTCCAATGACCTGATAATATCGGTATTATATTTTTTTTCCATCCAACTTTTGGTAAAAGTGTTGGGGACGCAAATTATGACGTGCCCATCATCAAAACTGGCGACGCCGGTATTATGAAACCAGGTGGTAAAGTTAGCTTTTGAGACTTTTAATTCAAATTCCGCGAGTACAGCCTGCCAAACCTCGTTATTTGTCATAGAAGATTTATTTATAGAATTTAGGGAAAATAGCCCAAAATTTGAGAAAATAGCACTATTTTTAGAGAATAATTCCATTTTAGCACAGTTCTGTAAAACAAAAAATGGCTTAAAATAGCCAAAAAGTGAGTAAGGTGGGGATAAACTGGGGATAATGGGGATAATATTTGAAAATATTGTGTAAAATAAGGGTTTTTTGCCAAAATTAATTTTGATGGCAGTTTTATAAAACATCAAATATTGACAGCGGTGTATTTTTATGTTATTTTTATTTTGTCCAACAAGGAGGACACGATGAACGAAGAAAAAAAGTGGTCTGACCTTTATAAGGGTATTTCTCTGAATCCTGTGGATCTTCAGCCCGATTGTGATGTCGAGGACTTTCTTGAACGTATGGTTCTCGGGGAATACTTTTCTTTCTCCATATTCTACTTGGCAGACGGGGAGGGCATGGAGCTGGTGTATTGCCCGAAACAACTCCTGATGCGCATCGTTCAGGCAAAAGTGGTAACCGAGTTCACCAGTAAACCCCAACTGGAAATTCTTTTTAGCACATTTGGCGAGAATCAGCCCGAAGGCGTGGCGCACGCGGTCAACACTCTAATCTTGGAGTATGACGACGGCGGGGCCTTTTTCTGTGAGAACTTACCGAAAAGCATGTTTGATAACAGAGGTTTGTCTGCCGAAAGGTTCGCTGACAAGATCAGGAAATGGAGTGGGGGAGACGGCTAAGATGAAGGGGGCGTTGTCGTTTTCTTAGTCGATCATTGTGTGTCAGAATAAGCTGCCCGTCGGATTCGCCGGGCAGTTTTTTTAAACTTGACAAAAATCTAAACGTATATTATACTTCTCATATTCAAATCGCCTTTAGGCTGTTTAAGCCTCAAGGCCAAGCAAAATATTTTATGGCAACTAAAAGAACTTATCAGCCTAAAAAGCGTAAGAGAGCAAAATCTCACGGCTTCCGTTCCAGAATGGAGACAAAAAACGGAAGAACTGTTTTGAAAAGACGCCGCAATAAAGGCAGAAAAAAGCTTACGGTCAGCGACGAAAAGACCGGCAAGCGAACAAAAAAGACTAGATAACCAAAAGTTCCCCAAAAAGGAACTTTTTTGGTATAATGTAAAAAGGCTAGAAAAGCCAGAAAGGCTTAAAAGGCCTACAAGGCTGTGTGAAAAAAGCCTCGTAAGCCTTTTAGGCTTTGTAAGCCTCGTAAGCCTTTAATTTATGATTCCGCAAGATTATCGTTTAAAAAAAATGAAAGACTTTGAAATCCTTTTTAAAGAAGGACGGTTTTTTGACGGGGGAATTTTTACCGCCAAAGTTTGGAAAATAGACGAGAAAAAATATCCGCGCCGCAAGTATTTGGAAGACGACTTGAAGATTGGGTTGGTAGTTGGTTTGAAAGTAAGCAAGAGCGCGGTAAAAAGAAATCGTTTGAAAAGGCAGATGCGCGAGGTTGTCCGGTTGGAATTGAAAGACGGAAAATTAAAGAAAGGATTTATGCTGGCGATAATTGCCAAGCCGTCCGCCCTAGGCAAAGATTACGCGGAAATTGAAAAAGGAATTACGGAAATTTTTAGGAAAGCGAAACTTTTTATTTGATATGGGCGTGATTAGAAGAACCAGGCAGTTTATTTATTACGCCAGAATTCCGGCGATAATTGCGATTGATATTTACCAGAGATTATTTTCTCCGGACCATAGTTTTTGGGCGAAGCATCTTTATCCGGAAGGTTTTTGTCGATTCAAGCCGTCATGCAGTATGTATGGCAAAGAAGCGATAAAAAAATACGGCCTGGTAAAGGGCGGTATTAAAACGGCTTGGCGGGTTTTACGTTGTAATCCTTGGAGCAAAGGAGGGGTTGATGAGGCCTAAGACCAAAGGGAATGGGAGAGGTTTGTTTGTTATTAAAACGGATTCGATTAATTATAATTAAAATTCACCTAATTCCTAGTTATTCTAATTCACCTAATAAACGAACGAGTGAGCCAAGAGTTGGGCTCGCCCAAACTCTTGTGAGCGAGTGAAGTTTATACCGGAACGCGTATAAAATGATAAATGTCCAAGGAATATAATTTAATTGGAAAAAATTTGTTTATAATATTTAAAAATTTTGAATTGGGTATTTTATTAGAAATTAGAAATTAGGTCAATTAGAAATTTTTATCTTTTTTCTATCTCAACAATCTTATTCTTACTTTTTAATCCGCTTACAATTTTTATTTCCGATTTAGGAATTCCCCATTCTTTGCTTAAAAACCCAATCAGTTTTTTATTCGCCTCGCCCTCAACCGGCGGGGCGGTTAATTTTATTTTCAAGACGCCATCTTCAGATTCGCCAACGATTTTATTTTCCGAAGAGCGGGGGATTATTTTTAGCTTTATCCAGCACCTTCCCAAAGTACCACATAGTTTGTTGCGGTGGTAGGTAGACATAGAGATTATTTTTCCTGTTGGGTTTAATACTCCAGAGGAAGGTGCTGGATTTATTTTTTTGCCCATAGCTAGGAAATATTTTTTGTCAGTTCAATAAGTTCATTGTGGATTAAGCCGTTGCTGGCGACAATAGTGTCATCCCCTTGTTTCCAATCTTCACCTTTGAAATTGGTGGCCTTTCCACCGGCTTCGCGAATTAAAACAACCCCGGCTGCCACATCCCAATCTTTAATTCCGGCCAATACACAGCCATCGGCTTGTCCGTTGGCGACAGCGCTCAATTCTATCCCGGCCGAGTTGAACATACGCAAACGGCAACGGCGCATTTTGATTTTTTCAAAAAATTCCACAAACATCAGACGGCTTTTTTCCGCGTGCCCTCGGCAGACCAACAACATGGATTTGTCCAAGCTGGAAACGCCGGATACTTTTATTTTTTTGCCGTTGCATTTTGCGCCGGCGGTTTTTTCCGCGTAACAGACATCGCCAATTTGCGGAAGGCCGATTACTCCGAGTTGGAGATTATTATTTTTGGCGAAGCCAAGACAGGTGGCGAATTCCGGAAAGCCATACGAAAAATTGCTGGTGCCGTCAATCGGATCAACATACCAGGTGGAATCGCTACGGTTGTCTATTTTGTCCGCTTCCTCGCTGACTATATTATGGCTGGGAAAAACTTTTTTTATTTCTTTAATTATATATTCGTTTATTTCCATATCCACTTTGGTGACAATTTCGGTTTGGTCTTTGTATTTCAAAACAGCGGTTCCGTTGCGCTGGAATTTTCTTTTTAAAATCCGGTTGGTTTTTTTGATTATTGAAATCGCGGTTTTTAATTCTTTGGTCATATGGTTTGATTATTATGGATATATTCTAACAGTTATTTTTTTTAACTTCAAACAATTCAACTCAATTCGTCGTCTTGAGCCATGTTGGTTCGCTCAGCTAGTCCCG
>Ga0208953_1001768_pt1 | contig 11362 bp, 11 predicted proteins | sample RifOxyB2_FD_184033 | JGI IMG/M metagenome (GOLD analysis project Ga0208953, IMG submission 184033) | Groundwater microbial communities from Rifle, Colorado - Rifle Oxygen_injection B2 (SPAdes) | ecosystem: Environmental > Aquatic > Deep subsurface > Groundwater | place: USA: Rifle, Colorado... | reverse complement strand
CGAGGGCCGCTGGTGGGAAGGCAAGAACGCCAAGCTGGGCAAGAAGCAGCGCTACCAGCTGGCCGGCAGGTCCGCGGGCGACGCCATCGCCTATTCAGGCAAGTCCGGGGCCGGTACCGTCGTGGATTTCGCCGTGGTCCCGAAAACACTGACCCCTGAAGAAAAGAAAGACCTGTGCTCGGCCGCGCCGAACAGCCCCGCGTGCTCTAAATAAACGCGCGCCGCAAATAAGCCCGGTACAAAAGCTTTTGCTATAATTACATACCATCTATGCTGGAAACCCTGCTTTTATACGCTTCGGGCACCGTGATCGTTGTGGGGATACTGCGGTATATCTATCTGCATTTTCAATTGCCCGCCCCGCAGGAACTGCCGAAGCGGGGCACCCCGCTGGCGGGCCTCGGCATACACGCGCGGCTGCGCGATTTTTACCGGCTGGCCGTCTCGCTTGAGGAAGACGGCCGGGCGTTCTACCTTAAACTGGCCGCGAAGGCGCAGGATCCCGCCACGGAAAAACTCTGCATAAGCCTGGCCGCGGAAGAGGCGGTCCATAAGCGGAAATTCCAGGACCAGCTGGACCGCTGGAACGAACTTTCGCCGAACCCAATGGAGTGGCCTGTACTGCTTGAGCAGGTTAAAAAGGCCGGCATCTTCACCGACCCGCCGGGCGACGGGGCTTCGGAAGAAGAAATGGCGCGGTATGCGATAAGCCAGGAAATAAAGAGCGCGGAATTCTACAGCCTGTTCGAACGGAGCTTTCCCCACGCCTGGAAGAACGCGAAAATGCGCGTCCTTGTGATCGAAGAACTGGAGCACGAAATAAAGCTCCGGGCCGCTTATCCGCGGGTCTCGGTCTAGGCCGGCCCCTCAGACCATCCCGGGCCGGTCGTATTTGCTGGTCTCGTAGCTTTTCAGCAGGTCCAGTATCGCCAGGTCGCTGGTATAGAGCAGCAGCTGCTCGGCTTCGGCGATGGGGCACCATTTCTGGTCCAGCACCTCGTCCGGAGTCTTCGGAAAGCCGTCCCCGCCCGCGCGCCGCATCATGAACCAGCGCACATCCTTGTCCGTCAGCACCCCGTTCCTGACGAAAGAATACTCCGCTTTATAAAGCTCGCTCACTATCTCGCAGTCGAAACCGGTCTCCTCCGCCACCTCGCGGACAGCGGCCTGCTCCGCCGTCTCTCCCGGCTCCAAATGCCCCTTCGGAAAAGTCCAAACCTCTTTTCCCTCCAGGTTCTTCACCAGGATCAGGTAGACCGCGCCGTACTCCAGCAGAATCCCGCCCGCCGAATGTTCCTTAGGCATAAAGTGTTCTTTTTCCTGTTTTCTTCTCTATAATATTTGGAGCGGAAGGCGAAATATTTGGCGAGGAAGGACCTCGCGAGGCCCGAGCTTACGTAAGAGCGAGGGCCGAGTGAAAGAGGCGAGCCACGGTGTGGCGAGCCGTGCCTGAGTCGCCAAATATTTCGCCTCCCGCGAACCCCTCACACCGGCTGCAGCGGCGCGTATTTCAGCATGAAGGTCTGCCTGATCCCGCTGTCGAAAACCACCGTCACCTTCGCGAACTCACCCGCGCCCGCCTGGTCCACCACCCGCCCGATACCGTAAACCGGGTGCGACACCTTCCTGCCCTTCCCTATGCGCGGCACCGACGGCGGCGGCAGGTACTCGGCCTCCGCCCTGTCCTCCCGCTCCGCGCGCCCCGGCGTAAGCTCCACGCCCAGCTTGCTCTCATAGATGAAGCGGGAAGGCAAATTGGGATAAGTGGTGCCGAACACCCTGCGCGTGGCGGCCCAGGTGAGGAACAGCCGCTCTTTCGCCCGCGTCATGCCAACATAGGCCAGCCGGCGCTCTTCCTCCAGCTCTTCCGGCGAAGTGTTGGACGCGTTAATGGGGAAAAGATTCTCTTCGAGCCCGGTCAGGAAGGTCACATTGAATTCCAGGCCCTTCGCCAGGTGCACCGTCATCAGCGTCACCGCGAAAGTGTCGGTGTCCAGCGCGTCCACCTGTGAAGCCAGCATCACTTCCTCCAGGTATTTGTGCAGCGTCGGCTCCGCGCCGGACCGCTTGGCGCGCTCCTCGAATTCCTTCACCGCGTTCACCAGTTCCTGCAGGTTGCCCAGCCGGTTCAGCGTGCCTTCCGGGTCTTTTTCCGACTCTTCCTCTATGGACTGCCAGTAGCCCGACTTGGCCAGCATCTTTTCCAGCATCATGTGCGGGGCCGCGGAGAACAGGTCCGACTTTATCTCATCCTGCAGGTCCAGGAACTCTTTTATGCCGCGCCGCGCCGCGTTGGTCAGGTCCGGCACCTGGTCCGACTTCACCAGCGCCTCGTAAAGCGAAAGCTCGTGCAGCCGGGAGTAGGCCATCACCCGCTCCATCGCGGTCTTGCCCACGCCGCGGGCCGGGGTGTTTATCACCCGCAGGATGCTTACGGTGTCCCACGGGTTCAGCAGTATCTTTAAATAGGAAAGCGCGTCCTTGATCTCCTTCCTGTCGTAGAAGCGCACCGAGCCGATGAGCCGGTACGGGATGCGCGCCGCGCGGAAGTTCTCCTCGAAAGAGCGGCTCTGCGCGTTGGTGCGGTAGAAGACGGCTATGTCGTTGTAGGTGTGGGGGCCGCGCGCGGTCAGCCGCTTTATCTTTTCCAGGATGACGCGGGCCTCGTCGGTCTCGTTGGAGCAGTCCAGCACTTCCACCGGGTCGCCGTGCGTCTTTTCGGTCCAGAGGTCTTTCGGCTTGCGGCCCTTGTTGTGCTTTATCACTTCGTTGGCCGCTTTCAGGATCTTCGCCGTGGAGCGGTAATTCTGTTCCAGCACTATGGTCCGGGCGTCCTTGAAATCCTTTTCGAACTCCAGGATGTTCCGTATATCGGCGCCGCGCCACCCGTAAACGCTCTGGTCCGGGTCGCCCACCACGCAGAGGTCGCGGTGCTTGGCGGAGAGGGTCTTTACCAGCACATACTGCGCGTGGTTGGTGTCCTGGTACTCGTCCACCAGCACGTACTGGAAATGCTCCTGGTAATATTCCTTTATCTCGTCCTTCGCCGTCAGCAGCTCGGCGGTGCGGGTTATCAGGTCGCCGAAATCCAGCGCGCCGGCCTCGTTCAGCTTCTTCTGGTAGCGCAGGTAGATGCGCGCCAGCTTCATGCGGTTCTGCTCGCCCGAGGCCTCGGCGCTGATCATGAAGGACTGCGCGTCCATCAGGTCGTCCTTGGCCCGCGAGATCAGCGTGGTGTACATCCCGGCCTTGTTCTTCTCGTCGAAGCCCAGCTCTTCCAGCGAAAGCTGTATCAGCTTCTTCTGGTCGTCCTCGTCGTAGATCACAAAATCCCGCTTGATGCCGATAAGGTGGCCGTGCTGCCTTAAGAGCCGCGCGCCCAGCGCGTGGAAGGTGTGTATCCACATCCCGCCGGAATAGGGCACCAGCCGGCCTATGCGGTGCAGCATTTCCTGCGCGGCCTTGTTGGTGAAGGTGATGGCCAGGATGCGGGCGGGGGGAACGCCGGAGGCGATCAGCAGTGCGATCTTGGAGGTGAGCGTCTTGGTCTTGCCGGTGCCGGCGCCGGCCAATATCAGCAGCGGCCCGCCGAAATACTGAACCGCCTCAAGCTGCTTCGGGTTCAGTTCCAGTTTCGGGAGGATCTCGGTGTTCAGCTGTATGTCCACGACGCTCATTAATGTAATTTTACGAAATACGGTGACACAATACCTATTTCTTTTTTCCGCGCCGGTCTTCTATGGCGCCGCGCAGGGCCTGCGGGTAGCCGAAAACGGAACAGGCCGCGCCCGGGGAGGGATAGGGCATGGTTTCCTTCACGCTTTCCAGGGAGGAGAGCTCGTCCTTCAGGTCGGCGTCGGCCAGCCGCCGGTCCTTGGCCAGCTTCCGCCGTATTTCCTTCACCGCCTCTTCGCACCTGTACAGCTCCCCGGCCTCGTTCAGGTCGGACTTATGCGACCGGAAAATGGTTTCAGCCCGCCGCTCCCCCGCGCAGCCCGCCAGCGCGAACGCCGCGATAAATATTAGTACGCCGTATCTCATCGGTTTAATCCCTAGCGCAGCAGTTCGGCGGCCTCGGAGCCGTCCGCGCAATAATAGCGGGCGGTGCGGCCTTCTTTATCCCTGGCTTTCTTCTCCGCGCCGTTCTCCAGCAGCAGCTTCACTATAGGGGCGGAGCTTATCATATCTTCGCTTTCCTTCTCCTGCGCGGCGAACATCAGCGCGGTCCTGCCCGCGGCGTCTTTGGCGTTCACGTCGGCGCCTTTATTGAGCAGCAGCTTCGCCGTCGCGGTATCGCCGTTCATCGCGGCGTACATCAGCGGGGTTATCCCGGAGGCGTCCGCGGCGCCGGGATCCATGTTCCTCTCCAGGAAGAAGCCCAGGGCCCGGGTATGCCCGGTTTTCGCGGCGTACAGCAGGGCGTTGGCGCCGTCCTTGCTCACGGCGTTAGTGTCCGCCCCTTTTTCTATGAGCAGGGATGCGACTTTTTCCCCTATCACGAACATCAGGGCGGTCCTGCCTGCCGCGTCCGTTCCGTTCACGTCCGCGCCCTTTTCCAGGAAGAAGCTGGCCGCCGCAGTGCTGTTATTCATAGCGGCCACCATCAGCGGCGTGGTGGAATCGTTGGCCGGCGTGTCCGCACCCCTTTCCACCAGGAAGGCGACAGCCGCCATATTGCCCTTGAGCGGGTCTACCGCGATGGCGTGGCCCAGCGCGGTGTAGCCGGAATCATGCACGGCGTTCAGGTCGGCGCCGCGTTCCAGCAGGAGATTTATGGTCGGCGTGCTCCCGCTCACGGCGGCCAGCATCAGGGCCGTCATGCCCTCCGGGCCGACGGCTTCTATGTCCGCGCCCTTGTCCAGCAGGGCGACTATGAGCCCGGCGTTCCTGGAGTTTACCGCCGTCATCAGCGGCGTCATGAAGCTGGAGTCCTTGGCGTTCAGGTCCGCGCCCTTGTCCGCCAGCAGGACCGCCGTCTCCCGGTGCCCGTTCTCGACGGCGCACGCAAGCGGGGTCCTGCCGCCGGCGTCGGCGGCGTTGACCGCCGCGCCTTTCTCCAGGAGCAGTCGGACCAGGTCTTCGTCGCCTTTTTCCGCCGCGCACATCAGCGCGGTCCGGCCGGTTGAGTTGGCGGCGTTGGGGTCGGCGCCTTTTTCCAGCAGCAGCGCGGCCGCCAGCCCGCGGCCGTTATAGGCCGCGGCCGTCAGCGCCGTCTCGCTGTGCTTCGGTTCTGTGATATTAACTTTGGCGCCCTTCGCCAGCAGCAGCCGCACTATACTGTCGCGCCCCATTGCGGCCGCGTACATCAGCGGCGTGATCCCTTTCCCGTCTGCGGCGTTCACGTCCGCTTTCTTTTCTATCAGCAGCCGCGCCACCTCGTCGTAACCGAGCTCGGCCGCGTAGACCAGCGCGGTCTTGTTGTCCAGGTCCTTCGCGTTCAGCTTCTGCTTTTTGGCCAGCAGCCGGCCCACCGCCGCCGCGTCGCCCAGCTTGGCGGCGCGCAGAAAGTCCTCTTTTTTACCGGCGGAGCCCGAAGCTTTTTCCGCCTCGTAGAGCAGCATCTCGGCCGCATACAGGGAATTGTTGTTCCTGGCCAGCGCCAGCGCGGTGTTGCCGGCGGCGTCCTTCGCGTTAATGTCGGCGCCTTTGTCTATCAGCAGCCGCGCCACGGCGGCCTGGTTGAAATGCGCGGCGTACATCAGGGCCGTCCTCCCGTTATGCGTCCGGGTGCCGATCTTCGCGCCCTTTTCCAGCAGGAACCGGGCCATGTCGGCCTGCCCGGCTACCGCCGCCGCTATCAGCAGCGTCTGTCCCAGGATAGGGGCGTTGACGTTGGCCCCGCCCTCGAGTTTCTTGCGCACCAGCGGTATATTGCCAAACTGCACCGCGTCAAAAAGCTCCCCGTCATAGGCGGGGGCCTTTTTTGGGGCCCCGCCGGCCGTCATTGTGGAAGGGCTGACTTCCGCCGCCGCCGGGGAGACAAGCAGGCAGCAGGCCGCCGCAGGTATGATCATTATCCAGAAATATTTGTTCATGGAATTCCTCCTGCTCATTCCCCGGCCGCCGGCTCTTCCGCCGCGGGGGGCGGGACCTTGCCTTTACGGGCCGCTTTTTTGGCCGGGGCCGCGGCTTCCGGCTTTTTACTCATGCCGGGCAGGTCCCCTAGGGAGATGCCGGCCGGCTTTGCTCCGCTCCCGGCCGGCTGGTCGGGCACCGCCTTCTTCTTGATCTTTTTCTTTTTGACCTTCTTCTTTTTCACTGCCTTCTTTCCCGGCGCCGGCTCCACGGCGCCCGGCTCCCGCACGGCGAAATCGTCCACGTCGACGGCCACCTTGGCGCTTACGATGAACCCGGCGCGGTCCCACGGGGCGGCGGCGCAATCGGTGGCGTCCACCAGCTTGCCGTTCACCACCAGGTCCAGCGTGCCGTTGAAGCATTTTACTGCCAGCGTGTTCGAGTCGAGGCGGATGTGCTCGGAGAATTTCCCGGGCCCAGCCGGTATTTTGTTCCCGTCCACCATGTAAGAAAAGAAGTACTGCCTTTTCCCGTTTATGGTGAAGGTGTAGGAATTCTTCTGGTCCACCGTGTCGAACTTCAGCCCGAAATCGCCGCCGCCCTCGCTTTTTATGTTGGAGAAGACGGCCTCTATCTCGAAATCCTTCCGCCCCGCCAGCACGCCGTCCTGCCGGAGATAGGTCTGCATCAGGTTGTTGTTCACCACGAACTTCCCTTTTTCCACCACGGCTTTCAGGTCCTTCAGCCCGAACACTTCCTTCCAGCCGTTATGGTTGTCTTTGAAATCGTCCCTGAAGATAACGCCGTTCTCCGCCGCGAACGCGCCGGCGTAAAACGCGAAAAAAAGAATAAAGGTTCTAACTGTCAGCATGGAACTGCCTCCCGGGCCCGCGCCGGATATTACCCGGCAAAGAATAATATATATAATCCCTATTATGCCTGTCCAAACCATAGTGCCGTCCGCGTCCGGTCTCAGGGTCGAACTTCGCCGCGCAGCCCGGCCCGGGCACGCGGCCCTGCTGCAGCGCTTCTTCAAGACCGGCAAGGGCGAATACGGCGAAGGCGACAAATTCCTCGGCCTTACCGTGCCGGAAGTCCGCGCCGCCGCCACAAAATACCGCGGCCTGGGCCTCGCTGGGATAAAGACGCTCCTGGCTTCCCCCTGGCACGAAGACCGCCTCTGCGCGCTGATACTTTTAGTGGATATGTTCCGGCGCGGGGACGAAACCGTGCGGGCCGCCGTCTTCAAATTCTACCTCGCCAATACCCGCTTCATAAACAATTGGGATTTGGTGGATGTAAGCGCCCCCAGGATAGTCGGCGGCTGGCTGAAGGATAAGGATAGGAAAATATTGTTGAAGCTGGCGGCCTCCCGATCCCTGTGGGAACGCCGCATCTCCATGCTGGCCTGCTTCGCCTTCATAGATGAGGGGGAAAGCGCCTACGCGCTGAAACTCGCCGAAAAACTACTGGACGACAAAGAAGACCTGATGCACAAAGTCGTCGGCTGGATGCTCCGCGAAATCGGCAAACGCTGTTCCGAAAAAGTCCTGGTGGCTTTCCTTAAGAAAAATTACGCCCGCCTCCCCCGCACCACCCTCCGCTACGCCATAGAACGCTTCCCCATCCAGCGCCGCAAAGCGCTGCTCAAAGGCGTTTTCCACTAACTATATATATTGGAGCGGGCGGCGGATTAATAATTTGGAGGGGTGGCCGGGGTTTTGCCCTCCGCCCCCCGTAGCGGAGAGGAGGCTCCGTCCGCCGAAGGCGGATGGAGGGGAACCACGGGAGGGTTCCCTAAGGGGGTTCGGGGGGCGGAGCGGCAAACCCCGGACAGGACCCCGAACTTCCAGTCCGCCGACGCCCGCGAACCCTCCCTACTTCTTTCCTGCCTGCGGACTGAACTTAAAGAAGACTATATCCCCGTCCTGCATCACGTATTCCCTGCCCTCGGAACGGATCAGACCCTTCTCCTTCAATATCTTCTCTTCCTTGTGCAGCATGATATCGTCGAAAGAATAGATCTCCGCGCGGATAAAGCCCTTCTCGATAGTCGTGTGTATCTTCCCCGCGGCCTGCGGCGCCTTCGAGTTCTTCGTGCACGTCCAGGCCCGCACCTCGTCATCGGAACCAGCCGTGAAGAAATTTATCAGGTTCAGCAGCTCTTTCCCGGCCAGTATCATCTTTTCAAGGCCCAGGTAGTCCTGCCCCATGTCCTTCATGAAAGCGCGCTGTTCCTCTTCCGGCAGTTCGGTCATCTCCGCTTCCACCTTGGCCGAGATCTCCACCAGCATCTTGTTGCGCGATTTGGCGTAATCGCGCACCTTCTGCATCATTTCCGGGTCGGGCTTCTCGTCGGTGTTGGCGGCGTAGAAGAACGGCTTGGTGGTGATCAGGTTGAAATCGTGGGTCTCGGCTTCGCTGTAGCCGGCCTCGCTGGCGGGCTTCCCCTCGCGCAGCAGGTCGCGGATCTTGGTCAGCCGCTCCTGCTTGTCCTTGGCCTCTTTCTTGCCGGCGCGCACCTCGCCCGAGTTCTTGTCGTACATCTTCTCCACGGACTCCAGGTCCGCCAGCATCAGTTCCGTTTCCACTATCTCAATGTCGCGCAGCGGGTCCACGGAGTTCAGCACGTGCATCACGTCCGGGTCCTTGAAGCAGCGCACCACGTGCGCTATCACGTCCATTTCGCGTATCGTGGCCAGGAATTTATTGCCCAGGCCCTCGCCGCGGGAGGCGCCCTGCACCAGCCCGGCCGCGTCCACGAACTTTATATACGCGGGCACCTTCTTGGGCGGTTTAAAAAGGTCGAACAGCGCGTCCAGCCGCCTGTCGGGTATCTGCACCGTGCCCACGTTGGCGTCTTTGGTGCTGAAGGGGAAGTTGGAGGAAGCCGCGCCCGCCTTTGTAAGCGCGTTGAAGAGCGTGGATTTCCCGGTATTAGCAAGGCCGACTATGCCGATTTCCATTTGGTTCTCCTGAAAAAAAGCCGATTCCCATCGGGAACCGGCTCGCCGCCAAAATTTTGGCGGCCCCTACGGGATTCGAACCCGTGATCTCTGCCTTGAGAGGGCAGCGTCCTAACCGCTAGACGAAGGGGCCGTATCTGACAATTTTACCAAATTTCGGGCGCCGTCCCCGATAAAAATCAGCCGACGGCCGGGATTGAACCGGCGACCTACCGCTTACAAGGCGGTTGCTCTACCGCTGAGCTACGTCGGCGTTTACCAATGCTAATTCTACAATATTTGGGGCCTATCCCCGTTTTCCCGATGATCCGGCAATAGTCGGCTATTTACCAGATAAACACCATATAATATACGGTTTTCACGACGACACACCGTTGTCGCAGCGCCTGTGTACAATATATATGGATGAGGAGGTAAAGGATGAAAACACGCAGAACGATGAAGCTTGAAGACGGCAAGGAAGTGCTGTGCCGGGAGGACGCCCCCGGCCGGCCGCTGACCTGTGCGGATATGAAAGAGGCGCAAGAGAAAGCCGCGGCCCTGGGGCCCGGCTGGCTGGCGTACAAGGGGTCCGCCCCGGAGTATTACATCGCCCGGAACAAGTACATCGGCAAGTACGAGCAGCAGCTCCTGGCAAAACTGGCCAACGGGGTAGAAGTCCTGGCCATCAGCGGAGGCCGGCACGGCGGCGCGCCGCGCTGCTGGGGCGGGTCCGGAGGCCTCTCCAACGCAAAAAGGAACGCCCGGGCCCTTGGCTCCGGCTGGCTGGTCTATCAGCTGGGCGATGCGTTCTGCGTCGCACGGGCGGCGCAGTTTAAAAAGGACGGCGGCCCCGCGTATTTCATCGCGCCCCCAGGTCGCGCCTGACCGGCCCATCGCGACATCACGCTGTCGCGGCCGCCTTGTAAACTATATTAGAAGGACAAGGAGGAAACATGGAAAGGCTCCCGATAGAAGAAATAGTAAAGATGCTGCAGAAGCTGCTCGCGGGCAAAGAGGTGATAGCTGTGACCGAGGCAGAAAAAGAGTCTAAGGCTGCGCTTCTCAGAGACATAGCCTACGCCAAGAAACGGGGCTGGCAAATCTCGATACCGAACATCTAGTAAGCGACGGGATTTTCGGGCGCTGTATTATTTGCGGCCGGGATCCCCTGGTCCTAACCCTTCAGGTAATCCGCTATCCGCCGGTTTACATCTGCTTTCAAACCTTTGGGTTCCAGCACTTTAATCTCGGGCAGGAAGCGCAGGATACTGGGGATGGCCTCATTGTTGTTGCAGATCTTGGCCTCTACCGTAAAATATTCCGGCCCCTCGTCCAGGATCTTTTGGGCCGGGAAATACTCATTATGGTCGAAATAATCCTTTATCCGGTTGGATATCCGCATCACCACCCGCGTGCAGCGGTCGCGGTTGAACCAAATATTGCGCGCTGTCTTCAGCATGTCCTTTATCCAGGCGGGCTTTTCGAAGGTTTCCTCGGTTAGTGGCGCTACCTTCAGGATATTCCGGTAGCGCAGGGTGCGTATTTCCTGCTTCTGCCGGCCTTGCGGCTCCAGCAGGTAGCCCAAATACCACATCCCGTCGCACATGATGAATGAAAAAGGCCAGGCCTTCACGGTCTTCTCGCCGTCGCCGCTCTTGTAAGTGATGTTTATCTTGTTCTTATTCTGGATAGAATCGTAAAGCGCCCTGTAATACGGCAGCTCGGAATCGGGCCGCTTCACGCGGGGGGTGATCATGAAGAACGGGTATTCGGTGTCATCCACGCAGAACATCTTATCTATGGATTTTAGCACCGACTTGCTTATCTGCCCGCCGAACACTTTGGAGAACTTGTACAGGAAGGCCAGCGTGGCCGCGTCGTGGTCCGTCACTTCCAGCTTGTCCCAGCTCTGGCCCGAGGTGTCAAAAAGCCACTTACCCTTTTCAAATTCGTCCTGGACAATGAAATGGTCCTCTTTCATTATGGTCAAATCGCGTTCGATAGTGCGTATGCCTATGTCGAACTTGGATTCCAGGTCCTTCGCGCGCACATAGCCCTTATTATGCAGCTCGGTTATTATCCGCATGACCCGGTACTTAAAATTGTTGAACTTCTGCAACCGCTTTTTGGGGTTGGTGGTGATAACTATTCTTTTTACAGGCATGGGGCCCCCGTGAGGTAAACTGCTCACTTCATTATAGAATTTATGCGTTCCGTCATTCCGGTCCGTCTTCCCGGTTCTTCCTTCATCCCGGAGAAACATGCCCCGTTCCCTGACACGGTGGCCGGGATCCAGTTCTCGCATCTCCCTGAAAACCGCGATAATCATATAGAGGTCCCCTCCCCAGGTTTGTAAAATTGCTGTGTCTAGAAGCAAATTACAAGCTGAGGAGGGGACT